>Ga0126377_10003539_pt1 | contig 11095 bp, 9 predicted proteins | sample PanSoiMetPlot_22_FD_92647 | JGI IMG/M metagenome (GOLD analysis project Ga0126377, IMG submission 92647) | Tropical forest soil microbial communities from Panama - MetaG Plot_22 | ecosystem: Environmental > Terrestrial > Soil > Tropical forest > Bulk soil | place: Panama | collected 2016-02-17
CCGTGCGCGATCTCCTCCCGCCATCGGGAGACCACGAGCAGCGAGTAGTCGATCGCCACCCCCAGTCCGACCAGCGCGATGAGGAACTGAACGACGAAGCTCACCTCAGTGAACGTGGTGAGGAGCAGCACGATGAGGAAGGTCGTGAGGATCGAGACCGCGGCGATGAGGAGCGGGACCAGCGCAAGGAGGGACGCGAACACGAAGGCGAGCACGCCAAGGGCACCGAGCGCCCCGAGCAGCGTCTCCTCGAGCACGCTCGGCCCGCTGTTGTCTCCGCCGCCGGAGGCCAGCTGCGAGTAGCCGGTAAGCCCCCCGGTGAAGCCGTGCTGCTTGAGCTGGGCGTTGAATGTGTTCTCGATCCGCTTTTGATTGGGGTCGACGAACCCGTTGGGCTGTGGCTCGTAGATGACGCCGAACGTGGTCCGGCCGTCGCTGGTGATGAACCCCTGGTTATGGGTCTCGGAGTAGTCGACCACCCGGAGGGTCGGGATCTTTCGCAGGGCGTCGTACACCGCCCCGACGCCCGCGGCCGACCCCGTGATCGTCTGGCCCTGCGGGACCGTCACCACCGGGATGTACGCGGCCTGCGCGTTGGCGCCCTGGTAGGAGGCGATGATCTTCTGCTCGGTCTCGTAACCCTGCTGTCCGGGGAGGGCGAAGTCGTAGCTCAGCCGGTTCGGAACCGCGCCGGCCGCTGCTATCCCGGCCACGAACATGACGAACCAGAAGCCGAAGACCCACCGACGGTGAGCGAGTACGAAGGATGAAATCCGGTCCATCGGGACTCCCGAGATGAAGATCCATACCGCTTCGCGCACCAGTCAACGACGCCAGAGACGCTCACTCAAGCTGCCGCGGATTCGCCGCTTGCCCGACGCGCAGCAGCGAGCCGACCTAGACGTCGATACTGGTGGTATGCCGAGTCTCGGAGAACGGCACGGGTGGCGACGCCGTCCGGTTGGTGGCGCCGCCACGGTCGCGGTCACCGATGCGGTCGCGGAGGCGGTGGGGCAGACCCGCCGGGCGGACCCAGTGCTGCCGGGCACCGGCGGCCCCGCCGGCAACGCCCTTCTGACCGCGTGGACCGCGCTGGTGCGCTCCTGGTTGCCTCGGTCGCCGAGCTGCTTACCTTGGTCAACGTCAACGGCCTGCTTTCGTGGCACGTCGCCATCGGCGCACTGCTGGTCCCGCCGGCGTTGATGAAGACGACCAGCACCGGGTGGCGCACGGCGCGCTACTACACCGGCCACCCCCTCGTACCGGGAGGCTGGTCCGCCGCCCTTGCTGATGCGGCTGCTCGGTCCGCTCGTCGTGGTCTCGACACTGGGGCTCGCGGTGGCGCTGGTCCACGGGGACGGCAGCTGGGTCACCGCCCACCACTAGCACCTCGGACCGACGCCGTCGAGCAATCGTCGGACCACGTTGAACGGGTCGCCAGGCCGGTCAGGGCAGTGGCAGGGTGGCGTGCACTCGTCCGCCGCCGGAGGTGCCGCCGGCGGTGACGGATCCGCCCAGTTCGGCGGCCCGCTCGCGCATCGAGGTCAAGCCGACCCCCGACTGCCACGCCGGGTCGGCCGTGCCGGTGTCGGTGATCTCGACCTCGAGCGTTCCGTCGCGGCGTGCGAGATGCACCGATGCGTCCGCGCCTCCGGAGTGACGGGCGGCGTTCGCCAGCGCCTCGACGACGATCCGGAAGGCCGCGACCTCGACCGCCGCGGGCAGCTCGGTGAGCCGGTCGGCGTCCAGCTCGACTCGCAGCGGAGTGCCGTCAGGCCCGCAGAGCGTCGCCGCGTACTGTCGCAGGGCACCGAGCAGCCCGAGCTCGTCGAGCGCCGGTGGACGCATGCCGTAGACCAACCCTCGGATGTCCTCGATCGCGGTCACGGTCTCGAGCCGAAGCGCTCGCAGCAGCTGCTCGGCGGACTCCGGATCGTTGCGGACGAGATTGCGGGCGGCGTCGGTGGTGAAGGCGATGCCGGACAGCCGGGGGCCGAGGCCGTCGTGCAGATCGCGACGGAGGCGACGCCGCTCCTCCTCGATGGCGGCGATCGCTTGCCCACGGGATTCGCGCAGCTGACCGGCCAGTGCGCGGGCGCGCAGGGTCTGGGTGAGCAGCGGCGCGACCAGCTGCAATACGTGTTGGTCGCCGGCCGACAGGCTGAGATCGCCGGCCCGCAGGCCGACGACGAGGTCGCCGATCCGATCTGCGCCCTGACCGAGCGGCAGCCTTCGGGTGTGCGTGACCTCGACCCCCGAGGCGGCCACGGTCGTCCCGTCGATCCGTAGGGCGGCGTACGGCAGGACCAGGGCCTCTCGGATGGCGTCGAGCGCCGTCGCGGGATCGTCGCCGACGTAGCCGACAACCTGGGTCGCGGCACCGAGCGGATCAGGACGGGCGCCGAACAACAGCTCGTCGACGACCCCGCGCAGCACCACTTGGAGCGGGTGAAACGTGGCTGCCGCCAGCGCGCCGATCACCGCGAGCGTGCCGACCGGAGGTACCTCGCCGCCGAGGATCTCGACCAGGGACTCGACCGACATGAAGACCGCGACGTATCCCACTGCAGCCGTCGCGAACACCACCACGCGGACGACGAGCCCGCGTACGTCGACGACCTCCGGCCGGCGTACACCGATGACGAGGGCCGGGCCGATCAGACCGGTGGTCAGCGCACCCACGACGGAGCCGGCGTCACCGAGCCGGAGGAACTCCACGACGAAGACGACCAACGCGGCAAGCGTGACCGCCAGGCTCATCCAGGTCAGCGAACGCCGGTCGTCGGCATCTGCTCGCTCCAACCGCCACCAGGTGTAGCCGAGCAAGACGCACCCGAGCACGAGACCCATCGAGCTGACCACCGCGAGGTCGCCGGCTCGTACCACTGCCATGACTCCCGCCGCGGCGATCGTCACAAGCGCGACGAAGTCGACCGGGTGCCGCCAGGCGAGTGCCGGATAGGTGACCAGTGCCAACGGCAGCAGCAGGGCCAGTGCCGCGGTCAAGGCGGCGTCGGCCGCGTCCGGGCGATCCGTGGCGTCGAGCAGCGCGGCCGAGACCGTCGCCAGGCCGGCCAACGCCATCAGGACGGCGCAGACGCGGGTCCGTCGCACCGGCAACAGTGCGAGTCCGCTGGCCGCCGCACCCGCTCCGGCCGCGGCCAGCGCGAACAGCACCGGGGGGTCCACTACGTCCCCAGCCCGCCCTCACGGGCGCGGATGATCGCGGCCGTACGGTCGGTCACCTCGAGCTTGGCGAAGATGCTCGTCAGGTGGTTGCTGACCGTCTTGGGCGACAGGTACAGCTCGCCGGCGATCTGGCCGGTACGACGCCCCGCCGCGAGGAGGTCGAGGATCTCACGTTCACGGTCGGTGAGCTGCGAGAACGCGTCCGGCCGAGGCGTCGGCGGCGACGCGAAGTACCCGAGCACACGAGCCGCGACGCCTGGCCCGAAGATGGCCTGTCCCGCCACGACCGCGCGGATCGCGGCGACGATGTCGTCCTGCTCGGCGCCCTTGAGCAGATACCCCCGCGCACCGGCCTGCATCGCCGTGAAGACCGTCGCGTCGTCGTCGTACATCGTCAGCACGAGCACCGCGGTGTCGGGCGCCTCGGCCCGGATCCGCCGAGTGGCCTCGACACCGTCGAGTCCCGGCATCCGCACGTCCATGAGCACGACGTCGGGGCGCAACACGACGGTCTCCCGCACCGCCGCGTCGCCATCGGCGGCCTCACCGACCACCTCCAGACCGTCGAGGCTGTCGATGAGCGCGCGCAGCCCGCCGCGTACGACCGGGTGGTCATCGGCGATCAGCACCCGCAATCCCATACCCGACATGATGACCGCGGATACCCCCGATTGACCCGGGAACTTCTTCCCGTCCTACCAGGATCGGAGGGACCATAACGGGAAACCCGCCCCTGGTGACGGGAATCGGCCGGCGCCGACAGTCGATGGCGTACCCCCACGGTCGATGCACGCGAGGAGCCATCATGACCGCCACCACCGTCACCGCCCGGCAAAAGGCCGGACTCGTCCTGGCCGGCGTCTATTGCGCCGCCAACATCCCCAGCGCCTTCACACCGACGCCTGACGGCGACGAGGGGCCGCCGCTCGGCATCCTGATCGTCAGCACCGTCCTGGCCATCGTCGGCCTGATCGCCGTCGTCATGGCCTGGCGCACCGCCAACCGCGTGGCGCTCCGAGTCGCCGCTGGCGCCGTCATCGTCATCACCCTCACCGGCCTCCCGGCGTTCTTCGTCGACGTGGCAGCCTGGGTCAAGTTGCTCGTCGGTGTGTCCACGATCCTGGCGATCGTCACCGTCGTCCTGCTGCTGTCGCCGTCCCGCCGATCAGCGCCCAGTCCGGCGGGCAGCACATCATGATCGCCGTCGTCACAGTCCTGACCGCGTTTCCGCTCGGCTACTTCGTCCGGTCCCGGCTGGCCGCCAACACGACGTACGCGGTGGCCTATCTGTGGGCATTCATCTACCAGACGCTCTATCTCACCCTCGACACGATCAACAAAAGCAACGACCCGGCATTCACTCCGGAGAAGTTCCCGCTGGCCTACGGACTCGTCGCCTCGAGCATCTTCGGCGCCGGGTTCGGCCTGGTCGCGCTCGGCCACTTCGTGCGAGACCGTCGCATCGCGCGATCCGAGCCATCAGCCGTCAATCGGTACGAGGAAGCTGCGAGCTGACCGGCAAGCCGGCCGGCCGGGGTTCAGACGGCCGGTCGCGGTGGTGCGGTCATCGCCCACCGGATCGTGCCGGTGGCCGTGTGACCGACCGCCCGTACCACGGTGGCTTCGGCGATCGGCAGCCACGGCAGGCGCAGCGGCCACCGAGCCCACCACGGCAGCAGACCGACCGCGACGGCCGCCAGCGTGGCGTACGCCGGACGTGCCGGGAGCGGCAGCGGCGGCGAGAGGAGCAGGTATCTGGCGGCGTCTCGAGCCTGTGCTGTGCCGTGCAGCTCCGGCCGATAGCCGGCGATCGTCGCCGCCAACTCCTTCTGGCTGGTGGGCACGTCCTCGGCGCCGAGAGCATGCGCGACGCGAGCTGTCTGCGCGACGTACTCGTCCGCCTCGGCCGGCGTCAGCGGCTGCACTCCGTAACGCTGGTACGCCGTCAGGAACGAGTCGACCTCCGCGACATGCACCCAGGCCAGCAGGTGCGGATCGGACGCCGCGAACGGCCGACCGTCCGGCGCGACACCACGGACCCGCTCGTGCACTCCACGAACCCGGGTGACCGCCTGTTCGGCGTCAGATGCGGTCCCGAATGTGGTGACAGCCAGGAACTCGCTGGTCCGCTGCAGCCGCCCCCACGGATCACCGCGATAGCCGGAGTATTCGGCCACGCCCGCGATCGCCAGCGGGTGCAGCAACTGCAGCAACAGGGCCCGCAACCCGCCCACGAACATCGCGGCATCACCATGCACCCGCCGGATCGGGCTCCCGTCCTCGAACCAGCGGGGACCGGCCGCGTCAAGGATCCGATCCCGGCGTCGATCAGCATCGGCACCCGCGATGCGGTCGATCAACGCATCCGCGAGCACCGACCGCACCAGCTCGACCGGCATCATGCAGCCATCCTCACACGCTCAGAACTCCGCGCTCGCATGCCGAGTCAGGGCAAAGAAGTCGCGGGTGACATCCACCGCCCTCCTGCTGTCGAACCGCTTACATGTGAATGCGACGACCGACAGGAACCGCGGCCCGGTCCAGACGTACAGCGAGATCCCCGAGTCGATGAGCGGGATGAACGCGTCGTAGCCCTCGTTCTCGTCGCTGCCTTCGCCGCGTGGTGCAAAGATCGTCGGGCTGCCGTAGGTGCGTAGCTCAAGGGCCGCGGTCACCTCGTCGAAGTAGCGGGTGATCGCCGATTCGTCGACGTCGATCGTGAAGATGCCCTCGATCAGCAGACGCTGCCGGACAATGTCGGGTGCCAGGTTCTCCATGCCGACACAGTAAGCGGCCGGCGACCTTGACGTCGCCGGCAACGACATCAACCGCTCGAACATGCCGCGAGCACTGCGGGATCAAGACTCACCCTCGTCCTGCTCTGCGAGTTTCCGCGACAGCGCCGTTCGGTTGCTGATGCCGAGCTTTCGATAGACGCCGGCGAGGTGGAACTCGACCGTCTTCGGGCTGAGAAACAGCAGTGCCGCAACGTCCTTGTTGGTCCTTCCTTCCGCGACGAGGCGAGCAACGCGAGACTCGCTGGGCGTCAGCGCGACAGCGTCTTGGCGGCTTCGCAGATGCGCTCCTGTGGCCTCCAACTCGCCCGCTGTGCGGTCGATCCACGGAGTGGCTTGGGCGGCCTCGAACACCTCGAGGGCCTCGCCCAGCACTTGGCGCGCCGCTCGGCGCTCGCCGGCACGTCGCAGCCTTTGACCGGCAGCAAGCCGGTACCGCGCCCGGTCCAGTGGCTGGTCCCACACCTCGGCGTTCAGCAGCCGTTCGGCGGCTCGCCGGTCGTCGGTGTCGGCCAGCGCACCGATGTAGTCGCGTGCCCAGTCCGCGACGGTGCCGTCAGGTGTGTCGAGGTCGTCCTCCCCGACGGGTTCACCGCGCAGATACAGCGCATAGGCGAGGTCCACCGGTATCCAAGCTTGGTCGTACAGATGCGCCTGGAGGATCGGGACGGCGCGGTCTGGTTCGCCGGTGCTGAAACTCAGGAGGGCTTCCGCACTCGCGGCCCACCCATCGAGTCGGCGCAGGCCATGCCGCTCGATCAGCTCCTGCGCTTCGCGACAGCGCGCGAGGCAGCTGCGCGCGTCGGCTCGGTACGCGTCCCACTCGGCGAGTGCGAGCAGCGCTTCGGCCAGATTCGCGGCGTGGCCCGAAAGCCGGCTCAGAAGTTCAGCTTCCTCGTACGCCTCGTACACGCCTCGAAGCCGGCCGCCGTTCTGCTCTCGCTCGGCCGCGAGAATCAGCGTCCTCGGCAGCCAGGTGAGATCGCCGGACCGACGGAGCCGATCGATCGCGGTCCGCTCCTCGGGGCGCAACGGTTGCAGGCGGCCGCTCACCATTTCGCCTTCAACGGCGTGGAAGACGAGCGCGGGCTCTCGCTCGAGCAACCGCTGGCTCACCATCAGATCCCAGGCCCGGTCGGTGGTTTCGCGGCAGGTCTCGTAGTCTTCCCGCGCCCCCGCTGCACCCGCCTCCGCCCACAGTGCCAGGTACGACTGAATCGGATCGGAACGGTCGTGATGCGCGACCACCTGGTCCGCCGCTCGCTGTGTCAGTTCATCATCACCCATGAAGAACCCGGCAAGGTGCGCCTCGGCTGCCGCCCACACCCGGAGCGAATGGTCCCGTGAGACCTCGATCGCCCGGGCCAACAGGTCGAACGCCGACGCCGGGTTCCCAATCAAGTACTCCAACCGGCCGCGGGTCAGACTCAGCTTCGCCTCCGCCTCGCCACTCGGCCCGGATCCCAGTGCCTCGTCCAGCAGCCCACTAGCCCGCTCTGCCAGCCCTGCCCGCGTCGCATGAACGCCCGCGAGCTCCAACAAACCGACGCGCCGGTCGGCGTCGGCAGACAGCCTCGCGGCCCGCTCGAACGCGTCGGCGGCATCTGAGCTAGCACCGCGGTGCGCGGCCAGTTCTCCGGCGGCGACGAGGGCGTCGCAGGCGATCGGATCGGTCCCGATCACAGAGTCGGCGAGATGCCAGGCGCGGGCGGGGTTATCTGGAGCGACGTCGGCCCAGGCGACGGCGAGCGTTCGATGTGCCTCGGCGAGTTCGGCGGCGGTGCCGCGACCGGCGGCGCTGCGGGCAAGTGGATGCCGCCACGACGCGGTCCGTTCCACGCGGATCAGCCCAGTGCCCTCCGCAGGCACCAGGTCGTCGAGACTCAATCCGCCGATACCCAGAGCAACCGTCAGAACCTCCCGCGGCGCGTCTCCCGCGAAGGCGATCAGACGAGCGGCCCGCCGCGCCGACTCTGGAAGATCAGCGAGCCGCTGGGCGAAGATCTGCTCGGGGCGCGTCGCGGCGATTCCGACGATCGGGCGACTCCCCGACAGCTCGTCCTCGCTGAGACCGTGACCGGCCTCGATCATGGCCAACGGGTTCCCAGCCGTCAGGTCGGCCAGTGTGGCGGCAACCGAGTGATGTGCTTGAGGAAGCAAAGTCGCCGCAGCGTCCACTGACAGACCGGTGAGCTCCATAGACGGCAGGCCTCCGAAGGCGGCGGATTGATCCTGGTCGGTTCGGATCGTGAAGACCATGGCCAGCGATTCAGCGAACAGCCTTCGCGCCACCACGAGCAGAGCATCCCGGGACTGCTGGTCCAGCCATTGAAAATCGTCGACTGCGACGACGATCGGCTCACGTTCAGCCGCATCGGCAAGCACGTCCAGCAGGGCGAGTCCCACGACCATTCGGCTGGGCGCATCGCCTTGGCGTAAACCTAGTGCGATCTCGAGCGCGGTTCGGTGAGCCTCCGACAGCACTCCAAACCGGTCGACGTACGGCAGGCAAAGTGTGCCGAGCGCTGCATACGGTAAGTCGCGTTCGGCCTCCGCGCCTTGGAGCCATCGCTGATCCGTGAAGCCCGCCAGCGCCTCCTGAATCAAGGCGGACTTGCCGATCCCCGCTTCACCGGCGATCACGAGCGCGCCGCCCTGGCCGCCGCGAGCACTCTCAACAAGGTCACGTATTCGGCTCAGCTCTGGGTCGCGGCCCACGATCACACGACGCAATCTACCCACGTCGATCTCAATCGGGCCTCGCCTCTCGGCGGATCGCGAGCGTCTCCCGGCAGCATCCCTGGAATTCGTGACTCTAGGGAAATCCCTGGCGCGAGCGCACGGTGATGCCACCGACGCTGCTGACATGACCAGGAGCGTTCACCAGATCGCAGCGCGGAACACCGTTCAACACCGCCCCGTGCGATCTCGCATCTGCACTGGGCTGGCTTCAGCCGCACTGGCCACACTCGCCGTCCTGGTCGCCGCATGCAACAGCGCGGACCGCGGCACCCATCAAGCCGACACCACGACGAGCGCCGTCGAGATACCGACCTTGGATCTGGGCTGCCAGCGCGTCGTCGCCGGCGCGTGGGTCCTTCCCGGCTACACCATCCGTCCCGCCGAGCTCGCACAGATGGTCAAGTCCGCTGAGTTCGGTGGCGATCAGACGCAACCCGAGCTGCTCGGTGACGGCCTCACTCACCGGCGGTGACCATCAATGCACGCGACCAAGCCGCACCTGGTCCCGCTGGCAGCGATTGCGATGCTGCTCGCTGCCTGCACCGGCTCGACGACGCCGTCGACGCTGACTCATGCTCCGCATCAGTCGCCACCGGGTTACGTCACGCCTTCGAGTTCGCCACAAGACGGGCGACCTGCGACCGTGACGTTGGCGTTCGCGGGTGACATGCATTTCGAGCTCCAACTCGCCGCGCTGCTCGACCATCCTCGCGGGGCGCTGGGCCCGATGACGAAGGCCCTGGGGACCGCGGACGTAACGATGGTCAACCTCGAAAGTGCGATCACCGAGCGCGGCACCCCGGAGGCGAAGGAACTCGAGGATCCCGACAACCGCTACTACTTCCGCACCTCGTCGGCGGCACTGGACGTCCTCGCGGCTGCGGGGGTCGACGTGGTCACGATGGCGAACAACCACGGCGCCGACTACGGACCGATCGGACTCGGCGACACGTTGCGCGCGATCCGTAACGGCCCCGTACACGTCGTCGGCATCGGTGCGAACCGGAGCGCAGCGTTCACGCCGTACCGGGTCACGATCCGTGGCACCTCGTTCGCGTTCTTCGGCGCCGACGCATCGTTCCGCGAGGGCTCCAGCTCGGTCTGGGCCGCCGGGCCGCAGACGGCCGGTCTTGCAGCGGCCCACGCCGCTCGGCCGCAGGAACTCCTGGACGCGGTGCATACTGCCAGCCGTCAGGACGATGTCGTCGTGGTCTACATGCACTGGGGCGAGGAGCTCCAAGGCTGCCCGACCACCCAGCAGCACATCACCGCGCAGGCGCTGGCCCGCGCAGGGGCGGACATCGTGGTGGGCAGCCACGCTCATGTCCTGCTTGGAGCAGGATGGTTGGACCACACCTATGTCGACTACGGGCTCGGCAACTTCCTCTGGTACCACAACGAGGAACCCGAGACCGGCGTACTGCGGCTCACGGTCCGCGACGGAGAGGTAGTCGGCGACTCGTGGACGCCGGCCCGGATCCACACCCACGGCCGACCTCATCCCGTCAGCGGCTCGGCTCAGACCGCCGCCGTCGCACACTGGCGTAGCCTGCGGGCCTGCACCGGCCTCGCACTCCGATCCACGACCTCCGGCGCGCCCGCCCCCGACCATGACCCGCCACCGACGGAGTTCACCGCCACTGTCCGCGCCATCGGCCCTGGCTTGCGCGACCGGATGCAATACAGCCACCACCCCGGTTGCCCGGTCCCGTTGACCGAGTTGCGGTACCTCCAGATGACATATCTGGGCTTCGACGGCAGCGCGCACATCGGCGAAATGGTCGTGCACAAGAAGTACGCCGCCGAGGTTGTCGACGTCTTCCACCAGCTGTACGACGCACAATGGCCGATCGAGCAGATGCACCTGGTCGACCACTATCGAGGCGACGACGAACGGTCGATGGCTGCGAACAACACGTCGGCCTACAACTGCCGCCATGTCGCCGGCAGCGACAGCTGGTCCGCTCACGCCTACGGCACAGCGATCGACATCAACCCCGCACAGAACCCCTACATCACAGCATCAGCCATTCATCCATCTTCGGCTGCGCGGTACGCCGACATCGACCGCTCTCTCGACGCTCGGCGCGTTCCGCTCGGGGTGATCCGAGATGGAGACATCGTCGTCCGCGCATTCGCCCGGATCGGCTGGGACTGGGGCGGCCAATGGCCGGCGCCCAAGGACTTCCAGCACTTCTCCGCCTCACCGTTGTGGGCTCGATGACTGCGGTGTGGGGTCAGGTGATCGCGGCCTTGACGAGTTCGGTCACCTTCTTCTCGACGGTGGGGCTCCACTTTTGGAGTGCGTACGACACCGGCCACAGGTCGCCGTCGTCGAGGTTGGCCGGGTCTTGGAAGCCCAGGGTGGA
>Ga0126377_10003540_pt1 | contig 11095 bp, 23 predicted proteins | sample PanSoiMetPlot_22_FD_92647 | JGI IMG/M metagenome (GOLD analysis project Ga0126377, IMG submission 92647) | Tropical forest soil microbial communities from Panama - MetaG Plot_22 | ecosystem: Environmental > Terrestrial > Soil > Tropical forest > Bulk soil | place: Panama | collected 2016-02-17
AAGACACATACCATGCCACACTATGTAATTTCTACCTGTCCACTTTTTACCACACTTGACAGAAAGGGTGGTCCATGCTAGAATAGAGAGACAGTCCACAGGTGCGGGGACAGACAGGGTGTCATCCCCAGAGGACACTTTCATAGCCATGAAAAGCAGAAAGCTAACAAGCAAAGAGTTTTGGGCAGAGTATAGTGGACCAATCGTATACATCTGGGAACGTGATAATGGTAATAAGACATTATACATTGGTTCAAGTCTACATGGAATACGCAGATTACTAACACAACATCCCGTAATCAATCAGAATAACATGAAAGATGATGATACAATCACAATCATTGAATGTTATTCAAAAGAACAAATGTTACAAACTGAACGCGAAGGAATCGAAGCATTACAACCAGAATTTAATTCCATTCAAGGGCGCGGTAACGATGAAGAGAAAGAAAGAGCAGAACAACAACGCGCGCTCGTATTGGAAGGAAAGTCACCACTATCACCTAGTATAAATAAATTACTAAAAGGTGTTAGATTCAGACGACAAACAAAGACTGAAAAATTGATGAATTTTCTGGAAGGAATTAAGCTGGAGAAAAAGAATGAGTAGGGCACGTAGGCATCCCCATCGTTATCATAAGACTAACACTTCATTCGGCCAAGTGTGGTCATGCGCGCTACCCGATTGTAATCACTATATGCCGCGTCATATGGTAGGAATGTTACCGGGTAAGCAAGCACAATGTAATGAATGTGATAACATTTACATTCTTACATATGAAAAAATGAAATCAGATGAGCCAATTTGTGATGAATGCGAGACTAATCGCGAAATGAGATTGCGCGCTCTAAATGAGCGAAAGGAAGCAAAACAAAACAGTTCAGATGAAGTCAATATAGACGAAATTCTTAAAAGTATTCGATAAATTAGGTGAGGTTGAATCATGTCATTTCCACCTAAAATGAAACACGCGTTCATTCCATCACAACACTCCGAGTCAGATGTGGTTAGTTGTGCTCAATGTGGTTACGCGGAAGTCAGTCATACTGATAAAGCAGAATGTGAAGCGTGTGGTTCAATCTGCGAATGTGGATTCTTTCCAGACCACAAACATCCGAAGAAAATCCTAGTATGTTATGCGTGTTACGATAAGGAAATTAAGCTAGCAGTTACAGCGGCATCTGAGCGCCAGCGAATGATGACGGCCGCGAACGTAGTGAGCCCGGCCGCATATTTCGTGTCAGAATCGCCTAGCATAAAGGAGATAGTCGATTCAATCAATTCAGACGAATCAATTCAATTGATGTTCAAGAATGAAAAGATATGCGAAGTAATTAAAGAACGCATATTGAATTATCAGAAGAATATTCTGACACTGAATCAAGAAGTGCGCGATAAGCAGAAACAGTTAGATGAAGCGCGCGTCTACCTAAATCACAAGATGAAGGAAATTTCGGCGGAAGCAATTCAGAGGCTTGGATTACAGAACATCAATTACAAACCACCTACTGCGAAAGAAGGCAAGGTCAAAATTACTAAGGCTCCAAGTACGAAGAAAGTCGATATGAACGAGTTGAAGAAGATGGCGAACATGTATAATGTGCCAGCGGAGGCAATTCGGAATGTTATGCTGGCGCGTGGTCTACCAATGAAAGATGCAGTAGATGTTTGCATCAAGATATTCAATTCAGATAAGCAAGTTACAACTAATTAAGTTCATTCATCAGACGGGATGAATTGGAGTAAATCATGGTCACCGAAGTAAATTCATCGTTTGAGGTTAATCCAAAACGATTGACGCGTAATGAGGCAGTTTCATTCTGTCATGCGCGTTTAATCGAGTGTGGTCTGACGGATTGGCATGTACGATTGAATACAGATGTAAACTCTGGATTTCTTGGAATGTGCTTACACACGGACAAGACGATAGTATTGTCCGGACACCATATCGATATCCACGATGAACTGATGATAAAGAATACCATCAATCATGAGATAAGTCACGCGCTGGTAGGCGCGGGACATGCTCATGATGAAACATGGAAAACGCAAGCGATAGCCTGCGGCTGCTACGATACTAATCCCTGTTCTAACCTATCACTTAGTCCCGAAGCAATTGACGCGATTAGAAGTGGCGCGACTCTAGAACTAGAGGTTGAAGAAACCGTAATCCGTACACCTAAGTTTCGAGTAACTCGGTTACTCGAAAGATGTCCGGAGTGTGGTAAGGTAGCTGTAGAGAAGTCAGTAGTTGAGATGAATGACATTCGAACGGTTAGACTAGAATGCGGACATTTGATAATTAAAAGGTTGCCAAAAGCAACCCCATTTCATTCATTCATCAGCGCAGATGCGGATAGCAGATGCGCGCATGAATGGAATCATACGTTTTGTACGAAATGTAAGGCCAAACGGCCGTATGATTTTCAGGTCGATGGAATGCGCGCTTGTGAGCGCTCACTAGCCACGAATAAGGGATTCGGTTTCTTCGATGAGATGGGATTAGGTAAGACTATTCAGGTATTCGGTTACTTGAAGTTCCATGCCGATGAGGCATGTCCAGTACTGTTCATTGTAAAATCTGGTATTCTGTTTCAGTTTTTTTCACAGAGTCTGATTTGGTTAGGTGATGATTGGGTAGGTCAAGTCATTCGAACTAGTAAAGATGGTGTCATACCGAATTTGAAAGCGTATTTCATTTCGTATGACATGTTGGTACCAAAGACGCGCAAAGGTAAGAATGGTAAGTTAATTCAGCAGGGTTTTGACATTCAGAAACTAATCGATCGCGGGATTAAGACAATCGTGCTAGATGAATGTCAGCTAATCAAAAACACAGATGCCTCTCGCACTCAGCAAGTCAGAAAGTTAGTCAAGTCCGCCGACAAAGTAATAGCTTTGTCGGGGACACCATGGAAGAATCGTGGTTCAGAGTTCTACTCAGTATTGAGTATGATGGCACCAACCAAGTTTCCATCATTTAAGCAATTCGAGGACAGATGGGTTGAATATTATTGGGATGGAAACAATTACAAACAAGGTGGCATTCGTAATGTGCCGGCATTCAAAGAGTTCATTAAGGACATTGTAATTCGCCGTGAATACAATGAGGTGATGACAGAGTTTCCTGAAGTCAATCGCACATTGTATTACACCGATTTAGATTCAGTCAATCAGGAGATGTATGACGAGTCAGTATCAGATTTCGTAGCGTGGTGGAATTCCAGAATTATAGGCGGAGTTGAGGACAAAAGCGCAGCTTTTGGCCAAGATAATATTATTGCAAAATTAGCTAGAATGAGGCACATTTTAGGTCTAGCTAAGATACCAGCAACAATGGAGTTCGTTGAGGACTATGTCAGTGAGACAGAACGAAAGCTAGTATTATTCACTCATCATGTCGATGTCGCTGAGATTCTTCATGACAAATTAAAGGATTTGTATGAAGATCAGATGCCAGTCCTTCGATTAGAAGGCGGAATGGACCCTGCTAAGAGATTTCAATTACAGGAAGAATTTAATGCGAGTCCGCGCGCTCTGATGGTGGCTAGCACATTAGCCGCCGGCGAAGGAATTAATTTACAGACATGCGCCGATGCGGTATTAGTTGAGCGTCAATGGAATCCTGCGAATGAGGATCAAGCCGCGCCCGGAAGATTCAAGCGTATTGGGCAGGAAGCGAAACAAGTCAATGTGACATGTATCACTGGATACCAAACGGTCGATGATATTCTGCATGGTATAGTGGAACGAAAGCGAAATCAGTTCCATAAGGTTCATGGAAGTGGTGACGTTCCACAGTGGAATGTTCAAGATATCATGCGAGAAGTGGCCGATGGTATCGTTCAGCAGTTCAATCAGAAAAAGAAGAGTAATGTCAGTCAGTTCGTTCGTCGTTAATCATTCAATGGAATGAGGTGAGATAATGACTGAAGAGTTACAGCGATATAAGATTCAGTTAACATATGGTTCAGATGGATACTGGACGGTAAATGGATTTTGGGAAGTACCAGCATATGATCATTCACCTAATAGCAAGAAAGTATGGAATTTAGATGGCGCACCTCGCATGTTCAAGACGCGTAAGGAAGCACTAGAATTCTGTCTAAATCAGGCTGGAATACCGGAATAATGAGGTGAAATAATGCACATTCATTCAATGACTGATCAGGAATTTTGTGAAGAAATTGCTGAGATAGTTCAACTTAACGAGAACATTCCAGATTATGTTCGGCAAGTTCTAGCGGAATCCGCTGAAAGAATCGGAGACTTTAGGCGCGCGATGGACGAAATTGAGGAAACAATTAACAACATTCGTGGTGTACTATACCGATAATCATTCATTCGGTGAGATGATGACTGTTCAATCGCTAACCAATCGTTTGAAGGCTTATATTCTAGACTATCAGGTCATTGTGATCGATGAGAATATGCATCGTCATATGATTAAAGAAATTCAAGTAGCTAGCGAATCTAAAGCAATTTACATAGTTATAGAAAAGGATTGAAAGGAGTGAATGAAATGAGATTACTTTCAAAAAGTTTCACCGTAAGTCGAGAGGGTTACGTAAAGAATGAAGATGAATTAGAAAATTTTCGTGAGGATGTAGAGCGCATCGTGCAACATTATCATCAAATGATGGAAGAAGAACTTGATCAAGCTGGTTATATCATCGAATGGAAAAAGTGATGATTAAAATTCAGATAGTAGTTGAGCACAAGTTAATTGGCGCGGTTATAGTCGAGTCGCTGAGAGAAGCCGATAAGTTGTGGTCACGTTGGGCCATCCTACGATATCGCCGTAATGAGCCAATAGGTTGTGCGGCCTTTTTAAATCCTGATGATGGGTGGAATCTAACAAAAGGTAATGAAGGAGAGGACGATAATGTCTGATAAGAATGATCGAGAGAAGATGTACGAAGGGTTAACTGAATCGATGCGCGAATCAATCGCTGTATTAAATGCCGCATTCGACCGATACAATGATCTTGTATCGGAATTGATTAAGGCACTCGATATGGACTATTCGAATGAACGCGCGCTCAAGGTTCGTATCCTTGAAATCTTGAAAAGGTCACTTGGTTAATTGTAATGAAATGAAGTGAGTTGTGAAACAAGATTTCGATACAATCGTAGTTCCATTAGGTTCATGTAATCATTGTGGTCTGAAGGTGTGGGAATCAGATATTCTAGACTGGTACATCGAGGACGTAACTGAGTATCATATGTTTCAGCCATTCAGTTATCAACGATGGGCCGTGGTCTGTCAATGCGCGCACTGCAAGCAAATTGTGTGTAGCGAGGAACTGATTCCGTTCTAACCGAATTCATTGTGATTAAGTGAAATGGAGTGAGATGAAATGAAGGTAGGACAACTAATCAATCTATTGAGACCATTACCGCAGGATGCCGAAGTTCATTTAGATGATGAAGGTTATCCAACAGTAGATGGCGTGTATTCACCTGATGATTATAAAGACAATGAAGATGGAGATCCAGAAGATGCACCACCATCTAATGTTGTGTTAATTGAATTCAGTCGGAATGAACCAGACTAATGGAGTGTTTATGCTAACTAATGAAGTGAAGCCATTGCATCCAATATCAGACGGAATCGTTCTAGTAGTTGGAGTGAAGGCGAGTAACATAGATCAAGAGTTGCGCGATCATCCGCGTGTGGTCATTTGGGATAATCAGAGTGAACATTGGATGACTAAAGAAATCCCATCTAACACGCGCGCTGTATTCGTGACGCGATTCATATCGCACTCGAATTTCAGTAGCATTATGAAGCAAGCGCGCAAACGTCGTATCACCATGTTCAATCCCGAAGGTACTGGAATGATAATGAAGCAAGTGAGAGAACTACTCGATATTCGGCCTAAAGTACCAGTCGAATTTACAGTGAACTATAAACCTGGGACACCGATAGATGAAATGTCAACTAATGGCGATAAGGAGATGATTCCAATGACACCAAATAAGAAACATACTGGCGGTAAGATAACGAAGAAGTTAGATGTATTCATTCCATTCATTGATTGGAATAAGAGTAATGCGGACAACGCGCGCGCACTTTTAGAAAAAGCGAAAGAATTAAATGTCGAAACCACACTCGGTTCACTCAATCAATTCGTAATGATTCAGCGTAGAAGGCAACACGCACCTAAATCTCCATCACCACAAGCCAAACGTTATGAGAAATTGATCTCAAGAATGAAGAAAGAACAGAGTGACGTATCAGTTCAGATGTTCGATAACGCGATTAGAGAGTTGCGCGATATGCGTCAACTGTTCATCGATACAATGAAGGAAAACAAATCACTCCGAGCCAGATTAAACAAATTCAGGACATTCTTTGATGAGTAATCATCGTTGTTTGATTTGTAATAAACCGGCGTGCGTAAGTGAATCAATTAATGGTAGGTATCGATATTGGTGCCTACCATGCTATTTTTCATTCAATAAGCGGCGACAAGCTGATGAAGAAATTAAAGAAAGAGCAGAAAGAAGGAAGAAAGCTATTGCCGCGCAAAATGAGATACGTAAGTCGAACCGAGCGCGACGGCATCAGTGATGTTCCTCATCCTAGTGATAATACGAATTGTTCATTAAGTGAGTGCGCGCTTCCACCTCATATCGATAGGTGGCTTTCATTGGTTTCAATGAAATATATATTTATTCCACAATTCAATCGGAACGTAGAACGGATATTGAAGTGGCGCAAGCGAAAACGGAGAATTAAATGAATGAATGGAATGAGCCATATCAACAGTTCGTAGTATACATTCGCGGAGAACACGTACAGGAAATCCGAAGATATTTAAATAGATTAAGAAACATAGAAGTTACAATCGAGCCAGATGAACCAGGTGTAGAGGATTTGATTAGGAAGTTATTCATTGAGGTACTAACTTCGATTAAGAACCACGATATTCAATAAATGAAAAATGATTCGAAAATGAAAGAGGAGAATGACAATGACTAAATTAGTTCACAAGAAGGTGTTCTTTCAGAATGAGATTTTTTGGCTACATCAAATCAAGGAAGGATTTAAGATGTATCACATTTCTCCATTAGATCATTACAATGAGAAAGGCGATATTACACTAGCTGCAATCAATCAGACTGCATATGCTGAATTAGTTGAAGATAAGATATTTCGACATGGTAAGGTGGTTGGTACTTTCTCTGACCTGATCGATATCTCTAATGCCAAAGAATAATGTGAAAGGTTAGGGCATGTACCAGAACCCTTACATAGGGTGAGAGGACATTGACCGGAGTCAAAATATGGAAGTCCTAGTACCAAAGAAGAATGTAGTGTTAGACGCCACAGTTCTATCTAGTCTGATGAGTTGTGCGCGTCTAACCGATTTTCGTTTCAACTACAATTTCGTATCGATTCATGGTAAATCACCATCGCTAGAGATGGGATCGATCGTGCATATCGTATTGGAGAACTATTACAAGGCTATCATAAACGGAGTATCGCGGGGTAACGCTATTTCATTCGGCATGACCAAAGGTGAGGAATATTCGTGTAATCCCGATGAAGTGCGCAACACTACACCAGAAGATATTCAATTGGTGTTCGATACGATGCAACAATATTTCGATTACTACAAGTCTGACTTTTGGATTCCACTAGAGATTGAGAAAGTCAAGAAAGAAACTATCTATCAGGATGATGAAATTCGTATCGGATGGAAAGCTAAGTATGATGCGATCATGGATACGAATCAGGGAATCTATCCAGTCGATCACAAGACGATGAAACAGCGTAGAGATACATTGTCATTGAATAATCAGTTCATGGGACAGTGTATCCTATTGGGAACCAAGCAAATTATCATCAATAAAGTCGGATTCCAAACATCATTGAAGCCACATGAGAAATTCACTAGGCCAGTAATTAGCTACAATTCAGATAGATTAGCTGAATGGCAATCAGAAATTCTGCCATATTGGGCTAAGTTCATGCTGCTATGGGAAGAAAGTGGATATTGGCCTCCGAATTTCACCCATTGTGAGAATAAATATGGCGCGTGCCCATTCAAGGATGTATGTGAGGCACCACCGAATTTAAGAGAAGATGAGATCAGAAGATTATTCATCATTGGTGAGCCGTGGGACCCACAAAATGAATGACTCATGTGGACGATACACTTGGTATCTAGATGAACATGATAGACTCAATTATGGATGGATAGAACCATACCAATTATGGTTACCGTTTGATCATCTTGATTTCACTTGGAGAAATATAAAACGTAGTGAAATTCCACAATTTAGAATAAGAAAATGAATAGACGAGACTTTTTAAAAATCTGTTTAGCAACATCAGCCGCGGCTACATTTGACTTTGAGAAGTTATTGTGGATACCGAAGCCAATGATAGTCGTGCCCGAATCACCGAAGATATATGGTGAAATCTGGTTAGAACGATATGGTGAAATATTCGGTTACATGAGAAATGGCAAGATAGAATATGCCCGTCATTATCAAGATGTTGACATGATAATGAACTGGATTTCCAAGAAAGTGAGAGAAGAATATGAGAAAGGTAATGTTGGTGATAGCGTTATCGTTGTCAATGATTAGTTGCGCCGCTACAATGCAAGGTCTTGCTAATTTGGGTGAAAAGAATTCAACCACAAGAAGCGAAGCTAAAGTAACATGTCCAGAAGATAATTCAATTGGTTATTTCACTGGACGAACGCGTACTTCAAATGCTGGATATACAATGAAAGAATATAAATGTCTAATGTTCGGACATTTATTTTGGGTTAGAGCACAATGATCATTAAGTGTCCACACTGTAAAAATGATGATTCACGAATGATCGAGTATGTGGTAACATGGAGAAAGTTACCACCTAATACTCATGTGTATCTATGTTTAAACTGTTCTAAAGAATTTCAGGTAAAAGAAAATGAACCTTTATCTACCTAGAATCGGAGAAGCCGAAATGAGTGATTACCATAAGTCCACATTAATTACTATTGCTAGATCATGGCCGTTGGAGCATTTGAATGGCTATATTGAACAACTTGAAACTCAGGTTAGAGATATTCGCGAATTGGTGCGCGAACTTAAGGCATTACAGCGAGAGAAGCAGAAAGCGCGCGATAAGAAACTCAGAGATAATGGCCCAAGAGGAGCTGCTTGATGAATTAGGTCTAATCAAGCTAACCAACACTCGATTAAAGGAATGGAATAATGTCAGATGATACACGATTCTCAATGTTTAAAGGTGAACCAGGTACAAGGAAATCAACTTGCGCGCTCAGTTATCCCGGTCCACAGTATTGGTTTTCGTGGGACCGTAAAATGGTAAATCTTAAACTTCCCGCGAAACATTGGAAGTTACCGGCTGGTCATTATACTCACGATGATTATAGCGATTGGAATAAAGCGGAAATCAAACTGAAGCAACTTCAAACAACCTGTCCATATAAGACTATTATCGTAGATTCAATTACTTCATGTGGTGACGCCATTATGGGTCAGACTAAGAAATTAAAAAGTGGTCAAACTCGTAAATCAGGCGCACAATCAGGTAAGATGATTAGCGGAATTATGGTAAATGAATTAGAGGATTACAATGCCGAGGCATCAGCTATACTCGATCTAGTGAGTATGCTTAAAGACGTTCACGAGTACCACAATGTGAATGTAATCATCATTGCGCATGTCATTCAGGCCGAATATCGTAGTATAACTGGTGAGACACATTTCGCGCGATCGATTGTAACCGCCGCTAAGAAAGTTGCCGCGAAGATTCCAGTCTATTGTCAAGAAATTTATCATTTCAATATTGACAGAGGCTTCGATGTCTCTGGGGAGGGTAGTTATAGCTTATTGACACAACACACTGGCGATGATTACGCGATTACTTCACTCCCATTACCGAAGAAAATCGTATTTGGTAATGACCCACTCTATAGTCGGTGGATCAAACCGGCTCTCGATGAAATTTCAACATCCGAAACAACAAGCCAAACAACAGAAACAACAGAAAAAAAAGGCTGGTGAGTAATGCCTACAGTACAGTTCGGTGAACGCGATATCATGCGTGGTAAGGTCGTTGAAGTCGCATGGTATCGTATGCGTATTGAGTCGGTTGGTGAGGCGCTGTCGAAAGATGGTGGTAGCACCAACTATCCGGTGGAAGGAACGATTCTGTTCAACGGTGATACTGGCGATACGACATTCGCTGGCGTTCCTGTTGATTGGAATTTCAATAGCAAGGCTATCGGATTCGCCGTAGGCTTTTTAGGCGCATTCGGTGTGACCGTTGTCCCCGGTAAGCGTTTTGAATTGGCGAATGCTGCTGGAAAGGAACTGGACGTGTTCGTAGAAAATGATACTTGGCAGGGTCGTATGATCAACCGCGTGAACCACAAGTATCGCGCGCCTAAGTCGGAAGTAACCGCGCGTACTCCGGTTCCCGAAACGACTTAGTTGTAATGAATTTGCTAGTAGGATGTCATCGAGATAAGGTGAGTCCGTCCCCCAGAGGACAACACGAATAAGGTGGGGCCACACTCGTCATGAGGCCGCCATAGTCCTACTAGCAATGTTTTAATGAGGTGATAAGATGCCACTGACGAAAGAAGAAATCGAGAATCGCGGAACCTATCATCCACCACCTGATCACATCAAAAAGTGGCATGAGGATGTACGCGACTATTATTTCGAAGTTGCTAATTACATGAATGAGAATTTTCCAGATAGTCGTGAGCTTTCGTTAGCTCATACTAAGCTGGAGGAATGGATGTATTGGATGAACGCGTGTGTAGCGCGTAATCACGATAAGTTCTAAAATAAGAGGAGATAATTCAATGAATGAAACTGAATTGCCCGAAATTGAAGAAAGTGATGTTGATACTGAAGAAGATGAAGAAAGTGAACATGATGGTGATATCGATGTAGACAGTGATGAGACCGAAACTGATGACGAAGAAGGCACGGTAATTGAAGAGAACGAAGATAAGGATGAAGAAGAGGAGGAAGAGGAAGTAGATGCGACTGAAGATGATATAGAATCCAACTAGTTAGTATTACTAGTTGATATTAGAGGGAACCATC
>Ga0126377_10003543_pt1 | contig 11092 bp, 9 predicted proteins | sample PanSoiMetPlot_22_FD_92647 | JGI IMG/M metagenome (GOLD analysis project Ga0126377, IMG submission 92647) | Tropical forest soil microbial communities from Panama - MetaG Plot_22 | ecosystem: Environmental > Terrestrial > Soil > Tropical forest > Bulk soil | place: Panama | collected 2016-02-17
GTACTTGATTTGAATGGCGCGCCCGAAGAGATTCGAACTCCTGACCCCCAGATTCGTAGTCTGCTGCTACGGCCGGGTGGTGTGAGTCGCGAGGCAAGATTCGAACGGCTCGGCCCGGCGGTACGATATTGGACACTAGTTGGACACGGACCCAGGAAATGTTTCTAAGTAATTGATTTTACTGGCGCTCCCTAGGGGACTCGAACCCCTGTTTTCGCCGTGAGAGGGCGACGTCCTGGGCCGCTAGACGAAGGGAGCAGAGCGCTTCCAGATAGCCCCGATCCCACCTGGAAGCAACCATGGGAACCGATACAAGGCGGCGGCAGCCGCCCGACCGGGCATGTACCGCTCCCCAATTCGTGAACCATATTTTTGCCGATTTATGCGCTTCGCCGGTTGATACATGCCAGCCCAGCGCTACATTGGCCGAGGAGCGGTCTCATATGCTGGGTTTCCGGGGGTAGTCCAAGTTGCGTCAGGAGGACGCGATGCCCTCGTCCATGCGCTCTCTCATTAAGATCTTCATCATCGGCATGCTCGGCGGCATCGGCGCGCTCATGCTGCTGCCCTCGGAGGGCAAGCTGGTTGCGTCTGCACCCGTTCCCGATCTGCCGGCCCAGAGCTGCAAACAGCAAGCCTGGACGAACGCCGATCGCGGCTGCCTCGCCTGGACCGCAGCGCGGCGGGATATCGCGACACCACAAGCCGTGCGCCGGCAACCCGGCGAGAATGACGTTCCTTCGACGCCAGCACCGACGCCGCTGGCACCCGCCGAACACGCGGTTGCCGCAGCGCCGCTCGTGTCCGACCAGGACACTACTGGCGCGGCGCCGCCGACCAAATCCACAGCGCGGCCGGCCTCGCCGGAGAAACACGCGCGCAAATCGCGCGGCACTGATCGCCGCACCCGCGAGGCGCTCGGCATGGTGCGCAGCTTCGGCGATAGCTTGAGCGACGTTCCGATCAGCGGCTATGCCGTCGACCGGGCGGGACGGCGCGTGCTCATCCGGCCGACGTCGCCGCAGGATGTCTACTATTATGAGCGCGGCGGAGCCTGGCCACGGCAGGCCGGTTGGCGATAGCCGGCTCCCTCTACGGTTCGTTGGCAAACCGCAAGCGCCCCACCGGCCTGAGCGTCTTGGCGTCGAAGGTGCGGATCTCAAGCGCGCCGCCACCCGCCTCGACCGTGACCACGATGTGATTGCGGGTGACCGCGGTCGACACCACCCGCGCGCCCTTGGGCAGCACGGCCGTCATGTCGATGGACGTGGCGCTTCCCTCAATGCCGAAAACACGATAGCCGATGACGCCGATGACGACGGCGATGCCGAGGACCGTGGCGAAGCCCGAAATCAACATCAGCCAGCGCACCTTGGCGACGATCTTCGCCTGCGCTGGGTCAAGCGGGGCTTCGTCGTCGAGGTTCGGATTGGCGGACGGATTGGTCATGGCCAAGGATCGGGCTCACATCGAAAGCGTGGTCGTCGCCGCGGAGAACGCCGGCGAGCGGCTCGACCGCGTGCTTGCCGCCGGGATCGAGACGCTGTCGCGCTCGCGCCTTAAGGCACTGATCATGGCGGGACAGGTCGCGGTCGGCGGGCGCACGATCCGCGATCCTAGCGAGCGCGTCAATGCAGGCGCGGAGATCACGGTTAAGGTGCCGCAGCCCGAACCGGCCACGCCGCAGGGCGAAGCGTTCCCGCTGACGATCGTCTACGAGGACGACGCGTTGATCGTAATCGACAAGCCCAAAGGGCTGGTGGTCCACCCGGCCGCCGGCAACTGGACCGGAACGCTGGTCAACGCCCTGATCGCCCATTGCGGCGACAGCCTGTCGGGCATCGGCGGCGTCAGGCGCCCCGGCATCGTGCACCGGCTCGACAAGGACACGACCGGGCTGATGGTGGTGGCCAAGACCGACCGGGCGCACCGCAAGCTCGCCCAGCAGTTCGCCGACCATGGCCGCACCGGCCCGCTCGAACGCGGCTACCTGGCGTTTGCCTGGGGCGCGCCCGACCGGCCCAGAGGTACGATCGACCGGCCGATCGATCGCCACCCCCGCGCGCGCGACAAGATGGCGGTGCGCGAAGGCGGACGCGCGGCGATCACCCATTGGGAGGTGCTTGAACACTATGCCGGAGCCGACGGTAAGCCGGTCACGAGCCTCCTTGCCTGCCGGCTAGAAACCGGGCGGACCCACCAGATCAGGGTCCACCTGGCCGCTATCGGCCACCCGCTCCTGGGCGACGACACCTACGGACCGGGGTTCAAGACCAAGGCGGCCCTTCTGCCGGCTGCGGCCCAGGCTGCCCTGACGACCCTTGGCAGACAGGCTCTTCATGCTTATTTGTTGGGCATCGATCATCCCGAAACCGGCGAATTCCTGGAATTTCACTCGAATCTGCCGGCCGACCTGGAAAACCTGCGCCAATCCCTGGCTGCGGGGGAACAATAGCTTTCTACCGTTGTTGAACTTCGAATGCGCCCGCACGGACGCTGGCAAAGCTGTGGCGAATCAGTGAGTTAGAAGCCCGTGGCACTACGCCGCCGTCACATAAAGGTGACGGGTGCCGTCTTTCTTTCGCCCCCCTAGCCGGTGTATGCTGCAGGTGCGATCGGAGGTTCGCGGTCGCAACAGACGCGCCGTTGGCTCAAAGAGCGGCGGCGCGGGTCGCCTGCCGATATCCGGGGGCATAATTTTGGAGGGCGCTAAAATGGCCCGAGCTGCTGCACTACCCATCCTCACTGCCGAATCCGGCCTTACCCGCTATTTCGAGGAAATCCGGCGGTTCCCGATGTTGGAACCGCAGGAAGAATTCATGCTGGCCAAGCGCTGGCGCGAGCACGGCGACCGCGACGCGGCGCATAAGCTTGTCACCAGCCACCTGCGGCTGGTTGCCAAGATTGCCATGGGCTATCGCGGCTACGGCCTGCCGATCTCCGAGGTGATCTCGGAAGGCAATGTCGGCCTGATGCAGGCCGTCAAGCGATTCGAACCCGACAAGGGCTTCCGCCTCGCTACCTACGCCATGTGGTGGATCAAGGCCGCGATCCAGGAATACATCCTGCGCTCGTGGTCGCTCGTGAAAATGGGCACGACCGCAAACCAAAAGAAGCTGTTCTTCAACCTGCGCAAGGCCAAGAGCAAGATCTCGGCCCTCGACGAGGGCGACATGCGCCCCGACCAGGTGAAGATCATCGCTAAGCGGCTCGGTGTCACCGAGCAGGACGTGGTGGACATGAACCGTCGGCTCGGCGGCGACGCGTCGCTCAACGCGCCGATCCGCGAGGACGGCGATTCGGGCGAATGGCAGGACTGGCTGGTCGACGACAGTGACAGCCAGGAAGCGGTGCTCGCGCGCAGCGAGGAGGCGGACAACCGCCGCCAGGCGCTGACCGAGGCGCTGTCGGTGCTCAACGAGCGCGAGCGGCGTATCTTCGAGGCGCGCCGCCTCGCCGACGATCCGGTCACGCTCGAGGAACTCGCCGAGGAATTCGGCGTGTCGCGCGAACGCGTGCGCCAAATCGAGGTACGCGCCTTCGAGAAGGTGCAGAAGGCGGTGAAGAACCGCGTCGCCGCGATGGAAGCACCAACGGCTCAGGCGGCGGCACCCGCGCTGGCGCCGCAGTGAGCCGACCGCTCATCTTCGAACACTTCGAATAAGACAACGCCGCCATGATCGTGGCGGCGTTGTTCGATTCATGAGATCGCCGTGGCATTCACCCCCCCCTGGGGAGGTAGCGAGCGCGCGCGGCATAAAGCGTCTACATCCGAAAACTCTGCCGTTTCCGCTGTGCTCAAGTCGCGGTCACCACCAAGAACTCAACCACTGCAGTGTAGTGACACGACGCCGCCGTCAGCACGCAGCCGTGCCAGATCGCGTTCTGGAAACGCAGGCCCGCCCATACGTGGAAGATCACACCGATTGTGTAGAAAGCGCCGCCGACGGCAAGGAACCACAGCGTGAAGCTCGGCAGCACGGCGATCACCGACTCGTAGGCCAGCACGCCGCTCCAGCCGAGCAGCAGATAGAGCGCGATCGAGAAGCGGTCGAAGCGGCCGGGCAGCACCACCTTGAGCACGGCGCCGACGGCAGCCGTCGCCCAGATGACGACAAGGAGCATGCCCGACGCGATGCTCGCCTTCATCAGCGCGATGAAAGGCGTATATGTTCCGGCGATCAATACATAGATGGCGGAGTGATCGAAGCGGCGCAGCAGCCACTTCACCGGCGACACCGGCCACATGTTGTAGGCGGCCGAGAACGCTAGCATCGCCAGCAGGCCGATGGCATAGGGCAATACCGAGGCGAGCTCGAGATTTCCGGCCGAGTTCCACGCAAACACGACGAGGGCGATCGATCCGATCACACCGAAACACACGCCGATGGCATGCACGACACCGTCGGCGATGATCTCGGCGCGGTCATAGTCCCAGCGGAAACCGACCGGGCGGCCGTCCGCCGGATCGCGCGCGATCACACGAGCGGCACTCCGTGTGCGGCTGCTTTGCGGGCGAACCCTCGATCGATCTGTATTGTCGTCCATAATGACGTCCGTGCGGCCCTGCCCCGACAGTGCGAACAGGGCGCATGTCATGTCAAATCGGTTTAGATACCGATGATGTCGCGCGTGCGACACCGCTTCGCTTTCCCCGCATGCGGGAGTGGGCGAGAGCGCGTTCCGGCCAAGTTGAATCGGAAACGCCCTCTCGCTTCTCGAGTTGAACGCAGTTTCTGCAGAAAACCGGTGGCCCCTGTTCCGGAAAATGCTCTGGAGCCCATTCCGAGCTAAGATGAATCGGAAACGCTCTCCGGTTTTGCGTCGGCCCGCGATTTTGACGCGCGATCAGACGGCTGAGCGGATTCCACTCAGCCTGAATGCGCGCGAAGCTTCGCGTCTTCGCTATCTCGCTGAACTGCTTCAATTGGTCGCGAAGCAGTAGAACAGCCCGGCGCCGCCAGTGCCCTTGAGCGCATCCTGGCTGCAGCCGCCACGCGAGGGATGCGACGAGTTCCACGATTTCGCCGGCGGATCCTCGGTGAGGCCTTGCCGATCGTGATGGCCCATCATTACGGCGCCCTCGGCGCCACTCTTCGTCCAATTGCCGCAGGTGCGGTCGTCGCCACCGGCGAACGCGGTGCCGTCGGGCTGCGAGCCAGTGAGGATATCGTGCATGTTCGGCGTGTCGCCGCGGCCGTTGACCGCCTCGCCCTTCTCGGTGAGCGCGGTCTGCTTGGAGAGGTTGTTGGTGCCATGGAGTTCAGTGACGTCCTTGGCGATCACCGCGCCCTTGGCGTTCTGCCACGGACCGCGGCCGATACGATCGCGCGCGTTGACGGCCTGGCCGCCGCCCGTCGCGCTCGTGCTTAGATAGGCGTGCCAAGTGCGGCTCCCGCCACCCGCCGCGCTGGCGAGCTGCTGGCAATGTGCATCCGCCCCGGCGAGGCCGCCGAGGTCCGCGCCCTTGCCGGAACCCACGCTGGTGACGAAGAAAGTCATCGCGTTCTGTTGCGCTTGCGCGCCGCTGCTGATCGGGCACAGCAATACAACCGACGCCAAGAGGGCCAAGCTCATCCTGTTGTTCATGATGTTCATCCTGTTTCTCATGGAAGCCTCCCGGTTACAGCCCGATCACGATAACTGCCGACAAACGACTTTATTCCCCAATGATTTTTCGACGCCGGCGCGGCGCAACGTCAATCCGCCAGATCGCCGCGGCGACGCTCCTCACCGTCTCGCCGTCCAAGTCGAGAACGCGTCGTTGAACGCCTGCTGGCCGGGATTGCCTTTTTCGACCGCGAGGATAGCGCGCTTGCCGTCGGTGTAGACGATCGGGATGTCGAACCACAGCCGTTCCTTGAGCAGCTGCATGTTGCGCGCCATGTCGGCTTCGACGGCGGACAGTCCGAGCAGGAAGAAGCCGGTGGTGACTTTGACGGCGAGCCCGGCGAGCGGCACGCCACGAGTCTGCTCGGTCTGCTTCATCAGGAGGCCCGGCACGTTGTTAATACCGCCGTGGGGAAAATCGGCCGGCAGTGTAAACATGATCTCGACGGTGTGGCTCGCGGGCAGCGCCTGGTCGGTGTTGCGGCGAAGCGACCAGGTGACGGCGAGCCGGCGCTCGGGGATCTCGATGTCGGCGCGCACAGCGAGCTCGGGCGCCTGGCCGGGCGCGGGCGTCACAGTCTCAGTGCGCCAGATCGCCGAGCCGGCGAACTGCCTGCCCGCCGTCTCGCTCGCGTCCTCTTCATAGAGTACGACCTTCTGCGCGACCTGCAGCGCCGGCGCCGGTCCGCCTTGCGTGCCCGGCCGCGTCGCCGTGGCGGCGCCCGGCTGCTGGGTCCCGGGGCCGGGGGGGACACGATCGGGAAGCTTGGTGCGCGTCGGCCCGGCGTCGCGCGACGTCGTCGGCGCACTCTTGAACAGCGCGGTCGCGCTTTGCACCACGCCCTCGATCGCAGGCCACTGCCAAACGATCATGAGTGCGAGCGCCACGACGATGACGGCGGCGACCGTCATCGTGATCATGCCCTTGTAGGACTTGAGCGGCGGCCGGCCGTGCGGCTCCTCCTCGTCGGGCGGGCGTTGCGCGCGTTGCCGCGGTGGGCGCATTTCGTCGAAGCCCATTTCCGGCTCGAGCAGTTGCGGCTGTCCACCGCGCGCCACCGGACGCAGGCCCTCAGGCTCAACGCGCGGTTCCATGCGATCGAACTCGGGGCTGGGCGAGGGCACCGCGGCGTATTTCTGCCGCGCCGCGCGCGAGGCGAGCGCGGCAGCATTGCCGAGCCGTTCCGCCTCTGCGACCACGTCGCGAAAGCCCTTCAGGCCTTCGTCGGAGACCGAAGTGCGTTCCTGCCCGCGCCGCTCGCGCTGCGGATCGCGGTTAGGGTCACGATTGAGGTTGGGATTGGCCTTGGGATCACGCTCACCGTTATCCTCGCCCGTGATCGCATCGGTGACCGGCGGCCTGGTGCGCGGCGCCGCCGCCGCGCCGCCACGGCCGCCGTCGCGCCGCCGCGCAGGATCGCCGGCGCGCGGTCCCGCGGGTGCGTCCGACTTCGGCGCGTCGAAGCGCATGCGCCGCGCCGCCTCAGCCTCGACCTTGCGGATGGCCTCCTCGAGCGCGAGCCGCTCACGCGTGATGTCGGACTCGCCGAGCGCCGGCGTCGCGCCGCGCAGCTGGTCGACCAGCGCGGTGCGTGCACGCTCGTAGAGCGTACGGCGTGCCTCGCCGGTGTTCTTCTCGAGACCGGCAACGGCGCGGGCAATCAGGGGGTAATAGTCGGCCATCAGTGTATGGTGTGTGCGTCCTCGATGACGATGATACCCTGCTCACGTTTCGAATGGGTTGCGTACCAGTATTGTGTCCTCGCGTTCCGGGCTGGTGGACAGCAACGCCACCGAGCAGCCTACCAGTTCTTCGATCCGGCGAACGTATTTGATCGCCTGGGCCGGCAGGTCCGCCCATGACCGGGCGCCGGCCGTCTTCTCGCGCCAGCCAGCGATGGTCTCGTAGATCGGCTCGACCCGGGCCTGGGCATGCTGGCTGGCCGGAAGATAGTCGATGACTTGGCCGTCGAGACGATAGCCTATGCCGACCTTGATTTCATCGAAACCGTCGAGAATATCGAGCTTGGTGAGGGCCAAGCCATTGATCCCGCTGGTGCGGACGGTCTGGTGCACCAACACGGCGTCGAACCAGCCGCAACGCCGGGGGCGGCCGGTGACGGTACCGAACTCGCGGCCGCGTTCGCCTATTCGCCGGCCGATGTCGTTATCCTGCTCGGTTGGGAACGGCCCCTCCCCCACCCGGGTCGTGTAGGCCTTGCAGATGCCGAGCACGTAGCCGATGGCCGACGGGCCGAGCCCCGAGCCGGTGGCCGCCTGAGCCGCAACCGTGTTGGAGGACGTCACGAACGGATAGGTGCCGTGGTCGATGTCGAGCAACGCACCCTGCGCGCCCTCGAACAGGATGCGCTTGCCTTCGCGCCGCTTCCGGTCGAGCAGTGACCACACCGAATCCATATAGGGCAATACGCGCGGAGCAATATTGGCGAGCTCGTCGTAGATCGCCGCACGGCCGATCTCGTCCATGCCCTGGCCACGACGCAGCGCATTGTGATGCGACAGCAGTCGGTCGATCTTGCCGTTGAGCGCGGGAAGGTCGGCGAGGTCCATCAGGCGGATGGCGCGCCGGCCGACCTTGTCCTCGTAGGCCGGGCCGATGCCGCGCTTGGTGGTGCCGATGCGCGTCGTCGAGTTGGCAGACTCACGCATGCCATCGAGTTCCTGATGCAGCGACAAAAGCAGCGTCACATTCTCGGCAATACGGAGATTTTCCGGCTTAATCTTGACCCCTTGCGAGGCAAGCCGGTCGATCTCCTCGATCAAGGCGCGCGGATCGAGCACGACGCCGTTGCCGATCACCGACAACTTGCCCCGGCGCACCACGCCGGACGGCAGCAGCGAGAGCTTGTAGGTGGTGCCGTCGATGACCAGCGTGTGGCCGGCATTGTGACCTCCCTGGAAGCGGACCACGATATCGGCCTGCTCGGAGAGCCAATCGACAATCTTGCCCTTACCTTCGTCTCCCCATTGGGAGCCGACAACAACCACATTGGCCATGAGGAACCCTTATCCCCAGGTCGCGGGCACCATGTCTCGCGGGGATCGTGACATCCGAACCGATCGCGGTTTCCCCTGAAATGGGATCCTTACCCGGATAAAGGATCGCTCCCGGTCAAGCAAGACGGCCGCGGCAGCCCCAGATAGTCGACATAACGATATGATTCTCAACACATATTTTGATGTGTCGCAAGCCCTCAGGCCCGCCCCGGCACGCGGTCGTGTGGCGGGGCGGTCCTGCCCCGCATCGCCAAGTGGGGATCGCATTCCTCATCGTGCTGCCATTCGCCGCAGCCCATTTGACGCGGGATTGGCCGGCGACCCGCAGCCCGTCTACGGCCCGCGCGCGTCGTCTACGATCGACTTGTCGGCCGGCCAGCGCACGCGCCAACCGAGCTTGATCTCGCGCTGCTCGCCGGCCGCGGCGTCGAAGCTCCACGCCAACACGCTGCGAGCAGCGCAATCCGGGATCAGGCGATCGTTTCGGGCCTGGCATTGCGCTGCGTTCCGTGCGCGCTATGTCCGGGGCACAGGCCGCACTCAAAACTTCAGCGGTTTCGCCTGCTGCACATGCGGAATTCTCTGCACCTTGGCGAGCACGTCTGCGGGCACCTCGCCGTCGACCTCGACCAGCGCGATGGCATCGCCACCCCGTGTGTCGCGGCCGAGATGGAAGGTCGCGATGTTGATGCCCGCTTCGCCGAGCAGGCTCGCGAAGCGGCCGACGAAGCCCGGCTTGTCCTGGTTGGTGATGTAGAGCATCGACGAGCCGAACGCGGCGTCGATGCGGATGCCCTTGATGTTGACGATGCGCGGCCGACCATCGGCATAGACCGTCCCCGAAACGCTACGCGTCTGGCGCTCGGTCACGACCGTCACGGTGATCAGGCTATCGTAGTCGCCCTCGGCCGCGCGCGTCGTCTCTTCGACGACAATGCCGCGCTCCTTGGCGACGATCGGCGCGGACACAACGTTGATGTCCTGCAGCATGGGGCGAAGCAGGCCGGCGACCGCGGCCGACGTCAGCGCCTTGGTCTTCATCTCCGCGACCGCGCCTTCATAGGTGATCTGGACCTTGTGAATGCCGGTCTCGGTCAACTGCCCGGCGAACGAACCGAGCTTCTCGGCAAGTTCGATGAACGGCTTGAGCCGTGGCGCTTCTTCCGCCGTGATCGAGGGGAAGTTGACGGCATTGGAAATGGCGCCGCGCAGGAGATAGTCCGACATCTGCTCGGCGACCTGCAGCGCAACGTTCTCCTGCGCTTCCGTGGTCGCCGCGCCGAGATGCGGCGTGCACACCACGTTGGGGTGGCCGAACAGCGGGTTTTCCGTCGCCGGCTCCTCTGTGAACACGTCAAAGGCCGCGCCGGCGACGTGCCCGGAATCGAGTGCGGTGCGCAACGCCTGCTCGTCGACCAACCCGCCGCGCGCGCAATTGATGATGCGCACGCCCTTTTTCATGGCGGCGAGCGCCTTGGCGTCGAGGACGTCCCTGGTCTTCTCGGTCAGCGGCGTGTGCAGCGTGACGAAATCGGCGCGTCGCAGCAGGTCGGCGAGCTCGACCTTCTCCACGCCGATATCGAGCGCGCGCTCGGGCGAGAGATAGGGATCGTAGGCGATCACCTTCATCTTGAGGCCGATGGCGCGATCGGCAACGATCGAGCCGATATTACCGCAGCCGATGATGCCGAGCGTCTTGCCGGTGATCTCGACCCCCATGAAGCGGTTCTTCTCCCACTTGCCGGCCTGAGTCGAGATATCGGCCTGCGGGATCTGCCGAGCGAGCGCCAACATCAGCGTGATCGCGTGCTCGGCGGTGGTGATCGAATTGCCGAACGGCGTGTTCATCACGATGATGCCCTTGGCCGTGGCGGCGGGAATGTCGACATTGTCGACGCCGATGCCGGCGCGTCCAATCACCTTGAGGCATTTCGCCTTCTCGAGAATCTTCGGCGTCACCTTGGTGGCGGAGCGCACGGCGAGGCCGTCGAAACCATTGATGATGTCGGCGAGCTTGTCCTTGTCCTTGCCGAGATTGGGCTGGAAATCGACCTCGACGCCGCGATCCTTGAAGATCTGAACGGCCGCGGGCGAAAGCGCGTCGGAGATGAGAACTTTGGGGGTCATGGGATCTGTCCTGTATCGTCGCTCGCCCTCTTGGCTGGCGTCGTGGCCCGGATCGAGCGCAGCGAAATCCGGGGCAGCCGTGCGAGGTGGTCCGTCGTTCCCGCATTGCTGCTGCCCTCCATGCGGGCTACGCGGCCGGGCGCGAACGTCATGTGGGGGTGAGTACGTTCACGCAGCTTTGGGCAACGCGTCTCTGGTCTTGGCGAAGGCCCAATCGAGCCACAGCGTCAGCGCCTCGAGATCGGGCGCCTCGACCGTGGCACCGCACCAGATACGCAGCCCGGGTGGCGCATCGCGGTAGTGGCCGAGATCATAGGCGACGCGCTCCTTCTCCAAC
>Ga0126377_10003544_pt1 | contig 11091 bp, 7 predicted proteins | sample PanSoiMetPlot_22_FD_92647 | JGI IMG/M metagenome (GOLD analysis project Ga0126377, IMG submission 92647) | Tropical forest soil microbial communities from Panama - MetaG Plot_22 | ecosystem: Environmental > Terrestrial > Soil > Tropical forest > Bulk soil | place: Panama | collected 2016-02-17
CGCACCAACGGCGTGTTGCGCCTGTTGAAGGCGTTGCGCCACGAGGCCCCGGGAGTTGCAGACACCACCAAGCGCCTCGGCGTGAAGGCGGGCAACGACGCCGTCGCCTTCGTGCTCAAGACGCAGCACAGCGCGCATGGCGGCAAGATGTCGATCGTGCGTGTGCTCGCCGGCCAGGTCGGCGACGGCACCATCTTGAATTCGCCCGAGCAGGAGGCCGGCCGCGTTTCCGGCGTGTTCAAACTGTTCGGACAGTCCATCGAGAAACGTGGTCCGGCGGCGGCCGGCGACACGGTCGCGCTCGGCAAGCTCGACCACGGCAAGACCGGCGATACCCTATCATCGGGCAAGCAGGCGCACCCCGCGATCGCCGAGACGAAGGCCTATCCGCCGGTCCTCGCGATCTCGATCGCCGCCCGCGAGCGCAAGGATGACGTCAAGCTCGGGCAGGCGCTCAACAAGCTCATCGACGAGGATCCGTCGCTCTACGTCGCCCACAACGCCGAAACGCACGAGGTGATCGTGCGCGGCCAGGGCGAGATGCACCTGCGCGTCGCCACCGAGCGCCTCGCCGACCGTTTCGGCATTGCCATCGAACGCAGCACGCCGCGCGTTGGCTATCGTGAAACCATCCGCAAGCCGATCGTCCAGCGCGGCCGTCACAAGAAGCAGTCGGGCGGGCATGGCCAGTTCGGCGACGTGGTGCTCGATATCAAGCCGCTGCCGCGTGGGTCGGGCTTCACGTTCCAAGAGAAGATCACCGGCGGCGTTGTGCCGCGCAACTACATCCCCTCGGTCGAGGAAGGTGTGATCGAGGCCTTGAAGCACGGGCCGCTCGGCTTCCCCGTGGTCGACCTGACGGTGGCGCTGATCGACGGCTCCTATCATACCGTCGACTCGTCCGACATGGCGTTTCGCACCGCCGGCCGCATCGGCATCGTCGAGGCCCTACCGCACTGCAATCCCGTCCTGCTGGAGCCGATCGACACAGTCGAGATCGTCTGCCCGTCGGAGGCGACGGCCAAGATCAACGCCATTCTGTCGGGTCGGCGCGGCCAGATCCTGGGTTTCGATACACGCGAAGGCTGGAGCGGCTGGGACGTCGTGCGCGCGATGATGCCGGAATCGGAGATCGGCGACCTTATCATCGAGGTGCGCTCGGCTACCGCCGGCGTCGGCAGCTTCACGTTCAAGTTCGACCACATGGCCGAGCTAACGGGCAGGCAGGCCGACCAAATCGTCGCCGCGCGCAAGGCGGATGCCGCATAAGCGGGCGGGGGCGGACAACATGCGCCGGAATCTGCGTGATTAGCGCATTCACTGGGCGTTAAGCAGCCCGTGTCTTTATCATTAAGAGTGTACCAACGGCCCGGACGGACATTCGGTCCGTGCGATGGCCGTTACGCGCGGTTGGACTTTAGGGCTGAAAATTTTGCGCCATGACGGGAACGGCCCCAGCAACGCGTCCGGGTGGCCAAGGCGCCGCCGAGGACAGCGTCGGCCTCGCGGCGCCCGAGCCCGCACTCCCTGATACCATTTGCTTCCTCGTCGAGCAGGAGCCCGGCATCCGCCGGCTGGTGTCATCGGTGCTCGATTCGCTCCGTATCCGCGTCGCGCAGTTCGGCACGCTTGCCGAGATGCTCAAGGTGACCGGGAAGGTTCGTCCCGATCTCGTCTTTCTCGATATCACGATCGGCGGTTCGGCCGGCATCAACCTCATTCGTACGTTGGGCGAGAGCAAGATCGACTGTCCCATTCAGCTCATGAGCGGTCTCAATGCCATGCTCATCGAAGAGGTGCGCCGCACCGGCGAACGCAGTGGCCTGCGCATGCTTCCGGTGCTGCACAAGCCGTTCCGTCACAGCGCGGTCAAGCAAACGGTCCAAAATCTCGGATTGCGTCGCGATGCCTCGGCGAGCGCCGGCATCACCCTGGCGGAAGTGATCGGCGAGAAGTGGCTCGAACTGTGGTATCAGCCGAAGATCGACTTGCGGGCGAAGACGCTCGTCGGCGCGGAGGGTTTCGTACGCGCCCGGCATCCCGAGCTCGGCGTTCTGGCGCCCGATACCTTCCTAGCGGGGGCCGGTGAAAGCTCGCTTCTGGACTTGACGCGGCGCGTTCTGGGCCGCGCCCTTCAGGATTGGCGGACATTCGCTGAAATCGGCGTTCCGATCGAGCTGTCGATCAACGTTCCGGTCTGTGCGTTGAGCAAGCTGTCGATCTTTGGAATTTTGTGGGAGGAGCGGCCGAACGTGCCCAATTGGCCGGGGCTGGTGCTTGAGCTCACCGAGGAAGAAATCGTTCCCAATCTCGCCCTGGCGACCAAGGCCGTGAGCGAGCTGCGGACCTACGGCATCAGTCTCGCGGTCGATGATTTCGGATCGAGCTATGCGGAACTGTCGCGGCTCAAGGAACTGCCGTTCACCGAGGTCAAGATCGACCGCAGCTACATCACCAACTGCGACTCCGATCACATGAACGCCGGCTTGTGCGAGACGATCGTCGAATTTGCGCACCGATTCGGGATCAAGGCCGTCGCTGAAGGCATCGAGACGGTGGCCGAGCTCAACGTCTTGCGCAAGGTCGCCTGCGACATGGGACAGGGCTATCTGTTCGCCCGTCCGATGCCCAAGCCCGAATTCGCGACCCTGTTGCGCCAGCGCAAGCGACCCAAGCCGCAATCTTAGAGCATTTTCTGGAAAGCTGGACACCGACTTTGCGACGGAAAATGCGACAACATCGGATCGTTTCGCCGGCGCTGCGGGTTGATGGTCAACATGGACGAAAGTACCTTCCGGAAAAGTGGGCACCGGTTTTCCGCAGAAAATGCGATCAACTAAAGAAGCTGGAGCACGTTTTTCCGAGTCAGCTCAGCCGGAACGCGCTCTAGAAGCTCCGGATCATGCGATGTGGAACGCAGTGCGAGGTTGGTTCAAGTCGGCCCTTGACGGTGAGAGCGCCGCTGCCAGCAAACCGCAGGTGACGCTCGCCAAGGCGCTGGCGCGCGATTGGCTCGAAGTGTGGTACCAGCCCAAGGTCGACCTCCAGAGCAACAACCAGGTGGTCGGGGCCGAAGCGCTGATCCGCGTTCGGCACCCCCAGCTCGGCGTGCTCGGTCCCGGCGCGTTCCTGCCGGGCGCGAGCACCGCCGACATGTTGGCCCTGACCGAGCACGTGCTGGCGAAAGGGCTCGACGACTGGAACGATCTCGAGCAGGCCGGTTGGCCCGAACTGAAGCTCGCCGTCAACGTTCCGGTTTCCGCCTTCGCCGAACTGCCGATCGCCAAGATCGTCCGCCGCCACCGGCCCTCCGACGACCGTTGGCCTGGCCTCATCCTCGAGGTCACCGAGGACCAGGCGATCAGCGATCTGGAGATGGCGAACGAGGTTGCCCAGGATCTGCAGGCGCAGAATTGCAGCCTGGCGATCGATGACTTCGGTGCTGGTTACTCCTCGCTCGCGCGGTTACGCCAGCTGCCGTTCAGCGAGCTGAAGATCGACCGCGCCTATGTGACCGATTGCCATGCCGACCGCACACGCGCAGGCGTGCTCGAGTCCGTTATCGATCTGGCGCGCCGGTTCGGGCTCAAGTCCGTGGCGGAAGGAATCGAGAGCGCGCGCGAGAGCCATAAACTCCAGGGACTGGGCTGCAACCTGGGCCAGGGGTTCTACTTCGCCAAGCCCATGGCGAAAAGCGACTTCATCGCCTCGCTGCCGCGGCGTGTGGTTCCCCGGAAAACGGTGGAGCGCGGCTGGTGGCGGTCAGGCAGGGCGCTCAAGCCGAGCGGTTGAACGTGCCCGATGGCCGCGTCGCCGCAAGTTCACTTGCAGTGATCGGCGCATCTTGAATTCATCGCATTTCGGACGGAAAACCGGATTCCACCCCGGATCAAGAGCGGGGCCGGCTTTTTCCTGAAAATGCTCTGTGTGGACAGAGTCAAATCCACCGCCTCGTCGAGGAGCGCTGCATGCACATCGTTCGCCGTCACGCTTGGCACATACCCGAACGCGCCGCCACACCGGAACATGTCTTCCTCGATCGCCGGGCGTTTCTCGCCGCGACCACCGCTTCCGCGCTCGCCCTGTCGCCGAAAATGTCTCTGGCCCAGCGCATTGCGGATCTACCGGATCCGACCGCCGACCTCTATCCCGCCGCGCACAATGCGAAGTACGTGCTCGATCGGCCGATCACTGATGAAGCCATCAACACCACCTACAATAATTTCTACGAGTTCGGCTCGTCTAAGACGATCGCCAAGGCGGCGCAGGCGCTCAAGCTGCGACCCTGGACGATCAAGATCGATGGCATGGTGGAGAGGGCGCAGGAGATCGGCATCGACGATCTCATCCGCAAGGTCGGCGTCGAGGAGCGGCTCTATCGCCACCGCTGCGTCGAGGCCTGGTCGATGGCGGTTCCGTGGTCGGGTTTCCCGCTGGCCAAGCTGGTCGCACTGGCCGATCCGCTGTCGTCTGCGAAGTATCTGCGCATGGAGACGTTCCTCGATTCCTCGGTGGCCTCGGGCCAACGCCAGACCTGGTACCCGTGGCCTTATGTCGAGGGACTGACGATGGCCGAGGCGGTCAACGAACTCGCCTTCCTCGTCACCGGCGCCTACGGCAAGCCAGTCGCCAAGTCGATGGGTGCGCCGCTGCGGCTCGCGGTGCCGTGGAAGTATGGGTTCAAGTCGCTCAAGTCGATCACTCGCTTCACCTTCATCGATCAGCGGCCGAAGAGTTTTTGGCAGGCGCTGGCGCCGTCCGAATACGGCTTCTGGGCCAACGTCAATCCGGACGTGCCGCATCCGCGCTGGAGTCAGGCGAGTGAGGAATTGATCGGCACCGGCGAGCGCCGCCCGACGCTGCCGTTCAATGGCTACGGCGAATTCGTCGCCGATCTGTACAAGGGCCTCGAGAACGAGCGATTGTGGACATAACCAGAATCTCTCGATCATTCCGAAATTTTTCGAACCGACGCGCGGCCGACGAAAATTCTTCTCCGCGGTTATTCAAGACAAAAGAAAAACGCCGGGCCCGAAAGCCCGGCGCAGTCATTGTCGGCACGAAGCCGACAATCACCTTCCAGAGGGGAACAGCTGCCTGCGAACGAATGCGACCTGGGAGGATGCGGCATCCGTGCGCCTACAGCACAGGCGCGAATATGCGGTTCACCGCGACAGCGCACAACGCAAGCGCTCGCATGCCAGCCATGTTGCCTTCGCAAGCCTTTGTGGGTGACGCGCGGTGGGCGAGTGGGCGGCGATCCGCCGAGTACCTTTTAGTCCGGTGAAGTCGATCAGAAAGTCCAGCGTTGCGCCTTGGAAACGAGGAAGTCGCGGAACACCTGCACGCGTGCCACCGACTTCAGTTCCTCTGGATAGACGAAGTAGGCATCGAGCGCGATGCTCTCACCCTCGCCGAGCAGCTGCACGAGACCGCCGTTCTCCTCGACCAGGTAGTCCGGCAGGTTGGCGATGCCCAGGCCGCGCTGGCACGCGCGCATCACGCCAAGCACGTTGTTGATGACGAGGTGCGGCGTCCGCGGGCCCTTGCCGTCGCGTGACGCTTCGATCAGCCAGCGCCGGTTCTGGAGGTAGGCCGGCACGTTGCCGCCGAGCAGCAGGATGCGATGCTCGTCGAGATTTTCCAGCGTGCGTGGCGTGCCGAAACGCTTGAGGTATTCGGGCGAGGCGTAGGCGTGGAAGCGGACCGAGAACAGCTTGCGCTGGATGAGGTCGGGCTGCGTCGGTTGACGCAGGCGGATCGCCACGTCGGCCTCGCGCATGGCGAGGTCGAGTTCCTCGTCGCTGGTGATCAGCGAGATGCGGATGTCGGGATAGAGATCGAGAAACTCGCCGAGCCGTGGCGTTAGCCAGTGTACGCCGATTCCGACCGTCGTCGTCACTTTGAGGTCGCCGTTGGGCCGTTCGCGGCTGTCGGTGAGCTTGGCGCGCGCCGCCTCAAGCTTCATGAACACGTCGTGTGCGGTGCGATAGAGCAGTTCGCCTTGCTCGGTGAGGATGAGGCCGCGAGCGTGGCGGTGGAACAACGCCACCGACAATTCCTGCTCCAGCGCGCTTACCTGCCGCGACACGGCGGACTGCGACAAGCCGAGCTGTTCGCCAGCGTGCGTGAAGCTGCCGGCCTCGGCGGCGGCATGAAAGACTTTGAGCTTGTCCCAATCCATGGTGCGCGACCGGCGATGCCGGCGCCCCCTCCCTTATTTATTCGGCCGCCGCGGCGATGCGCGGTTCCGCCTCGCCGTGCGCGGCGAGGAACTTTTCGGCTTCGAGTGCAGCCATGCACCCCTGGCCCGCGGCGGTCACGGCCTGACGGTAGATATCGTCGGTGACGTCGCCGGCCGCATATACGCCGTCGGCCGACGTCGCGGTCGAATGCGGCGCGGTCTTGATGTAACCCGACGGCTTCATCTCGAGCTTGCCAGCCACCAGCTCGGTCGACGGGGTGTGGCCGATGGCGATGAATATGCCGTCGACCTCGTGCTCCGTGACGTCGCCGGTCTTGACGTTGCGCAACCTGGCGTGGGTCACCTTGAGCGGGTTCTCACTTCCGACCACTTCCTCGACCTCGCTGTGCCATAGCACGGAGATCTTCGGGTTCTTGAACAGGCGTTCCTGCAGGATGCGTTCGGCACGGAAGTTGTCGCGGCGATGGACGACCGTGACCTTGGTGGCGAAGTTGGTGAGGAACAGCGCTTCCTCGACTGCGGTATTGCCGCCGCCGACCACGATCACCTTCTTGTCGCGATAGAAGAAACCGTCGCAAGTGGCGCAGGCCGACACACCGTGGCCGCGAAATTTCTGCTCAGAAGGAAGGCCGAGCCAACGTGCCTGTGCACCGGTGGCGAGAACGAGGGCGTCGGCGAGATACACGTCACCCGAATCGCATTCCAGCCGGAACGGACGGGTGTCGAGATCGATCTTAGTCACGTGGTCGGCGATCAGCCTGGTGCCGACATGGGCCGCCTGCTTCTCCATCTGTTCCATCAGCCAGGGCCCCTGGATGACGTCGGCGAAGCCCGGATAGTTCTCGACGTCGGTGGTGATGGTGAGCTGGCCGCCGGCCTGAAAACCCCGTATCAGGACGGGGTCGAGCATGGCCCGGGCGGCATAGATCGCGGCCGTATAGCCGGCCGGCCCCGACCCGATGATAACGACCTTGGCGTGGGTAGTCGTGGCCATTCGAGCTCCCTTTGGAGAGTTACGGCCGGTTTGAGAGCGGCGCCGCGTGCGCCGCCGCAGTCCGGCGACGCTAAAGCCGAGGTGACAATCGGGTTCGCACCCAATTTAAGCCATTGGCCAAGCCATGCAAGATACGCAACCCTCACAGAGTGGTTATACAGCAGTAATGCGATAAACAAGGGCAATGCCGACACGCAATAATGTTTCGCCGTCGACGGGTTCGGGCTAAACCTCTCCAGCATTCAGTTCCGGAGACCGCCGTGCCCACCCGTCTCGACGCCATCGACCGCAAGATCCTGAACGAGCTTCAGGAGAACGGCCGCATCACCAATGTTGAGCTGGCCCGCCGGGTCGGAATTTCGGCGCCGCCCTGCCTGCGGCGCGTGCGCGCGCTCGAGGAAGCCGGTTACATCAGGGGCTATCGTGCCCTGCTCGACGAAAAGTTGCTCGGCTTCGAGGTGACCGTTTTTGCCATGGTCCACCTGTCGAGTCAGGCCGAGGCCGACCTCGCGGCGTTCGAGACCTTCGTGCGCGCTCAATCGCTGGTGCGCGAATGCTGGATGTTGTCGGGCGAGATCGACTTCGTGCTCAAGTGCGTCGCGCCTGACATGAAGACGTTCCAGGCCTTCGTGGCGGAGCTTACCGCGGCGCCGCATGTGCGCAACGTCAAGACCTCGCTGACGCTGCGCAACTCCAAGGACGCGCCCGTGGTGCCGCTGGAGACGAACCACTAAGGCCAAGCTTGCGCGATCGAGACGTGCGCAGTGGCGGCCCGAAATTTCCCTCATGCCGCGATTGCGATGAGGCGGTCCCCGGCTGCCCCAGATAGATTTTGCAGACGTTCCTCGAGGCTTCGCCTTCCGTCGCGCAGCTCGGATTGCTCCTCGAGAGCGCGAGCGCTCACCGCCACTCGACCTTCACGACCTCGTAGGCCTTGGCGCCGCCGGGGGTGACGACTTCCACCTGCGCGCCCTTCTTTTTGCCGACGAGCGCGCGGGCGAGCGGCGATGTAATCGAGATCCGGCCCTTCTTGGCATCGGCCTCTGGTTCGCCGACGATCTGCCACACCGCCTTCTTGTCGGTGTCCTCGTCGATCAGGGTCACCGTCGCGCCGAACTTGATGGTGTCGCCCGACAGCTTGGATACGTCGATCACCTCGGCGCGCGCGAGCTTGTCCTCGAGTTCGGCGATGCGCCCCTCGTTGAGCGATTGTTGCTCCTTCGCCGCGTGATATTCGGCATTCTCCGACAGGTCGCCGTGGGTGCGCGCGTCGGTGATCTGCTGGATGATGCGTGGCCGCTCGACCTGTTGGCGGTGCTTCAGCTCCTCCTCGAGCGTGACATAGCCCGCAGACGTCATCGGTAACTTTTCCATCGTCCGTCATCCTCCGACAGAGAGCAAAAAATTCCGATCGCGGCCCGAATTTCGGCGCCGCGACCGCGCAACTCTCTGGCCAACGTGCCGTCGTCCTCGCCGCTAATCAGGTCCGGGAACCGAAATAGCTTTGCAATGCGCGTACCTCGAGGTCGCCCGCGAGGTAGGCCTTGATGCCCTGCGCCGCCGCGACGGCACCCGAAAGAGTGGTGTAGTACGGGACTTTATGCAAGAGGGCCGCCCGCCGCAGCGACTTGGAATCCTCGAGCGCCTTGGCCCCTTCCGTGGTGTTGAAGACAAGCTGCACCTGTCCGTTCTTGATGGCGTCTTCGATGTGCGGCCGGCCTTCCAAAACCTTGTTTATCTTCAATGCTTTGACGCCGTTCTCGGCGAGGAATCGTTGGGTCCCGCCAGTGGCGATGAGCCTAAATCCGAGGTCGTCGAGCAGCCGCATGGCGTCGACGATGCGCGGCTTGTCGACGTCGCGGACCGAGACGAAAACCGTCCCCGAACGGGGTAGCCGGGAACCCCCGCCGAGCTGGCTTTTGGCGAAGGCTACGGCGAACGAGCGGTCGAGGCCCATGACCTCCCCGGTTGAGCGCATTTCCGGGCCGAGCACGGTATCAACGCCGGGAAAACGAGCGAACGGGAAGACCGCCTCCTTGACCCCCACGTGGCTGGGGTGAGGGGGCGCGAGCTTGAAGCTCGCGAGTGATTCGCCCGCCATGATCCGTGCCGCGATCTTGGCGACCGGGATGCCGATCACCTTGGCGACGAACGGCACCGTGCGGGAGGCGCGCGGATTGACCTCGAGCACGTAGATGTCGCCGTTCTTGATGGCGTATTGCACGTTCATCAGCCCGCCGACCTCGAGCGCGAGCGCGAGCGCACGCGTCTGATGTTCCAGGGCGTCGATCGTCGCCCTGTCGAGCGAGTGCGGAGGCAGTGCGCAGGCCGAGTCGCCGGAATGGATACCGGCCTCCTCGATGTGCTCCATGATGCCGGCGACGTAGGTGTCCGTGCCGTCGGCGATGCAGTCGACGTCGACCTCGATGGCATCGGAGAGATAACGGTCGATGAGGAGCGGGCGCTTGGCCGAGACCGCGAGCTCGGATGGCCGATCGAGATCGGACGCGAGGCGCGCGACATAGCGGTCGAGCTGCGGCGCGTCGTGTACGATCTCCATGGCGCGTCCGCCCAGCACGTAGGACGGGCGGATGACGATCGGATAGCCGATGTGATCGGCGATCTTGCGCGCCTCGGCCGGGCTCTTGGCGATGCCACTGTCGGGTTGGCGTAATTTAAGCTTCTCGATCAGCTTCTTGAAACGATCGCGATCCTCGGCGAGATCGATCGCATCGGGCGAGGTGCCGAGGATCGGCACGTTGGCAGTCTCCAGCGCCTCCGCGAGCTTGAGCGGCGTTTGGCCGCCGAACTGTACGATGACGCCGTGGAGCGTTCCTTTGGCACGCTCGGTCGCGATGATCTCGAGCACGTCTTCGGCGGTGAGCGGCTCGAAGTAGAGCCGGTCGGACGTATCGTAGTCGGTCGAGACGGTTTCCGGGTTGCAATTGATCATGATTGTCTCGAAACCGGCCTCCCTCAGCGCGAAGGCGGCATGGCAGCAGCAGTAGTCGAATTCGATGCCTTGGCCGATACGGTTGGGACCGCCGCCCAGGATGACGACTTTCCGGGCGTCGGACGGCGCCGCCTCGTCGGCGAGCTTGCCGGCGAAGGCCGGCTCGTAGGTCGAGTACATGTAGGCGGTCGGCGAAGCGAACTCGGCGGCGCAGGTATCGATGCGCTTGAAGACCGGGCGCACGCCGAGCGCGCGGCGATGCTTGGTCACCGCGTCCGCGGTCTTGCCGGTGAGCTTGGCGAGGCGGGCGTCGGAAAAGCCCATCGACTTGAGCCGGCGCAACGCGCCCGGCGTCAGCGGCAGGCCTTTCGCTCTAATCTCGGCTTCCATGTCGACGATGCCGCGGATCTCGGCGAGAAACCAAGGGTCGATCTTGCACGAGGCGTGGATTTCCTGATCGGAGAAGCCGAGCCGCATTGCCTGCGCGATCTTGAGGAGGCGGTCGGGCGTGGGCGTGCCGAGCGCGGCGCGCACCGCGTTCTTGTCGTCGCCCTGGCCGGCGCCTTCGATCGTGATCTCATCGAGGCCGGTCAACCCGGTCTCCAGCGAGCGCAGCGATTTCTGCAAGCTCTCCTGGAACGTGCGGCCGATCGCCATCGCTTCGCCGACCGACTTCATCGAGGTGGTCAGCACCGGTTCGGAGCCGGGAAACTTTTCGAAGGCGAAGCGCGGCACTTTGGTGACGACGTAGTCGATGGTCGGCTCGAACGAGGCGGGGGTTGCGCCGCCGGTGATGTCGTTGGCGATCTCGTCGAGCGTGTAGCCGACCGCGAGCTTGGCCGCGACCTTGGCGATCGGAAATCCCGTCGCCTTCGAAGCGAGCGCTGAGGACCGCGAAACGCGCGGGTTCATCTCGATGATGACGAGGCGGCCGTCTGC
>Ga0126377_10003545_pt1 | contig 11091 bp, 15 predicted proteins | sample PanSoiMetPlot_22_FD_92647 | JGI IMG/M metagenome (GOLD analysis project Ga0126377, IMG submission 92647) | Tropical forest soil microbial communities from Panama - MetaG Plot_22 | ecosystem: Environmental > Terrestrial > Soil > Tropical forest > Bulk soil | place: Panama | collected 2016-02-17
CTCGCGCGCCGCGCCCAGCCGAGCTGAAAGCAACGGTTGAGCACCGCCTGGCCCAATGCGCCGGCGAGATGATGGCGTCGCACGCTCCAGTCCAGGCACGTGCGGCACAGCGAGCGACGCTGGTCCGCGAGCGCTTCGACGTCGATCCCGAACTCCGAGAAGAACCGCCGCCCGTGCGGCGTAACCCCGAGTTCCGCACCGCCTGATCGCACGAAACGCCGCTGCTCGAGGCTGTCGAAGGCGAGCACGCCGAGCTCGCCGGCGAGATGGTCGTAGCAAACGCGCGCTTTGCGCAGCGCCGGCTCGCGCGGGCTGGAGCGCAGCCGCACGGCGCCGGCGCGATACGCGACCTGCATGAGACTTTCGAGAAGCTGCGCGACGTCGCGATTGGCGAGGCGGAAGTAGCGATGCCGTCCCTGGTTCTCAACGGTGAGCAGCCGCGCATCCAGCAACTTCGCCAGGTGCGTGCTGACGGTCTGCTTGGTGACGCCGGCGAGCTCGGCGAGCTCGGTCGCGGTCAACGCCTGGCCGGTCATCAGCGCCGTCAGGATTTCCGAGCGCGCGTGATCGCCGATGAGCGCCGCGATACGCGCGATGCTGGGCCCTTCTTTCATGGTTCGATCTTAGTCGAACCATTACGGTGCGACAAGGGAGTACGGTGCGCATGTCTGCTGAAGGAGGACCGAGCCGACGTGATTGCAGTGATCTTTGAGGTGCAGCCGCATCCCAACCTGAAGGGCGCCTACCTCGACACGGCCGAGCGGCTGCGGCCGCTGTTGGCGGAAATCGATGGCTTCATTTCGATCGAGCGGTTCGAGAGCCTGACGGTGCCGGGGAAGATCCTGTCGCTCTCCATCTGGCGCGACGAGGACGCGGTGCGCCAGTGGCGCAATCTCGAGGAACATCGACGCGCGCAAAGCGCCGGGCGCAAGACGATCTTTGCCGACTATCGCCTGCGCGTGGCACAGGTGCTGCGCGACTACGGTTTGCACGAACGCGCCGAGGCCCCGGACGACTCCCTGAGCGTTCACGATCGCGGCGCCCGATGAACTCGCTGGCGTGCGCGACCGTCGATCGCAGCCCTGCGCGGCTGGATCCCCGGGAAGAGCTTTTCCACATCCCGAGTCACCGGGATCGATGCGCCCTCTTCCTCCGCCACCTGCCGCCGGTCGCACCTCACGTGCGCGCGCCGAAGGTCGTGCTGTACGTGCACGGCGCGACATTTCCTTCCGCGCTCTCGATTGCCCACCGCTTCGATGGACGCTCGTGGCGTGACGAACTGGCCGACGCGGGCTATCACGTGTGGGGAGTGGATTTCCTCGGCTTCGGCGCATCGGACCGCTATCCGGAAATGCGCGAGGCCGCCGATCGCCACGCCCCGCTCGGACGCGCTGAAGACGCGAGCCGCCAGCTCGAACACGCGGTTCGATTCATCTGCGAGCGGCAGCGCACGCAACGGATCTCGATCATCGCGCATTCGTGGGGCACGATTCCGACCGGTCTGCTGGCGGGCCGCGCTCCCGAACTCATCGAGCGGCTGGTGTTCTTCGGCCCCATCACGTGGCGCGCGAGGACGGAGGCGCCAGCGCTCTATCCCGCGTGGCGGCTCGTCTCGCTCACCGATCAATGGACGCGCTTCACCGAGGATGTGCCGCCGGGCGCGGCGCCAGTCCTCGCCGAGGATCACTTCGCGGTCTGGGGCGAGCGGTATCTCGACACGGATCCGGAGAGTCGCACGCGCTCGCCGCCGAGCGTCCAGACGCCGAGCGGCCCCTGGCAGGACGTCGCCGCAGCCTGGGCGGGCGAGCTCGCTTACGATCCGGGTCTCATTCGCGCGCCACTCGCGATCGTGCGCGGCGAATGGGACAGCCTCACCACGGATGCCGATGCGCGCTGGCTGTTCGATGCATTGAAAGCGTCACCGCTCAGGCGCGATGTGAAGATCAGTCGCGCGACGCACCTCATGCACCTCGAGGCGAGCCGTCGCCAGCTCTATCGCGAGGCGCTGTGTTTCCTCGAAGGCGATGACACGCCGTGAGGCGGTGCTGCGGACATCCCGCGAGGTCGCGCGTCGGAGCTACTTCTTCGCGCGCTTTGCCTTCCCCGCGGAGGCGTTGGCCGCGACCGCCGCCTTGATTAGCGTCTTGAACGCGCCGGCATCGACCTGCTCACCCGCGTGAATATCGATCGCGCGCCTCGTGTTCCCCTCGAGGCTCGAGTTGAAGAGCCGGGCAGGATCTTTCAGCGAGGCGCCTTTCGCGAACGTCAGCTTCACGTGGTTCTTGTAGGTCTCACCCGTGCAAAGGATGCCGTCGTGCGACCAGACCGGTATCGCCCACTTCCACTCCTCGACCACGTCCGGATCCGCTTCCTTGATGAGCTTGCGCATGCGGTCGAGGGTTTCGCCGCGCCAATCCGCGAACTCGGCGATTCGCTTGTCAATCCGCTCGGACGCCGATCCACCCTCGGTCGCAGCCGACTTTTTCATTTGGGTCTCCTGGAACTTTGCACTCGAGGCAGTTGGACCTCGTGCCGCGACCGGGTTCCCTGCCAAGGGCCTACTACGTCGCGTTGCGTGCGGGTCGCGGGCTGAGCACGGCGATGAGGACCAGCACGGTGCCGCCGATCGCGAGCAGCTGCGCTACGAAATACGCCCCGCTCGCGATCTTCGCGATCTCGAGCGCGGGAGCTTCCCGGCTCATCGCCATCATTTGCCAGTAGAGCGCGCCGAGCGAGACTGCGGCGGCGACTGCAAATGATGCGAACCCCAGGCCGCTGAAGAGCGCCGCATCGCCCAGCTCCTTGCGACGCTTGACGCTCAGTGCCACGGCGACGATGTAGATCAGGAACAGCACGAAGCGCAGCGCGTTTGCGATCAGGAAGGTCTTGGTAAGTTCGCTCATGACGCCTCTCTTATTGTTGTGGCGTTTTCTTCAACGCATGTCGGGCGGCGGCTCGCAACGCCCGTTGTTGAGCATAACCACATTCGGCGATTCGAGTACCAGCTCCGTCCCAGGCGGGCCCTTCCTCGTGATGGCGCCACGCACCTCGATGAGGACCGGCGTCTTGCCGTTGAAGGAGGCCCGCCAATACCGGTCGATGAGGGATTGGTACTCGTTGGGATTCATCACGCCCAAGGTAATAGTGCGCCCTGTCTTGCATTCCGTGACTCTCGCGACTCCCTGCGAGTCGAGCCGAAGTTCGCCTTTCACGGTCTCAGCTGCAACTGCTGCTGATGCGAACGCCAGCATCCCGAGCATGATTCCCATTCGCCGCATGTGCTGCCTGACTCGCCGGACTCAGCTGACCACCGCGTCGGCTTCCGTCGATGCTGCACGCGCCGTGGGATTCGGCGTCGGCTCGCCGATCTTGCGCAGTGTGTTGCGATCGGTGTGGTGAAAGGGTTCCGCCTGGCCCGGGATCACCAGCACGGTGTCCTGCTCATAGGACCACGTTCCATCGGCATTGATCGTGACCGTGATGGTGTAGCTCTCGGTCCTGAAGGCGTATTCCAGGAACGGATTCGACACGATCCCATTCGTCAGCGATCCGCGGACCGCCTGGAGGCGAAAAGTCTTTGCATCCGCCGCAGCGCGACCGACCGCCATCGCGGTTTGTCCGCGCGGTATCGACAACGTCTGCATCAAGTTGCCGGTCGCGGGTTCCCACAGCCAATAGCCGACCTGGTCGTGAAAGGTCTCGACCTCATCGGGCTTGATGATCCGCGTGTGGTAGCGCAATCCGTAGAACAGTTGCGGCCCGTTGGTCTGCGCATCGATCGGCTGCAACTCCATGCGCTCGATGAATGCCTGCTTTTCCGGGCCGTCGGGCTTCGGGTTGATGTCCAGACCGCGGGTGCCGGTCCAGATGCCGGCCATCCTCGTGAGCGGTCCGAGATTGGCGAGCGTGTCGACGTCGGGCTCGGGCTCGGTGTAGATGTCTTGCGGAAACTCTTCCATGGTCGCTCGCTCCCTCACGCCGTGCTGCGCGCGCCGCGCCACTTGATGACATACGGTAGCGCAAACAGGTACAGCCCCGTGAACAGGAGTAACGCGAGTGGGGCCAGGGGCGAATAGGTGACCCAGGGCGGCGGTTTCCCGCCAGTTTGCGCAATAGCGACGAAGTTGGCGATCACGGTCAGCGTAAACGCGATCGCCAGCCAGCGGTGGACTTGCCGAATCCAGTAGTTCCAGCCCATTGAGATCTCCCCTGTCCGCAGATGTAGGACGCGCCGGCCGTGCGAAATGTCTCACGCTCGCATCAGTTCGGCACCCGGCGCTCCCGGAGCCAGCGCTTGCGGTAGCCGATCGCATGCTCCATCGCCGCGCGCTCGGTGGCGCTGAGATCCGGGTGATGTGCTTCGAAGATGAGCACTACGCGATCCTCAGTGGCGCGGTTCCACGCCTCGTGCTCGAAGCTGTCATCGAACGCGAAGAGCTCGCCTTCCCGCCACGCGTGCCGCACCCTGCCGACGCGGATCTCGCTGTCGCCCGGGACGATCAGCGGCAGGTGCAGCGTGATGCGGTTGTTCGCGGCACCGAAGTGCGGCGGGATGTGTGCACCGGGCTGAAGACGCGAGAAGAAAAGCTCCACCGGGCCGTACTCGGTGCGCACGATGTCCGCGGCTTCGAGCGCCGCCAGCGTCTTCGGGAAGAGCTGCGCAAATGGCGTCTTCTCGTTGGCCTTGTACAGGTGCAATGACGACCAGGCGGGATTGCCGCTCAGCTCACGCCAGAGCGGTGAGCGGGTGTTCGCATCGACATACGGCACATGTGCCGTGCCCGCGGCGACGGCCGCCAGGTATTCCTCGCGCACCTCGGCCGTCTTCGCTTCGATGGCCGAAGCCCAAGGCAGCCGCTCCCGCGGCGTGACCGGCATCGCCGGCAAGTCCGGCAGGTAGAGGATGCTCGGCTGCTGGTCCGGTGTGCGGTAAGTGAACGGACCGTCGTGGGTCTGGATCCAGATGGCGCTGCGCACGCGCGAGATGTCCGGCGTGTCACCACGCTCGCGCGCCTGGCGCTCGAAGTCGGAGATCGCGCGTGCATGCAGGCGCGTAAAGTGCTCGCGCATGACCCGGTCCGCCGTCGCCGCGCGTCGGCGGATCTCGGCGCTGAGATCGGCACGATCCTTGGCCCGCCGCACCAGCGGATCGATGTCATCGCCCAACGAAAACAGGATCGCGGCGTCCTCGCGACGGCCCGCAGCCTCGAGCGCGGCTCCGGCATACAGTGCGAGCAGCGCATCCTTCGGATTCAGCCGCCAGGCGGCCAGATACGCATCGACCGCGCGCGCGAGCTCGCCCTGTTTTTCACGCACGCTGCCGAGATTGAAATGGAACGCGAGCATCTGCGGCGCGAGTGCAATACATCGTTCGTAGCCCGCCGCGGCCTCCGCGTAGTGCTGCTGCACGAGGGCGCGCTCGGCAGCCAAGGCGATCGCATCGAGGGAGACCGGGTTGCTCATCTACGCGCGCGGGCCAGGTGGAACGCCGTCGATGATCTTTTGCAATTCGGGTTCGACAGGCATGCGCTTGAACATGCTGATGTCGGTGCCTCCCGTGTTTCCCACGGGGACCACTCCTACGGCCGAACCCAGCATGCCCAGCACGATGCGCGCGACTTGTCCCAAAACCGCCACGAGCCGCCCTCTGCGAAGTTCCACCGTCAGCATCAGCCAGTGGGAGGTCACGTGGGGGACGACGAAGGCCTGGCCGATGACGTGGGCGCGCTCGAGGTGAGGGAAACTCGCGTCAAGCTCATCTCTTGCGATGAGCTCCTTCGCTCGAGCGATCTCGCGGTCGAAGGCGGCGCTGCACACCGGATTCATGGCTACTTGGCTGGCGATGCGGCCTTGGTGTCGGAAGGACAGTCGAAGTGCGCATCCTGGACCGCGATGATCTGCCACTTGCCGTTGCGCTTGAGCCAGGTGTCGGTCCACACCAGGCAGCGCTGCTCGTGCTTCGCATCCGGCAGGCTCACCGTCTTGGTTTCCGACCCATACACAACCGCCACGTTCGAGCCGAAGAATCGCACGTCCGCGTCGAGCAGCCGGCAGTCCGTCGCGAATGTCGCCGGATCGTAGGTCGGCGCCTCCTTCGGCTTGTCGTAACGGCTGCCCTTCGGCGCGGTGCCATGGAAATCCTCCGCAAGGAGTTCGGCAACGACCCACGGATGACCGCAGGCCTGTTCGGCCCAGGCTCGTTCCTGCTCAATCATCCACTGCGCGGTGCTGTTCGACGTGGCGGGCGCATCAGCGGCCACAGCCTCTCCCGCCAACGAAGAAATACCGGCCATCATCAATGCAACGTACGCGGCTGCAACGATCAACATCCAGGTCTGGCGATTCATGCGTGGCCCTTTTTCTTGTTCTGACTCGCGCAGATAGTACCGGACTGCCGCAGCCCGTTGTAAGACGACTCGAAGTAGTCACCTTACGCGACGACGCTTGCGTCGCGGCGTCAGCACCGTCCTTGCCTAAGGCAGTCGAAAGCACTTCGCATGCTTGCCATTCTGATCGGGGACGAATGCGAGGATCGACCGTGGTGACAGCAGAAAAGCGCGATCATGTCCGTCAATCGAACCCGTGCCCGCAATTTGCCCGCGCTTGTTGATCGCCACCGGTCGAAGCTTTGACCACCCATCGCGCGTAACTTCATTGAGCGTGTCGAGATCGATGGAACGCTGAACCAGGATTGGCGGCGTGACATAGCCGTGGACTTCGCTCCCCACCGGTCGCGTGCCGACAATCTGGCCCAGGCCATTGATCCCCGTGGGCTGGTTGCCGTCTCCGGGTTTGCCCAACAGGGTGAGCGACGTGTTGTGGCGCTTGGTGACGAACGCCTGCGTGAGGCCATCGCTCTGCAGCGTACCGACGACCTGGCCGGCTTCGTTCATGCCCGTCGCACCACTGCCTTGCGCATCCGGAGTAAGGGCTATCGCACCTTCGAAACTGCTCCATCGATACGCAAACCCAGCGGCGTTGACGGCCACCTGCCCCGCGTCATTCAGTGCGACCGACTCGAAGGGCGTATTGAGGGGATCCTCGACCGCGGGCACCACGACGTCGATGAGGTCCGTGCCTGTAAAATCCGGTTGCTCGTTGGGGCCGATCACGCTCCTGAAGAACGGAAAATTGATGTCCCACGACGTCTGTCCCACGTTGTTGATGTCGCGAGCGTCGGCGAATGCCAGCGTGGTCTGGACGTTGCCACCACCCGGGTCGGTGAAGTACGAGATCGGGAATGATCGACCGATCGTCGAACTACCCACCACTTGCCCGACGTTGTTGACGGCGACCGCAGTGCCGAAGAAAAAGCCGGGAGTGAGAATCTCCGTGATCGCTCCGCCGTTCGGCGCGCTGATGAATGCGCGCAGCAACGGCACCGGCGGATCCGCCGGATCGAGGATGCGTGGCTCTGTTTCCGAGTTACCCACGACCACGCCCGAGTCGTTGACGTCGGTGGCGTCGCTGAAGGTGCCGCCCAACGTGCCGAGCGAATGAATCTCCCAGCAGTCGGCCGGCTGCGGCTTGGTTTTGTGATTGTTCGAGTCGGTCGACGGTGCCTGGCTTGAACTGGAGGCCGAAAAGAGTACGAGGGCGAGCGCCGAGAATGCCGGGATGCTCCTGGCCATGATCCTTTCCTCCCTGTCGAGTTGACCTTCGCTATCGCCCTTGCTGCTTGAAGTCTGTTCAGCATCGGGCTGCTCGGCTTGTGATGTTCAGCGGGACTCTACTCCTCCCCCGGTGAGAGGTCTGTCAGCCAACCCGGTCAATCCTTGCGGATCACATTCGCGTGCCGGCTATTTCTCGAGGTAGTCAGTGCCGAATTTGTCGCTCCCCGCGAGCTGAACGATCGCGGCGCTGTCCTGCGTCGCCACGAAGTGCGGGACGCCGGCCGGGATGACGATGAAACTGCCCGCCGGGTAGCCCTTCAGCCGGTCCGCGTCGAACCTTTCGCCCTCGCCCAGGTACCAAGTCCCTTCGATAACCGTCACCTGTTCGTCGCGCGGATGCGTGTGCGCGAGGACGCGCATATGAGGCGGTATCCTGACCCGATCCACCCACGCCCCGCCCTGACTCGAGTCGCCATACATCTGCGCCCGCTGCCGCCCGTCCGTGTAGTAGGACGGCGTGAACCAGCGCACCTGTCCGGGGGTCAGGCCGACGATCTCTTTCTTGTCCTGTCCCGCAGATGTGACCGCCGATGCCGCGAGAACCATCACTGCGGCTGCGAGAAGCTTCCCTTTCATTTCCATCTCTCCTACTGGCCGACGAAGACTTCCTCGCGCAAGTCGAAGCTTGGCGTGTGAACCAGCACCAACGTCGCCAGCTCGGGAGTTTCGTTCGAGTAACTGAAGCGCCGGCCCTGCTTCACAAGGCAGAAATCGCCCGCCTTCAGCACGTGCGGCTCGCCGTCCAGCACGAAACGAATCTCGCCGCTGCTCACGAGGTAGTACTTGTCGGAACGACGCGACCACGCCTCGGCGTGCTTTGCACCCGGCGCCACCTCGATTGCTGCGACGGAGGCGCCAAGAGATGCACCCGCGGTGTAGTCGAAGATCCGCAGCCCGTGGAAATCTATCGGAGACATCGCGCTACGCGAAAGCAGCATCGTCGGCCTCCGTGTGCTGTCAATCGGCCGCAAGAAACCGCCGTGCGGCCTCCGTCTCGGGGCGCTGATCGCCCGAGCCCGCCTGTTCAATCAGCCTGGAGAAGTATTGTCGCGCCTTGTCGCGGTTGCCGGACTGCGCCGCCGCCCGTCCCGCGCCGTACAAGCCGCGATAGCGGTTCGGCTCACGATGCTGCGAGGCCTCGTACTCCCCGAGCGCCTCGGCGGGGCGATTCAGCTCCATCAGCATGTCACCGAGCAACTCGCGCGCGGGCAATAAGCGTCCCGGTGTGATGATGTTCTTCTCGGTCGCGTCTTCGCTGTCCGCTGCCTGGTGCATGAGTGCGAGAGCGTCGTCGTTCTTCTTCTGCACGAGCGCCACCCAGGCGAGCGATGTCACCCGCATCACCTCGACTTCGTTCGCCCAATACTCGTTGGACTTCTTCGCCTCATCACGCAGCGCCGCGATGTGCTCGACATCCTTCTGTGCCGCGGCCGGATCTCCGCTGCGCGTCGCACCGAGTGCGCGTGCGAAATGCGTCATCGCCTCGGTGAACGGGTAATGGGTCGCCACCGGCTCGAGCTTTGCGGCGTCCTCCCAGGCCCCGCGCTCCAGCGCATAACGGGCCGGCATCGCCGCGAGCGCATACGGCGCCGTCGCCCGAGATGCATTGAACCCCGTCAGCCCGCGCGCCTCCTCGCAGGTCTTGCGCGCGTCGCCGTCGCGGGCGAGCTGCAGATCGGCGTAGGTCATGTAGTCGAGGGCATGCACGGCTTCGTCGATGTCGCCATTGCGCTCCGCGACCGTGGCGGAGCGGCGGTTGGTCGCAATGGAATCGGACCACGCACCCAGCCGCGTGAAGATATGCGAGGGCATGTGCAGCGCGTGCGGAGCTTCGGGCGCGATCTCCGCGTAGCGGCGCGCTGCCGCCAGGCCCCGCGGTGCGAGCGCCGGCGTGTCATAGCTGTGGATCAGGTAGTGCGCGACGCCTGGGTGATCAGGATGCTTCGCGAACTGCTTTTCGAGGATCGCTGCCGCCTCGAGATAGGCCGAATAGGTCTGGTCGGACGCGGTCTGCGTCGCGGCCAGGTACAGCGCGTAGAAGATCTGCGCCTCGTCATCGTCCGGGTACTTCGCCGCGAGCGATTCGTAAGCCCTGGCGCGCGCGAGCTGGCGTTCGTGCTCGGAGCGCTTGGCAAAATCCTCGTAGTAGGCGGCCACCGCTTCGAGGTAGTCATGCTCACGCTCGGTCTTCGCGCCCACCTTGCGTGCTTTGTCGATCACGCCCTGCGCAAGGCGTGCGTTGTCGGGCGAAGCGCCGATGCCCTGGAGCGGGTTGTACATCTGCACCGAGGCATAGCCCCAGGCGGCGATCGTGCAGGTGTCGTCAGCCGCGGTCACCTCCTCGAACGCGGCCTGGCCCGCGGAATAATAGAAGGAGTGCAGCAAGGCAATGCCGCGCAGGAGTTTCTCCTGGACGTCCGGGCTGCACGAGTTCGCGAATGCGACCGTGCCGAGCTGATGGTGGGGTTCGCCGTGTTCGTGCTGCGCGAAGGCGACGTTCGCCGCCGCCAGCGAGAGCGCCATCAATGGCGCCGCGATGAACTTGTCAGGTGACACGTCTCAACCTGCCCACGCGCCGACGAAACCAATCGCGCCCAGTTTGTTCATAGTCACCACCCCTGTCCACGATTTTCGCGATGCAACCAAATTCCCATGAGGCCATTCGTCAGCGGCGGGACGCGGCGACTCTGACATGGCGCGGCCCCGCGCTGATGCTGTTTGCCCGCTCGGCCTGTGCTGTCGCGGCGCAAGGGATAGTCGCGGGCGTGTTCGCATTGCGATCCTCGCCGACCCCCTGGCACGACGCTGAACCGTGGCTGCCGGTCTACGGGACACTGATCGACGCAGGATGCCTGGCGCTGCTCTGGTGGCTCACCCGCCGCGAGAGCATCCGCCTGTTCGATCTCGTCGGCTTCGAGCGGATGCGTCTGCTTCACGATGTACTGCTCGGCCTCGCACTCATTCCCGCGAGCCTCGTCTTCATTCTTGGTGGCGTCTATGCGGCCGGTTGGTTCTTGTACCACACGCTGACGCCGCCGTATCTCTTCGGGTCGCTGCCGTTGCCGGCGGCTCTCTATGGCGTATTGGTGTTTCCGTTGCTCTGGGGCGTGACCGAACAGATGACCTATAACGGCTATCTCGCGCCCCGTTTCCAGGTCCTTTGCCGCAGCACCACGCTCGCCGTCGCGCTGGTCGCGTTTGCCTGGGCCTTGCAACACGCTTTCATGCCGTTGACGTTTGACGCCAGGTTCATGGCGTTCCGGCTGTTGGGGTCGGTGCCCTTCTCGGTCTTCGCGATTCTCTTATATCTGCGAGTTCGCCGGCTCCTGCCGTTCGTGATCGCGCACGCCCTGATGGATGGCGCAAGCGTGCTGATCGGCGTGCTCCTCCCGCACTTCAAATGAGGACGAGGGTCCTC
>Ga0126377_10003546_pt1 | contig 11091 bp, 6 predicted proteins | sample PanSoiMetPlot_22_FD_92647 | JGI IMG/M metagenome (GOLD analysis project Ga0126377, IMG submission 92647) | Tropical forest soil microbial communities from Panama - MetaG Plot_22 | ecosystem: Environmental > Terrestrial > Soil > Tropical forest > Bulk soil | place: Panama | collected 2016-02-17
CTTCTTGATCCTGCGATCTGGCGGCGCGCATACTCGGAGTGACGACCTTTTTCGGAGTGCTTGCCATCACCTGACGCGGAACCTGCTCGGTCAACCCATGGTGATGTAGCGCCGACCAGTGGCTGATGGCTGAAGGAGAGACCAAGTTTGTAGCAACCGCAAATGGATGAACTTCGACCTCACCCGGCAGTCTACCCATCCCGGCGTAGAGACCGCGGCGCAACCGCAGCAGCCACCCACCGGTCGCCAGCTTTGAAAGCAACTGGGGAAGATAGGTCTCTGGGATGGCGAGATCGGCGGCGGCAGCCTTCGCCTCTTCGGTCGTGAAGATGAAGGAGCCCCGCTGGGTGAGCTCGCGCAAGAGCTTGACGCCGAGAGTCTCGCCATATCCTTCAGTTTGGACAGTTTGAGAATGATTAATCATAATAATAGTATACTGCACAAGTATGGATGCTACAAATTATTGCAGTAAGTTTTTCGCGCAGATTTTTGGTCCCGAAGTGAGGGTTCGTCAAATGAGGTCTAGAAGCGTTCTCTGGCCAAGCATAACAACAAGGTAACACCACGGCGTGTGCCCGCTAAGGAGAGCGTTGGCACATTTGGCGGATCAGGGGCTCTGATGCGAGTTTGGTGAAGCCTTTTGCAAGTCCATCGAATACAGGTAGTTGCGAATGCGTGGCAGTTTGGCAGTTTGGCCCAATTCTATCTAAAACCCAGATTGATATTGGCTTATCGGAAAATCGATCACCAAATCCGCGTCAGAGCCGTTGCGCCGGAATCGGCGTTCACGTTGGCCCGGAAAATGCAATTATAGGATTAGCGAGCAAGTATGCGTGTTGACTGGCGTTCCGGTCAGTAAATGTGGAGGGAACTGGCTCATCGAGGGACACGGATCAACCCCTCATGAGACTGATAGGAATCGAGAGGGGAATCGTCCGCTGTCCCGTTCCAGACACTTAGTTGACGACGAACTTTGGAAGCACAGTCGTAGTCATTGAAGCTTTCAAAAACTCCTATTGCGGATTGCGCGCTAGCCATCGCTGCCTTATGATCGCCACACTTTTCTAACAGCTGGCTCATGAGCCAATGGATTCGCGCCCTCCCATGCCAGTTGCTAGTTGCCTGACACAATTCGAGCTGATGTTCGTAAATACCGATGGCTTGCTGTACGTCGCCTTCCATAGCATGGGTCTTTGCCAAATGATCAACGGCATGTATTTCTGCGTCGCGATGGTCATTATCCCGCGCAAGTTGAAGTTGTTGACGATAAATCTCGCGCGCCTTTAAGAAGTCGCTCTTAGATTCGTAAAGCTCACCAAGGCTGCATAAAATTGTGATCTCCTGATTATAATTCTTTACGCGGCGAGCAATGTCCTGTGCTGTGCGGTAGAACTCAACAGCACTTGGCAGGTCGCCGCCCCTCCGGTGAATATCGCCTATATCCGCTAGGGCGTTGGCCTCGCTGGTGGCGTCATCAATTTCCCGCGCGATAGATAGTTGTTGCTGCAAGTAATCTAGGCTGCGTTCACTTTCACCCAACTCGCTGTAAATTCTGCCAAGTGCTCCAAGTACACCCGCCTCACTGCCTCGATTTTCAGTCTCACGTATGATGTGCAAACCCCGCTCGAGATATTCAATGGCGCGTGGCGTCTCGCCCCTTTTCGAGTATAAGGATCCCAGCTTACAAAGAGCTTCCCCCTCGGCGGTGCGGAATCCGATCTCGCGGAATAGAGTTAGAGCATCTTCGGTAAGCTGAATAGCTAGTTCAATGCGCCCCAAGGTGGCATGCACGGTTGCCATATTGCCGAGCGTTACGGCCTCGCCACGACGGTGTCCCTTGCGACGGTAGTGATCCAGAGCCTGACGATGGATTTCTAAAGCCTCGGCGGTCCTATCGAGTTCCCCATATGCGATAGCGAGATTGGTATACACTCCCCCCTCCGCATCATGGTCGCCCAATTTGCAGAGGATTTCGATAGCGAGCTCATAGCATTCGATGGCTCGCGGCACTTCGCCAATTTCATGGTATGCATAGCCTAGATTGCTGTATGTGCCGCCCTCAAGGCGCCGATCGCCGAGTTCTCTGGCGATGGCTATTTCTTTTTTATAGGCTAAAATCGCACGTCGCGCCTGGCCCACAGCAACACACGCGAGGCCCAATAACCCCCAGTTACGGGCCTCCACCGCGCGAACTTTCAGACGCTGTGCTGCTTGTAAGCCGGACTCAGCCCATGCCAGGTATTCACGTGAGTGTAATCGCAGTAGTAATAAGTGGCCACCAGACAAAGGGTATTGACTACATAGTTGGGCGGCGGTTTCTTCGGTATCGGAATGTTGGATTGCCCATGCCTGTCCACGCCGGATATTCTCCGCATCCAGATCGAAAAGTCTTAATCCTTCATTGAAGTTTCCGTCCTCCTGCCAGTACAACTCGTCAGCTTGTCGTAGGACGGCATAGTAATGTTTGGCATGGCGGCAATGTGCCTCCCGCATCGTAAGCATCTTCGGTCCGTCCTCCGTCATTAATGGGGGAGCATGCATGGTGATGAGCGCGTGCATTCCGTCCGTATCGCCGGCCAATCGCATCAGTTTCCAGTAACCCGCGGTTGGCGAGAGCGCGCAACATTTCCTGTAGGGCGTCAAGCCGTACATTCTCTGTCGATGAGCGCCGCATATGAGTTGCCTAGCGTAGCCAATGCAAAGGCTTCGCCCATCCGATCTCTGATTTCGCGCATAATGGTAAATCGCCGCTCTCCGAATTCAATGGTCGGATGAGAATCCTACAGGCTATCTCGGCAGATCGCCACTATTGTCCATAGGCAGAATTTCGGGCGAAATCCTGGTACCAGTCATCATCCAGGTATCAAGTTGTTCACTTACGACTACTGCCCGTGGATGGCCAATGCTTCTCAGGACCTCGAGCGCGGCTTGGGCGCAGGTGATCGCCTCATCACGTTTGCCAAGTTGGTCAAGCGCTTTACTCTCGTTGAAGAGAACGCTGCCCTCGCCTTGTCGATCACCGATCTGGCGTAGGATGTTGAGCGCTAGTTGATAATACTCGATTGCGCGATTCGATTCCGATGCAAAGTAACAAACGTCTCCCAAATTGCTGATGGCGTTCGCTTCGCCTTGCAGGTCGCCAATCTCGCGGGCGATAGCGCGCCATTGCTCAAAGAACTCGGTCGCTATTTCAGTCTGATCTAAGTCCACATACGCAAGACCAATATTGCCAAGTGTGCGGCTCTCTCCGCGCCGATCGCCAGTCTCACGGCTTATAGCCAAAGCCTGATTATGACATTCGAGCGCAGTTTGGGTTTCTCCAACATACATAAGACTCAACCCCAGATTGCCCAAAGCATCGCCTTCGGTGCGACGGTCACCAATCTTGCGGGCAATGGCAAGCTGCTGTTGATAGCATTCGACTGAGAGTTCGATCTCGCCTGACTCGTCGTATGCGATTCCCAGATTGCCGAGACCTACCGCCTCGCCGCGTCGATCGCCAATTTCGCGCGAAATGGTCATTTGCTGCTTATAGCGTTCAATCGCGCGTTTCACTTCGCCCATTTCCAAATAAGCAGAACCGAGGTTGCCCAGGGTGCGGGCTTCATCACGTCGATTTTTAAACTCGCGATAGATGGCCAATGCCTGCTCATAATGCTCGACAGCGCGAGCAAGTTCTCCTAGGGAGAGGTATTCGTTGCCCAGGTTACCCAAGTCGCTAGCCTCGCCTCGGCGATCACCGGATTTGCGGTCGATAGCCAGAGCCTGTTCATGCAACTCGACAGCGCGGCGCATTTCGCCGAGATCGGCATAGGCTGCGCCTAAGTTACTTAGGCAAGCGGCTTCGGCGTCCCTGTAATTAGATAGTTGGATGGCGTTTAGCGCGGTTTGGAGCCAGTGGACGCGCTCTTGCGGGTGGAGACGCAACATGAGCATGGTTGCTCCCAGATTGGCATAGGCGCTACATAGCACATCCGCCACATCATCTTCTTGCGCATAGTTTTCGGCCCATGCTTGCCCAAGTGCGATGTTGCTCCATTCCAGATCGAAGAGTCTAAGACCTCGGTCAATATTCTTCCCGCCTCGGTCATAGAACTTCTGGGCCGTCCGGAGAACGGTTGAATAGTAAGCGGCATGCCGCAACCGGGCTTCACGCGATGTTCGCATAGCAACTACTCCGATACTGAATCTTCGATTTGCTCGCTGACCTTCATCGCCGCCTCAGCGTAAACGTACGCCTGATCTCGGTCTCCCATTTCATTAAATACGAAGCTCATGTTTGAAAGAGTGGTCTGCTCGTTAAGCAGGTCGCCGAGTTCGTGATAAACAATGAGCGCTAATTTGTAATATTCCAGAGCGCGGCCTGGATCATTCGCCTCGGCATAGGCATTGCCGAGATTGCCCAAAGCCACAGCCTCGCTTCGCTGGTCGCCGACCTCACGCGCGAGAGCCAGTTGTTGCGTGTAGAACTCAATGGCCTGCTGGTGTTCTCCTAGTATGGCAAGGGCGAGGCCGAAGTTACCAATCATGGTGCTCTCACCTTTTCGGTCGCCGATCTCTCTCGCGATGTTCAATGCCTGTTCATAAAATTTGATTGCGCAAGGCGCTTCGCCCATCTCCATACGAATTATGCCGATATTGCCGAGCGCTCGCCCCTCGCCATGCCGGTCATTGAGTTCGCGACTTATGGCGAGCGTTTGTTCATAATATTCGAGAGCGCGGTCTCGCTCGCCGAGTTCGGCGTGCGCATTGCCAAGGTTACCCAATGCGCTGCCTTCACCTCGTCGGTCGCCGAGCTCGCGCGCGATCTGTAGCCGAAGCTCGAAGACTTCTATTGCGCGTTGCGTCTCGCCCGAAGAGATCAACGCATTGGCTAAGCTGTTCAATGCTGTTCCTTCACTGCGCCGGGCTCCGGCCTCGCGGAAGATGCCGAGCGCCTGATCGTAGAGTTCGATTGCCCGCTGTGTTTCGCCCATGTTCGCATATGCCAGACCGAAATTGACCAAGCCACTAGCCTCGCCACGCCGGTCATTCATCTCACGGGCAATGGCGAGCCGTCGTTCAAAGAGTTCAAGCGCCCGCTCAGTCTCATTCAAATCCAAATAGGTTTTGCCCAGGTTGCCTAATGCCTGGGCTTCACCCAGCCGGTCGTCCAATTCACGAGCTATAGAGAGTGACCTTTCGTATGACTCGATGGCGCGTCGCGTCTCGCCCATGAGGGCGTAAGCATTACCCAGATTGCCCAAGGCGTTGGATTCAGCGCGCCGGTCGCCTAGGTCGCGGGCAATCGCCAGGACCTGTTCATGGAGGCCAGTGACCTGCCGTGTTTCATCCAGATCTTCGTAAGCATTGGCAAGATTGCCCAGAATGCCTCCCTCGCTACGCCGGTCATTAAGTTCGCGTGCGATGGACAGCGCCTGCTCATAGAATGTGACGGCTCGCCGCGCGTCGCCAAGCGCTGCGTAAGCAAGCCCTAAATTGGTTAGGTCACTCGCTTCGCCGCGCCGGTCGCCTCGTTCGCGAGCGATAATCAAAGCCTGTTCATATAGCTCGATCGCGCGCCGCGTTCCGCCCAAAGCCGCATAGGCAAGCCCCAAATTGCTCAGATGGAGACCTTCGCCGCGCCGGTCGCCAAGTCTGCGAACGATAGCGAGCGATTCTTCATAGAATTCGATTGCGCGCCGCGTTTCGCCGAGATTCGCATAGGCGATGCCAAGATTCCCTAGCGCATTAGCCTCGCCAGGAGCATTGCCGAGTTCGCGCGCTATAACGAGCGATCGTTCGTGAAACTCGATTGCGCGGCGTGTCTCGCCCAGATCAGCGTAAGCGACGCCTAGATGGCTCAATGCGGACGCTTCGCTGTAACGCCGCTTCAATCGTCGGGCTATTGCGAGCCCAGTATTCAATCTCTGAATGCGCTCATTCGGATGTTGGCGCAGATCGAACAGATGCGGCCCCGCGTTTTGATAATCGATAGTTAGCGTCGAAGCGTCATAATCTGTATCGGCTTGCGACTCAGCCCAGGCTAGCCCCGCTTGAATATTCGCCCACGCCGAATCGAACGCGGCCAACCCTTGTAACAAGGAGGCGCCTTGATCATAGAGATGATCGGCCTCACGAAGCACAGCCCCGTAATGCTTGGCATGACGAATGTGGGCTTCTCGTATACGTGACATTGTGAGCTACTCGCTTTCTCCTATCTATCCGGCCAATTGTGTGTGCGCCTCCAAAGATGTGGAAGTTGCGAAACGTATTCGGCGCCGAGTTTATCCGCAAAGCCGCGTATAATGTAATCGGAAACGTCTTCTTCGGCGCAGGAAATTTTTCAGTTTATGTGTCGATAACAGCAAGCAACCATCAGCAATAGAGATAAAGATATGCCCAGCCTCGTCGACGCTTCTCTTCGCCACGCCGCGCATTACGTTGATATGCTGCGCGACGCGGACAGATCATACCAGGAGGGTGGAGAATCGACGCTTCAAGCCCTGAACACCTTCGACCTGGCATGGGAAAATATTCGCTCTGGCCAGTCAAAGGCGCGAGATTACGCTTCATCCGATGGCCGGGCGGCCGAGCTTTGTAACCTCTATCCGATGCTCGGCGCCAATCTGCTCAACCTGCGATTCAATCCTCAAGAGCACATTCGATGGATAGAGATTGCCTTGGAATCCGCGAGGCGTCTTCGCGACCGGAAATCCGAGGCTATACATCTGAGCAATCTCGGCTTGGCTTGCGAAGATGTAGGAGATTTGCGACGCGGTCTTGAGTGCCAGCAGCAGTCGCTGACCATTGCCCGGGAAGTCGGCGACCGCCATACCGAAGAAACGACACTTGGCAATCTGGGCGCAATCTATCAGGCATTGAATCAGCATCACCAGGCGATTGAGTGTTATGAGCAGCAATTTGAGATCGCGCGTGAAATCGGCGACCGGCGCGGCGAAGCGAACGCGTTGATGGACATCGGCAATTCTCATTCCCACCTCGGTAATCCTCGCCTGGCCATTGATTTCTACGATCGCGCGTCGTCGATCTTTCGCGAGACCCAGAACCGTCAGGGCGAAGGGCAGATACTCAGTAATTTAGGGAATGCCTATGCCGACCTGGGTGAACCGCACAGGGCCATTGAACTTTATGAGCAGAGCTTGGCGATAGCGCGAGAGTTGGGTGACAAGTCTGGCGAAGGAATAACATTGGGCAGTATCGGCGCTGCTTATACGGATTTAGGCGAATACCACCGCTCGCTCGAAAATTATGAGCAATGGATTTCGATCTCGCGCGAGATCGGCGATCGGCGCAGGGAGGGGGTTGCCTTGAGCCATCTCGGCGGCGTTTATGAGGCATTGGGAGAATCGCGCAAAGCCATCGAGTGTCACGAGCAGGCTTTGGACATCGCGCGGGCTATTGGGGACCGCGGTGGCGAGGGGATTGCTCTGACGAATCTGGGCGCGGCTTACCGGGGCTTGGGCGATTACCGTCGTGCGATCGAGTGTCAGGGAGAAGCGCTCGTCATTCACCGGGAGACGGGAGATCGCCGGGGCGAACAGGCCGCGCTCGGCAATCTCGGATTGGCGCTGCATTCGGCTGGCCGCTATGAGGAGGCCATCCCTTTGTATCAGGCCGCTCTCGAAATCGCTAAGGAGACCGAGGACCGTCGCACTGAGGCGAACTGTATGATGAATATGGGCACGGCCTACTACAATCTGAATGAATACGGACGTTCGGTGGAACTGCTCAAACAGTCCATCGCGCTCTTTCGTGAAATAGAGGATCGCTACCACGAAGGCATGGCGCTCGGAAATCTTGGCAACAGCTATTGGGAAACGGGCGAAACAGAGTTGGCTATGGTCTGTCATTCTCAATCTCTGGAGATCGCCCGCGAAACGGGTGATCTGCGAGGCGAAGCAAACGCTCTATTCAATCTCGGAGTGACATTGCGAAAGCTTGGGGATATGGACCAGGCTATTGTCAATGCCGAAGCCGCTCTCGAAATATACACGCGCATCGAAGATCCCAATGCCACAAAAGTGCGGGAGCGATTGAGCGAGTGGCGCCAGGAGCTGGGAAAGGAACCCTCGACTTAATCCGCAAGCAGAGTTGTCAACGCTTCGTCAATCTCGAGAACGTATATGCCTAATCAATATGACGCCCATATTCTACACGCCTTACATTACCTTTCCGTGCTTTGGGAAGCCAGCCAGAGGTACAAGCAAGGCGGTGAAGCGATCTGGCAAAGCCTGCGATTGTTCGACGGCGAATGGAATAACATTCAGTCAGGACGAGCCTGGGCCGTGGCATACGCCGATCAAGACGATGAAGCGGCCGAACTCTGCAATGCCTATGCGTGGTCAGGAGGATACCTTTTCCTGCTGCGCCTACACCTCCGCGAGCAAATCCTTTGGAGTGAGGCCGGATTGGCCGCCGCCCGGCGATTGAGGAAACGTGAGGATGAAGGCATACATCTCGGCAACCTCTCCAATGCTTACGTGAGGCTCGGGCAGCCGCGCCGCGCGATCGAGCACTACGAACAACATCTGGCTATCGCCCGCGAGACCGGTGACCGCGAAGGCGAGGGGATCACGTTAAATAATCTGGGGGTCGCGTACAGAAGCCTCGGCGAGCCGCGTCGCGCGATCGAGTTCCATCAACAACGCCTACAGCTCGCTTGCAGAATAGGCGATCGTCACGGAGAAAGCATCGCGCTGGGCTGCATGGGACTGGCCTATGCGGATTTGGGAGAGACACGCCGCGCAATCGAATGTTACGAACAAGACCTCAACATCGCGCGTGAAATCGGAGACCGTCTCGACGAAGGCTCGGCGCTGGGAAATCTTGGTACCGCGTACGTCGCCCTGGGAGATACTGAACGCGCGATCGAGTACTGCGAAGGATACCTGAACATCTCCCGTGAACTCTGCGATCGGCATGGAGAAGGGGTCGCGCTGGGCAATCTGGGCGTGGCCTACCTGGCGCTCGATGACACCCCGCGCGCCATTGAGTGTTACAAGCAGTCTCTGAAGATAGCCGATGAGACAGGCGATCGAGAAAGCGAAGGGGTTGCGCTTGGAAATTTGGGTGGAATTTATGCCAGCGCGGGCGACTGGCTACCTGCAATTGCGCTCTTTCAACGACACCTAGAAATCGCGCGCGAGACCGGTAACCGGCAAGATGAAAGTCTTGCGCTGGGAAATCTCGGCGTTGCCTATGCTACTTTGGACGATCTACACCACGCCCTTGAACTTCACGAGCTGTCGCTAAATATCGCCCGCGAGATTGGTTATCGTCGCGGCGAAGGTCTGGCGCTTTGTAACAAGAGCCTTGCGCTCGATAAGCTAGGCGATCGCGTCAGCGCGATTGCCACCGCACGGGACGCGCTCGGCATTTTTGAGGCTATAGAAAACCCAGACGCTGTTAAAGTGAAGGCGCAATTAGCAAAATGGCAGGGCAATGGCTGACCGGAATTTTGCAGAATCCAGTTCATGCTCGGCATCATCTGCGAAGCGACCAAATCATTATTCCTCAAGTAAAGAGAGCGCATGTTGCACCAGCAGCGCGTGCATTTGAAATCTGCCTGCCCCAACAGGTTCCAGCAACCCATGATTGAACAGTTTCCGGATGACCGGTTTAGGATCATCCGTTTGCCACACGGCCTTCATCGCCGCTTCATCGAAAGTAGCAGGCTTGGGCGCAAATGGGCCGAGAAACGCGAAACAATCCCGCGTCTGTTCGTCCAACATATCAGTGCTTTTTTGCAGCAGCGCCGAGACCGTCGGGATCGCTCCGCCTTCAGCGCGATCAACCGGAGCTTGCTCAGCGGTGATCTTCTTGGCGCCTTCCCGAATTTCCTTTAGCAGATCGACGACTCCCCATCCCAATCGTTCCTCCGACTTCAGCAATCGCCCGGCGACGTGAAGCGCCAACGGCAAACACTCTAAGGCCCCTACCAACTCGCGGCATTCATCCTGATGTTGTTTGACGACTGATGGGACGAGAATGCCCATCAGCTTCAGCGCGTTCTCCTCTGTCAGCACCGGAAGGTTATATATCGCTTCGGGTTTTGGTGCGATGGCGTCAGCTACGCTATTGAGGCGAGTGGTAATGAGCAACGCGCATCCACTGCTGCGGGACTGCAAGAAAGGAGCGGCATCCGCTTCGCTCCACACGTCATCCACAATCAGGAGCATTCGTTTGCGCTGAAGCAAAGCCGCGAGTCGCTGAGTCGCTTCGCCGAGTGTTGGGACACGCAGCAGATCATCTGTTCCGAGCGCGCGTCCCCAGGCGGCAATAACCGAGAGGAGGTTGGGTTGTTGATTGAGAGAAGTCCAAAGGACGCCGTCAGGAAAAATCTTCACAACGTCAGTGTCGCGACCGATCACGCCGACCAGCGTAGTTTTGCCAACGCCGGGCCAGCCGCGCACGACAGTGATACTATTCCCGGGCTGTTCGCCGCTGAGTCCCAGGCGCTGTTTGATTTCGAGCAAATCATCCTCGCGGCCGACAAAGACGAGAGCAGGAAACGGAGGGGCAATACCTGGCAATGTGGGAAATATGCGTTCCCGCACCAGCCCATAAGCAGATTCGCCCAGTTCGATCTTCACCTGATTATGATCGCCAGTGATCACGACGGACTTTTGAATGTCTCCTTCGACGGCGACATCGCGGCCGCTGGTTTCAAAAACGACCTTGCCTTCGAGCAAAGCGCGCTGCATAAAGAGACGGTCTTCGGGGCTGGCAGTCTCGGCAATCAGACGTTCGAGGGTGGCTCTTATTGCATCTGGTTCCATTATCCGCTGTTCTCCTGACAGGTAGTGTAGAATGGTTCAATTCTGATTGGCGCAGACTGGGCCGATCATGATTGTGGAGAAGAAGTATAATATGACCGACAAATCTGGTGAAGCGCATTTTGGGAGTACAAGGCGCTGCATTGAATTCTCAGCACTGATTCAACCGATGTCGGTGATAATGCTTGTGATTGAAAAGATAAAGATAGAAGCTAAAATAAAGGTGGGGCTAGCTCTCATAGCCGTTCTTTCGCTCGGCGGCTCGATCCTGGCACAGCCAATCCCCACGCCATCGCCATCCCCATCTGCAAAG
>Ga0126377_10003547_pt1 | contig 11089 bp, 10 predicted proteins | sample PanSoiMetPlot_22_FD_92647 | JGI IMG/M metagenome (GOLD analysis project Ga0126377, IMG submission 92647) | Tropical forest soil microbial communities from Panama - MetaG Plot_22 | ecosystem: Environmental > Terrestrial > Soil > Tropical forest > Bulk soil | place: Panama | collected 2016-02-17
ACGGCGCCAACTGAGACACCTGAGGCTCCCATGCGTACGCCGTCCGTTCTCGCAGTTCTCTTTGTCGGGTTGCTTGCCGTCGGTTGCGACTCGTCGACGACAACGAACACCGTTCTCAACCCGCTGCCGGCGCCCGACAGCCTTGGGTCCGTGTCGCTCGACCACGCGGTCGAGCTGCACTGGGCGGACAACGCGTTCCTGAGCGCCCCCTCACGCTTCCAGTGGTACACGATCTACAGCACGAGCTACAACCTCGATAACGGGTTGTGCGGGACGTCATGGGAAGTGGAGGGGACCACGGTGGCGCCTGAGTTTCTGGTCGGCGCCCTCACCAACGGCGTGCCGCGCTGCTACACGACGACGGCTATCGCGACCGACGGGTCCGAAAGCGGTCGCTCGCCGCTCTGGCAGGACACTCCTCGGCCGGACGCGCGCAATGTGCTGGTGTACGCAGACGGGACGAATCTGGCGCTCTCAGGCTTCCGGTTCTGGGACGACCTGGATGGTGACGGGGTGGGTGATCCAGGCGAGCTCGGCCTCGTGGGGAGCGGTGCCTCGAGCGACGCCGATCTCATGATCCACCGCAACGCCGATTCGACGCTGTCGATTACTCCGGTATTCAGCGGTACGAACGTTCGGTTCTACGCCGCCGGGCCCGTTGACGACCTGACCTCGATCGATTTCGCCCCTGTCGGCGGTTACGGCCACGGCGCGCTGCTCGCGATGCCCGGATACGGCTACGTGTTCGAGATTCGTGAAGGTCCGAACCCGACCGACCTCCACTACGCCGCGTTGCGGGTGACCCACGTGGGGCGGCAGTACGTGATTTTCGACTGGAGCATTCAGACGGACTTTGGAAACCCCGAGCTGCTCCGGCGCGGGACGTTGGTGACGGCCGCGAAGTAGTCCCTTCCTCGCAGGGACTCCGGGGCGAGGTCGCCAGGCTACCTACGGGTGGTCTGGCGGCTTCGCTTTTAGGGGGCCAACGAGTCGTAAGCGCCGTCCGCACAGCGGGTTCGGCTTGTTTGTGCTTCCGCCGTCCCGTATCTTTAGGCCTCCATGTCCAAGCTTGCCAAGGCCAAAGAGAAAGCCAAGAATCTCGAGGCCCGGGACCCAAAGGGTGCGATTGATGCCTGGCTCGATGCTCTCAGGGCACAGGACGAGGAAGGGGAGGCGAACCCCGATCTCACCATCTACAACCGGGTCGGCGATCTCTACCTCAAGCTGAAGGATGCCGGGCAGGCCGCCGATTTCTACGAGCGCGCGGTCGACAAGTATGCCGAGCTGGGCTTCCACAACAACGCCATCGCGATGTGCAACAAGGTGCTCCGCTGCGCACCCGGGCGCCCCAGCACGTACCTAAAGCTGGCCAAGCTCTACGCCTCCAAGGGATTCATGGCGGAGGCCAAGCAAAACTTCGTTCAGTATGCCGATCGCATGCACGGCGCGGGCAAGATTCAGCAGGCCTTCGCTTCGCTGCGCGAGGTCACGGATCTCTCGCCCGACGGTGCCGGCATGCGGCGCATGCTGGAAGAGCATCTCAAGATGTACGGGGCAGCTGGACGCCCGAGCGAAGCAGCGAGTCCAGCGGCACCGGCAGCGCCGCCCGAGTCGAAGGCGGATCTGGGCAAGTCGGGAAAGCGTAAGTCTTCGAGCCTCGTCTTCCTGGACCTCGATGCGCCACCGACTCGAGGCAAGACTTCGGCGCCTCCGCCGCGGGCCGAGGCGTCTCCCTCTCCACCGGTCGGTTCCGAGGACCTGGTGACGGAATACACCCCCGAGCCCGGCACATCGCTCGAGATCGAGCCCACGAGTCTGGCCGATGAGGCTCCTGCGTCGGCGGGCGCGGGGACCGTGGAGGGTTTGGAGCAGTCCGTGGATTTCGGGGATGTGAAGCGGAACACCGGCCCCACGCCATCGGTCCGAGACGAGGAGCCAACGGCGGACGACGTGGAGACGTTGAGCGACTTCGAAGCGACGTCAGAAGAGGACGACGCCGAAGAGGAGGCCGTGTCGTTCGACTCGGTGGACTTGGACGACCTCGAGGACACCATCGAAATCGCGGACCCCGTCGCTCCGCCCAAACCCGCGCCGCCCCCCGCCGGGCGGCCCGCTCCGTTTGCACCGAAACGGCCCGCTCCTCCCGAGCCACCGAAGGTGAAGCCGGTGGTTCCCAAGCGGCCCGACGCGCCCCCCGCGGCGGCGGAGCCACCCTCAAGACGGAAACCGGTCATCGAAGTGCCGCCGCTCGAGCTCGAGCCCGATTTCGATACCGAGACGGCTGGCGCGAGTGACGAGGTCGCCGAGGAGCCGCTCGCGATCGAAGAGGCGCGCCCGCGCGGCGGGCGGCAGTCGGGATTCATCGATCTCACCCTCGACGACGATGAAGGCGACTTCCAGGGTGGCGGCGCAGAGTCTCTCGCCACGGCCCCGACGATCGAGGAGCTGGAGGAGCGAGTCGCCGATGATCCGGACGATCCCGACGCCCATCGCGAGCTCGGCGAAGCACTGATCGAGGCCGGGGATCGCGAGCGTGGGATCGAAGAGCTCGATCACGCGACGGCGGGCCTGGAGAACCGCGGTGAGCTGGATCGGGCGCAGGACCTGGTCGAAGAGGTCCTGCACCTTGACCCGAACAGCGTGCGGCATCGCCAGAAGCAGGTGGAGTTCGCGTTCAAGTCAGGTGACCGGGCCCGGTTGGTGGACGCCTATCTCGAGCTCGCCGACACGCTTCTGCGCGGCGACCTTCCCGAGAAAGCGCGGGCGGTCTACCAGCGGGTGGCGGAGCACGAGCCGAGTAACGAGCGGGCGAAAGCCGCGCTCGCGATGCTCGCGCCCGTCGCGCCCCGCGCTCCCGAGCCCAAGGCGCCCGCCCGCGGCGAAGGCCGGGTGGCCGCGAAGGACGCCAAGATGAAGGTGCGCGAGGATAGCGTTGCCGACGACGGGTCGTTCATCGATCTCGGCGCGATGATCCTCGACGACGACACCGTGGCGCGGGACACGCGCATGAAGGTGGCGGACGAGGAGCCCACAGGCGACGAAGAGCGGGATTTCCACGACATGCTGGCGCGCTTCAAGCAGGGCATTGCCGAAAACATCGACGAGGCGGACTTTCAGTCGCACTACGACCTGGGCGTAGCGTTCAAGGAGATGGGTCTGCTGGACGAAGCGATCGCCGAATTCCAGAAGGCGCTGCGCGCGCCGGAGGGGAAACTGCGGACATCGGAAGCGCTCGGTGCCTGCTTCATCGAGAAGGGCGCCTTCGTCGTGGCGGAGTCCATCCTGCGGCGGGGCATCGAGCTCCCGGCCTCGGGCGATCAGGAGCGGGTGGGCGTGCTGTACTGGCTCGGTCGCGCGCTGGAAGAAACGGGCAAGAAGGTCGAGGCGCGCGACCTGTATGGCCGTGTCTTCGCCGTCGACATCCATTTCCACGATGTGGCGCAGCGCGTGAAGGCGCTGGCGAAGGCCAAGTAGCGTGACCCAACAGACGACCCCCGTCGCGCTCGCGGAAATCCAGCGGCCGATCGCGAGCGCGCTCGACGACCTGGCGCTCGAGCTGCGGCGTATCGTCACCGCCGATTTCCCCGTGATCGCCGCTGCGAACGAGCATCTGCTGGGGATGCGCGGCAAGCTGTTTCGGCCGACCCTGCTGTTTTTGAGCGAGCGCGCGGCCGGCGTGGCCACGCCACGGGCCGTCACCCTTGGCGCCGTGGTGGAGCTCATTCATCTGGCCACGCTCGTGCACGACGATTCGGTCGATCATTCGGTGCTGCGCCGCGGGATGCCCACGATCAACGCCCTGTTCTCGCACCAGGTCGCGGTCATCATGGGCGACTACCTGTACTCGCGCGCGATCATCGAGCTCGTCAACCTCGGGGACCTGGAGCCGCTGCGGGTATTCGGCCGCGTCACGAACGAGATGACCGTCGGGGAAATGCGGCAGCTCGAGGCGCACGACAAGCTCGCGTACACGGAAGACCAGTATGACCACCTCATTCGCGCCAAGACTGCGTCCCTCATGTCCGGCGCGTGCGAGGTCGCGGCGCTGAAGGCGGCTCCCGCCGTGCGCGGGGCGCTTGCGCGCTTCGGTATGCACCTCGGCATGGCGTTCCAGATCGCCGACGACCTGCTCGACTACACGCAGCCCGAAGCGATCACCGGCAAGCCGTCGGGGCTGGATCTGAAGGAGCACAAAATGACTCTCCCGCTCATCGCGGCCCTCGAGCGGATGGGCCCGGCCGAGCGGAAGCTCGTGGTCGAGCTGCTGGCGACTCCGGAGCCGGCGGATGACTTGGTCGCGGAGGTCATCCGGGCGGTCGATGCGGCTGGAGGGTTGGAGTACGCGCGGCGGCGCGCGCTCGAGCGGGCGCTCGAAGCGGAAACGGACCTCAGCGTACTGGCCCCGTCGGCCGCGCGCGATGCCCTGCGCGACTGCATCACGTACGCTGTCGAGCGGCGCAGCTAGGACGTGGCGCAAGGACCTCGCCGGCCGCTATTTTACCTGGGGGTGCTCGCCACGGGGTTTGTCTTGGGGGGCTTTCTCCACGCGTTGCTGCGGCGGTATTTGCCGCAGGGCGCCGCGAAAGAGTTCTTCACGACCGCCGTAACGCCCACCCTCGGCCCGGTCCACATCGATTTATTGGTTGTGTCGGTCACACTCGGGCCCCTTGGATTCGACGTATCGCTGCTCGCGCTGGTGGGCGTCGCCATCGCCTACTTCGTGGCGCGATCGCTCTTTTGAAACGAGGCATCCATGTTTGGCGACCTGTCGTTCAGCCACATCCTGATCCTGCTCCTCGTGCTGGTGCTGGTGTTCGGCGCGAAGCGAATCCCGGAGATCGGGTCGTCGCTGGGGCAGGGCATCAAGGAGTTCAAGCGGAGCCTGAAGGACGTCACGGACGACCGGAGCGAGTCCCGGTCCGTGCCGCCCCCACCGGCCTCCACGCCCTCGTCGCTGTCGTCAGGCGGGGACCCGAAGCGCCTCAGCCAGTAGGCCGGACGCGATGAGCGGCGGCGAGCTGTTCCTTCTGCTGCTCATCGCGCTGGTCGCGCTGGGCGCGCACCGCTTGCCGGAAGCGGGCCGCACGCTGGGGAAGGGACTCCGTGATGTGCAGCGCGCCCTCAACGAGGCGCGCCGCTCGATGGAGTCAGGACCGGAAGAGTCGCGCCCGCTCGCACGTCGCGACCGATTGATCGACTGATCGCCGACCGGGGTTAGCTCCCCGCTTGAGCGGGGCGGAACAGCTCCTTGCGGCGATCGACGATTGTGGCGTGCGCTTTGAGCGCCGCGAGATACGCCTGGACTCTTGCCTGCCGCACCGGCTGCACCAGCTCCTGGCGCTGCGACTCCTTCTGGTTGAGCCAGGTTGCCGAATCCGCCGCGACGCGCCGTACCCCTTCCACGATGAAGTAGCCCGTGCGATCCGAGATGACACCGGAGCGTTCGCCGCGCCGCAACCCGAACGCGGCTCCCACGGCCAGGGCGTTGCCCTGGAGCACCGGGGGCGGCGAGAGGCGCGTGAACGGCCCGACGGTTTGTACCGTCACCCCGGCCGCGGGCGCCGCATGCAACAGATCGCTCGAACCCGCCACCGTTCGCGTCAGCTCCTCGGCGCGGCGGGCGGCGAGGTCCTTCTTCTTGGCGAACCGTGCCGCCGCGAGGACAGCACTGCGGATCTGGACCAGCGGCGGGGTGCCAGCGGGGAGCAGGGAGTCGAGCCGGAACACGTAGTACGCCGGCCTGGCGTCGATCACAGGGCTCGTCTCGCCCACCGTCGTCTCGAATGCCCACACACTCACGTCCGGAATCACATAGCGGCCCAGCGTGAGGCGCTCCCCTTCCAGCACCCGCGTCCCGCTGACCACCCGCAAATCGAGCTTCTTCGCCACGCTGTCGAGCGCGCTGCCGTCGGAGCGCTCGGCCGCGAGTTTGTCGAGCGTGTCGGCCCGCGCTTCGACGTAGTCGAGATGCGCCCCGTGCAGCTCGATCGGGATGAGGATGTGGCGTACGTGGAGCGAATCGTGCCGGACGGCGTCCAGACGGATGATGTGGTAGCCGAACGTCGAGAGGACGGGCTGGCTCAACGCCCCCACCGTAAGCTGCTTCATGCCGGCCACGAATTGCGGATCGAATCCCGCCCCGTCGCGCGGGATCCATCCAAGGTCGCCGCCGTGATTGCCGCTCGCCGTGTCGGACGACTCGCGCTTGGCCACGTCATCGAACTTGGCGCCGCGCGCCAGGTCGGCCCGCACGGTGCGGGCGCGCGTGAGCGCCGCGGCGCTGTCCTCGGCCGATGGGAAGCGGGGCTGGCCCATGAAGCTCACGTAGGCCACGCGGGGCCGCTTGAAGTCCGCCTTGTGCCGCTCGTAGTACTGCTGCAGTTCCTCGTCCGACACACTCACGTCCTGATCGGCGATCTGGTCGGGCCGAACGGCGGCCACGACGACCGTGACGGACTCGTGCTGGTCGCGATAGATGCGCCAGAGCTTGGCGTCCGGCACGTACACGTCCGCGGTGAGGTACTGCATCAGCTTGTATTGCGGGATTTGCTGGCGATAGCGCGCTTCAAGCGACTCGAGGAACTGCGGGTCACTCCCTGACGCGAGATACCGTTGCCACTTCGAGATGTCGAACTGACCGTTGGTCTGGAAATCGGGAGATTCCTGGACCTCGGGCGGGGGCGCGCTTTGCGCCGCCTGGATCACTTCCTGATCCGTCGCGGTAATGCCGAGCTTGCGATACTGGCGGTCTAGCAGGAGGGCCTGGACCAGCTCGTCGACCACCTGATTCTGGACTTCCTGTTGGTCTTCGCGCGTCAGCATGCCGCCGGACTGGCGGCGGAACTGCTCGTAGCCATACTGGACGGCGGCGTCGTACTGCCGCACGTGCACTTCCTGCCCATCCACCTTGAGGACCACGTCGCGCCCGCCGCCCAGGATTTCGGTGACCTGACCGTAGGCGAGCCACCCCACGAAGGTGACGACCAAGACCACGAAAACTGGCGTGGTGATTTTTCGCATGTTGCGCATCATGGCGTCGCGAACTCCTGCCGGCGGTTGGGTACTCGGGCCATAAGTGTATAGGCGACAAGGGGCAAACTCAAGCGCGGCAGACGTTTCCGATTTGACAGCCGCGTCGGCCGATCACTATCTTCGTCCAATTCCCACAAAGACTTAGGTTGTGGCGCAACCCAGCGAGATAGAAAAGCTCGAACGACGCTACGCCGAGAACCCCAAGGGGCGGAATTTCGCGCCCTTGGCGGACGCCTATCGCAAAGCAGGCCAACTAGATCAGGCCATTGAGCTGTGCAAGAGCGGGTTGGAGCGCCACCCCGACTACGTCAGCGCCCATATAGTCTACGGTCGCTGCCTCGTGGACCAGCACAATGACCAGGGGGCGGAAGAGGTCTTCCGCCACGTCCTCGAGCTCGATCCCGAGAACGTGATCGCCTTCAAAGTGCTGGCCGAGATCGCTGAGCGGGGGAACCGCCTCAGCGACGCGGTCGAGTGGTTGACGAAGCTGTTGGCCGCGGATCCCATGAACGGCGACGCCGCCGAGGCACTCGCCCGGGCCAAGAGCCGGGTGTCCCAGGCGGGTCGGGCGGGAGCCCCGGCAGCGCCGGCCGCCCCAGCGGCACCCGTCCCGCCGCCGGCGCCCGCAAGGACCCCGGCTCCCGCAAAGACGGCGGTCCCGGCGGCGGCCACAGCGCGCCAGTCGGCGGCGCACGCAGCTCCGCGCACTTCCGCGCCCCAGGCCGCTCCGCGCACCTCCGCGCCCCACGCCCCTCAGCGGACCTCCGCGCCGCACGCCGTGCAGCCGCCTCCCGCGCCTCCGCCCCCGAGTCCCGAGCCTGTTGTCCTGTCGGATCTCGTGATCGAGCATCCCGAGGAGCGGCCATCCGGCCCGCTGATCGAGACCGGATTGGGAGGCGGGGGAGGGGGAGGGGGGTTCGAGAGCTACGACGGGACCATCAGCTTCGACGGTGTGGCGGGCGCGGGTCTCGGCGCGGACGGCATCGAGCTGCAGGAGGAGATCGTCCTCAAGGCTGCACCGCTCGAAGTCGAGGGGTTAGCGCAAACGCAGTATGAGGGGAGCGGGATGTTCAAGATGGACGACGGCGCGGCTCCCATGGGAATGGAGAGTGTGGCGCCGCTGGTCGAAGAGCCGGTTGTCGAAGAGGAGCAGCCGCCGCTGGTAGATCTGCCGCTGATCATGCCGGAGGACATCGTGGCCGAGCCGCCGGCACCGCCACCACCTCCGGCTCCGCCCCCGCCGCCACCACCGTCGCCACCACAGGCGCGTCGCCCAACACCGGCGCCGCCGCCTCCACCGGCTCCGCCGCCGATCCCGGAGCCCAGGCAGGCTGCCGCGCGACTGTCCGACGACGATGGGGCGGCCGACGCCGCGGCGCTGTCTCGCGCGCAGCCGGTCGTGACCGAGACGATGGCCGAGCTGTACATGCGGCAGGGGCACAAAGAAGAAGCGCTGCGTGTGTATCAGGCGTTGCAGCAGCAACGTCCGGGCGACGCGCGGCTGCGGGCCAAAGTGGAAGCATTGTCGGAGCGTCGCAGCGGTGGCCAGTCGGCGCGGGCGTTCCTGCAGGGTATCCTCGCGACACGGCTCGGGGCAGCGCCGCCGAGCAGCGAGCCGCTCGGGCTTTCGGATCAGCTCGATTCGGCGTTCGGCGTGACGCCGGAGCCTCCGGGCGAGCCGACGCGCGCGGCGGACGACAGCATCACCCTCGACGCTCTCTTCGGTGAGGAGCCAGCCGCCCCGGCGGCGTTCGCGCCGCAGGTCGAGCCGCCGGCGGCCGCGCCTCACGCGCCCGCTCCGGTTCAGCCGCCGCCCGCGAGCGGCGGGTTCTCGTTCGATGAGTTCTTCGGATCCGGAGGGACGCCCGGGGCGCAGGGGGACGCGGGCGGTGCGGCACTCGCGCCGCGACAGCCGCCGCGGCCTTCCGGGTCGCGGCCCAGATCGGGCGCCGAAGATGACGGCGATCTGGATCAGTTTCAGTCGTGGCTCAAGGGCTTGAAATCCTAGTGCACATCGCCGTGCTGAACGGCCCGAACCTGAATCTGCTGGGAGAGCGCGAGCCTGAGGTCTATGGGCGCGCAACACTCCAGGAGATCGAGCGCACGACCCGGGAGCGGGCGAAAACGCTCGGTGCGGAGTGCTCCTGGATTCAGACGAACCACGAGGGCGAGCTGGTCGACGCGATCCAGCAGCTGCGCGGCAAGGCCGATGGTGCCGTCATCAACGCCGCTGCGTTCACGCACACGAGCCTCGCCGTCCGCGACGCGCTGCTCGCGGTGCGGGTGCCGTTTGTCGAGGTGCATCTCTCGAACGTGTTCGCGCGCGAGAAGGAACGGCATCACTCCGTGCTCGCCGATCTCGCGGTCGGCGTCGTCACCGGATTCGGTGCGGACAGCTATCGTCTCGGGATCGAGGGACTGGTCAACTACCTCGCGCGCCGTGGTCGCTGACCGGCGCCGGGCCCGGCACGACGCGCTGGCCCGGGCGCTCGAGGCGGCAGAGTTGGAAGGGTTGCTCATCACGTCGCGCGCCAACATCCGCTACCTGACCGGATTCAGCGGCTCGGCGGCGCTCGCCGTGGCGACGCGGGGTGACCTGCTGCTCGTGACGGACTTTCGCTACGACGCGCAGGCCCGCGCGGAAGCTGGCGCGGTGGCACGGGTCGAAGTCGACGCGTCGAACGTGTGGGAGCGGTTGTTCCGTGAGCTTGGCTCGCTTGGCCCACTCGCCACGATCGGGTACGAGTCGCACGCGCTGACGATCCGGGACGGTGAACGGCTCGCCCAGGCGGGGAAGGCGTGGCAGTGGAAAGCCACCACCGATGTGATCGAGCGGCTGCGTGCGAGCAAGGACCCGGGGGAAGTCGCGGCGATTCGCGCCGCGGCGACGCTGGCCTGCGAAGCGGGCGAAGCCGCCCTGGGCCAGGTGCGTCCCGGGATGAGCGAGCTCGAGGTCGCGGGTGTGCTCGAGGGGGAGTTGCGACGCCTGGGGAGCGAGGGACACCCGTTCCCGACCATCGTGGCCTCGGGTCCGCGCACGGCGCTGCCGCACGCGCGCTCGAGCAAACGGACGGTGGAGTCCGGAGAGTGGCTGCTGATCGACTTCGGGGCGCAGGTGGACGGGTACTGCGCGGATGTCACCCGCACCGTGGTCGTGGGCGCGCGCGCGAGCGAGCGGCAACGGGCGCTGTACGAGCTGGTGCAGAGCGCGCAGCTGCGCGCGCGGATGGGTGTGCGGGCGGGGATGGTGGGCAGCGACGCCGACGCGCTGGCGCGCGAGCCGATTGCGGCGCGCGGGTTCGCCGAGGCGTTCGGGCATTCGCTGGGCCACGGGCTGGGGCTCGAGGTCCACGAGGCCCCGCGGCTGTCGAAGACCAACGGCGAGCCGCTGCCCGCGGATGCCGTGGTCACGATCGAGCCGGGTGTCTATCTCGCCGGGGAGGGTGGCGTGCGCATCGAGGATGATGTACACCTCTGCGCGGACGGACCGGTGCTCTTGAGCGACGGCCGGACGGAGCTGCAAGAACTGGTATAGCGAGGGGGCGCAAGGGGGCCCGTTGGCCTCCGTGACGCGCCCGCGATTGACGGGTGGCGCGGTTGGGTGGTCTATTTCCGGCGCAGGAGGGGCATGAATCTCGACATCATCGCGCGGCTGGTGCAGATCCTGAAGGAGTCTCCGGAGCTTGGGGCCATCGAGGTCCGCCGGGGACTGTTCGGGGCCTGGTCCACCGTTCGCGTGTCCCGCGCCGGGCATCCGTCGTCCAACAGCATGTCGCACGTGGTGGTCGCGCAGGGGCCGGGATCCGTCAGTGCTGCCCCTGCGGCTCCGCTCGAGGCGCCTCCCAGGGCGGCAGCCTCCGCGCCGCCGGCGCCCGCTACCCCGGGGCTGCTCGAAATCAAGTCGCCGATGGTAGGTACTTTCTACTCGGCGCCTGAGCCGGGAGCGCAGCCGTACGTGAAGGTTGGGACCCGCGTCACGCCGGGTCAGGTTGTGTGCATCATCGAAGCGATGAAGATCATGAACGAGATCGAGTCCGAAGTGCAGGGCGTCATTCGG
>Ga0126377_10003548_pt1 | contig 11086 bp, 8 predicted proteins | sample PanSoiMetPlot_22_FD_92647 | JGI IMG/M metagenome (GOLD analysis project Ga0126377, IMG submission 92647) | Tropical forest soil microbial communities from Panama - MetaG Plot_22 | ecosystem: Environmental > Terrestrial > Soil > Tropical forest > Bulk soil | place: Panama | collected 2016-02-17
CCGAGCGGGTGCTTCTGCACGCTGGCAGTGATCCGGCTGATCAGTGGGCCGACCTGTGTCTGCGCGAGGCCGACCTCGTGGTGGCCGTCACAACCGGCGTGGCCGACCCCGGATGGCTACCGGAGGTGACCGCGCTCCAGGGCTGCGAGCTGCTCATCTGGGGACCATCCGTAGCCGACGACACCCTTGGCCGGCTCCAACCTCGTGAGGTTCAGCTTGTCGCACAGTCCAGCCGGCGGCGCGGGGTCCTCGCGCAGATAGCGCGGAGAATAGCCGGCCGAGCGCCGGGGATCGTGCTCTCGGGCGGTGGCGCGCGAGCACTAGCCCACTTTGGCGTGTTGGAGGAGCTGCGGCAAGCCGGGCTGCGGTTCGACCGCGTCGCCGGTGTCAGCCTGGGCGCGGTGGTCGCGGGGATGCTCGCCGCCGGACTCAGCCCCAAGGACACATACGAGACGCTCAAGCGCGGCTTTGACGACAGCAAGCCAACGAGCGACTTCGTGCTGCCGGTTTACTCGCTGATTCGCGGTACCAAGACCCGCCGACTACTGCATGAGGTCTTCGGCGAGCGCCGGATCGAAGAGCTGCCGCTGCGGTTCTTCTGCATGAGCTGTGATCTCGTGGCGCGGGAGCCGGTGCTGCACCGCACCGGGCTGGTTGCCGACGCGGTCTACGCAAGTCTGGCGATCCCCGGTGTGTTTCCGCCGGTTGCCACCCATGGGCGGCTGCTCGTTGACGGCGGTGTGCTCGACAACCTTCCGGTGGCAGTGATGGCGCAGACCGGAGAGGGTCCCGTCATTGCGGTCGACGCCACCGGACGCATGGGACCGTTCAAGCGCCGGCAACGGCCGACGGTTGCGCGCCTCGGCCGCCCGTTCCGGCGCATTCTGACCGGTAGCGAGGCGGAGATCCCGCGCCTTGGCGAGACGATCCTGCGGACGATGACCGTTGGCAGCAGCGACACGGTCGCCGTCGCCAGCCTGCACTCCGACCTCGTGATCAGACCGCGTGTTGAACATGTCGGGCTGCTGGACTGGAAGGCGCTTCCGCGCGTGGTCGAACTCGGACGGCAAGCCGCCCGCGAAGCACTCGAATCCGACCCAGAGTTGCTGAGTCGTTTGGGGACCTGACAATGCGGCGCAGACCTTCACCGCAAAGCGTGCTCGCGATCGCATCGCTAGGCACCGCCGTTGCGTTCATCGACGTGACGATCGTGAACATCGCGTTCCCGAACATCGCACGCTCATTCCCCGGCACGTCGATCTCGACCCTGTCGTGGGTACTAAACGCCTACAACATCGTGTTCGCCGCATTTCTGATGGCAGCCGCACAGATCGCGGACTTGCTCGGGCGTCGACGCGTCTTCATATTCGGCATCGAGCTGTTCACCGTTGGATCGCTGCTGTGCGCAATCGCACCGTCGGCGAACGCGTTGATTGTCTTTCGGGTTGTGCAGGCGCTTGGCGCCGCCTTCCTGGTGCCGGCGGCTGTAGCCCTAGTGCTGAACGCATTTCCGCCGGCACATCGCTCGCACGGCGTCGCGCTGCAGTCCGCAGTGGGCGCAGCGGCCGCCGGCCTCGGTCCATCGATCGGTGGGTTGCTCGTCACTGCGGCAAATTGGCGCCTCGTGTTTCTCGTCAATGTCCCGCTCGGTGTGGCGACGGTTGTGCTCGCCCGCCGGCGGTTGGTGGAGAGCCGCGCGCCGGGTCGCCGGCGGATCCCCGATCTCCCGGGCAGTCTGCTGTTCGCGGTCGCGATCGCCGCCCTGGTGCTCGGCATCGTCAAGGGCCAGGAATGGGGGTGGGACAGCACATCGACTATCAGCGCTTTGGCGGCAGGATTCGTATTGGGTGCCGTGGTTGTCTGGCGCTGCACCTGGCACCGGTCGCCGATTATCGATCTCTCCCTGCTGAAGATTCGAACCTTCAGCGTCGCCAATGCGATGACACTCATCGGGGCGGCCGGTTTCTACGGCTACACCCTCGCGAACGTCCTGTTCCTCACTGGTGTATGGCGGTACTCGGTCCTTCAGGCTGGCCTAGCGCTCACGATTGGTCCGGTAGTCGCCGTCGCGGTTGCAGGGCCGACGAGTCGGTTGGTACAGCACATCGGTGCCCGCCTCGTGCTCGTTGTCGGAGGCCTGATCTGGGGTGGGGCGGTGCTCTGGTTCGTCCGGCAAGTCGGGGTGACGCCCGACTTCGTGGGCGAGTGGCTGCCGGGCATGGTGCTGCTCGGGATCGGCGCGGGGACGCTGTTCCCAAACCTCAGCGGCACCGCCGTTGCTTCCGCGCCGGGCGGGAGCTTCGCAACGGCCACCGGGATGAATTCCGTCGCACGCCAGATCGGAGCCGCGCTTGGCGTCGCGTTTGTCGTGGCCATCATCGGGACGCCCACGCCGGCCACGGCCCACGCGGCGTTCCAGGACGCCTGGACCTTCGGGGCAGTTTGCCTCTTCGTCGCCGGACTCGGCTGCCTGCTGGTCGGGCACGTCGATGTCGAGCAGGTGCCTGCGCTCGGCGACGCCGCGCGTACGGTGCTCGCGGAGGCCGCACCCCACGAAGCTGTGGACCCATCTCCTCGACGTCCGCGCATGATCGTGCCGGATATCTCCGGGCCAACGGCTCCTCGCGCGGAGTCGGCGGCCGACTTCCTCGCGCGGACGCCGCTGTTCTCGGACCTCGACCCGGAACTCCACGCGCAGCTGGCGGAGAAGTCGCATACCCGCCACCTGGACGCCGGGCAATGGCTACTCCACGAGCACGAGCCGGGAGACGCGATGTATGTCGTCCGCGCTGGCCGGCTCGAGGTCCTCGACGAGACGACCGGCGCCGTGATCCGCGAGCTCGGCCGCGGGGATGCTCTTGGCGAGCTCGCGCTTCTCACCGCCTTGCCGCGATCTGCCTCGGTGCGCGCCGCGCGTGCATCCGATGTCATCGCCATCGACCAGGCCGATTTCGAGGAACTCCTGCGAAGCTCGCCAGCCCTGTCCCTGGCGCTTAACCGGTCGCTCGGCCGCCAGCTCCGGGATACCCGGGCGCCGGCGCCCACGGTCCGTCCGAGGCCGACGACGGTCGCGCTGATCGCGCTCGACGCCGGCATCCCGCTGCCCCGGATCGCCGTCCAACTGGCTAGCGCGCTGGAAGCCCACCTGTCGGTTGCGGTGCTCGGCGGTGCCGAGATACCCGACCCGGCACGGCCCAATGAGCCCGCCACCGTGTACGGACCCCTGCTAGACCGCGCGGAGGCGGGGCACGACCTGGTCCTGCTGGTCGGCGGATCCGCCCTGAGGGGCGAGCCCTGGATGATGTTCTGCCTCCAGCAGGCTGACCGGATCCTGGCGGTGACCGGAGGAGGACCGGCCCCGGCAGCGCTCGACCAGTATTCAGAGCTGCAAGGCTGCGACCTGGTCGCCTACGAGGCGGCACCCGGGGAGCTCGACGGTTGGGCCGCCGTGCTCCATCCGGTCGAGTCGCACGTGATACGGGAGCCGGAGTTCGACACCGACGTCGCCCGCGCCGCCCGCCGACTGGCTGGAACCTCGCTCGGGATCGTCCTGTCCGGTGGCGGCGCCCGGGCGTTCTCGCATATCGGCGTGCTCGAAGAGCTGACCGCTGCCGGCCTGACGATCGATCGCGTCACCGGCGTCAGTATGGGCGCGGTGATCGGGGCGCTGTTCGCGATGGGACACGACGCAGACGGGATGGATGCGATCTGTTTCGAGGAGTGGATCCAGCGTCGGCCACTTAACGACTACACCATCCCACGCCACTCGCTCATTCGCGGCGAGCGTTTCCTGTCGATGCTGCACCGCACGTTCGGCACCAACCTGATTGAGGAATTGCCGTGCAGCTTCATGTCCTGCAGCGCCGAACTCCGCAGCGGACGCCTGGAGATCGCGCGGTACGGCCCGCTCCGGGAGGCGGTCGCCCTCAGCATCTGTCTGCCGATCATCGCACCGCCACAGGTTCGCGGCCGGGAGATCTTCATCGACGGTTCGCTGCTCGACAACCTGCCGGTCAAGGCGATGGCCGAAATGGGAGAGGGTCCGATCATCGCGGTCGACGTCAAGGCCGCGTTCGAGCGCTCAAAGGACGGCCCGGCGGTGGCGCAGGTACGAGCCGATCGCGCGGCCCGGCCGCCGAGGCTCAGTGAGACGCTCACCCGGCTGCTACTGCTGGGCAGTGAGAACACCACCGAAGCGGCCCGGCGGCACGCCGACCTATTGATCAAACCGCGTGCCGAGGGTGTTGGGCTGCTCGAGTTTCATCAGCTCGACACGGCACGTGAGGCCGGCCGAGTGGCCGCCCGCGAGGCGCTCGAGCAGGCACCGAGCGGCTGGTTCGCGTGAGCCGGTGCAGTCCGCGCGATCGCGACGGTCACGGCTGACAGCTGCTCAGGGAGCGGGCCGTGGACTGTGGGACTGCTACGGGGTGTACAGCTCGGCATCAGCCACGGGCTCGTCACAGGAGTACGGACCGCAGTACTTGACCTTGCGGCCGCCGGCGTAGAGGACCTGCCCGTTGGGAAGAACGGCGGCGCCGGCGGATGCGTACGGGTAGACCATCGGGCCGGTCTCGGTCCAGGTGCCGGTGGCGGGCGAGTAGACGTCTCCGGTGCCGCCGCCGGCGACGAGTACGCGGCCATCCTGCAGGAGCGCGGCAGCGCCGCCGTGGGGGGCATTCATGCTGCCGGTAGCGCTCCACCTGTTCGAGGATGGGTCGTATAGCTCCGCGGAGGTCTGCGCGCTAGGGTCGCCGCCGCCGGCGAGCAGCACGCGGCCATTGCCGAGCAGGGTCGCGCTCGCGTCCTCCCGACCGGTTGTCATCGTTCCGGCGCGGCTCCACCGTCCCGTGTTGGGGTTGTACCGCTCCGCGGTTCGCGGCCAGCCGGTCGAGCTGGCGCCACCGGCGACCAGGACGGTGCCATCCGGCAGCAGCGTCGCAGTGTGCGCCCGGAGCGGGGTCCGGAGGCTGCCGGTCAATGTCCAGCGGCCGGTTGACGGGTCGTACAGCTCGGCGGTCGCTTGCAGGCCGTTGAGGGAGTTCCCGCCGACCACGAGCACGCGTCCGTCGCGGAGCAGTGTCGCGGTGAAGGAGATCCGGCCGACATTCATGCTTCCGGTCGGCGTCCAGCTATTGGTTGCCGGGTTGTACAGCTCCGCGCTGGTGCTGTATTGGCCACCGGCTACCAGCACCCGCCCGTCGGCGAGACGCACGGCGATGTGCAGGGCGCGCCACCGGCTCAGCGTGCCGGCTGGGCTCCAGGTGCCGGTGGAAGGGTCGTAGAGCTCGGCAGTGGACGGATGAGCGGAGTCGTACTCGCCGCCGACCACGAGGACGCGCCCGTCACCGAGCGCAGTCGCGGTAAGGCTCGCTCGAGCGGTCGACATGCTTGCTGTTGCGGTCCAGCTATTGCTCGTCACTGCGGTCACAAGCGACTGCGGAGCGGCCGCAGCAGCGCTCGAGCCCGATGCAAGGCCGAGCCCGGGCGCCGCTAGCGCAAGCAGAGCGGGTGCCAGGTATTTCATTTTCACGACGAACGCCCCATTTCGGCAGGGGACCGGTGTCCCTTGCCATCCTCACCGGGTTCGTCGACACCAAAAGTGGCCGAGGCCTTACGAGACCCTTACGTCACCAACGCGAATAGACCCATCACGCCGGGGCGAAATGAAGCCAGGTTCGGACTGTCAGTCCAGCCGAGTCAAGCTCGCGAGCGCTCGCCCATCAGTGAGCCGATCAACGTCGCGATGATGGCTCCCGCCGCCGAACCGATCAGGCCGCTCGGCCGCAGTGCCAGCCCATCGCCTGCCAGCAGGCTGATCAAAAGGCCGCCGATGAATGACCCGGTGATGCCGTAGATCAGCACTCGGCCCCAGTTATCGGGCTGCATCCGCCGGTTCACAATGACGTCTGCAATCCAGCCTGCGGCCATACCGAAGACCAGGATGGCGAGAATCAGCATGATCGACACCTTGCGGTCGGTGATATGACAGGACCCACTCTGCGGTCACACCCGCATGGTCCGCGTCACCCCTTGCGGGTGAGACGTGGAGGGCTACATGCAGCTGAACGAAGCAACCGCGCGCCGGCGGTTCGGTTCGGTGCCGGTGGTCAGGCTGGCGACGGTAGATGCTCTCGGTAGACCGCATCTGGTGGTTACCACGTTTGTCGTCGACGGCGATCACATCTACCTGGCAGTGGATCAGAAGCCAAAGACAAGCCGCGAGCTCAAACGTGTTCGCAACATCCGGGCCAATCCCGAGGTTGCGGCCCTGGCAGACCACTATGACGACGACTGGCGCCGGCTGTGGTGGGTTCGAGCAGACGGGTCGGCCAGGATCACTACCGACGCCAACCTGATGGCCGGGCCGATCGAGCTGCTTACGGCGCGCTATCCGCAGTACCGATCCGACCCGCCACGCGGACCGGTCATCGCGATTACGGTTACCGCCTGGTCCGGCTGGGCCTACACCGAGCCGGATCGACCGTGAGATCGCGAACCACGCCTGATCAAACCCCGCTGGGCTCGCCGACTACCGGCTCGTCCATTCGGGCCGGAGCTTCCTGGTCCCGGCGCCGGCGGCGCAGCAGCCCAATCACCAGCCAGACCAGCAGCGCGACCACGATCAGACCGGCCGCGGTGAACATGCCGATGGTCGTCCAGTCGGTCGCGTCGCCGTTCTTGGCCCGCAGGTCGATGGCCTCGGCACGGAACTCGTTGGCCAGCCCGTGGCCAGGGATCGCCGCGATCGTGGCGTCGAAGTACTTGATCGCCGCGCTGTAGTAGCCGTCATAGAACTTGTCCAGGCCGTGCCGGTAGTTGCGATCGGCCGCGCCCGGACCGGCGTCGACGTCGGCGGAGTCCAGCTGGTCGGTGATGGCCGTCGTCGGCAGAATGGCCAGTTTCGGGCCACCGGCTGGCGTCGTACCGCCTTCGGTACTGGCCCCCACCAGGCCAACAACCCGACCCTGGCGATCGACGACCACGCCGCCGCTCAACTCGCCGACTTCGATGCCGCCGCCCAGGTTGCCCTCGGTCACCGACGGAAGAAGGGCACTACTGGTTCGGCTCGACGCCGGGTAGCCGATCAGCACTACCGACGTGCCCGCCGAGGGTGCGGAGGCCACCTCGAGCGCCGGCTGCCGCCCCTCGGTGACCTGCAGGATCGCGACATCTCCGGCGTTACGTGCGGTCAGGCTGACGACCTTCGCCAGCATCGCGTCGTCGGCACTGGCCGGAACTACCGCCGGGCCGGACTGTACGAAAATGTCGCGGATTACCGGGCTCTTGGCCTTGGCTCCCTCGAGTGCGGTGGTGGCGGCGAGCTTCTTCCGGCCCTTGTCCATGGTGCTGATCCGCCCGGCGGCGGCGAGTTCGTCGATGACCTTGGCATGGAATAGGGGCAAGACGCCGTCCTTACCCGGATCGACGCAGTGCGCCGGGGCGACGATTGTGCCGTCGGGTGCCGCGAAGAAGCCGCTGCAGCGGGTTGTGAGCTCGTAGCCGGTGCGGCCGCCGAACACCTCGCCGGTCTTGGTGTCGCGCACCCAGCCACGCCAGTGCACCTCGATGTAGACCACGGACGGCTGGGCGACCGCGGCGGCGTGGTTGGTCGGAGTATCGGCGGCGGCAACACCCGCCGGTGCCAGCGTCGTGGCCACAACCACGGCCGCGGCGCCGGCGAGCCGGCCATACCGGCGGCTCATCAGTACACCCCGAATTCGTCGGTCCGTACCCAGGTCACCGTGCCGTCGCTGTACTTCTCGGTCATCACATTGCCGGTGCACTTGATCGTGGTGTAGCCACCGCGCTCCTTGGTCTCGTGGTCGGTGCTCGTGTCGCTCTGCGAGCCGAACTTCGCCACGATGGTCCGGCTCACTTTGGTGTACTTGTAGTCGAGCGTCTTGTCGGTCGCGGTCCACTTGAACTGCTCGGACCCGTTGATCTTCGTACTCAACCCAACGCCCTGATAGGTGCCGGTCGAGACGTAGTTCTTGTAGGTCGCGCTGCCCTTGCCGTCAGGCCGGAGCACCATCACGATGCCGCCACGTGAGCTGAACGGAATCCTGGTGCTCACATCGGAGAAGAACTGGATCTTGAAACTGTCCTTCTGCAACTTCCACGACCCGACGACGCACAGCGGATAGCTCTTGATACCGGAGCGGGATGAGTCGGACGACTCTTCCGCGGCCGGAGTCGCGGACGTGGTCTGCAGGCCATCGGACACGGACTCCGGCGAGGCCTTGGCGCGGGCCTGGGCACTCGCGGCCAGTGCGACGCTGGCGACCAGCGCAACCACCACGATGCCGATGATGCCGACGCGCGAGGAAGTGATCGACCGGCGAGGCGGCGGTGACGGCGGTGGAGGCGGTGGTGGTGGCGGTGTGCCGGTGAGGTCCGTGGGCGGAGCGGATGCCGGCTCCGCGGCGGATTCAGTTGGTTCGCGTGACAAATCGGATGAGTCATCCGAGATCGGTAAATCGGCCATCATTCCCCCGTGAATGTGTATGCCGCGCGCGCGATCTAACCAGGCAATCCGTGGTCGGGTCAAGGAGATGCCAGTCGGCGACCATTACCGAGGTCCTGCCTCGCATTGGAAAGTGACCGATCAGCCCGGAAGCGTGCTGCCGGGGAAGCTCCGGCTGGGGTGGATGTCATAGGTGAAGATGCCCGCCCGGACGCCGGGATCGTTCGCCATGATCCGGTCGACATCCTCGGGAGTCGTGTCGAAGATGCCGACGCCGGTGACCCCGCTTTCGTCCAGTACCGGGCACACGATCGGCATGAGTCCGGCAGCACGAAGTGCGAAGTTGCGCTTGCCGTGTGCCCAGATGGTGCTCGCGACCTCCGGGTCACGATCCGCACCCGGCGCCAAGAACTTGGGGCCGGCCTTGAGCACTACCACGGTGTATGACTTGGTTCTCGTCAGGGCGTCTTGAAGCATCTCGTCGGTTACGTCCGGGAGCTGGCTATCGTCGGTGAAATCCATTGCCTGCCTCCTCTGGCTTGAGGGCATCGGCGAATCGCCGGACACCGCGCTGCGGAGCAATTCTCCGCCGCCGACCGTCCTGATTAGACGGCGGTACTGCGGCTCGCCTAGCCTCTGCGAATGGCACGCGGTGAGCGGGGCGTGACGCCGCAGAGCGAAGACTTCTCCGCCTGGTACAACGAGCTGGTCATCAAGGCCGAGTTGGTCGAACGCGGTCCGGCCAAGGGCACGATGATCATACGGCCGTACGGTTACCGGATCTGGGAGTTCATCCAGAGCGAGCTTGACGCGCGGATCAAGGAGACCGGGCACCAGAACGCCTACTTCCCGCTGTTCATCCCGGAGAGTTACCTGCGGCGCGAGGCCGAGCATGTCGAGGGCTTCGCGCCCGAGCTCGCCGTCGTTACGCACGCCGGGGGTAAGGAGCTCGAGGAGCCCCTGGTCGTCCGGCCGACGTCCGAGACGATCATCGGCGAGATGATGGCGAAGTGGATCAGCTCGTATCGGGACCTGCCGCTGCTGCTGAATCAGTGGGCCAACATCGTGCGCTGGGAGCTGCGCCCCCGGATGTTCCTGCGGACTACCGAGTTTCTCTGGCAGGAGGGTCACACCGCGCACGTCGACGAGGACGACGCGATGCGCGAGACCATGCTGGCGCTTGATTTCTATACCGAAGTAGCGCAGGACGTCGCCGCAATCCCGGTGGTGCCCGGCGAGAAGACCCCGGGGGAGCGCTTCGCCGGCGCGGTCCGCACGTACTCGCTCGAAGCGATGATGCGCGACGGGCGCGCGCTGCAAGCGGGCACGTCGCACTACCTGGGCACGAACTTCGCCAAGGCGTTCGATATCCAGTTCACCTCCGAAGCCGGCAAGCTGGAGTTCTGCCACACCACGTCCTGGGGAATGAGCACCCGGATGATCGGCGGCGTGGTCATGACCCATGGCGACGACAAGGGCCTCGTGCTCCCGCCCAGGATCGCGCCCTATCAGGTGGTCCTCGTGCCGATCGGCCGGGATGCGGACGCGGAGCGGGCCACCGCCGCGGCTCGGGAGCTGGCCGGCCGGCTGCGGGCGGCGGGCCAGCGTCCGCATGTGGACGAGCGAGCCAACCTGTCGCCCGGGTTCAAGTTCAACGACTGGGAGATGCGCGGCGTCCCGGTCCGGCTCGAGTTGGGAGCTCGCGAGCTGGCGGCGGGAACGGTGGTGTTGGCGCTGCGCCTGGGCGAGGGCAAGCAGACGATCCCGCTGGAGACCGCGCCGGAGCAGATCGCGCGAGTTCTCGAGGACTTCCAGGCGTTCCTGTTCCGCCGGGCGAGCGAGTTCCGCGAGTCGATGACGCGTTCCGTCGACAGCTGGGCCGAGTTCGCCGAGGTGGTCGCCGTCGGTTGGGCACGCGCGTTCCACTGTGGCCTGCCGGAGTGTGAGGACGAGATCAAGGCGCTGACGACCGCGACGCCGCGCTGCATTCCGCTGGAGGGCGAGCCGGAGACCGGGACCTGCATCCGGTGCGACCGCCCGTCGGCCTACGGCAAACGGATCTTGTTCGGCCGCTCGTACTGATCGCCACCTGATCGCATCCTGATCGCGACCGATCGAGAACGCGTGGGATAGGTACCATCGGAGCGTGCCGCCTGGTCGTTCGGCGAAGTCCTCGCCCCCGCAGGAGCTGCGGTTTTGCCGGTCATCCGATGGTGTGCGGATCGCCTACGCCCGGCACGGCTCGGGGCCGCCGCTGGTGATCGCTACCTGCTGGCTGAGCCATCTGCAGTACGACTGGCAGAGCCCGGTCTGGCGGCATTTCCTCAGCGACCTCGGCGAGATCGCCACCGTCGTGCGCTATGACGAACGGGGTCACGGGCTGTCCGACTGGGATGTCACCGACTTCAGCCTCGAGGCGCGGATCGCGGACATCGAGGCGGTGGTCTACGCTGCCGGGTTGGATCGGTTTGCACTGATGGCGATGTCGCAGGGTGGCCGACCCTCGATCGCCTACGCCGTGCGGCACCCCGAGCGGATCTCACGGTTGATCTTCTACGGCAGCTATGCCGCAGCGTTCCGTGATCCGACGCCGGAGGATATCGAGCTCGACGAGACGTTCGA
>Ga0126377_10003549_pt1 | contig 11086 bp, 9 predicted proteins | sample PanSoiMetPlot_22_FD_92647 | JGI IMG/M metagenome (GOLD analysis project Ga0126377, IMG submission 92647) | Tropical forest soil microbial communities from Panama - MetaG Plot_22 | ecosystem: Environmental > Terrestrial > Soil > Tropical forest > Bulk soil | place: Panama | collected 2016-02-17
CACCGCTGGTCTGTGGAGGCGGAGTTCAGTGTCGGAGTCGGGTTCCTCCGTCGCTTCGACTGCGCCGACGCGACACACTGCTGGGCGATCGGGTCGGATACCGGGAGGGACCCCATCGCCGTCTGGTCCGGTGGCGCCTGGCGCGAGGTCGAGAACGCGGTAGTGCCCCGGGAACTTCTGTGGGACATCACCTGCCCCGTCGTCGATGAGTGCTGGACTATCGGTTGGAAGGAGAGTGTGCCGTTCGTCGTCCATCTGCGCGACGGCCGGTGGTCCCGCATCCCGGTGCCGCAGCCCCCCGGTGACAAGACCACGGATGATCGTTTGGTGGGTAGTTTCCTCGGTTCGGTCACCTGCGCCGCGGACCAGTGCTGGGTAATCGGCTACGCCGAGACCGAATCGGGAATGTCGTCGGCGGTCACATACCATCCGTTCCTCGTACGTTTCGACGGGTCCACACCGGTCCTGGTCCCGTCGCCGCTGCCCTGGCCCGGCACCATGAGCTGCCCCGAGATAGACGACTGCTGGATGACCAGCGGTGTGGAGATGACCCAAGATGTGGACGAGTACGGCTGCTGTCCCGGGATTGCCCCACCCGCCGTCGCGCACTGGGATGGCACGGCCTGGACAGTGACCAACCTGGTCAACCCGTACCACGGTCTCTACGACCAGATCGAGGGGATCGACTGTCCCACGCCGACGGTGTGCTGGATCGTAGGTTCGGCCTACACCAGTCGGAAATTTGACGGCCACGCGGCGCCCATCATCTACCGCGGCATTGCCACTAGCGGCTGAACGACCCGGTCACATCACAAGTCATCGGGTCCACGCCCCGGTCGATGTCCGCTCAGCAGGCGGCCCCATGGCCAGCCGGCGGGCACTAGCATCGTGGCCAGGGCACGCCCCCCGTGCCGTCGACCGAGTCATCGACGGGATGCCATGCACGACAACGCCTCCAACGCACCGCGCCTGCGGGGCCGCGATGTCGCCGCGCCGGCGACCCGGAGTGCAGCCCGCGCCCAGGCACGTAACCGCCCGATCCGGTGGATGGCCGCGGCAGCGGTCACCGTGGCGGTCGCGGCGGCCCTGACCTCGGCGTCACCGGCGTGGCCGACACCGAACCTGAGCTGGTCGGTGGCGTTCGGGGGGCCGGGAAATGACCAGGGGCCGACTGACTTCAGGGCTTACGACTTCGAGTGCGGATCGGTTACCCGATGCTGGGTCCCCGGTGCCGCAGGCTTCCCCGGCGCTTTCGGCACGCCGGTTCAACTGCGCCTGGACGGCTCCGGCTGGTCGCCGGCCACTGATGGCGACTTTCCCCAGCAGATGCGGTGCTTCTCTCCCGACGACTGCTGGGGTGCCGATCCGGGGCCCCTCACGCGGAGTTGGGAGCGCTATGACGGGGCGCGTTGGTCGGTGGTGGCGCAGTTCCGCCCCGCGACCGGCGGATCTCTCGACCGCTTCGACTGCGCCGATACGACGCACTGCTGGGCGATCGGGAGCGACACGAACGGGAGCCTCGTCGCGGTCTGGTCCGGCGGCGCCTGGCAGATAGTCGCCGACCCGGTCACACGCCTCGGGTACCTGGCCGACATCGCCTGTCCCGCCGTCGACGAGTGCTGGGCGGTCGGCGCGGGAACGCGGCCGCTCGTTCTCCACCTCCACGGCGACCGCTGGTCGCGCGTCGTCGTGGCGCGACCGGCCGGGGCCAAGGACGCATATAGCCGGGTCCTCGACTCGGTCGCCTGCGCGGCGGCAGACCAGTGCTGGGCGACCGGGTTCTCCCAGGCCGAACCGGACGCGGCCGGGTACGACCCGTTGCTGGTACGCCTCGGCGGATCCGCACCGGTCGTGGTCCCGGCCCCGCTACCCTGGCCCGGCGCCATGGCCTGCCCCGAGGTGGACGACTGCTGGATGGCCAGCGGCGCCGGGCGGAAGCCCCCTTCGGACCAGAGCGACGGGCCGCCGGCCCCGGTGGCACCCGCCGTCGCGCACTGGGACGGCATCGCGTGGACAGTGACCTACCTGGTCAACCCGTACCACACGAATGTCGAGGTGCTCGAGGCGGTCGCCTGTCCCGCACCGGAAGCCTGCTGGATCCTGGGTTCGGCGTTGGCCCAGGAAGCAGGCGACCCACGGCAGGAGCACTGGGCGCCCGTCATCTACCGGGGCACCGCCACCGGCGGCTGAATGACGCCGGTCACCCGTCGTGAATCGTCGGGTCCACGCCTTTGTCGATGTCGTCCCACAGTCCTGCGTCGCCACGGTCCCGGCCGCCATTCTTCGGCGCCGCCCGGTCTGCGCGTTCGTAGCGGGAGCCCATCGCCGGCCATGCGGATCCGTGGCCCAGCGTCCGGTAGCCGCTCCACGCGACCGCGAGGCCACCGAGGATGACCAGCACCGGCCACCCCCTGGCGCCGCCGGTGGCAAGCCACAGCCCGCGTACCCCACCGCCGGCCAACCCCAGGCCGACCAGCAGTAGCAGTGCCCCGACCGCGCGGCGCGGCCAGCCGTGGGTGGCGACCAGCGCACCCGCTCCGGCGAGGCCGACCAGCGCCAACGCCGGAAGCCAGCCGAGCAGGTGGGCGCCGGTATGCGCGACCCTTTCCGGCGGCAGCGGTGCCGCGCGCTCCGCGACCGTCGTCGACCAGGTGCGGGTCACCGCGAACAGCGCCAGCCCGGCACCGGCCGCGCAGGTCACCACCGCCGTCGCGAGCCCACGCCGGTCGCCGCGTGCCGCCGCCGCGCCGTCACCCGCCGAGTTGCCGTCGCCGGGTGCGTTGCCGTCGGCCGGTGTCCTGCCGTCGCCCGGCGTCCCGCCGTCGGCCGGTGCCTTGCCGTGGTGCGGTCGGGTCACCGGGCCGGCTTGAGGGTCTCGGCGGTCGCGATCGCGGAGAGCACGGCCGCCGCCTTGTTCACCGTCTCGCGTTCCTCCGCGTCGGGATCGGAGTCGGCGACGATGCCGCCGCCGGCCTGCACGTACGCGACGCCGTCGCGCAGCAGGGCGGTACGGATGGCGATCGCGGTGTCCAGGTCGCCACCGAAGCCGAAGTACCCGACGATCCCTCCGTACAGGCCCCGCCTCGTCGGCTCCAGCTCTTCGATGATCTCCATCGCGCGCACCTTCGGCGCCCCGGACAGCGTCCCGGCCGGGAAGGTCGCGACCAGCGCGTCGAACGGCGACCGGGTTTCCTCCAACTCGCCGACGACCGTGGAGACGATGTGCATGACGTGGCTGTACCGCTCGATGGTGGCGAACTCCGGCACCTCTACGCTGCCCGGCCGGCACACCCGACCCAGGTCGTTGCGGCCGAGGTCGACCAGCATCACGTGCTCTGCCCGTTCCTTCGGGTCCGCGAGCAGCTCGGAGGCGAGCCCCGCGTCCTCCTCCGGGGTGGCGCCGCGCCAGCGGGTGCCGGCGATCGGGTGCAGCAGCGCACGCCCCCCGGTGACCTTGAGGTGCGCCTCCGGCGATGAGCCCACCACGTCGAAGTCGTCGAACCGCAGCAGGTACATGTACGGGCTGGGGTTGGTCATCCGCAGCACGCGGTAGATGTCCAGCGGGTCGGCCCGGGTCGGGCGCTCGAAGCGCTGCGCGACCACGATCTGGAAGCACTCGCCGTCCCGGATCGCCTCCTTGGCCTGCTCGACGGCCTTCTGGTGCAGCCCCTCCGGGGTACGCGAGCGGGCCTTGCCGGCGGGGCGCACCTCGACCGTGGAGACCATCGGCGGCGTCGGGCGGGACAGCGCCGTCGTCATCGCGTCGAGCCGGCCGATCGCCTGGTGGTAGCCGGCCAGGCGCTGGTCGTCGGTCGCGTCCGGCGCGCTGATCACGTTGGCCACCAGCAGCGCGGTGCCGGTGAAATGGTCGAGTACGACCAGGTCCGTGGCGAGCATCATGCCGAGGTCGGGTACGTGCAGGTCGTCGGTCGCCAGCTCGGGCAGGCGCTCGAACCGGCGCACGATGTCGTACGCGAGGAAGCCGACCAGGCCGCCGGTGAGCGGCGGCAGGTCCTCACCGGTCTCCGGCTGCTCGTGTGAGGCTAGGGCGTCGACGGTGGCCCGGAGCACCTCGACGGCGTCACCGGAGCGGGGAAGCCCGGCCGGCGGCTCGCCGAGCCACACCGCGGCGCCGTCGGACGAGGTGAGCGTCGCCCGGCTGCGTACGCCGATGAAGGAGTAGCGCGACCAGGCGGTGCCGCCGGAGGCGGCACCCTGCTCGGCGGACTCCAGCAGGAAGCTGCCCGGGCCACCGGCAAGTTTCCGGTAGACGCCGACCGGGGTCTCGCCGTCGGCGAGTAGGCGACGGGTCACGGGTACGACCCGGTGACGCGGCGCGATCCGGCAGAACGTCGCCTCGTCGGGTGTGACGACTCCGCTGGTCATGGCGACTCCATGGGGTGCGCGCCGGCCGGCCGGGCCGGGGTGGTGCCCGCCGCGTCGGCGAGCAGGACGTCGGTGAAGCAGGTCGGTGCGCCGGTGTGGCAGGCCGGGCCGGTCTGGTCGACGCGTACCAGCAGGGTGTCGCCGTCGCAGTCGAGCGCGACGGACCGGACCCGCTGGCGGTTTCCGGAGGTCTCCCCCTTGACCCACAGCCGCTGCCTGCTGCGCGACCAGTATGTGGCCTCGCCGGTGGAAAGCGTAAGCGCGAGCGCAGCGTCGTTCATCCAGGCCACCATCAGGACCGTCCCGGACCCGTGCTCCTGCACGACGGCCGGCACCAGCCCGGCCGGGTCCCGCTTCAACCGCGCCGCGACAGCCGCATCGAGCCCGACATCCCCACCCATGCCCGCGATTGTCCCCCGCGCCCTCGCAGGTCAGCGCCCCCGGTTCGTTCCGGCGCGCCGACCCCTTCGGACATCTCGCGGCCGTGGCCGTTCGGTCAGGATCGCAGCCTCCGTCCGCCACCGTCAGGCCCAAGAGCCGCTTCTGTGGACGCTCATTGCTCTGATCATGGCTGGGAGAGAGCAATGAGCGTCCCCAGAAGTTGACCAACCGGGGGGATCGCCCGAGATGTCGGGAATGGGGCAGGTTTCACGCAACGGAGAAGGCGCGAGCGGCAGGCGCCGAGGACCCGGGGCCGCGGACCTGTCACGGCCCCGGGTCCGGTCGGCGGCCGGCGGCTAGGAGAGGGCCTTCAGGCCGAGGCGGGCCTGGCGGGCGTCGAGGATCGCGGCCCTGATGTCGTCACGGGCGCCGCGCACCGCGGTGCGTACCGGCGAGACCGCCGCGCGCATGGCGTCGGGGTCGGGGCTCGGGGCGACGGCGAGCAGAGTGTCGATCTGGCCGTCGAGCGCCGCGGTCGCCGCGTCGAGCTTGCTGGCCATGTCCGCGAGCTGGGCGTTCTCCTTGCTGACGTCCTTGCCCTCGCCGGCCAGCTTCGTCGCCACCTGGACGAGCGTGTCGTGCACGGTACGCAGCCGGGCGATCGTGGCGGCCTCCGCGTCGCCCGCGACGGTGAACCGCATCTTGGGTACGACGAGCATGTAGATCCGGTAGTCGACGACCATCTCGCGGCCGTCCGCCTTGACCGCGGCGACGGTGGTCTCGCCGTTGGTCTTCGTGCGCAGCGCCGTCAGACCGTCCGTATCGGACGAGATCAGCCCGCTCAGCGTCGCGCGGTGGGAGCTGGTCAGGTTCGTCGCGCCGTTGACCGCGATCTTCAGCGCGGCCAGCGTGGCCAGGCGCAGGTCGATCCGGGTGGTCACGAATGCCTTCCAGGCGTCGAGGCCGGCGTGCGGCGACGGGCTGGTCGGGCCGGCCAGCGACGCCGCCGACGGCGAGCCGGAGAGCACGGCCATTCCGGAGCTGTCGCTGTCGGACCCCTTGTCGGCCTGGGCGATCTGGTCGTCGATGCCGGACAGGGCCTTGTCGATGCCGTTGAGGGCGTCGTCGACGGAGGCCAGCTGGGCGGCCGTCGAGGTGTCGGTGCCCGTCGCGGTGCCGCCGGTCGCCGAAGGCGCGGGCTGGCCGGGCTGGGTACCCGTGGACGTGTCGTGTCCGACGGAGTTGAGCCGGTCGGCGGCGCGGGCGTGGGCGCCGCAGCCGGTGAGCGCCGCCGCGACCGCGAGGGCCGCGGTGGCGAGCGCGATCGCACGCTTCATGGTCAGGTTCTCCTCGTCTGTCACCTGGTCGCGGACAGCGTGCCCGGCCGGCGTCAACGAACGCCTCAGCGAGGTGTACGGGTTCGGTAAATGTCGATGACTTGACTCGCCGGTTGTAATTCATCTACCGTTGAGTTCAACGGGCGTTGAATTACCCCTCAAAGGAGAGTGATCATGGAACACGCCATCGACGTCGACAACCTCGTCGTACGTCGCGGTGGCCGTACCGTTCTCGACGGCATCAGCTGCCGCATGCCCGCCGGCAGCATCACCGGCCTGGTCGGGCCCAGTGGCAGCGGCAAGACCACGCTGATGCGCGCGATCGTCGGCGTCCAGAAGATTGTCTCGGGCACGGTCACCGTGCTCGGCCGGCCCGCCGGCGAGCCCTGGCTGCGCCAGCGCGTCGGATACCTGACCCAGGCACCCAGCGTCTACGCGGACCTGACCCTGCGCGAGAACGCCCGCTACTTCGCGAGCCTCTACGAGGGCATCACCTCGGAGGACGTCGACCGGGCGATCCACGATGTCGGCCTCGCCGACGCGGCCGACCAGGTGGTCGGCACCATGTCCGGCGGCCAGCACAGCCGGGCCTCGCTCGCCTGCGTCCTGCTGGCCAAGCCGCAACTGCTCATCCTCGACGAGCCGACGGTCGGCCAGGATCCGGTGCTGCGCGACGAGCTGTGGAAGAGGTTCCGGGAGCTCGCCAACGCCGGGTCGACGATCGTCGTCTCCAGCCACGTGATGGACGAGGCCGGCCGCTGCGAGCAGCTCGTGATGATCCGCAACGGTGTGATCATCGCTCACGACACTCCGGACGCCGTGCGGGCCGCCGCCGGCACCGACGATCTCGACGCCGCCTTCCTGACGCTGATCCGGGAGAAGGCGAGCGTCGGTGCCCCGAGCGCATCCGCCGACTCCTTTGTCGCCACGCCGGAGGTGGCCAAGTGAACGCACGAATCCTGTTCAGCACCACCCACCGGGTGCTCAACCAGCTCCGCCACGACAAGCGGACGCTGGCCCTGACCGTGGTGGTCCCGGCGCTGCTGCTCACGCTCATCTACTACGTGTTCGACGGCCAGAAGCAGGTCTTCAACCACGTCGGCCTGATCATGCTGGGCATCTTCCCGTTCGTGCTGATGTTCCTGATCACGAGCATCGCGATGCTGCGGGAACGCACGACAGGCACGCTGGAGCGCCTGCTCACCACCCCGCTGGCCAAGGCGGACCTGCTCTTCGGGTACGCGCTGGCCTTCGCCGTGGTCGCCCTGCTCCAGGGCGTGGTGCTCACCGCCATCGCGTACTGGGCGTTCGGGCTGAGCGTCAACGGCAACATCTGGCTGGTCCTGGTGATCGCCGTGGCCGACGCGATCCTCGGCATGGCGCTGGGCCTGCTCTGCAGTGCGTTCGCGCAGACGGAGTTCCAGGCCGTGCAGTTCATGCCGGCGGTGGTCTTCCCGCAGCTGTTCCTCTGCGGGCTGTTCGCCGGCCGTGACGAAATGGCCGGCTTCCTCGGTGGCATCAGCAAGGCGCTGCCGATGACGTACGCGGTCGAGGGTCTGGAGCAGGTCGGCGCCTTCGCGGGAACCACCGCGATCATGTGGCGGGACCTGGGCATCGTGCTGGGCGCCGCGGTCGTCGCCCTGGCCCTCGCCGCCGCCACGCTGCGTCGCCGCACCGACTGACACCCGTCACCCGGAAGAACCCGCCCGGCGGCCACCGCCGCCGGGCGCACGGAGGGAGGCACCGTGGCCCGCACCGGCCGCCGCAAGGGGAGCCCGGACACGCGCGACGCGATCCTGGAGTCCGCCCGTGCGGCGTTCGCCGAGCGAGGGTACGACGGTGCCTCCATCCGCTCCATCGCCGCGAACGCCGGGGTGGACCCGGCGCTCGTGCACCACTACTTCGGCTCCAAGGAGCAGCTCTTCCTGGAGATCGCGGGGGCTCCCGTCGACCCGGGCGAGTTCGTCCCGCTGGCGCTGGTCGGCGACGACGCTCACCTCGGCGAGCGGGTGGTCACGATGTTCCTGCGGATCTGGGACGACCCGACGTACGGGCGACGGCTGCTCGCGCTGGTGCGCAGCGGGCTCGCGCACGACTGGTCGGCCCGGATGCTGCGCGAGTTCCTCGCCGCCCAGGTGCTGCGGCGCATCATCGCCCGCATCGACGTGCCCGTCGAGGAGCGCCCGATCCGGGCCTCCCTCGTCGCGTCGCAGATGCTGGGCCTCGGCCTCACCCGGTACCTGCTCAAGATCGAACCGCTGGCCAGCGCCGACTCGGCCCAGGTCGTCGCGATGATCGCCCCGACCGTGCAGCGTTACCTCAGCGGGCCGCTGACCATACCCGTCAGCTGAGCCGGGACCGGTCAGCTGAGCCGTCAGTTCCCGTACGTGATGACCATGGGCTGCGGCTTCATCGACATCACCTCGGCCGGGGTCATCAGGCGGTGCCGCGCCTCCAGCTTGTAGAAGATCTTGAAGCCGCCGTACCTGAAGTTGTCGTACTTCTGCATGTCGAGGGCGACCCACTTGTGGTACTGGGCCTCCTTGACCGCGATGTCGCCCGGCCAGCCGCCCACCGAGTCGATGTGGATGACCAGGTCGACGCGGGGGTCGTTGGTGATGTTCCGTTTGTCGGCGATCTCCGAGGAGCCGGGGTCGTACGGGTCGGCCTTGCCGTCGCCGTCGCCACGGTACTGGTGGATGATCATGACCTTGCGCGGGACGTGGTACTCCATCGGCATGTTGGCGACCGCCTCGATCATCGGGTTGAGGTCGCTTGCCCGCACGTTGGACAGGTTGACGCCGGGTATGCCGTTGTGTCGCGGGAACATCCACTCCGGGTCGACGGCCACCTCGACGAACGGGAGTTTGAGGTACTCGGAGAAGCTCATCAGCTCGGTGACCGGGTCGGCCCAGCCGATGTTGAGGTCGAGGAAGAGCAACAGGTCGTTCTTGCGGCAGAAGTCGACGTACGAGTCGATCACCGCGTCGCTGACGTGGTGGCTGTACGTGCCGCTCTTGCCCTTGAACCTGTCGGGGACGCTGACCACCAGGTCGATGCCGAGCTGCACCGGGTGCTCGGGGTCGAGAGCCTCGTACGCCGCGCCCTGGGTGCGCAGCCTCGCGAGCATCGAGGCGGACAGCACGTACGCCGGCCCGGTGACGGCGGCGCCGGGCACCGCGTAGAAGGCCACGATGCGGTGGTCGGGCAGGATCGCGCCGACATTCGGGTCGAACGGCGGGGTCGTGGGGGTGGGGGTCAGGGTCGGGGTCGCCACGGCGGACGTGGTGGGATCGACGCCGGTCAGCGCGGTCAGCGCGCCCCGGTCGCGGTGCGGCAGCCAGATCCCGAGCGCCGCGCCGAGCGCCGCGATCACCACGAACAGGACGACGACCCCCAGCACACTGCGCCGCCGCCGATGCTTCGTGATCGGCGGCGGGGCAGACAGTGGAGGCGGAACGGTACCTGCCGCGTACCCGGTGCTCATCGCCTTATCTTGCACAACACGCGCCATCCGTCACCCGTCTCGGCACATACTTCCGGTGAATCCTGGGTGTCCCGGGGCGTGTCGCCGGTGCCCTCTCAGCCCAACGAGTGAACCAACAGGTCCGACGCGTGACGAAAGGGGACGCGCATCAGCGCGTGTGAGGCGGCCGCGCACGACGCGCGTCAGCGAGTTTGGGCCAGCCAGCTCGCGTGCAGGCGCCCGTAGACCGAGTCCGGGTCGGTCACCAGCTCATCGTGCGGTCCGCGCTGCACGATGCGGCCGCGGTCGACCACGATCACCTCGTCGGCGGCCTGCGCGGTGGACAGCCGGTGCGCGATCGCGACCGTGGTGCGGCCCCGGGTGACCAGGTCCAGCGCCTTCTGCAGGCGTACCTCGGTCGCCGGGTCGACGGCGCTGGTCGCCTCGTCGAGGACCAGCAGGTCGGGGTCGGCGACGTAGGCCCGGGCCAGCGCGACCAGCTGGCGCTCGCCCACCGACAGCGCCTCGCCGCGCTCGCCGACGGCGGTCGCCAGGCCGTTGGGCAGCGTCGCGACCCACTCGCCCAGGCCCAGCTCGCGGAAGGCCGAGTCGATGCGCTCGTCGGAGTGGTCCGAGCCGAAGCGGACGTTGTCGGCGACCGACGCGTCGAACAGGAAGCCGTCCTGCGGCACCATCACGACCCGCTCGCGCAGCGAGTCGAAGCAGATGTCGGTCAGCGGGATGCCGGCCAGGGACACCTCGCCCCGGCTCGGGTCCATCAGCCGGGTGAGCAGCTTCGCGAGGGTGGTCTTGCCGCTGCCGGTCTCCCCCACGATCGCCACCTTGGTGCGCGCGCCGATGGTCAGGTGGACGTCGGAGAGGACCTCCGGGCCACCCGGGTACCGGTAGCTCACGTCGCTGAACCGGATCTCGACCGGGCCGCCGGGCAGCTCCCGGCCCGCCGTGCCGGGGTCGGCGACGTCCGGCGGCGTCTCCAGCACGTCGAGCACCCGCCGCCACCCGGCTATCGCGTTCTGGCCCTCGTTGAGGACCTCGGTGGCGATCTGCACCGGCTGCACGAACAGCGTCACCAGGAACAGGAACGCGGTGAGCTGCCCGAGCGAAAGCGACCCGCCGACGCCCAGGTGCACGCCGATCACCACGGTGCCGGCGGTGGCGAGGGCCGCGGCGAACTCGCCGGTGACGAAGCTGATCACGTTCGTGCGCTGCGCGCGGTACTGTGCGACGCGGTTGGCCTCGATCGCCGTGTCGATGCGCCGCTGGGTGCGGTCGCGCACGCCGTACGCGCGGATGACGCTCGCGCCGACGACGCTCTCGGCGATGGCGCCGAGCATCGCGCCGACCCGCTGGCGCACCAGCGAGTAGCGGGCCGCGAGCACCCGCTGGAACATCCGGATGACGATGACCAGCGGCAGGAACGACACCCACACGACGAGCGTGAGCTGCCAGGAGTACGCGGCCATGACGACCGTGGTCACCGCCAGCTGGCCGACGC
>Ga0126377_10003550_pt1 | contig 11085 bp, 5 predicted proteins | sample PanSoiMetPlot_22_FD_92647 | JGI IMG/M metagenome (GOLD analysis project Ga0126377, IMG submission 92647) | Tropical forest soil microbial communities from Panama - MetaG Plot_22 | ecosystem: Environmental > Terrestrial > Soil > Tropical forest > Bulk soil | place: Panama | collected 2016-02-17
CACCTCATTGAGGATGCGATCGACATACAACGTCACTGACGCCGCGTCCGGGTTGCGCTCCATCGGCAGGGGAAGGTAGGCCGCAATCAGACCCTGAGACTCAAACCCCGTCTCCACGCTCATCAATCGTTGAAAACTGCGCACAAGCAGCCCGCCGCCCACCAGCAGCACGAACGCGACGGCCACTTGAGCGCCGACGAAGAGATTCCGGGCGAGAAGCTTGCCCCGCCCTGAAGTATTCGACCGGCCACCTTCCTTCAATGATTCAGCGGATTCCTTTCCCGTCGCTTGCAGCGCCGGCGCCAGTCCGACCTTGACGCAGGTGAATAGCGTGGCCGCAGTGAGAAAGAGCAGGACCCGGCCATCCATACTCACGTTCGCCTCTGCGGGCAGGAAGAAAGGCGGCAGGAGGCTCTGAATCCATTGCAGCAACCCATAGCCTAGAGCCACACCTACGACGGCCCCGCACCCAGAGAGCAGCAGACTCTCCGTCAACAACATCCGCACTACGCGCCCGCGCCCCGCGCCCATGGCCAGCCGGACAGCGATCTCGCGCGAGCGCAGCGTCGCGCGCGCCATCAACAGGTTGGCCAGATTGGCGCAGCCGATCATCAAGACGGCCGCAACCGCCCACATCAAGATCGTGAGTGAAAGGCGTAGTTGTGGGCCAACTATGCGGTCAAGATATCGGTCCACGGTCGCGCCCCAGCCTTTCTTCACGTCCGGATAGAGCTCGGCGATCCCGGCGGCGATGGAGCTCATCTCAGCCTGCGCCTGTTCCAGGGTGACGCCGCGTTTCAGACGCGCCACTGCGCCATAGGAGTGGTAATTGCGCGGCGCTTGCGGTGGGAAGGCAAGAGGAATCCAGAGGTCGACGCCACGCCTGTCGAACTCGCTCGCGCCCGGCAGCACGCCGATCACCGTGTAGGACTCGCCGTTGAGCAGGATCGATCGGCCCACAACGTCCCTGTCGCCCTCCATAAGGCTCTGCCAGGCGCGGTGAGTGAGCACGGTCACCTTCTCCTTACCCTGCTGGTCCTCATCGGGCGCGAACGTACGGCCCAAAGCAGGCTTCACGCCGAACACGTCAAAGTACGGCGCGGAGACCACACCGGCGCGCAAGCTGATCGGCACGCTGCCCGATTCCCTTCCCAGGTAGCTCATCGCGGCGCCACTCTGCGCAGCCATCGATTCAAACGAGCGGCTTTGCTTCGTCCAGTCTATGTAGTTCGCCGGGGCGATGGCGTTGCGCCCGCCGCCCGGGGGCTTCTCCCACAACTGCACGATGCGTTCCGGCTCCGGATACCCTACCGACTTCAGCAGGACGCCGTCGACCATGCTGAAGATCGCCGCGTTCGCGCCCAACGCCAGCGCGATGGTTAATACCGCAAAGAATGTAAATCCCGGATCGCGCCGCAAAACCCTCGTCGCGTATCGAAGGTCCTGAAAAAATGTTTCGATCGTCGATCCCATAATAACCTCCTGCTTTTGGTTAGCGTCCGAACCTTCCACCGCCGAAACCCGCGCTCCATGCCCTGCCAATCGTAGGCAATGATCATGGAAACCGCAATCTCTTGGCCGGCCACATGCTTAATTCGGTTTCTCCCCTGCCCCGCCGAGTTCTAAGTTAGCCATATTATTCATCGGCCGCGAAGAAATTTTGACAGCCGGCCACACACATTACGCGGCTGAGTCGGCGGCTGCAGGCTACGTAAAACCTCTTCGAGTCCTCGCCGGTCTGACCCGTCAGGCTCAAGAATAAAGAATTTCTTCAAGTCATTGATCGCCTCTTCAGCGCGGCCAAGCTCATTGGCGGCCAACGCCCGCAGTTTGTACGCCAGCGAGTAGCTTGACTCAAGCTCGATTGCGCGCGAGGCGTCCTTAATCGCCTCCGCCCATTCGCCCATCAGATAAAAATAGGCCGAGCGGTTGGCCCAGCCGATGTGGTAAGTTGGGTCCAGCTGCAGGGCCGCGTTGAAATCATCTCTGGCCAAGTTAGTCTGATTAAGCTCCATCCTCACGACGCCTCTCTCGGACAAGGCTTCGACGTGACAGGGGTTGAGCGAGATCGCTTTGTCTAATTGCGACAAAGCGTTTTGATAATTTCCCAGGCAAGAAAGCGTCACGCCACAACGGTAATGACGATCCGCGGTCGGCTCCAGCTCGGCGGCGTACAGGAAGTCTTCGCACGCCGCGTCGAGTCGCCCGGTCAACGAAAACGCTTGCCCCCGCTCGTCGAGCGCCTCCGGCAGGTCCGGGCGCAAAGCCAAAACCTGATTCAAATCTCGTAACGCCGCAGCTACTCTTCCAAGTTGACGCAATAGACTTCCGCGAAAGTAAAGCGCATTCAAATCCCCCGGCTGATTCGCAATTATCTGATCAAGATCGGACACGGCCGCCTCGATAATTTCATCGATTGTCGCCATATATCGTTCGGTCAATGGAAAAAAGTGGTTATCCGAAAGCAGCCCGGCATAAACGCCGGGCTGCCCCGTTCGGCGGACGACGACAACAGAATGTCCTGACTGAGGACGTAATTAGTTAACCGTATTTTGTTTACTACCACGGATGTTCCGCTCCTGCGTTTTCGGCGTCGGAGTCGGTTGAGGCGGCGGCGGAGAAAGTAAGAAACTGTTTTCTTCCTTCAGGCTGCCGAGGGCGGAAGGAGTTCTATTTGATTTTGGAGGGGATGAAGGGTTAGTTTCCGATTTTGATTTATTTTCCGACGCGATGCTGGTCGCCCTGGTCGTCGGAGCCGTGAGAATAACCGACCATGTCTCCCCATTTACTTTCGCGGCGTCAATTACAATCGGCCCGCCCTTTAAGCGCAATTGAATTGGGAAGACTCCATTTGTATTCTGAGGCGCCGCAAAGGTTATTAAACCATTGCTGCCCCCTGTGCTCAGCTTTTCACATTTAGCGCCGCAACCGCTGATGATCACTGTTTCAACCAATCCGAGATTCCCTCCCTCGATCACAATATAGCCATTATTCCTTCTTATGTTGCTTACAGAGGGGAGAACTCCTCTGGCGATGTCCGGCAGATCAAACTGAAGGACGCCTCCCCTTTTAAGATTGAGACGGCTCTGAAGAAGAGCGGCCAGGTGTCTAAGAGGAACCCATATCTCAATCTTCGATTCACTCACTTGGTAATTAGCGTCATCTCCCAAAACTAATGTCGGAGTTGAAGAAGTGAATGTAGGACAAGGGCTCTTCGGGGCCAGCAATGCGCCAAACCCGTGAATTTCGTCTTTTTTTCCATCTAGATTCTCCGCGGGCAAAGAGAAATACCAGCCTCTGATCTCTCCGGCTGAGGTTTTCACTTGGGCAAGTTCATAATCGCCCTTCAATTTGGGATCCTTGGGCGGCGGCGTCTTCTTCAAATCGATCTTATCCGCGACTCCCTTCAATCCGGCTCTCGCAGGCCGTTCGATTGAGATTTGGAATTCCTCCACATCAACATCAACGGAAAGGCCCCGAGGGGCGCGGCATGTCAGCTCGCCAAAACCGGAACAATCAAGTGGGAAATGAGCCTTATCATTTTTTCTGATAAGAACGACTTGGGACCTGTCGTCAATCTGGGTGTGACCGGAAGGCAAGTCTTCTTTGTAAACGATGTTGATCTCATTGTTTTCCATCCAGGCGTAACTTCCTTTGACATAATCAACGGCGGAAAAAAGTGGAAGGAACGCCGACTGCGGAGGCGGCGGCTGGCCTTTGAGGTTATTAGAGGTGAAATGAAAATCGTTGACGAAAATGTCCCACCCGTAATCAATTTGTTTGCCGCGAACTGGCAGACGCTTATCGTCGAGTAGTTGTCGGAGTTCTACTTCTCCATTAGTCCCGGCCGAAAGAAATCGTATTCGCGGGAAAGTTTCGCTCCCGACCAGTGATTTAGCCAGCTTGAGCGAAATACTTCTAGCCCCCATCGCAAACCAGTGGCTTCCGCCATCGGAATCGGTCTCCAATAACCCAAACATGGCGCCCTTCGGGCCGTGATTGTTTTCATTGGTTGTCGCCGATTTTTCTGTCGTCGCGCGACCGCGCTGGTCGCGCAGTCGCGGCAACAATGCGCCGTTGACCGTGATCACCAAATTCGGATCGATCGTCTCATTAAAGGTGAGCTGGACGGTAGCGAACTCTTCGCCCTTGTCCTGTTCGCTCTCATTCGCGTTCGACCTCATGCTATTAACCGCGTATTGAGTCTGATACGCCAATCGAGTAATAGCTAGTTTTGAGTAATCAGATTCCACATCGACACTGGCCAATATTTCCGGCGGGGAGCCGCTGCCCTTTGATCGATGCACCCACTTCACACTGGGAGTAAACTTCACGCTTTCAAGACCTTCTTTTTCCATACCATCTTTTTCCACCGCAATCACCGCAAAGGCGGGGCGGGTGCCGGGTGAAATCAGCTTTTCAAAAGGAGCAGATCCTATATACCATCCGAACTTTGATGTCCCCGCGCCGAAACCGGACATGTAGACGTTTTGCGTCAGGGCGCTGCGCACCTGATCGCGCTGACGTTTATATTCGGCCCCTATTCCAAACCCGAAGAGGAAAGCGGCGCTGCCTGCAATACCGGTTCCACGGCTCTTCCCCCAATACTCAGTCATGTTGTAAGAGCTGGCCGCAGGGTAAAGGTCATAAGCCCGCGGCGGCGTTTTCCCGTTCCCTTGCTCCATATCGAACTCGACGCACAAAACATGATTTTCCGCGTCTTTATACGGATAAACGCCGACGTCAAACTGAACCAGGTAGAGATCTTTACTCCGTCCATTGTCATCGAAGGCGATCGACAGTTGTCGGCTCAAGCGTTCGTGAAGCAATGTGATGAAGTTATCCAGTATTTTCGTGGCCGGAAGACTCGGCGCGCTGTTATTCACCTTTGCTATCACGGCGTCTTTCAAATCGCCTGCGCTGATAAGCGGGGTCGGCAGAGGTGTCGGCTGTATCCCCACTGCATCCTCGAACTGACTCTTGTCTACTGAGGTCAGCGACGGCGGGCTTTGAGCCAGGGTCGCCGAAATTTCCGTCAGCTCCTCAGTCAAGGCGGTAATCTTGGCTGTTTCGATGGCCTTGTCTCTTTCAAAATTCGTAGAATCCGGATCGAGGTTCGCCTTTCGGTCCCGGGCCGCGGCCAATTGGCGGTTCACCTCAATGTTCCGTTGTTCTGCTTGCAGCCTCTTCTCGTTGAAAGCTTTCAATCGTTGTAATTCTAACGGCCGGATCGCATTTATCTTCTCCAGTTCGAGCGCATTAACGGTCCCGGCTTTCTGATTGAAGCCGGCGTTAACATTGAATGAACTGCTTAAAAAATCGAGCGTCGTCTGGTTAGCTTGACTGGCGTCCAGGGCCGTCAGTGAGGCGAGTTGGACGGCGTCGATGTCGCGCAGCAAACCATCGAGCGTCGAGTAGATGCGGTCAAACTTCCAGATCTTGGGTTTGCCAACGGTGACACGACCGAAAGCAGTCTCAGAGAACTTGGGTGGCTCTCCGCCCTTGGGATTGTCAGCCGCGGCTTTAACAGGCGCATGGTTCAATAACAATAGGTAGGTCAGCAGGTAGATCAGCAATCTTCCGGTAATATTTTTCATGACATTTCCTTTCCTTTTCCTTCATTGGCTGTAGAAAGCACACCAATATTTAATTAAAGGGCTGCGCCTAAATCGGCGCAGCCCTATCGTCCGACACATCATCGGGTAAACCAGTTGTATTCAGCGCGACGGCGCGCGGCTTTCAGGTGTGAGGACCCCTGCCCTGCCCGATGGCTGCGATCGGACAGGGAGCCGCATCCCTATGGCTGGGACACCAAGATCTGTAAACTTATCTTTCTCGACCTACGGCTTGATCAGATCAGGCGCAACTACCTGCGTTCGCCGCCCGAAAGCAGGCAGAGCGCATCGATCGACGGCGAAAAAAAGTACCCGCCTCCGGTCGGAATTACCCATTCTTGATCGATGGTCACAATGTCGATCTTGATGTTTCCATCGCTTTGAAGCAGAGGAAGCGCAAAGTGGCGCGTTCGACTTCCATTCTCATCCTCTGCCTGGCCGATGATCGGGTCATGACCTGAGCGGGGAACATCGTTAACCGGGGCATCCTTAAATTTCGGCTCGTTGACCCACCTTTGAATAACAAACTCGAACTGGTCGACAATCGAAGTCATGTAAGCGGCGAAGATCAGCCCGCGATTGCCGTCGTCTTTCTTCTTTCTCGGGTTGTATGGGGCGCCGAATGGAATGCCGCGCCGCAGCAGTCGATGCCACAGAGTATTGGTAAGGTTAGTTGTGTTGTCCTCGTCTTTATCCTCCCGCGGATTCGCCTTGCGAATGTGAGCGGCGAACGGGCAAATTCTGCCGGCCTGATCGCCCGGCGCCTGATGAAAGCCGAAATTGTTGTTTTTGCGTTCGTCTCCGCCGAGTAACTGATCATCGGCGTCTGGGCTGAGAATAATGGGCGCGCCGCTCGGCCATCGCCCAAGCAGTTTCGCCGCAAAAAGCTCAGTCTTTATTCCCCGCTTTGACGCCTCGACCTTAATAAACTTGCAGAAGGCCGCGACGTCTTGCCGTAACCGGCGGATCACCAGAAATGAGCCGTCTGCCGCCCAGACCGGCCCTTGCACATCGCGCCTCCCCGGGGTGGTATTTGGTTTATCACTATTTCCCTCGATCGGGCTGCGGTTTTGGCGAGGGTAACCAAAGATAAATTCACCTGGCCAAACCAAATCCTGCCCAGGCATTCCCTGATCCGGATTGCCTGAATTTTGCCGCGGGGTCAATAAATCTTTCCGATCCGAAGAAACCCGACCGCGGAGACCCGGCTGGCTTACTCCGTCAAGAAACCCGAAATGCTCGCGCCCTCGATTCGGCTCGGGAAGCTTCGCCCCAGGCTGTCTGTAAAAGATCTCGGCTCCTCGCAGCGCCTTTAGATCCAGCTCAATCCGCGCAACTTCGGCGTCGAGTTCATCCTGGTTATCACCCGCGACGACGATGACCACGTCCGCTTCATTGTTGAACCCGCCAACGACCCAATTGCTTGGGTTTCCTTCCGCTTTCGAATCTGACGGGTCCTTTAATTCCTTGACGGCCCGTTCAGCCAACCCAGCTTTGAATGCGCGGTCCGCGAACTTTTCCGCCATGAAATTTTTCGCCTCGAATCGGTCTTCAGGATTATTTTTGACGTATGCGGGGAACCCTTTCGCTCGTTCTGCCAGGGCTTCCGCGTCCGCGCTCAGCGCCTTGAGGGCATTGAACGAGAAGGCAATATTGATCCAAGTAGCCTGAACGGCGCGGGTTTTTTCCCCTCGACGACGGCGCAATTCCTGGAACAGCCGCTTGAACTGTAAAACTTCATCCGCCGTCGCAATAAATGGTACGAACCCTTTCAGCCAATCGCGGAAAAGTTCGACATTGACGATTTTGAGGAAGAGCATCATCTGATAATCTTTGTTGAAACCGATGAGGTTGCCCTGAATATTGCCGATCGCCAGTTCAGGCTCAGGAGCCCCGACGATTCTCGGCGAGGCGCCGGGCGCTGCTGTCGCAGCGCCGGATAGTTGGGAGTTATTTTCTGATTCGAGCATCTTCCCTTCCTTTCTTTACGTTTGATGGCTTCGATTGTTGTTACGGGAGGCCGCTATGCGGCTGAGCCGTAAAATTGACCAGGCCGTTGGACAGCAGAAATGTGCTGAACCCGGTAATCTCGTTCCAATCCGTCTGATCGTTGTCGAGCGTTGCGACGAGCATGAGAACCCCGTTCTGTTTAGAGGTGAAGAAACTGGCCCGGCTGACGCCGTTATCCGCCAGGAAACCGCGGACGTCCGTTTCGAGAAACTTCAAAAACTCTGTTTCTTGATCGGGCCTGATCAAGTATGTTTTGATTTGAGTGTGACCACTCGGAATATCGATAACTGTCGGCATTTTTATCTCCTTCGATTTTTTGCGGAGGCCTGCCTTGCCGGCAAGCCGTCTTGACCGGTTGATGCTTCGATCGCCCCGTGTTTCCAGCGCAATGTTGCTTGCGTCAGATCGTTGGCGTAAGATATGCGCGCCATTCAGCCCGAATGACCTAGGTGGCTACGGTGGGCGACTGGGTTACGCTTTACTGACGCTGCGGATGATAGACGAAAATCAGTTTTATAGTTCTTAAACTCTCGACAAACTTTAGCAAAACTGCAGTCAAGACAATTTACTCGGCGGAAGCATATGAAACCGAAATCCCCCACGGTCTATGAATTCGGTCCATTCCGGCTTGAGCCCGGCGAATTTCGATTATCGCGGCAGAATCGAGAGATCAGCTTGCGGCCGAAGCTCTTCGAGCTTCTGACGGTGCTGGTCGAGCGGCGGGGTGAGATGCTGGAGAAGGACGAGTTGATCAAAGCCCTCTGGCCAGGCATCAATGTTTTGGAAAGCAACCTGACGGTCAGCGTAAATGAGCTGCGCCGAGCGCTGGGCGACGGCAAGTACATCGAGACGGTAACAAGGCGTGGATACAGGTTTGCCGCCGACGTTCGTATCCTCGGAGACGGGGCGCCGGACGACCCGCCGATGCTGAACGAGGCGGAGCCCCCCGGCGGCGCGATGCCGCTCTATTCGCCGCTCTACATCGAGCGTTCCGCCGACGCGGATTTCCACTCAGCCCTCGCGCGTCGAGATAGCATCATACTTATAGAAGGCCCGCGCCAGATCGGTAAAACCTCGTTACTAGCCCGCGGGCTTCAGCGCGCGCGCGACTCCGGCAGCCAGGTGGCGTTGACCGATCTGCAGCATCTAATGACCTCCGCCTTCAGCGACGCGGAGAAGCTCGTCCTGACGCTCGCCGAAATGATCGCCGATCAACTGGGGCTCTCCGCGCCTCACCTGAGCTGGAACAGCTTTTTGAGCGCGAGCACCAACTTTGAGCGTTATTTTCGGCGGGAGGTGATGACTCAAGTACGGACGAGTCTGGTCTGGGGTATGGACGAAGCTGACCGGCTCTTCAATTACGAGTACGCGAGCGAAATCTTCGGCCTCTTCCGTTCCTGGCACAACTTACGGGCGCTCGAGCCGTCGGGCCCGTGGAGGCGTTTGACGCTGACGATGGCATACGCCACAGAGGCCCAACTGTTCATCACGGACCTGAACCAGTCTCCGTTTAACGTCGGGACCCGTTTGACGCTCGAGGATTTCTCGGTCGAGAAGATCGCCGAGCTCAACGCGCGGTATGGTTCGCCGCTACAGAACGCCGGCGAGGTGAGTCGTTTTTACTACTTGATCAACGGGCATCCTTATCTGGCGCAGCGAGGGTTATACGAGATGATCCGGCGCCGGATAGAGATCGCCGACGTCGAGGCGTTAGCCGATCACGACGAAGGGCCGTTCGGCAATCATTTGCGGCGGATGGTCTTATCGATCGAACGCGACCCCTCGCTGTGCGAGGCGCTGCGGGGTTTTCTGCGCGGGCAGGGCGCGCTGACGACCGATCAGTTTCACCGGCTGCGCAGCGCGGGAGTGCTCGGGGACGGTTCTCCGGAAGACGCGCGACCGCGGTGCGAACTCTATCGTCGCTACTTGAGGAAAAGATTGCTATGAAGGATGACCGCTCTTCCTTTCCCACCGACTTCTACTTCGTCGGCGGCACGATGGGCCGGGAGGAGCCTTCGTATATCGAACGTCAGGCGGACACGGAGATTTTTGAAGCGCTGCGGCGCGGCGAGTTTTGTTACGTGCTGACCGCGCGTCAGATGGGAAAATCTTCGCTGATGATTCGTACCGAGGCGCGGTTGAAGCAGGCGGGAGTCAACGTCGCCGCGCTTGATCTCACGGCGATCGGCCAAAATCTGGCGATCGAGAAATGGTATGTCGGGCTGTTGGTGCAGATCGGGCAGCGGCTTGATCTGGAAGATGACCTGGTCGACTTCTGGATCTCAGAATCGCTGCTCGGCCCGATGCAGCGATGGGTCAAAGCGATCCGCGAGATTGTGCTCCCCCGCCGTCCGGGCGATCTGGTGATCTTCGTCGATGAAATCGACACGGTTCGCAGCCTGCCGTTCCCGACCGATGAATTCTTCGCCGGAATACGCGAATGTTACAACCGGCGAAGCGAGGACCCGGAGATGGGGCGACTGAGCTTTTGCCTCCTGGGAGTCGCCGCCCCGTCTGACCTGATCCGCGACTCGCGTATAACTCCATTCAACATCGGCCGCCGGATCGAGCTTTACGACTTCACGACCTCGGAGGCGGCGCCGCTCGCGCATGGCCTTGAGCGCGGAGATCGACGAGGAGCGGGCTTGCTCAAGCGGATCCTTTACTGGACGGGCGGCCACCCGTACCTCACGCAGCGGCTTTGTCGCGCGGTCGCGGAAGGCAAAGACGTCGGCGGCCGGGCCGGCGTCGATCAGTTGTGCCGCGATCTGTTCATCTCGCAGCGGGCGCAGGCGCGCGACGACAATCTATTATTCGTACGGGATCAACTGCTGCGCGGCGACGGCGATGTAAGCGATGTGCTGGAGATTTACGCCGGAGTCCTCAATCATCGCCGCGTCGATGACGACCGAAGTAACCCCCTTGTGAGCAAACTTCGGCTTTCCGGGATTACACGGACCGAAGAGGGGACGCTGCTGGTTCGCAATCGCATCTACGCTCGTGTCTTTAACCGAGGCTGGGTCTCGGCCAATCTGCCCAATGCGGAGAAGCGCCGGCAGCGCGCGGCTTTCCGTCGCGGCGTCTGGCGCACGGCGCTAGTCAGTTCAGCCATCTTCATCTTATTGCTGATTGGTTGGCTGGCTTTTATGGCTCTGCGCGAAAGGGATCGCGCCAGGAATTTGGCGATAACGATGCGACGCACGCTCTATGGCTACGACTTACGACTCGCGCAACAGGAATGGCGCGACGGGAACATCGGCCGATTGGAAGAGTTGCTCAACACTTACCTTCCCTCGCCGGATCAGCCTCTCCTGGACGACTTGCGCGGCTTTGAATGGAAACTGTTCAATCAATTGGCGCATGCCGAGGCCGTCCGGCTGCGAGAGAAATTACCTGTTGTCGCTGCCGTGGCGATGCCTGACGGCAAAACGGTCGCGCTCGGCGAGCCTTATCGCGCCAG
>Ga0126377_10003551_pt1 | contig 11085 bp, 6 predicted proteins | sample PanSoiMetPlot_22_FD_92647 | JGI IMG/M metagenome (GOLD analysis project Ga0126377, IMG submission 92647) | Tropical forest soil microbial communities from Panama - MetaG Plot_22 | ecosystem: Environmental > Terrestrial > Soil > Tropical forest > Bulk soil | place: Panama | collected 2016-02-17
ATTTCAACCTCGACAACGGCACGGGCAAGATTCGCGGCGTCTACCTGCAGGGCAACGAAGCCGTGCGCCCGATTTTCCGCGCCTGGCTCGAGCCGTTTCGCGATCTGGGAGCGGCCACTCTGACCAGCAGAAACACCAGCGGCACCGATCATCTTTCATTCGACGGGGTCGGATTACCGGGCTTCCAGTTCATCCAGGATGAAATCGAATACGACACGCGCACGCATCATTCGAACATGGATGTCTACGACCGCATCCAGGCCGACGACATGAAGCAGGCTTCGGTGATCATCGCCGCCTTCGTCTACAACGCCGCGATGCGCGACGAGAAGTTGCCGCGTAAACCGCTGCCCCCGAACGCGGTGAGGCCGGCCGAGCCGGTCGCCGTCGCTCCGCAGCCCGCGACGCAGGCCGGCAAACAGCCGGCGAACGCGAAGTCGGCGAATACGACCAAACCCGCCGAAAAAGTAAAGAAACAAAATTGAAGCGGCGGTTTTCCTGAGCTGAAAGAGGTTGAACTAAAACGGTGAAAGAGTGAGACTATAGAGCTTATTCTTTCACCGTTCGCCTTTTTTAGGCGCAGATCATTTCAGGAGGTAAGTTAAGAATCAATGGCTATCACTCTGCGCCAGGCTCTCGCCGTCGGCGCATACATCTTCAAGCAGAAACTGAAAGGCAATAAACGTTACCCGCTGGTGTTGATGCTGGAGCCGCTCTTCCGCTGCAATCTGGCCTGCGTCGGCTGCGGCAAGATTCAATACCCTGGAGACATTCTGAAGAAGAACATGCCGCCTGACGACGCCTTTCGCGCGGCGGAGGAATGCGGAGCGCCGGTTGTGGTGATCGCGGGAGGCGAACCGCTGATGCACCCTGAAATCGACGTGATCGCGAAAGGGATGATCGAGCGCAAGAAGTTCGTCTATCTCTGCACCAACGCCATCCTGCTCGAAAAGAACCTCGACAGGTTCACGCCTTCACCTTATCTGACGTTCAACGTCCACCTCGACGGCCTGCGCGAAACCCACGATAAGTGCGTTGACCGCGAAGGCACCTTCGACAAAGCGGTCGGCGCGATCAAGGCCGCCAAAGCGCGCGGCTTCCGCGTCAACACCAACACGACGGTGTTCGAAGGCGAAGACCCGAGAGAGTTTCATGAGATGTTCGACACGGTGATGGATCTGGGCGTGGACGGGATGACGATCTCGCCCGGCTACAGCTACGCCTGGGCGCCCGATCAGGACCACTTCCTCAAGCGCGAACAGACCAAAAAGCTCTTTAAAGAGATTCTCGGCCCTCTGCGCTCGCCGCGCGGAAAGAAGTGGAAATTTAATCAATCGGTCTTCTTCCTGAAATTCCTGATGGGAGAGATCGATTACGAATGCACGCCCTGGGGCAACCCAAACTACAACGTCTTCGGCTGGCAGAAGCCCTGCTACCTGCTCAACGACGGCTACGCGAAGTCGTTCAAGGAATTGATCGAGACTACGGAGTGGGAGAAATACGGCCACCAGAGCGGCAACCCGCGCTGCCGCGACTGCATGGTTCATTGCGGCTATGAACCCACGGCCGTGATCGACGCGACGAGCAATTTGAAGAACATGCTGGTCTCGATTCGCGGATTATCCTGAGACGGAGAGACGGGGAGATAACGAGATTCAATCTCTCCGTCTCTCTGTCTCTCCGTCTCTCCGTCAAGGTAAAGCTTTTATCCTGATGTTGCGGAATTCGACCAGCGAGCCGTGGCCGAGGAATCCGATGTGTCCCGATTTGTTCTTCAGCCCCGGATGTTTTTTGAGCACGGCCGCTTCGCGCACATTATTGAGATCGGCGTCGAGGATGATCACGCCGTTGAGCGTCACGCGGATGCGGCTCCCCTGGCACCTGATCTCTTCCTCGTTCCATTCGCCGGCGGGTTTCAGAAATCCGGTGCGCGCCGGAATCACGTCGTAAACAGAGCCGTGATGCTGTTCCGATTTGATCTTGCCCTTATATCTCTCGTGCCCGTCGTCGAGGATTTGAATCTCCATTCCCTGATAAGCCGCGTCGCCTTCGAGCGGGGCGCGAATGCCCACGCCGTTGTTGCCTCCTGGCTCGGTCTTGAATTCGAAACGGAAGGCGAAGTTCGAATACTCCTTTTCGGTGAAGAGATTCCCGCCGCCGTCCACCGGGCATACCAACACGCCGTCTTTCACAACGTAACCGGGGCCGTGGCCGCGAATCAGTTTCCAGCCGTTCAGGTTTTTGCCGTCGAACAACGTGACAAATCCCTTTTCGTTGGATTTTATTGTCGCGTCCTGCGCTTGCGCAGCCGCAATAAACATCGACAGACAGGCTGTAATCAGTGAAACCAATAATTTCATCTTCGTTCTCCGAGATATGGTTTGTGGGTGTTCAGAAACAGCGTTCAGAAGTTACAGCGTCACAATCACCGGACGCGCTCTCTAAAATTAGTGATCCTGAGCGTTCTTTTCGTAGCCAATAATTTGGGTTATTCGCGAGCGCCCAACTTCTTATCAGTAACTCTCTCAAGTCGTGTATCAGGCAAGCCCCTGCTTTGCCATACGCCGAAGTCTTCGACATTCTTCAGCGTAAAGATAGGGGCATTCGCTACGCGCTGCGCTTTGATATTTTTGAACTCGGCGCCTTTCACATCTATCAATGTGAACGCCGGGCGCAGGTCTTCCTTCATATAGCTGACTTCGACATTATTCAGTTCTACGCCTTTCACGTGGCGAATGAAAAAACCGTAGGCGGGTATCGTCCCGAACATGCTCGGTTCGGGATAGGCGTTCTCGCGTTCGGGCGGTTCGATGGCGGCGTCTTCTCTTGAACCGCCGCCACGATAAACGATGAGGATGTTGCTCAAATGAACGTCTTCGATGTCATGACCCGGAACGCCGGTGATGATCGAAGCGAACTTCGCTTCGGCGTCCGAAACGACAATGTTGCTGATGTTGACGCGGCGAATCGCGCCGACCGGCGTCTCTTTCGGGCCGCGCATCCTGCTGCCAAGGCGCAGGAAAATCGGCGCGGTCGTCACGTCACGCATAGTGAGGTTCGTGGCGTTGATGTCTTCGATAATTCCGCCATCAACAGTTTCGATGGCGAACCCGCGGCAATGGTCGAAGGCGCAATTAGAGATCGTGATATTTTTGAAGCCTCCATTCGATTCGGTGCCGAATTTGATTCGACCGGTTGGGCCATCGCGGTCAGGCGCCTGAATCTGCGTGCGTTTAAACGCGCCGTCGAGAAACGTGCCCGCATCGTAGCCGGAGACCTGGCAGTTGATAATGGTCACATTTTCCGTAGCGCGCGCATACCCGAGAGCGAAGGAACTCTTCAAACAGACGCCGTCGTCATTGGGCGAATTGACGCTGCAATTAGAGATGCGCACATTGCGGCAGGAGTCAATGTCCAGGCCGTCGCGGTTGGTATCTATCTTGACGTTATCGATCGTCAGGTTGTCTACCCCGGTCGCTAATAATGCAAAGTGTCCTCCCATCAAAATAGAGATATCGCGGATCGTCACGTTGCGACAGAGTTTCAGCGCAATCGCTTTATTTCCCTGGCCGTCCATGGAGTTGTTCTGATTGCGTTGCGCGCCTTCGCCTAGCGGCGTCTGTGGCCGCGCGCCCTGACGTCCGCCGCCTAGACTGACCGGGCTATCGCCTGGTCGAGCTTCGGCGCGCGGCCCCGGTCCACGTCGCGTTAACCCCTTACCGTAGATCGTACCCGGTCCCAGGATGGAAACGTCGTGCAGGCCGATACCCCAGATCAGACTGTTCTGCCAGTGACTGTGACCAAAGTCCTGATACATATCCCATTCGTTGGGCTCCGACAAATCGTATGCGCCCTTCGCCTCGGCCGGATCAGCGGCGAGGATCGTCGCGCCTGCGTCCAGATAGAGCGCGATGTTGCTTTTCAGCCTAATCGAAAAGCTCAGATATGCGCCCGCCGGAAAACGCACCGTGCCCCCGCCCGTCGCCGCCGCGGCTTCGATCGCTTTGTTGATGGCGTCTGTGTCAACTGTCTTGCCGTCGCCTTTCGCGCCATATGCTTTAACATCGAACTTCTCCTGGCCGCTGGCGGTAATTGGATGAAGTGGCGCGTTGCGCGCGCTGTCAAATAGGAACAGAAGCAAACATAAGCTTAGGCAACGTCGGAAGATTGAAAGCATGGGTGTCCTTTACTTCAATTCGCCACGCCGACGCAGTTCGGCGATGTGGCGCGCGCTGCGAACCGCCAGCGCGGCGATGGTCAGCGTCGGATTCTTTTCTGAAAAAGTCGTGAAGCAGCTTCCGTCAACCACGAACAGATTCTTGATCTCGTGCGACTGGCAGTAGGAGTTCAAAACCGATGTCTTTTGATCGGCGCCCATCCGGCAGGTTCCGACTTCGTGGCTGGCGAAACCGCCGGGCCGCTCATCGCGGTTGATCACTGTCTCGGCGCCGCAAGCGTCCAAAACTTCCATCACGCTATCGCGCATATCCCGAAAGATCTTCAGATCGTTTTCGCCCCAGTTGAATTGAACGACCGGGATCGGGATGCCGAACTTGTCGACTTTTTGTGGATCGACGGTGACGCGGTTTTCCGCGCGGTGTTCGACCTTGCCCCACGCGCCGATCTGGAACATGGCGGGCTGCAATTCGCGCACGCGTTTTTTGTAGGCCGATCCGAATCCATCGACCGATTTCGCGTGATGGGGCCAACGCCACGTGACGTAATTCATCTGCATTCCCCAGCCGCCCACGTAATCGCGCCCGCCGCGCGATTGGTTGAACCGCGGTATGTAAGCGTGATCTGTCGCGCCGTCTCCGGCGAAGGTGTCTTTGCCGATCAAATCCTTGAGGTAGCCGGTGGCGCCCGCGGTGATGTGGCCGCTCAGGTGTCGCCCGACCAGATCGTTCGAATTGGCCAGCCCGTTCGGATATTTCTCGCAGGCGGAATTGAGCAGCAGTCGCGGCGATTCGATGGCCGCGCAGCAGACGACGACGATCCGCGCGTAAATCTCCTCCTCCCGCCCCGTGACGCGGTTAACGACCGAAACGCCGGAGACGAGGCCGTCTTTGTCCACGAGGATTTTGCGCGCAGGAGAGTTCAATCGCAGCGTCAGCTTGCCCGTGGCCATCGCTTCGGGAATTACCGTGACGTCGCTCGACCAGACGGCGCGCACGTCGCACACGTCCATGCAATGGCCGCAGTAATGGCACGCGCCCCTGCCGATCGGACCTTTTCGGCCTTTCAACAAAACCGCTTTGCGAACTGGAATCAGCCTGATCCCGATCTTCGCCAGCCTCTTTTGAGCGATGGTTTCGGAGCAGCGCAGGCGCGGCGGTTCGGCCACGAAATCGCCGTCGGGCAATTGCGGCAGGCCTTCGCGCGACCCGAAGACATGCATCTGCCGCTCGGCATGACTGTAAAACGGCGCGATCTCTTCGTAGCTCAGAGGCCAGTCTTCCTCGATCCCGTGAAGCGAGCGCTCGCGAAAATCGTCCGCCGAGAACCTCAGGCAGACGGCGTTCCAATGGAATGTGCGACCGCCCAGCGCGCGGATGCGATCAACGCCGATTCTGTCCCCGCGATACTCGATCGCCCTCCCGATGTCGTCGCCGTAAAGCGAAGCCTGTTTGAAAAGTCCGAAGCCGCGTTTCGGCAGGTCGTAAGGCCAATCGTGAATGTAGAGATCTTCGAGGCGCCCTTTGCCTCCCGCCTCGATCAGAATGGTGTTCGCGCCGGCCGCGGTCAGTTCCTTGACCATGAAGCCGCCGGCGGCGCCGGAGCCGATGACGCACGCGTCGTAGATTTTCTTTTTAGCTATTTGCACGCGTTTTTACTTTTGTTGAACGAAAACGTAGACGCCCTTTTTGTTCGAGGTCACGACGTCCGGCAGTCTGTCGCCGTTGATGTCGGCGACGACGAATTGCGTGCCGACGCCCGAATCGTTGTCGATCTCGTGTTTGATCCACTGGACTTCGCGGCCCTTGCGCTGAAGCTCGAACCAGACGACCACCGCCGGGTCGCCAGGATTCACGTCGCCGGTCGGCCCGTGCGCCCAGAAGCGCTTGCCTGTGACAATGTCTTTTAACCCGTCGCCGTTGATGTCAGCCAGTTCCAGCGAATGGGATTGCGAAAAGCTGTCGTCAATCTTATGCGTGACGAACTTCCCGTCGCCCTGCTGTTCGTGGAGCCAGACGCCGATATTGTGCGCAGAGCTGCTGATCACGTCGTTGCGGCCGTCGCCGTTGACGTCGTAAACATGCATCTGCGCGCACTCGTCTCCCAGATCGGCCGGGACGAATTTCCAGTTCGTTTGTCGCGGATCGGCGGGCGCTTCCCAATAACCTGTGCGGATGATCACGTCATTGCGCCCGTCGCCGTTGACGTCTCCGACGCCCAGTCCGTGCGAATAGCGATAGACGCCGCCGTCCTTCGCCTGCTCCTTCGCGACCTTCTCGCCGATCGTGTGGGCGATGAATTCGGCGCCGGCGCCCTTGCCCGCCTCGTACCAGGCCATTTGCGAATCGTCGAACGAGAAGACCAGGGCGGGATTCCTCCCCGCGCCGGACAGAGTCGCGAAAGCCGGGCTTTCGTTGCAGGCGTTGCGGAACAGCGTGTGTTCGGCCCAGCGCTGATTTTTGCCTTTAGGATTCTCATTCCAGACGACCCTGTGCGTACCGGGCATGTCAATGCGAATCTGATCGGGCCATCCGTCGTTATTGAGGTCGGCGGCGAAATTGACGAAGCTGTTGCTGTAACCTTTGGCCGCGTCGAATTGCGTGACCGGTTGAATCTCATGAGGCGCCCAGTTCGGCGCTTCATACCACAAATTGCCCGCCATCACGTCCGTCCTGCCGTCGCGATTGACGTCGGCGACGGCGACGCCTTCCGAGCGGAATTCGCGGTCCAGCGTGATCTTCTTAAATCGAACCTCTCTCGGCGGTTTCTGCGAGCTGGCGTTATGTTTTTGCGCCGACGACGCCATCAGGGCGAAGCCGAGCGCCAAGGCGCTGTAAACGCAACGACGCGTAAGAGTCTGGTTCATTTGTGATTCTCCGGAAACTATTCAGCCTGCGAGCTTGCCAGGAACATTTACAGCCTTTATCGTTTCAGCGCAAGCTTTTACGATGAAGAATTGAACGGCGTCTCGGGCGTCGGCAAGCGGTCGATCCTGCGCGCAACCGCTTGCCGACGCCCGTGGCGCTGCGCCGGTTCGCAGGAGAATTATTGACCAGGCCGGTTACGGCGAGTATGTGACCGGTGGCGGGAGGGATGTTCAAAAGACGCTGGGGGCGCAGGCTCAGAAAAAAAGCGCAGGCCGGTGAATCGTCGGGGTTGCGTTTTTATGGTAAGCTAAGAGGAGCAAAATCAATGACATTTATAATGGGAGAGATAAACGAATGCTTGACGCGATTGCCATTCAAGAATTGCGCGAAAAGTACGAAGATCTGAAGCCGCGAGTCGCCGAACTGCGGAGGTTCCTTTGACGTAGAGGCCAAGCGCGCGGAGCTACAGAGGCTGGAGACACAGGCCGCCGCGCCCGATTTCTGGAACGATCAGGAGAAAGCTCAGAAAATTTTACAGCAGCGCTCGCGCCTGGAGCGCGCGATAGACGCCGCCGAAGGCCAGCAGCGACTCGTTGACGACATCGCGGTGCTTTTTGAATTCGCGGCCGAAGATGAGGCTTCGGCCCGCGAGCTGCGCGAATCGCTCAAACGCCTCGCGGAAGAGGTCGAAGAGAACGAGACGCGGATGCTGCTCGGCGGCGAAAACGATTCGCTCAACGCGATCGTCGCGATCAACGCCGGCGCCGGCGGAACCGACGCGCAGGATTGGGCCGAGATGCTGCTGCGGATGTATCTGCGCTGGTGCGAACGTCACGACTTCAAGACCGAGATGTTCGATTTTCAGGCCGGCGAAGAGGCCGGGATCAAATCGGCCAGCTTCCGCGTCGAGGGCGATTACGCCTACGGCTTGCTCGCGGGCGAGGTCGGAGTGCACCGGCTGGTCCGCATCTCGCCGTTCAACGCCGGACAGAGCCGTGAAACCAGCTTCGCCTCGGTCTTCGTCACGCCGGAATTCGATGAAAACATCGAGGTCGAAATACTGGATAAAGACCTTCGCGTCGACACATACCGTTCGACCGGCGCCGGCGGCCAGCACATCAACACCACGGATTCGGCGGTGCGCATCACGCACCTTCCGACCGGCATCGTGGTGACCTGCCAGAACCAGAGGTCGCAGCACCAGAACCGCGACGTGGCGATGAAGGTCCTGAGGTCGCGCCTTTACGAACTGGAACTGGCGAAGAAGCGGGCCGAGACAGATAAACTCGCCGAATCGAAGCGCGACATCTCGTTCGGATCGCAGATTCGCAATTACGTCCTGCACCCTTACAAGCTGGTCAAGGACGTCCGCACGAAGCTCGAGACGGGCAACGTCGACGCAGTGCTCGACGGCGGGATCGACGATTTTATCAAGGAATATCTGATGTCGAAGAGGGGGCTTGCCATGGCTGGTTAAACAGTACCGCGCGCGTAAGCGAGCGGGCGCCTGATGAGCTAACCGCTTGCTTACGCGCGCGGTACTGTACCAGTATCTCAACTCAGTCCTCGCCATACGCCGTATTTCGAATGGCATATGAAATATGGAGTATGGCGTATGAAATATGCCGTATGGCCCGACGTAAAATCATAAGCAGGCAGAACAACACCGGCCCGTGGAATGAGATCATAGGGTTGATCATGATGGGAGCCGGACTGGTGATTTTTCTGGCGCTGATAAGTTACAACTCCGCCGACCCGTCGTGGAATTCGGCCGGGGGAAACATTCGCACGCGCAACTGGATTGGACCGATGGGCGCCAAGGTTTCCGACACGCTATATCAGGCGTTCGGGTGGGCCGCGCTGATAGTGCCCTATATGTTGTTTGTTATCGGTCGATGGCAATGGGACGACGAGGAATCGGAGTTTTCAAAGCCGAAGATCCTGGGGCTGTTTCTGATGATCGTCGCCTTCACGGGCTGGATCAGCATGATCAGTCCTGAGAAGCCCGGTTCATTTTACTGGGGAGGTTTCGTCGGTCAATTTCTGATGTACGGGCCTGTCGGCCTGGCGCGGCTTCTGGGTAATCTCGGGGCGTTCGTCGGGTTGGTCATTCTGTTCACCATAGGCTTGCTGCTCGGAACCGACTACACATTGGTCGGATTGGTAGACAACTGGTCGCAATCCCGCCCTGACGGGGCGGTGGCAGGATTGGCGCATCGCTTGCGGCTGTGGAGCCAGGGGCGCAATCCTCAACCTGTTGACACCGTACAGCCAAGACAGGTTTACGCGAAGTTCAGTCAACGTAAACGGGCGACCCGGCAAGGCGCTCCGCTCAGTGGAATGAGAGTGACGGTGCGTCCGGGTGTTCCGTCCGGCCGCCAAACTGCGGCGCCGGGGCAAGAATTCAACGGCGACATCGGCGAACATCCCGAACAGGCCGAAGAACCGCTGATAGCGACATCCGAAGAGGCTCTTCAAGAAGAGGCTCTTCAAGTCGCGGGGTCCGCTCAGGCCGGACGCCAGACAGCCACGCGTATTCCGCCTCTTTCAGAGCCTTCGAAGTCTGGGCCGGCTGGTCGAAATAAGCGTCGCGGCGCCGGAAGCGATATTGACGATGAGTTTGGGCAGGAGGTCGAGGCGGTCGAGGAGGATTTCGACGATAACGAATTGTCTTCTCAGCGGACGATTGACGAGATGATGGCGACAGCTTCGGTCAAGCGCGCCGAAACGGCCGAAGCCGCCCTTGAGAAGGGCGGCAAATCGAAGATCGGCCAACTGGTCAAGAACATCGCGCGCGCCGTCTCCAACTACAAATTACCGTCAACAGAGATGCTGACTCCGCCCGCGCCGCGCTCCGAGATGGCGGAAGCCGAGTTGATGGAGCGGGCGAGGCAGTTGGCGGAGAAATGCGCCGAGTTCAATGTCTCGGGACAGGTAAAACAGATCAGCCCCGGCCCCGTCGTCACGACTTTCGAGTTCAAACCGGACCCCGGCGTGAAATACAGCCGCATCACCAGCCTCGTTGACGACCTGTGTCTGGCGCTGAAGGCCGAATCGGTGCGAATTGACCGCATCCCCGGCAAATCGACCGTCGGCATCGAGGTCCCGAATTCCCATCGCGAGATGATCAGGTTGCGCGAGGTTTTGGAGTCGAAAAGATTTCACGAATCGAAATCGAAACTGACGCTCGCGCTCGGCAAGACGATTGACGGAGCGAATTACGTGGCCGATCTGGCGAAAATGCCGCACCTCCTGATAGCCGGCGCGACGGGCGCGGGAAAATCCGTGGCGCTCAACACGGTTCTCGCCTCGATGCTTTACAAAGCGTCGCCCGACGAGGTCAAATTCATTTTGATCGATCCGAAGCGTCTAGAACTCGGCCTCTACGCCGACATCCCGCATCTGCTCTCGCCGATCGTCACCGATCCGAAGCGCGCCAGTTACGCGTTGAAATGGGCCGTCGCCGAGATGGAGAGCCGCTACAAGCATCTCGCCTCTTTCGGCGTTCGCAACATCGATCAATACAACGCCGAGGTCAAAGCCAACTCGAAGCGCGGTTCAGACTCGACTGGCGAAGAAGAGGCCGTCCCGCTGCCTTACATCGTCGTGATCATTGACGAGTTGGCCGACCTGATGATGGTCTCGGCCCGAGACGTCGAAGAGAGCATCACGCGTCTGGCCCAGATGGCCCGCGCCGTAGGGATCCACCTGGTGCTGGCCACGCAGCGGCCTTCGGTTGACGTGATCACCGGCTTGATCAAGGCCAATTTCCCATCGCGCATCTCTTTCCGCGTCTCGTCGAAAGTGGATTCGCGCACGATCATTGACTCGAACGGCGCCGAGCAATTGCTAGGACAGGGCGACATGCTCTTCCTGCCGCCGGGAACGTCGAGACTGGTGCGAGTTCACGGCGCTTATATTGACGAGAAAGAGGTCAAACGCATATCGGATTTCGTCCGCTCGCAGGCCCAACCCGCTTATGACGAAAAGATCGGACTGAGCGAGAAGGAACTTCAAGGAGATGATTTCGGCGATGCGAGAA
>Ga0126377_10003552_pt1 | contig 11083 bp, 5 predicted proteins | sample PanSoiMetPlot_22_FD_92647 | JGI IMG/M metagenome (GOLD analysis project Ga0126377, IMG submission 92647) | Tropical forest soil microbial communities from Panama - MetaG Plot_22 | ecosystem: Environmental > Terrestrial > Soil > Tropical forest > Bulk soil | place: Panama | collected 2016-02-17
CAACCTGGGGTGTGAGGTCACTGTCGAATGAATAGTACGCAACCAGCCCGCGGGTCGGCGCCCACACAATCGGCGTGGGAGTATCCAAAGACCGTTCCCATTCTCGCTGTGCCCGCGCCAACTCCGGTTGCAGCTTCGCATAGGCGGCATGAGCGACTGTCAGCTGATCGTCAAGCTGCTTCAACTGCGTCTGTTGCTCAAGGAGCGGCGCTGCAATATAGGGCGGCGAGTTTCCGACGCGCCGGAATTTCCCATGCTCGGGCACATTATTGAAGTAAGCGAACAGCTGATAGAACTCCTTCTGGGTCACTGGGTCGAACCTGTGATTGTGGCATCGCGCACAACCCAACGTGAGGCCCAGAAACACGGTGGAGGTCGTGTCCACGCGATCGACGACGTATTCCACTGCGTACTCTTCGGGAACGATGCCGCCTTCTGAATTACCGCGGTGATTGCGATTGAACCCCGTCGCAATCTTCTGGTCCAGCGTTGCATTCGGCAACAGATCTCCCGCCAGCTGCTCAATCGTGAACTGGTCGTACGGCATGTTGCGATTGAACGCGTTAATCACCCAATCGCGCCACCGCCACATGAACCGTTCACCGTCAGTCTGGTAGCCGTTGCTATCGGCGTAGCGAGCCGCGTCCAACCACGGGAAGGCCATACGTTCCCCGTACTGTGGCGAACGTAGCAACCGATCCACGACTTTCTCATACGCGTTCGCCGATTCGTCTGCTAGGAAGGCATCGAGCTCGGCACCCGTCGGCGGCAGCCCCGTCAAATCGAGGGACACGCGCCGCAGCAGCGTCGGTCGGTCCGCTTCGGGCGAAGGCTTCAGCCCTTCGCGCTCCAGCCGCTCGAGCACAAACGCATCGATCGGATTTCGCACCCACGCGAGATTCTTCAACCCCTTCGGCAGCTCTGGCCGCTTCGGTGGAATGAACGACCAGTGTTTCTGCCACGTCGCACCCTGCTCGATCCACCGTGTCAACAGCGCGATCTGGCGCTCGGTGAGCGGCTCACCTGCGGCCACGCCGCCCTGACTCCGTGGCATCCGGATGGAGGGATCCGCGGCAGTGATCCGCTGGATGATTTGGCTGTTGGCTGGATCACCTGGCACGATCGCGAACCGGCCGCCGCGAAGCGCGTGCTTGGCACCGTCTTCCAGATCGAACCGCAGTGTTGCCATCTGCAGCGCCGGGCCGTGGCATTGGAAGCACCTGTCCGAGAGGATCGGGCGGATATCTCTATTGAATTCGACGGTCGTGGGGATCTCTTGCGGGGCAGCCTGCACGACGACACGGATCAGGATCGCGCACAGTAGCAGCCCAACTGCATTCATCCATCTATGCATCTCGAGCTCCTTCGCAAAAAATGCAAGGGGTTGCGTGCAGAAAATCTACAATTCAGTTGCAAAAACTGTCAAGAAACGTTGCCCAGTCATTCGGGATCCAGGCGGCCGCAACCAAAGAATAGCCACAAAGAGGCACAAAAATCACAAAAGGGTCCTTTTGTGGATTTTGTGCGTTTTTGTGGCTATTCCTTGTTTTTGTCACGCACCTTCCGAACGCCGACCGCGGAGGATGTTAATCACCTTCCGGGGGTCGACAGGTTTATCGACGATGACGCTGAAAAAGGGGAACATCATTTCTTCCCAGGTCATGTCGCCGTAATACACGGTTCTGCTCGGGTCAGGGTTGAATTTGTTGTTGGCGGAATTGTCGTAGTGTGCGGTAACTACCAGCTTGGTCCCTTTGGGAACAAGAATTGGCTTTGCAAGGTCGTACCCAAGCTGCCAGTTAAAGTCGTAATTCGGCACACTCAATACTGTGTCGGTCCGGCCGTCGGGATAGATGAGTCGGTATGTCATCTCTTTCCCGCGAACGTGCATGTGCGGAAACATCCAAACGAGTTCGACATCTTCCGCGAACGTGGCTTCAGCCGGTGGGCTTTCCCAATTTCCATCATTCGGAGGAATCGCAAAACTCTTCGCATCGCTTGGCGAGGACATTCCCAAAGAAACGTAGAATCGTTGCGGCGTCTCCTTAGCGACCGTAAACCCGATTCGCGGCCGGTCCTTCAATTCCTTTCCGACTGGCGTGTAGTGCACCTGAAAAACGATATCGGTTCCGGCCTTGAAGAGCTTCGCTGCACGGTGCACTCGGTAATCCTGCGTTCTCTGACCTGGAACATAGCAGCCTTCGATACCATTGGTTCCGGCGGTAACAGAAAGCGGGATACCGCGTCCATTTGCGCCCGCTGCCGAAGGTAGAGCACTTCCGCTATCGTCCCGGGCACGGTCCGACCATACGGGCTGGTTGTAGATGACGTCGGCTGTATGCGGCTTGAAGTACACACAGATGTGATGCGTTACGGCCGGCTCGCTCGGCCGGATTTCCATAGACGTGATCCAGGTGTCTTTCGTGATTCCGCTCGGAACGGTGATATACAACCATTCGATCACATTGTTCTTTGGATTTGCGGGAACGGTGAACTCCGGGCCATCCACAATGATATCCGGCTCGATATCCCAGCCATCTCGGGGCCACTGAATTTCCGCCGGCGCATCCTTCGTGTCGCCTTCCTGGGCTCCGCTGTCCGCCCATTTGGCGATAGTTTCGATTTCAGTTACTTTCAGCGATCGATCATTTGCGAAGTGACTGAATTGTGGATCCGCAAACCACGGAGGCATTTTTTTCGAGACAACCGCAGCTTTCATCGCTTTCGCCCAAGGGCGCGCGTCCTTGTAAGTGAGGAAGGACATCGGCGCGATCTGTCCGGGCCGATGGCAGCTTTGACAGTTCTTTTGCAAGATCGGCAGGACGTGTTTATTAAATGTCACGGGCTTGGCATCTTCCTGCGTCGTGGCACGTATTGAAACGGCCATCGCCAGAACTCCCGTGATTATCAGGCCTACAAGCTGAAAGTCCTTTCTCAACATACTCGCCCCCTCTCGATGTTCTAGTTTTATAACCCACTTTGGTTTGAGAGTAAAACGAGATACATTACGCCGGACGAAAGGGAACAATAACGGCATGCCTTTGGGAAAGGTCGCGCTGGTGACGGGCGCCGGAAGCGGCATCGGACGCGCGGTCAGTCTCGCCCTCCACCGTGATGGATACTCTGTCGTGTTGGCGGGACGTCGGGCGAGCGAGCTCGAGAAGACGGCGGCGCAGGCGGAGCGTTCTGAGAATCGCATGCTTGCTGTCCCAACCGATGTCACAAAGCCGGACGAAGTGGGATTGCTCTTTGCGAAGGCAAAGGACGCGTTCGGCCGGCTCGATTTGTTGTTCAATAATGCGGGCGCGAACACGCCTCCAGTTCTGATGGAAGATCTCACGTTCAAACAATGGACCGAGGCCGTCGATGTGAATTTGACCGGCGCATTCTTGTGCGCGCAACAAGCGATCAGGATCATGAAAGCTCAGCAGCCTCGTGGAGGCCGAATCATCAATAATGGTTCGATTTCCGCCCATGTGCCACGGCCCAACTCGTCGCCGTATACGGCAACCAAGCATGCGATTACGGGATTGACGAAATGTATATCGCTCGATGGGCGAAAGTACGATATCGCTTGCGGACAGATCGATATCGGAAACGCAGCAACTGAAATGACCGAGCGAATGGCAGCCGGTATTGCGCAGCCGAACGGAACGATTGCCGTTGAGCCGCGTATGGATCTGAAGCACGTTTGCGACGCGGTTCTTTACATGGCAAATCTTCCGCTCGAAGCCAACGTGCAGTTTATGACTGTGATGGCGACGAAGATGCCGTTTGTTGGGCGGGGTTGAACTTGATTCAAATGGTATGAAAAACACAGTGACACAAAGACACAGAGGCACAAAGGCGCGCAGTAAAAAAGTCTTGGATGCGCGCCTTTGTGCCTCTGTGTCTCTGTGTTTTTTTTCCGTGCCTCGCAGCAAAGGATGACAGATGAGATACCTCGTTATTGCCCTCTTTCTCCTACTTCCACCTTTAGCCGCGGCTCAGGATGCGGCCAGCCTCTATCAACAGAGTTGCGGGAGTTGTCACGACACGGGTGCGAATCGGGCGCCCACTCGCGACACACTTCGCCTCATGCAGGCGGAGCGCGCGCTGGCAGCTTTGGAGGGCGGCGCCATGACATCGATGGCCAACCGGCGAACTCCAGCTGAGCGCCGCGCGCTGGCAGAGTTCGTCACCGGAAAATCCTTTGCACAGCCGCTCGATACGACTCCATCCGCTAAGGCCATGTGCGCCGGCGCATCGCCGGCTTTCACTAATCCATTAGATGGATCGCCATGGAACGGCTGGGGTGTCACTACCTCGAACACCCGTTTCCAGAGCACAGCCGGTTTCGCAGCGGCCGACGTTCCGCGCCTGAAGCTTAAGTGGGCCTTCGGTTTTCCCGGCGACTTGAGCGCCAATGCCCAACCTACTGTTGCAGGTGGCCGCGTTTTCGTCGGCAGTCCGAGTGGAATTGTTTATTCGCTCAACGCGCAAACGGGATGCATTCACTGGTATTTTCAGGCGGCGGGTGGAGTGCGTACGGCCGTCACGATAGCCCGGATCGATACATCATCCGGCGCGCGCTATGCAGCATTCTTTGGAGACCAATCGGCGACAGTTTACGCCCTCGATGCTGCGAATGGCTCACTGTTGTGGAAGTCGAAAGTGGACAACTACCCACTCGCTCGTGTTACCGGCTCGCCGGTGTTTTACAACGGAAGACTTTACGTCGGAGTGGCATCGGGAGAGGAAATCGGCGCGGTTCCGGCCAGTTACGAGTGTTGCCGTTTTCGCGGGAGTCTTGTTGCGCTGAACGGTGCTACGGGAGATCAAATCTGGCGAACATACACGATTACCGAAGAGGCGCGCCCGACGAAGAAGAATAAAGCTGGAACTCAGTTGTGGGGACCATCCGGCGCTCCAATCTGGACGGCGCCTGCAGTTGATCCTCAACGAAACGTGATCTACGTCACGACGGGCGACAACTATAGCGACCCTCCGACCGCCAACAGCGATGCCTTCCTCGCACTCGACCGGGACACAGGCAAGATTCTCTGGTCGCGTCAAATGACGGCAGGCGATGCATACACGAGCGCATGCCGCATGCCGGACAAATCCAATTGCCCGGACTCCAACGGACCCGATCTCGCTTTCGCATCGGCGCCTATTCTGGTTACGCTGGCGAACGGCCGCCGGGCTCTGGTGGCGGGACAGAAATCCGGCGTCGTGCATGCCGTCGATCCCGATCGTCAAGGCGCGGTGCTGTGGTCCACTCGAATCGGCAAGGGTGGGACGCTGGGTGGCGTTCAATGGGGCTCCGCTGCCGATCAATCGAACGTCTACGTCGCCTTGTCGGACGTCGGCCGCATCTCACTAACGTACAGCGCAAGTTCGGATGTCGATCCGAAAGCCGGCGGCGGCATGTTCGCGATTCGTCTGGAGAATGGCGAAAGAGCGTGGTACACGCCGCCTCCGGAATGCGGCGACCGGCCGAGGTGCAGTCCTGCACAGTCCGCGGCGGTCAGCGCAATTCCGGGCATTGCGTTTTCAGGTTCTGTGGATGGCCACATCCGCGGCTACTCCGCTGCGGATGGAAAAATTGTCTGGGACGTGGACACCGTCCGGTCATATGAGACGGTGAACGGCATATCGGCCCGCGGCGGATCGTTAGACGGTCCCGGTCCCGCCATCGCCGGCGGCATGTTGTTTGTGAATTCCGGTTACGGAGGAAACGGCGGTATGCCGGGCAATGTGTTGCTTGCGTTCTCGGTGGATGGAAAATGATTGACGACTCCCCTTGAGGTGACTATGAATCGACGTTCATTCATGAGCGGCGCCCTTGGCGTAGCGGCAGTGCGTCTGCAACAGCAAGCGCCCATTTCTTCAACCCCGAGTCCTCGCGATTTCTCGCGCCAGGATCCCGTTCAATATCCGGATCCAGATATCGTCGCGCTCGACAACCGATTCCGCCGCTACATCGTCAACAACACCGTGATCCGGCGTTTGCATTTCGGCACGCTGTGGGCAGAAGGTCCGGCATGGAATGGAGTCGGCCGTTACTTGATCTGGAGCGACATTCCGAATAACGTTCAAATGCGGTGGATCGAAGACGACGGCCGCGTCACCACATTCCGTAATCCATCTGGCTACAGCAACGGCAACACATTCGACTTCGAAGGACGCCAGCTTTCCTGCGAGCACGGCGGCCGCCGCGTCGTTCGCTACGAGCCGAACGGAACGGTGACCGTCATTGCCGAGAAATTCCAGGGCAAGCGTTTGAATTCACCAAACGACATCGTGGTTCATCCGGACGGCAGCATCTGGTTCACCGATCCCCCTTACGGCATTCGAGGCAACTACGAAGGATTCAAGGCCGATTCGGAATTGCCTGTGGCCGTTTATCGCGTCGATGGAAAGACCGGCCAGATAGACAAATTGAACGATGAAGTCGGCGGTCCAAACGGGATCTGCTTTTCACCGGATTACAAGAAAGTCTATGTCGCCGATACTGGCGCTCCGCGTGAGATCAAAGTTTGGGACATCGACGGCAAGACCATCCGCAACGGAAAACGTTTCGTGCAACTCGATATTCCCGGCACGGGACAGCCTTCCGCCGCCGACGGAATCCGTTGCGATGTCGACGGCAACATCTGGGCCGGCGCGCGTCCAGGCGTTCAAGTGATGGCGCCGAACGGTGATCGCATCGGCATGATCCGTCTGCCAGAGACTTGCGCGAACGTTTGCTTTGGCGGCGCCAAGCGAAACCGCCTGTTCATGACCGCAAGCGAGTCGTTATACGCGGTGTACGTGGAGACCACCGGCGCCCACATTTCTTAATTCGGGGTCAGACGTCTAAATCACCCAAATTCGCGTGCTAGAGTTCCTCGAATCCAATGGATTGAGCTGCGAATTTGGGTGATTTAGACGTCTGACCCCGAATTAAAAATCTTCTGTGAATGTTGTGCCTTTTTGTGGCTAAATTCCCCGGTACACGGTTGTACTGTTTGAGCCTGGAACGACGACGTCCCGGAACTCATTTGTCATGAAGTTCCGAGACGTTTTTTCTTTTTTGGGGCGGTATGGGAATTCGGGTGGTGCTCCACCACAAGACGATTTACAACTACGACCGGCTGGTCACACTCTCTCCGCAGATCGTCCGTCTGCGTCCCGCCCCTCACAGCCGCACTCCGGTTACGAGTTACTCGCTGCGTATCGAACCGAAAGATCACTTCATAAACTGGCAGCAGGACCCGCATGGAAATTTTCTAGCGCGGCTTGTTTTTCCCAATCCGACCCGGCACTTCTCGGTCGAGGTAAGTCTCGCAGCCGACATGACGGTCATCAACCCATTCGATTTTTTCCTCGAGCCCTATGGAGAAAAATATCCGTTTCGTTATGAATCGCTGGAAGAGCGCGACCTCAAACCGTTTTTAGAGCCGTCAACGCTGGGACCGCTGCTCGAGAAATTTCTCTCGTCAATCGATCGGCGTGAAGTTCGAGTCATCGACTTTCTCGTCAATCTCAATCAGCGGCTGCAACGCGAGATTCGCTACACCATTCGGATGGAGCCCGGAACCCAAACTCCCGAAGAAACGCTACGGCTTGCTAGTGGTTCCTGCCGGGATACCGGATGGCTTCTCGTCCAGATTCTGCGCAGGCTCGGTCTCGCAGCGCGATTCGTATCAGGCTATTTGATTCAGCTCAAGCCCGACGTGAAACCGCTCGAAGGTCCCGCTGGTGCGAATGAAGACTTCACGGATTTGCATGCGTGGGCAGAAGTCTACCTGCCTGGAGCCGGCTGGATCGGACTCGATCCGACTTCAGGTTTATTTGCGGGTGAAGGTCACATACCGTTGGCTGCCACGCCTGAGCCGCAGTCTGCTGCTCCCGTTTCGGGTCTCGTCAGTGAATGTGAAGTGGATTTTCTTCATGAGATGAACGTCACGCGCATTCACGAAGACCCGCGCGTTACGAAGCCGTACACCGCACAACAATGGAACCACCTATGTGAAGTTGCCGACCAAGTTGATGACGAGCTTACCGCCGGTGATGTGCGCCTCACGATGGGTGGCGAGCCGACGTTTGTTTCCGTCGACGACATGGATGGCGAAGAATGGAATACAGCCGCTCTTGGTTCGGCAAAGCTTCGGCTGGCCGGAGACCTTATCAAGCGCCTGCGCGCCAGCTTCGCGCCTGGCGGTTTTCTTCATTTTGGCCAGGGTAAGTGGTATCCGGGCGAGTCACTGCCGCGTTGGGCATTCAGTTGTTATTGGCGAGCTGACGGATTGCCACTGTGGGACGACCCGCAGTGGGTAGCCGATCCCGATCGAAATTACGGTTTCGGTGAGGCCGAGGCCCAAAAATTCGCGGAAGAACTTGCGCGTCGCTTGTCGGTGAATCCGGATTGCGTCGTTACTGCTTACGAGGATCCGATGGCGTACGTGCTGAAAGAGCGACAGCTCCCGATAAACGTCGATCCAAAGGACAATAAGCTGGACGACCCCGAGGAACGTGATCGGGTTCGCCGTGTTTTCGAACGCGGCATTGGCAAACCCGTAGGTTTCGTGCTGCCCCTTCAGCGAGGCCATGGCAAAAACGGACCAGAATGGCAGACGGGTTCGTGGATGCTTCGCGCGCGGCATTTATTCCTTCTTCCCGGTGATTCTCCGATCGGGCTACGTCTTCCACTACAGAGCTTGCCCTGGGAGCCCGCCGGGCAAGTTCACCAGATGTGGGTGATCGATCCGATGGCGCCGAATGCGTCGTTGCCAGTTCCTGCGCGGCATCAGCGACGGCTGAACACGACGGCAACACAGTCAACTGTGCTTACAGGCAATGTCGTACGCACTGCAATTGCAATAGAACCTCGCGACGGCCGTCTCTGGGTTTTCTTGCCCCCCGTTAGTACAACAGAGGACTATGTCGAGCTGATTACGTCAATCGAAGACGCAGCGGCGGCGCTCAATATGCCGGTACTTGTGGAAGGATATCCGCCTCCATACGATCCACGGCTGCGTGTGATCAAGACCACACCCGATCCCGGTGTTATCGAAGTGAACATCCATCCTGCATCCAATTGGCGGGACCTTGTGAACAACACAGTGACGCTCTATGAGCAGGCGCGCTTGAGCCGGTTAGGAACCGAAAAATTCATGCTCGATGGCAGGCACACCGGAACAGGCGGTGGCAATCACCTGACGCTCGGAGGGACGACACCATCGGATAGTCCCTTTCTTCGTCGTCCAGACTTGCTGAGAAGCTTGATCGGATATTGGCTGAATCATCCCGCGCTCTCATATCTCTTCTCTGGAGTTTTTATCGGGCCAACCAGTCAGGCTCCGCGTGTCGACGAGACACGTCCCGACGCCGTGTATGAGTTGGAGCTGGCGTTTAACATGGTGAACCGCCCACAGCCCAATGGAGAATGCCCGCCCTGGCTTGTGGACCGAATCTTTCGAAACCTGCTCGTTGATGTGACAGGCAACACGCATCGCGCGGAGTTCTGTATCGATAAGCTCTACTCACCGGACAGTTCGACGGGAAGACTCGGTCTGGTCGAGATGCGTGCCTTCGAGATGCCGCCACATGCACGGATGAGTCTTGCGCAACAACTGCTCGTGCGCGCGCTCGTGGCCTGGTTCTGGCGCGAGCCTTATGAGGAAAGACCGATCCGATGGGGCACCCGGCTTCATGATCTGTTCCTGTTGCCGTACTTTGTTCAGCGGGATTTTGAAAATGTTATCCGGGATTTGCAGCAAGCCGGATATTCATTTGACGGTGCATGGTTCGCTCCCCACGCTGAATTTCGTTTTCCCGTTTACGGGCGCGTGTGCTACGAAGGTGTGGAACTGGAGCTCCGGCAAGCGATCGAACCCTGGTATGTGCTGGGTGAGGAGCCGGGCGCCGGCGGGACCTCGCGCTATGTCGACTCTTCCTTGGAGCGAATGCAAGTACGAGTGCGGGGACTGACGAATGAGCGAGTCGCAGTGACCTGTAATGGACGACGGCTTCCGTTACAACCGACTGGCACGCACGGGGATTTCGTTTGCGGTGTCCGATATCGAGCCTGGCAACCGCCGCGGTGTTTGCATCCGACGATTCCGGTGCATACTCCGCTGGTGTTCGATGTGGTTGACGTTGAGTCGCAGCGTGCGATCGGAGGTTGTACGTACCATGTGGGACATCCAGGTGGACGAAACTATGAGACGTTTCCGGTGAACTCTAATGAGGCTGAGGCTCGTCGGACCGCACGTTTTTTCGGATTCGGACATACGCCGGGGCCGGTCAGTGTGCCTCCGGTAGAAGTTAACCCGGAGTTCCCGGCGACGTTGGATCTACGCTGGAGCAATCGAAGATGATTCGGGGTGGTTGAAGGAAACTCCTTGCTCGTAAGAACCAATTCAGATCAGTTGAAATACGTTCCGGTAAACGGCTATTGGGATGAAGCACTTTTGCCGTCGGGGTATCCGCGGCGGCATTGGCGGAAGCTTTATGTTGAAATAGGCCGCATGGGTGTTCGTCAACTCGGCCGACGGTGGCAGAGTGGCCAGCAGTTGATCCAGTCGCAAGGCGTTACGTATAACGTCGGCAATCTCCCTGACGGCGGCGAATACCCATGGCCAATGGATCCGATTCCTTTAGTCATCGACGAACGGGAATGGGCCTACATCGAACAGGCCGCCATCCAGAGAGCGACACTATTCAACGCGATCCTATTCGATCTTTATGGCGAGCAGCGGCTACTGCGCGAACGCCTTCTGCCCACAGCACTGGTCTTTGCGAGTCCTCATTTCCTGCGGCCCTGTTTCGGGATCAGACCTCCGGGCGGCGTCCACCTCCACACGTTTGCCCTGGATATCGCGAGGTCTCCTGCAGGAAATTGGTGGGTCATCGCCGACCGAACGCAAGCGCCTTCCGGCATGGGTTACACACTTCAGAACCGGCTCCTAAGCGCCCGAACATTGCCCGAGATTTTTGATCAATGTAACGTCCGGCAGTTGGCGCGCTTCTACGATACCAAGCGAAGCGCTTTGGCTGCTTTAGCGGGTGATCGTCCGAACCCGACCGTGGTTCTCTTGACGCCCGGTCCCCAGAA
>Ga0126377_10003553_pt1 | contig 11081 bp, 7 predicted proteins | sample PanSoiMetPlot_22_FD_92647 | JGI IMG/M metagenome (GOLD analysis project Ga0126377, IMG submission 92647) | Tropical forest soil microbial communities from Panama - MetaG Plot_22 | ecosystem: Environmental > Terrestrial > Soil > Tropical forest > Bulk soil | place: Panama | collected 2016-02-17
CTTTCGCGTCGCCGTAGGTTTTCTGGATCTCCTCGAGCTCGCTGCGGACCAGTGTCCAGCGACTGTCCTCGTCGCGGAGGAGCGCACCGATCTGACGCGCGCGCTTGCGCTTTTCCTCGAGCTCGTTCCGGATGATGAGAATCTCGAGCCGCGCCAGCCGGTAGATCTTCAGCTCGAGAATCGCGTCAGTCTGCTCCGCGTCGAGCTCGAATCGCTTCATGATCTTCTCGGCGGCGTCGGGCTTGCCGTCGGACTTGCGGATGATGCGGATGATCTCGTCGAGCGCGTCGAAGACCTTCTCGAACCCCTCGAGGAGATGGATCCGTTTCTTCAGCGCGGCCAGCTCGTGCTCGAGCCGCCTGGTCACGACCTCGAGCCGGAAGTGGAGGAAGTGCCAGAGGATCTGCTTGAGATCGAGCCGCTCCGGCCGGCCGACTTCCGGGTTCTCGGTCGGGATCAGGCAGGTCAGGTTGACGGCGATGGTGATCTGCAGCGGCGTGTGCTTGAAGAGGTACGCCATGATCATCTTCTCGTCGGCGTCCTTCTTCATTTCGATCGCGATCCGCACGTCTTCGGTGGACAGGTCCTTCACGTCGAGGAGCTGCGGGAGCTTACGGCTCAACACGACTTCGGCAATACGCTCCACGAGCTGTGCCTTGTTGACGGTGTAGGGCACGCTCTCCACGTAGATCGTCTTGGTCGATCGCGTCTCCGGCCCGATGTCCCACGTGCCGCGCAGGCGGATCGTTCCCGATCCGGTCTTGTAAATCTGCTTCAGCTCGTCCGGCGGATTGAGGATCTGCCCGCCAGTGGGGAAGTCGGGTCCCTTGATGTAGCGGCACAGCTGCGCGTTGCCCAGGTCTTCGTTGTCGAGCAGCTTGACGAGCGCGGTGCAGACTTCGGCGAGGTTGTGCGGCGGTATGTTGGTGGCCATGCCGACCGCGATGCCGGTCGTGCCGTTGACGAGGAGGTTCGGAATCCGCGCCGGCAGGACGACGGGCTCGGTCTTGGTCCCGTCGTAGTTGGGTCGGAAGGCGACGGTCGACTGCTCTATCTCACTGAGCATCTCGTCGCTGATGCGCGTCAGCCGGCACTCCGTGTAGCGCATGGCCGCGGCGCTGTCGCCGTCGAGCGATCCGAAATTCCCCGATCCGTCGACGAGCGGATAGCGCAGCGAGAACGGCTGCGCCATGCGCACGAGCGTTTCGTACAACGCGGCGTCGCCGTGCGGGTGATAGCTGCCCATGACGTCGCCCACGACCTTCGCGCACTTCCGGTGCTTCGCGTCGGCGGTCAAGTTCTGCTGCCACATCGTGTAGAGGATCCGCCGCTGCACCGGCTTGAGGCCGTCGCGCACGTCTGGAAGCGCGCGCGCCGTGATCACCGAGAGCGCGTAGTTGAGATAGCGGGACTGCGCCGCTTCGTGGAGCGCGACGTTCGACGTTCCGGCCGGTCCGTCGCCGCCGATGCCGAGCAGAGCAGAACGGATCGCCGCGTCACGTCCTGTCGAGGCGTCCGAGGCGTCCAGATCGTCGAAGAGGGATTGTTCCCGAGGTTTGCGTTTCGCCATAAGGGGTTTCGCTCAGAGTACCAGAGGCTCACCACCTCGCATCAGCGTTTTTCGAGACCGTCCACCCAGTTCTGCACCACCGTCACCGACCGGCTGCCGTCGCTGCCGTCGTTGACGAGCGCGAGAAGGCGCTTGAGGTCTGCCGTCACGTCGATCGCGACGATGCCCTTGGGGAGCGGACCGACCCGGCGTGGAGCGTCGGTCGAAAAATCGGCTCCGCGCCGGACATCGGCGAGGAGCGCAAGCGTCCAGTCCGCGTTGAGGATCAGCAATTGCCGGCTGTCGGCGCGCCACCACGCCCGCGCCCCGCCGCCGGACGTCACACGGTACTTTCGTCGCGGGACCGGAAACTCCTGCACATACACCTCGAACCGCCCGGTTTCGTCGGATTCGTACGCCATCCACTGACCGTCGGGCGAGATTGCGCCGTTGACCTCAGTTCCCGGACCTTGCACGTACGGCGTCGCGCTCCCGCCCGACAGCGGCAGCGTCCAGAGGTCCCAGCTGGTGGTGAGGCCAGCGTCGCGGAAGACGAGGAATCGCCCGTTCGAGGACCAGAACAACGGGTCCTTCGCGAGCGACTTCGATCGGTAGATCGGCTGCTCGGGTGCAGCGCCTTGTGCCGAGATGAGATACATGTCGCGCGGACCGTCTCGATCGCTCGAAAACGACACGCGCTCCGAGTCGGGTGAAAACACCGGCCGCCCATTCTGGCCCGGTGCGTTGACAAGGCGCGACAGGCCGCCGCGTACCAGGTCCACGATCCACAGCTCGGTATCGCCCGGCGATACCTGTCGAACGACAGCCGCGCGCGTGCGATTCGGGGCGAGACCGACGTCGATGTAGGTGCCGGGCGGCATCGGCACTTCGGCCTCCAACCGGCCGGATTGATCGAGCCACACGAGCTTCCTGTTCGACGGCGGATGCGTGACGTAGGTCATGATGCCGCTGGGCGAGGCGCTGATCGCGGCGCCGCCCAGCGCATACGACCCGACGTCACGAGGCACGTCGGGCAACGACACAGGCTCGCCCGACAGCGCCAGCCGTTTCGGATCAAAGGGCTGCGCGATGAGGCTGCCGCGCCGCATCAACAGGAGATGGCCGGATCCGGCGACGACCGGCGCACCCTGACCGCTCAGCAGCAGCTTCCGATCCCGGCCGCTCAGAGATCCGATGAAGATGTTGAACTCGCCGTTCCGCGGTGGAACCGCCAGGTAGACGAAATGATCGGCATCGGGGAAGAAGCTCGGGAACCGGTGGCCGTGCTCGCCTGCCGTCGCGTCCAGCGAAGTCACCGGCTCGGGCTTTCCGCCCGCCGCAGAGACGCGCATCAACGGTCCCTGGTTCACCGGACTGAAGACGATCACGCTGGCCGTGCTCCAGGTTCCGCCCCGGCCGTCGGGCGCGTCGCAGATCTCGTCGATGTGGCCGTTGGCCAGCGTGATCTTCTTCAGCTTGTGATTGCTGAAGAACGCCAGCTGGCGGCCATCGGGCGACCAGAACGGAAACGTGGCGCCATCGGTTCCAGGTAAAGGTCGCGCATCGAGTGAATCCAGCGCGCGAAGCCAGAGTCCCGTGAACGTCGGGGCCAGGGTCGGCCCGACGTCGCCCGTGACCAGCGCCAACAGGCGGCCGTCCGGAGAAATCGCCGCCCCCGTCGAATCGGGAAAGAGCGTCGTCCCCGCCGGGGCAGGAACCGAGAATCGGGCGACCGGCGCGGTCGGCGGCCTGCGCCAGGTCACTGCCAATCCAATGATCGCGATGGCCGCGATCAGCGACGCGAGCACCGCAGCCGCGACAGCCACACTCGCTCGCCGCGCCGACTGCTTCGGCGTAGTCAACTCGGTCGGGATCTCATCGCGCTCGTTCAGTTCCAGCCGCGCATCGGCGATGGCGCTGATCCGCTGGTGCGGATCCTTCTCCAGACAGCGCCGCAGCACGCGCCGAATCGGAGTCGGCAGGCCGGCGGGAAGCGCCGTCCAATCGGGGTCCTGTTTGAGCACAGAAGCGAACGTGTCGGAGATCTCATCCCCCTCGAACGCGCGTCTGCCGGTGATCATTTCGTAGAGCACCACGCCGAAGGCCCAGACGTCGGCGCGTCGGTCGACGGGTTTGCCGCGCGCCTGCTCGGGCGCCATGTACGCGGCCGTCCCAACAATGATCCCGGCTCCGCTGTTGTGCACCGTGCGCGTTGGTGAGTTCATCGCCTCCGCGGCAGTCGCCGCCGACGCCTCGAGCGCCATGGCCAGTCCGAAATCCAGCACCTTCACGGTGCCGTCTTCGCGAATCTTGACGTTGGACGGCTTGAGATCGCGGTGGACGATGCCTTGTTCGTGGGCCGCTTCGAGTGCATCGGCGATCTGGCGCGCAATCGCGACGGCCTCGTCGACCGCGAATCTGCCAGACTGCGCCAGCCGCTCGGCAAGGGTCGGGCCCTCTACGAGCTCCATCACGAGCGCACGGATGTCGGTCGACTCCTCGAATCCGTACAGCTGCGCGATGTGCGGGTGGTTGAGAGCAGCGAGCGTTCGGGCTTCACGCTCGAGCCGCTCGCGGCGTACGGTGTCGGACGACGCGTCGTGCGGCAGGATCTTCAGAGCCACCTGCCGGCCGAGCCGGCTGTCCTGCGCGCGATAGACCTCGCCCATCCCGCCGACACCAATCAGCGCCACGATTTCGTACTGGCCGATCCGTGTGCCGGTGACAAGCCTCATGGGCCGCGTCACTCAGTTGATGAACGCCACTAGAGTATATAGATCGGTTGGAGGTCGCCCATGGTCATCTCGCCAGGTATTGCTGATTCCATCGGCCACGTCATCGGCCGTACGCCGATCATGCGGCTGCGCCGCATCGTCGAGCCGGACAGTGCCGACGTGATCGTGAAGCTGGAGTTCTACAACCCGACCGGCTCGTACAAGGACCGTATGGCGCTGGCGATGATCGAGGGCGCCGAGCGGCGCGGCCTCCTGAAGCCGGGCATGCGCGTCGTCGAGTTCACAGGCGGCAGCACCGGGTCGTCGCTGGCCATGGTGTGCGCGGCGAAGGGCTATCCGTTCGTCGTGCTGTCGTCCGACGCGTTCGCGGAGGAAAAGTTGAAGACGATGCGCGCGTTCGGCGCGGAGCTGCGGATGGTGCCGAGCGACGGCGGGCGCGTGACGCCGGCGCTCTTCGAGCGCTTCAAGGAGGCTATCGCGAAGCTCGCTGCCGAGCCGAACACGTTCTGGACCGATCAGTTCCACAACACCGACGCCATCGAGGGCTATGCCGGCATCGGGACAGAACTCCTGGAGCAGACTGCCGGCCGCCTCGATGCGTACTGCGGGGCCGTCGGGACCGGGGGCATGCTGCGAGGAGTGGCGCGCGCGCTACGCGAAGGCGGCAGCGCCGCGCGGATCGTAGCGCTGGAACCGGCGACGTCGCCGGCGATGACCGCTGGCCGCGGCGGGGCTCACCGCGTCGAGGGGATCGGAACCGGCAGCATTCCGCCGCACATGCAGGACAAGCCGTACGACGAAGCACGCGTGATCGAGGAAGAGCGGGCGCGAGCGATGGCGAAGCGCCTGGCCCACGAAGAAGGGCTCCTCGTCGGGACATCGAGCGCGCTGAACATCACCGCGGCGCTGGATCTCGCGCGAGAGCTCGGGCCGGGGAAGGCGATCGCGACCGTCGCGGTTGATACGGGTTTGAAATACTTGGCGGGCGATCTCTACGATGGAGCGTAGCCTGTCGGAAACGGGGCAGAGCAGGTGGGGCGTCCTACCGGCCTTACCAGCCCCACCCGCCCTATCTGCCCTACTTAATGAACAGCATCTCCCGGTACGTCGCGAGCGGCCACGCCTCGTGCGGGATCTGCAACTCCAGTGCGTCGCCCGCTTCGCGGAGCGCCGTCATTGCGGGAATGACGACGTCGCGGTAGTGCTTCGCGTGTTTCTCCGCGGACCCGTTCGCGTCGTGTTCGAGCGCATGGGCGAGCTTGTCCGTGCGCCTCTTCAACTCGTCGGTGAGCTTGATGACGCTGGCGAGCACCTTCTTGCCTTCGGCTGACTTTCCGCCCGCCGCCTTCACTGCGGCCACGCTTTCCGCGACCTGCTTCTGGTAGTTCAGTGCGGCCGGCAGGATGTAACGGTTGGCCATCAGCACCATGAGCTGGCCTTCGACGTTGACGGTCTTGTTGTAGGTCTCGACCATGACGTCGTAGCGCGCGTGGACTTCGCGCTCCTTCAGGACCTTGTATTTCTCGAAGATCGCCACGACCTCCTTCGACACGAGCTGCGGCAGCGCGTCGACCGTGTTCTTCAGGTTCTGCAGCCCGCGCTTCCCGGCCTCTTTCTCCCACTCTTTCGAGTAGTTGTTGCCGTTGAAGATGATCCGCTTGTTCTCCTTGATCACCTTCTGCAGGAGCGCCGCCACGGCTTCGGCCAGCGGCTTGCCCGCGGCGGTCGCCTTTTCCAGCTCGGTGGCCATGTAGTCGAGCGATTCGGTGACGGCGACGTTCAGCGCGATGTTCGGGTACGCAATGCTCTGATTCGCCGACACCGCGCGGAACTCGAACTTGTTGCCGGTGAACGCGAACGGGCTCGTGCGGTTGCGGTCGCCGGCGTCCCGCGGCAGCTTCGGCAGCACCAGAACGCCGGTGTCGAGCTCGCCGCCGTACTTGGTCGACTTCGCGCCGCCCTTCTCGATCTGCTCGTAGATGTCGGTGAGCATGTCGCCGAGAAAGACCGAGATGATCGCCGGCGGCGCTTCGTTCGCGCCGAGACGGTGATCGTTGCCGGCACTCGCGATCGATGCGCGCAGCAATCCCTGCCATTTGTTGACCGCACGAACCACGGCCGTGCAGAACACGAGGAACTGCATGTTGTCGTGCGGATTGGCGCCCGGGCTGAGCAGGTTGTGGCCCTCGTCGTCGCTCATCGACCAGTTGAGATGTTTGCCCGATCCGTTGACGCCCGCAAAGGGTTTCTCGTGTAGCAGACACGCGAGGCCGTACTTCGGCGCCGTCCGCCGCATCGTCTCCATCGTCATCATTTGATGGTCGGTGGCGACGTTGGCGTTCTCGAATACCGGAGCGATCTCATACTGGCTGGGCGCGACTTCGTTGTGGCGCGTCTTCACCGGGACGCCGACTTTGTAGAGCTCGCTTTCGACCTCCGACATGAACGCCATGACGCGGTCGGGAATCGCACCGAAGTATTGATCCTCGAGCTCCTGACCCTTCGGCGGCCGCGCGCCAAAGAGCGTCCGGCCGGCATTGATGAGATCCGGCCGCGACAGGTAGAAGTAGCGATCGATCAGGAAGTACTCCTGCTCGGAGCCGCACGTCGTGTAGACGCGTTCGGCCGTGGAGCCGAACAGCCGCAGTACTCGGACGGCCTGCTTCGACAGCGCTTCCATCGAGCGAAGGAGCGGCGTTTTCTTGTCGAGCGCCTCGCCCGTCCAGCTGACGAACGCCGTTGGGATCACGAGGGTCACCGCGCCGCCGCTATAGAGCAGCCAGGGCGGGCTGGTCGGATCCCACGCGGTGTAGCCGCGCGCCTCGAAGGTGGATCGCATGCCGCCCGAGGGGAAACTCGACGCGTCGGGCTCGCCCTTGATCAGCTCTTTTCCCGAAAACTCCGCGACGGCTTTGCCGTCGTTGGTCGGCTGCAGAAACGAGTCGTGCTTCTCGGCGGTAATGCCGGTCAGCGGCTGAAACCAGTGCGTGTAGTGCGTCGCTCCGTGCTCGACCGCCCACTCCTTCATGGCGGATGCGACGGCGTCGGCAACCGAGATATCCAGGGCCTCGCCCTGCGTCATCGTGCGCTGCAGTCCGTGGTACACAGGCTTCGGCAACCGTGTCTGCTGCACCTCATCGTTGAACACGAGGCTGCCGAACGCTTCCGTTGCGCGCGTCCCGCGCGCGTCCTTCGAGTCCGCCACCGACCAGTTCCGAATCGCCCCGATTGCCGCGTTGAGTACTGCAGAACCCATGACCGTCGCCCCCTCAGCTCGTGCACGTCAGTGCGCCCGTGCCAAAGTGTAAATTATCCTACTTTTCGTGCAGCTTGCGCAACGGATGAGCATCATCAGAGGCCACTACTGGCCAATTTTGGGTTCTTGACCGCAAAACCGTGCGCGTCGCGCACGGATTGAGGAGCGCTAGGTCGCCGGGCCGACCCAGTCCAGGAGCGTCAGAAATTCGGCGAGCACCATCGCCGTCGCGCCCCAGATTTCTGCGCCCGCGACGTGAAATGCCGGGACGCTCAGCGCCAGGCCGTCGCGAACACGCTCGACGGCGCGCAAGCGACTGGCATCGAGGAGATCTTCGATCGGCACGTACAGAATCCGAGCGACTTCACCATCCGATGGCGTCAGCGACGGACGCGCGCTGGCGACGGCGACGATCGGGTGCAGCCGGAATCCACTGACGGGAATGTCGATCGGTGTCAGCGCTCCCAGAACACGCGCCGCGCCGACCGACAGCCCGACCTCCTCGTGCGCCTCGCGCAGCGCCGCCTGCTCGTAGGTTTCGCCTGGATCGACGACGCCGCCCGGCAGAGAGACCTGCCCGCTGTGTCGTCCGAGCGAGTCGGCGCGAACGGTCAAGACAATGTGGGCCTGGTCGTGCTCTGGAAAGAGGAGCAGGAGTCCCGCCGCGTGGCGAACGCGTGCGGGATTGAAACCCGGCGGCCAGTTGCGTCGCGGAATCGGTGCGAGCCGGTCCTGGGCAGGCGCGCCGGGAAGTTCGGCGGACAGACGGCGTTCCAGCTTTTGGATCGCCTCTTCGAACAGCATGGGCAGAAAGTGGCGCAGCCCCTCAGGGCTGCGGAACGAGATCGCAGGGCTGAAGCCCTGCGCCACGCTCCGCTACTGTATCAGCGACATCGCCGAGCAGCTGTTCTGCGGCGTCGGATACGCATTGGACGTGACGGCGCGGGCGACCTCGGCGGCCATGTAGGCATAGCCCGCGTCGTTCGGGTGCAGGCCGTCCGGCGAGTAGTTCGACGGCAAGTAGGTGCGCGAGTCGCACATCAGATCGATGACGACGATGTTGCCCCCGGCGAGGGGATTCACCACGGTTCGCGTCATCCCGACGGCGATGCGCTGCGCCGCCTGGCGCTGCGCGGCCGTCGCGCCGCTCAGGTACGGCAGCCCCGCCATATTCGGCACGTTGAGGATGACGATGCGCGGCGAGCCGGCGCGGTCGCGGACGCCGTTCAGAAGTGTCGTATAGTCGGCGCCGAATGCCCTAATCTGATTGTCGATGTAGCCGTTCGGGTCGCTTCCGCCGGCTCCGGCGCCAAGCGCGGCCGTAACAGTATTGACCTCGTTCCCGCCGGCGAAGATGGTCACGAGCGTCGTGTTCCGCGGGATGAACGGCATTTCCTGGTCGATGAAGTTGCCGACAATCGTGCGGTTGTGCTGTTGACCTAACTGCTCGAAATCACGGCCGATCACTGCGGATGGCAAACCAAGGTTCGTCAGCGATACAGTGAACCCTTGTCCTGTCAGCTGGCGCGCTGTGACGAACACGTAACCCATGCCGGGGCAGGTGTGGTCCAGTGGGATGCACGGAGTGCTCGAACCGACGCCGTTGGCGTCACTTGCACCGATCGCGGTGTAGATGACGGCGGAACCCGGGCTTGGTGGACCTGGCGCGGTAGGGTTTTTGAGATCGTTCCCGAACTTGTCACAGCTTGCCATCGCGAGCAGGCAAGTGGCGACAACTCCGATCCGTCGAATTGGAGAACCGTGCGATGTACGATAAAAACCCATATTCGTGTTTCGGCCGTTCGTCACAAGCCTTTACTAGAATGTCCGGGTTCGACCCGAAGGAGGTCCCAAGCTGGCAATGAAGGACGGGCTACGGTCGCTCGTTGCGACTGCAGCCGCCACAGCGCTCGGCCTCGCGAGGGCGGCGCGCGGCGGCAGCGAAAGCTCCGTTGATTTGAAGCCTGGCGACGAAGCGCCCGACTTCACGCTGCCCGGTTCGGATGGGCGATCTTATCATCTGCGTGATTTCCGGGGGAAGCGCGCGGTCGTCGTGGCATGGTTTCCGAAAGCGTTCACACCCGGATGAACGGCGGAATGCCGGTCGCTTAGGTCGAGCGGCGACGCGTTGCGGCGGTTCGACGCAGCGTACTTTGCGGCGAGCGTCGACACGCCGGAGACGAACATGAAGTTCGCGAAGTCGCTCGATCTCGATTATCCGATCCTGAGCGATCCGTCCAGAGAGGTCGCGCGCGCGTACGGTGTGCTCGGGTCGACAGGTTTCGCGAGGCGCTGGACGTTCTTCATCGACGTCCACGGGCGCGTCGCGGCTATCGACAGGAACGTGAACGCGGGATCGCATGGAGAAGCCATCGTGCAACGGCTTGCCAGTCTGAAGTCAGACGCCTGAAGTCAGCCACGTAGCTATGCCGATTCTCGATCGATTTCGCGCGCAACCGCGCCAGAAGCATCCGGATCCCGCCGTTCGCCTGACGTTCGTGCAGGAGATTCCGATCGACGAACACGACCTGCTCGCCGAAATCGCGCGCGTCGACGAAGACGCGCGCGTGCGGCGTGCCGCCGCGGCGAAGCTGATGAAGCCTGCCGCGCTCGCGGCCATCGCGCGCGACGATACGGACGAGGGGGTGCGGGCGCAGGCGAACTCGATGCTGCGCGACATCGCGCTCGAGGCGTTCGAAGGCGTCGACGAAGCCGACAGCCTCGCCGCCGTCGACGCGCTCACCGACGCGAAGCTGCTCGTCGCGGTGGCCAAGTCGGCGCCGCGCGAGTCGGCGGCTGCGCGCGCCGCGGCCCGCGTGTCGGACGTCCACGCCCTGGGATCCATCGCACGGCACTCCCCGCATGAATCGATACGGCGCGGCGCCTTCGATCGCCTCGACGATCCCCGCGAAATCCTGGCCGTGGCGCTGAACAGCGAGTTCAAGGATCCGGCGCTCGACGCGGTCGATCGGTTCGCCGACCGCGGCACGCTGGACGAGATCGCCGAGCGCGCGAAGAACCGCACGGTGGCCAAGCGCGCGCGGACGCTCGTGCGCGAGATCGACGATCGCACGGCGCATGCAGCGGCGTCGGCCGCCGCGGCGGCAGAATCCGCTGCGCCGGCGCCCGATCCGGAAGCCGTGGCGCGCGCGGCGCGCGAGGAGGCAGCGCGCGACGCGGAAGCCGAGCGCGCGCGTCTCGCCGACGAGGAACGCCGCCGCGCCGAGGACGAAACGGCCGCCAGGCGGCGGGCCGAGCTGGATGCGGCGGAGCAGGCACAGCGCGAGGCCGAAGCGGCCGCCGCCCGCAAGGAATCCGATCGTCGTCACAGCCGACTCGCCGAGCTCGCCGCATCCGCGGAGACCGCCGCGGCCGAGACCGACCTTGGTGTGGCACGCCGGACGCTGGCGATGGCGCGGCACGAGTGGAAGGATGTCGCGAGCGGCGTGGACGTGGACGCCGCGCTGGCCGCGCGGTTCGCGGCCGCCGAGGCGCGCGTGGCCGAACGCGACGCCGCCGCGCAGGACACGGATCGGCGGAC
>Ga0126377_10003554_pt1 | contig 11079 bp, 7 predicted proteins | sample PanSoiMetPlot_22_FD_92647 | JGI IMG/M metagenome (GOLD analysis project Ga0126377, IMG submission 92647) | Tropical forest soil microbial communities from Panama - MetaG Plot_22 | ecosystem: Environmental > Terrestrial > Soil > Tropical forest > Bulk soil | place: Panama | collected 2016-02-17
CCTTGTGAGAACCAGAGCTTGTTGGCGATGAGCGGCCCATTGAAGGTGATGCGCGGCGTGAATGTGCGCAAGCCGCGCAGACCGCCGTTCAGATAGCGCATCTCCGGGAAGGGGTCGTTCAACTCGAAATTCCATTTGTCTCCGCCGCGCCGGGTTTCGACCGAGACCACTCCCGCCGTGAATCGTCCGTACTGCGCCAGGTAGGGCGTCTTGAAGACGCTGATCGTGTTGACGACGTCCACCGGCACGGTCATCCCGAATTGGCCCGTCGCCGGGTCGGTCACGTCCGCGGAGTTGACGAGCATCGCGCTGCGGTTTTCACTTGTCCCCGAGATCTTGAGCTGTCCCTGATCGGTGCGGATGATGCCGGGCACGAGCGGCAGCGCATCGGCCACGTTGGTCGCGCGCACGGCGGAATCCTTCAACTGCTGACGCAACAGGTCGGTCGAAGGAGACGCCCCTTGTTCCAGAGGCGTGGACCCAGGCCCGATGGCCGTCACATCGATCTTTTCGCCGATCTTGATCTTGGGAACCATGACGAAGCTGACTTCGAGCGGCTGGCCGGCGGCGACCGTCAGGTCGGATTGCGTCAATGTTTCAAACTCTTCTTTGGCCGCCGTGATCTCGTAATCGCCAGGCGCGGGAAGCCGAAACTCAGCCTCGCCTTTCTCATTCGAAACGGCGCTGCCGACTACCGTACCCGCCCTCCTGAGTTCCAATCGCACAGCCGCCGCCGGCCGATTCGATTCGTCGAGCGTTATCACGCGAATCATCGACGTTTGAGCCCTGATCTCGCAATGGATTGACGCCAGAAGGACCACGGCCACGAGGAGGGAGGAGAAGCGCGGCAGAGTCAAATAAGGAAAACGCATAAATAAAACACCACTGCAAATTTAACAATCGGGTACGGACGGATTATACAACATCGTAACGGTTGACTCGCCATGCGATGCCGACTACAATCCGCCTGAGTTGACCGCGAACCCTATATGCGCTTCGCCTGCTCCCTTTCCCCCCTCTGGGGTCATTTAGGATCGTCACGCTCTCGGCGTCACAGATGAACCGGCTCAACTGCGCGTAAATCGAAATTATTATGAAACCTCCGGCATCTTTGGGCGTGGAAGGTTCGTGTTCTAATACGTAGCAGGTACATAAAAGGCGAGCGCTTCGTCAACGAACGGAATCCTCAATCCGAATTGCGATTGCCCCAATTTGATTTTGATATAGTCGATCCAATTCAGGCCGGCATTGAGTTTTGTCTCGAGTCCCGCTTATAGGCGGCTGGTCTCCTTTAGTGAAAGTCGCGCCGCATGAAGGCGAGACTCGAAACTCAACGGTAAGCAAAGGTAATAAGGCCCAGTCAAAGGTAATAAGGCCCAGGCAAACTGGGCGAACCTAACCGAAAGCGGCTTTTGAAATGGCAGAGTTTATTTGCAAACTCGGGACGCCCGGAGGCGATGTCGTCACGCGGACGGTCGAAGGTTTCTCGGAGCAGGAATTGCGCCAGCGTCTCGCGCAGGAAGGTTACCGGATATTCTCCGTCAAGACGTCCGGCATGATAAACGGCGTGCGCGTGCGCGGCGCGGGGGCGCGGTCGATCAAGATCAAGCTCGACGACTTTCTGCTCTTCAACCAGCAGTTGGCCGCCCTGATTCATGCGGGGTTGCCTGTGCTGCAATCGATCCAGATGCTCCGCCAGCGCTCGCCCAATCCGAAATTGCGGTTGGCGCTCTCTGACGTCGAGGCGCGCATCACGTCGGGCAGCGCGCTCTCCGAAGCCCTGGCGGCCCAGGGCGAGACGTTTCCCAAGATCTACACGGCCTCGATTCTGGCCGGCGAACGCTCCGGCAATCTGGACGACGTGCTGCGACGCTACGTCGAATACACCAAGGCCATCGCCCAATTGCGACGGAAGATTCGCGGAGCGCTCACCTATCCGATCATGCTGCTTTGCTCAGCGTTCATCCTGATCGGCATTTTGACGACATTCGTCATCCCGCAATTCTCTTTGCTGTACGACAACCTGGGAGGTGATCTTCCCGCGGTCACGACCTTCGTCGTCGCCGTCTCGTCGGCCATCAGGGAGAATATCTACTGGCTTCTGCCGGCGCTCTTGATAACCGGCGCCGGGATCTATTCGTGGAGGCGAACCGAGAATGGGCGGCGGACGATGGACCGCTGGGTTTTGAAAGTTCCGGTGGTCGGCGAGCTAATCAAACAATTGACCACGGCGCAGTTCTGCCGCAGTCTGGGGACGCTGCTCAGGGGCGGCCTGACCCTCGTCGAGTCGTTACAGATCGCGCTCCAATCGATCTCCAACCGCGAACTCCTGCGCTCGACAGAACCCACGCTCTCGAAAATTCGCGAAGGGAAGCCTTTCACCGAAAGCCTCGGCGCGGCGGGCTGGGCGCCTGAACTGGCCATCGACATGATAGGCGTGGGCGAGCGTTCCGGATCGCTGCGCGAGATGCTCGACGAGGTCGCCGGATTCTATGACGCGGAGACCGAAACGAAGCTCGGACAGTTGACCAGTCTAATTGAGCCGGCGATCCTGCTGATGATGGCCGGCGTCGTGATCACGATCCTGCTGGCGATTTATCTGCCTCTGTTGCAGATGGTCAGCAAGGTGGGAGCGTAACGGCGCGCATTCCGCGGCCGATCGCCTCCATTAAAGACGTGGCTGGGAAAATCCGCCCCCTGGGCTGTTGTCGTATTTATTTTGTATTTATTTTCATGTCCTATCAAATAAAATCTAAATCGCACTAAACAAAGGTAAAAGAAATGGCGGCGTCAGAGCAGAGCGTCAGAAACGGACAGAACGGAGAGAACGGACAGGCGGAGCGTGAGACGGCCGTGGCGTTGGCCGAACGCTATCGCCTGAAATTCATCCATCTGGAGGATTCCCCGGTAGATTATTCGCTGGTGCAGTCGCTACCGGTGGATCTGATGTTGCGGAACAAGTTTGTGCCGGTGCGTCGCGAAAACGGCCATATGGTCATCGCCATGGCCGATCCGTCGGATCTCATGCTGCTCGACGAGTTGAAGGCCCAGTTGCATGTCTCTCTCAAGGTCGAGGTGGCGACGTGGAGCGCGATCGAGGGGGTTTTGCGCAAGGGTGACGCGTCGCAGCGCGTCCTCCAGGAGGCGACTGAAGGTTTCCGCGTCACGCTGGTCAAGGAGACCGACCAGGGTGGCGAAGAAGTCCTCGATCTGGACCGACTCTCGGGCGACGAGATGTCGCCGATCATCAAGCTCGTAGACACCATCGTTTTCACCGCCCTCGAAAAACGCGCATCCGACATCCACCTCGAGACGCGCGACACCGACATGGTCGTGCGCTACCGCATCGACGGCGCGCTCTATGAGGCGGGCGACCCCATAGACATTCGTTATCATCAGACGATCATCTCGCGCATCAAGGTCATGTCGGAACTCGACATCGCCGAGCGACGCGTCCCGCAGGACGGGCGTTTCCGCATGCGCATCAAGGGCCGCCGCGTCGACTTCCGCGTCTCGATCATGCCCTCGATCCACGGCGAAGACGCGGTGATCCGCATCCTCGACAAGGAGCAGATCAACGAAGCGTTCAAAGACCTTAAATTGGAAGTCGTCGGCTTCGACCCGAATCTGCTGGCCAAGTTCCGCCGCTTCATTCGCGAGCCCTATGGAATGGTGCTGGTCACGGGGCCTACGGGTTCGGGTAAGACCACGACCCTGTACGCCGCGCTGAACGAAATCCGCAACGACGAGGACAAGATCATCACGATCGAGGACCCGGTCGAGTACCAGTTGCGCGGCGTCGCCCAGATTCAGGTCAACGAGAAGAAGGGATTGACATTCGCGCGGGGCTTGCGCAGCATCTTGCGCCACGACCCCGACAAGATCATGGTCGGCGAAATCCGCGACCAGGAGACCGCGCAGATCGCCATCAACTCCGCGCTCACCGGCCACCTGGTCTTCACCACAGTTCACGCAAATAACGTCATTGATGTGATCGGGCGCTTTATTAATATGGGCGTCGAGCCCTATAATTTCGTTTCGTCCCTCAACTGCGTTCTTGCGCAAAGGTTGGTCCGCCTGCTCTGCCCACGCTGCAGGAAGCGATACCAGCCGACCGACGCTGAATTGATCGAATCAGGGCTGACGCCGTCGAAGTTCCGCGACCGATCCTTTTACACCACTGTCGGTTGCGAAATATGCAACCAAACGGGCTACCGCGGACGCACGGCGATACATGAATTGCTCGATATGTCAGACAGCATCCGCGAGGCGATCATCGACCGTAAACCCGGCTCGGAAGTGCGCCGCCTTGCGACCGCCGAAGGATTGGGGACGTTGCGCCAGTCCGCGCTGCGACTGGTTTTCGGAGGACAGACTACGCTGCACGAAATCAATCGCGTGACGTTCGTTGAAGAGCTTGAATAGTAGTCATTTGTCAGTAGTCTTCTGGGAGCGCAGGCGCCCTTGCCTGCGTTCTTCCGAAGCGTCACTTTCGGAGCTAGCAGGTAAGAGCGCCTGCGCTCCCAGGAAACACAAATAAGGCAAAAAGGATAGAGAGGGTCATCAACATGAACAAGAATAGATCCAATGGAACCTCTGGCCGCAGATTCCTCGCCGTCTTCCTGTCGCTGTGCTTGCTGCTGCTGCCTAGCGCGGCTCTAGCCGACGGCAAAGACGGGAACGGGAAGAAGAATTTCAAGGAAGGCCTCAAGTACGAGCAAACGCAGCAATGGGACATGGCTGCGCAGCGTTTCGCCCTGGCCCTCTCGGCCGAGCCTAACAATCCCGAATACAAGGTCCATTATCTGCAGGCGCTCGCCCGCGCCTCGCTGATGTACATCACACGCGGCGACGCGCTGGCCGATCAGAACGATTTCGCCGGCGCATATGTCGCTTACCGCCAGGCGTACAATTACGACCCGGGCAACGAAATCTCGAAGTTCAAGATGGAGCGGATGCTCGAAATGCAAAAGGCGCAGGCGAGCGGGACCAGCCAACAGGTCAGCTACAACACCAAGACCGGCTCCATGAAACCGAGCGATACTAGCATCCAACTGGCCAGCAACCGACGCCCCAAGGGAGACGTCGCGACAGACATCATATTCACAGGCATTCCATTCAAGTCGGCGGTCAAGTCGCTCGCTGACCAACTCAAACTGAACGTCGTCTTCGACGACACAATCAGGAACGATCCGGAGACGCTCACTCTGAAAGATGTGACCGTGTCCACGGCGCTCGACGTCGTCCTGATGCAGAAGAAGTGCGCCTTCGAGCAGGTCGACCGCCGCACCATCTTCATCTATCCCGACAACGTGAACAACCGCCCGCGCTTTGAAAAGCTCCTGATCAAGACCTTCTATCTGAACAACATCAGCGGCCAGACGGTGAAGAACGTGCTGGCCCAGATGCTTCCCGCGGGGCGCCAGACCGCGACCGTAGATTCGATGGGCGGGAGCGGCGGCCCCAGCTCCAGCAATGTCCTGATCGTCAAAGCGACGCCAGCCGAATTGCAACTGGTTCAAGATCTCATCAATAACATCGACAAGAACAAGAACGAGGTCGTGCTCGACATCGAAATCTATGAGGTTGGGAATGACAGCATGACTCAGATCGGCAATCAGTTTGCGGTATCGCCGTTGCAGGCGTCACAAAATATTCTCGACAGTAACGGCAACATTACAGGCACTACCACCACCCAGACGCCTTCGCTTACGAGTCTCGGTGGGATCGGGCTCGCCGGATTCCAAGGTAACACAGGCGGCACTACAATTGGCGGCACCCTCGTCTCCCCGTTCCTCGGCGGGATCGGAACACTGATCGGTTTTCCGCCCTCACAGCTCAGCCTGCTGCAATCCCGCGGCAAATCTAAGCTTCTGCACAAGACCCAGATACATGTGCTTGACGGCGGGGAGAATGAGACCAAGGTCGGGCGCAGCGTGCCCGTCAGACTCGGGACCACGGTACCCGGTTACGGGATAAACATCGGCGGGGGCCTGAACGGCGTCAATAACAACAGCAACGGCGGCGTCGCTCAAGGTATAGCGAGCGGCCTGGCGGCGGGGCTCGGCGGGCTCGGCGGGTTCGGCGGGCTCGGCAATGGTTTTGACAGCATTCAATATCGAGACGTCGGCCTGGTGATCAAGGCGAAGCCGCAGATCACGAACGAAGGCTACGTCGAGATCAAGATGAACTTCGAGAGTTCGGAAGTTCAGGCTTCCGGCGCCGACGCCAGCCTTACGCCTACGTTCACGCAAAGGTCGCTGAACACGGTGGCCCGCATTCAGGACGGCGTGACGGCGGTGGTCGCCGGCGTCAATCAAGACGTCAAAAGCGATTCGCGCGCCGGGATTCCCGTTATCGGAATGCTGCCTCTGGTCGGCAGACTATTCGCGACCCCGCAACAGAGCGCCCGTCAGACCGACGTGATTATCACTGTTACTCCGCACATCGTCCGCTCCGCGGGCATCACTCCGAAAGATTTTCTGGCGCTGACCGGTCCCCCGCAGCAGGGCGGGATGAACCAGAGCATCGAAGATGTGATCAATCGCGCCCAGGTCCAAGAGGATGAGGAGCAGCGCATGGTCGCCGAGCAGGGCGCCGGCGCGCCGCTCGACGCGGCCCAAAGCATTGGAAGCCCGGCGGCGACGCAGCAGGCGGGTTTCAACCCACAGCAGCGTCCGGGCGTTTCGCAGCCGGCCAACTACAACGGCCAGCAGACTCCGGGCGCTGTCTTGCAACCGACGATTCAACCCGCCAGCAATCCCAACGGTCCCAACAATCTCAACGGTCGTGGCCTGACGCCGCCGCCTCCTCCAGAGAAGCAGCGGTCTGGGGCCCAGGGCGAAGATGGCGGGCCGCGCGATTTGAGTTCGTCCCAGAACGGCGCTCCGAACCCGGTCGTCGCTTCGCTGGCTCCGGAAAACATCGATAGCAAGGTCTCCAGGATCTTGGCTGAGGATAAGGCCAGAAAAGCCGGCGGAGTTCTGGATAACGCGAACTCGGCGGTGAGTTTCAACCTTTCGCCGAGGCCCATCAAGGAGCATCTTGGAAAATCCTTCACAGTCACGATCGACGTCAGCGGCGAGAAGCAGATGAGCGGCGCCGACATCGCGCTCAAATACGACGCTTCGAAGCTGCAAGTGAAATCGGTGCGTGACGGCGGGCTCTTCGGACAGCAGCCTGACTTCAGTTACGACAAAAAACAGAAGGGCATTTTGACCGTAAGCGTCAAACATCCTTATGACGCCCCGACGGCGACCAGCGGCCGGTTAGTCTTGGTCGAATTCTCCGCGATCGGCGAAGGCCAGTCGGAGATCGCTCTGAGCAGTGATCAAACCAGGGCCAAAGTCGGCGCCGCGCAAATTCCCGTCGCCGGCTCCGCCATTCAGGTCACCATCGGCCGCGACTAGGCGCAAACAAAAAAGGGAATGGGGAGTGGGGAATAGGGAATTGGGAAAAAAACGCGATTCGGCGCTGAGTTCGTATGAAAAACAGGTTTGGAAAAACAATGCGCAGCGGGCCGAAATTAAAGGATTGTGGGAATGATTCATTCCCAATTCCCAATTCCCAATTCTCCATTCCCCATTCCATCGAAGCAGGCTTCACCCTGCTCGAGCTGATCATCGCGCTTGGGATCATCGCGATTCTGACCGCCGGCGCAATCCCGGTGGCCAGGAATTTTATCAAGCGTGATAAGGAGATTGAGCTGCGGCGCAACCTGCGCGAAATCCGCAGAGCGGTAGACGCCTACCAGATCGCTTGCCAAGCCGGGCAGATCGGCCCGCTCGACAAGCCGCCTCCGGAAAACATGTGCTATCCAGAGAAACTCGAAGTCCTGGTCGAAGGAGTAGTTCCTCCGAACCAAGTGGAGGGAAGGATTCGCTGGCTGAGGCGCATTCCCAAAGACCCTTTCACTGGGAACACCGAGTGGGGGACGCGTTCCGTCGATGACGATCCCGACTCGGTTACAGGGGGGGGGCATGGCGTGTTTGACGTTTATAGCAAGTCGAATGAGAAGGCGCTTGACGGAAAGACGCTGTACAAGGATTGGTAGCCATGAGGCTTAAAACCCAAGAATCGAATCGCATGTCGCGACTGCGGGCCCGCGCACAGAGCGGCTTCACGTTTATGGAACTGCTGATCGTGATGGTGATCATCGGGATCCTCGCCGCAGTCGCGATTCCGAAAGTCATTATCCACCTGCGCCGCGCGAAAGAAGTCGTCCTGCAGCAGAATCTATGGACGATGCGCCGCGCGATCGACTTTTACTGGCAGGACAAGGAGAAGCCCCCGGCGACTTTGGAGGAATTGGTCTCGGCGGGCTATCTGCGCGAGGTACCCAAAGACCCGGTCTGCGCCGATTGCCAGTGGAACCAGATCCCGGCGCCCGCCGACGACGCGAATTCGGCCGGCGGCATCGGCGACGTGAAGAGCTCGGCGCCGGGCGAAGATACAAACGGAAGAGCATACGCGGATTACTGATACGAAAATGAGACAAATTCCCGTCTTATCCGATTTTTTCAACTATCTGACGGCGCCTCGACTACCGCGCACCTCACTTTCAATCAGCGAGACACATCTGGCGATGATTACGCTCAAGCGAATCGGCGGCGATTTCGAGCCGCGCAACCTGGGCGTATCGCGGGTCCCGGACGGGATCGTGCGCCCGAGTTTCACCGAGCCGAACGTCGCCGACGAGCGGGTCTTGATAGAACATCTGTCAAAGACGGCGTCTCGCTCCGGGATGGATAACATCAAGGAGTTGAGCGTCAGCTTGCCCTCGGGCAGCGCGCGCAGCATAGTGGCGGCGCTCGACGCCACGCCGACTTCGCGGACCGAACTGGGACAGATGATCGAATGGAAGGCTGAACGCGGCCTGGGGCAGAAGGTCGCCGATCTGCGGATCAATTACACCCGCCTGAGAGATCTGGGCGGACGCCCGCAATACCTGATTTCGGCCACGACCGAGGGAGTGATTGCGCAATACGAACGAATCTTCGAGCGGCTCGGTTGGCATGCCGGAATGATCGCGCCGCAGCATATCGGCGAAGCCCAGTGGTTGATGCGACAGGGCCTGGAAGACGATCAGATCGTTGTCAGCCTGAACGAACGCGGTTTCGACACCGTGATCGTGCGCGGCCAGGAGCCTTTGATGGTGCGCGAGGTCGAATGCGCGCCCGAAGAGCGCGAGAATGAATTTTACCGGTTGATGGTTTTTTATCGCGACCGCCTGGCGCTCGAAGGCGCCGACAGGCCGCTCAACCGCGCGCTGATAATCGGCCCCGTCTTCGAGCAGCGCCGCTTCCACAATGTACTGGCGTCGGCTATGGAGAGAAATGTGGTCGCGCTTGCCCCCCCGCAAATCCGCCTGAGAGTCGATCCTAACGCGCCGTTCAATAATTTTGCGGCCGCCGGAGGTTTGGCGACCATGGCGTGGAACTGAGAGAGCCGAGTCACGCCATAAAAAGGCATCGGCCGCGATGCGATATATCGTTAGATTTTGGTGAAATTGAGGGTTGTGGATCCCCATCTACAGGCGGCAGGGCGCTTATCTAATTGATCTGCTCAGCGTCCGAAAACTGCCGTATGAAGGCTGGAGTCCGCAACCCTTTTTCGGATGGCGCTAAAAAAATATTCTTTAGGAATAAAAACTCATCTCAGGCTTCGCCCGTAACGAATAGACATATTGATATTTAGCCGGTAAACTGCTAAATCGCTCATCTGTTCTTCTAATTTTTGCTGAGTATTTGGCAACATCCATTGGCGGGTTTGATCGCGTATTTTAAGCTATGACTGTTATTCTGATTATGACGTGATTATGACGTGATTATGACGTGGGATGAGGTAAAAGAACTGGCTCCGCTGTATGTAATCGGGGCGCTCGATGAGAAAACGGCGCGCGACCTTGAAGCGTCGTTGCATAACGCCGCTCCCGAACATCGGCGCGTCATCGCCCGGTGGCGCGACGTAGCCACATTGTTGCCTCAAGCCTTGCCACTTCAAACTCCGCCGGATTACCTTAAAGAGCAATTGCTCAATCGCGTCGCCGAGGAAGTTCAGGAAACTCCGATCGAGATCGCCGTCGAAGAATCGACTTTGGAAAAGGCGGCTGAGCGGGCCGAGAGGAATGTCTTGCCGTTCGTCCAACCTCGCCGCGTCGAATCGAGGACCGCGCGCTGGCTGTTGATCGCCGCCACCGCGCTGCTGGCTCTCACCTCCGCCTATCTATTCAAACAGAACGCCAATCTCGTGCGCGAACGCGACGATCTTTCGGAAGAGCTGGCCGGGTGGAGGCGACAGGTTGATGACATCGTCTCTCCCAAGACCAGGGTCATAGCGATGGCCGGCGTCGAAACTCCGCAAGCGAACGCCAAGGTCATCTGGGACACGAAAGCGCAGCAGTGGGACATCTACATTTTCGATCTGCCTGCGCCGCCTTCCGACAAGGACTATCAACTCTGGTACGTGACGGCGAATGCGAAGATCAGCGCCGCCGTCTTTCGCACCGACGAGCAGGGGCGGACTGTTTTGAAATTGAGCCTGCCTCCGGACGCGCTGGCCGGCCTGGCCGCCACTGCGGTGACTCTCGAACCGCGAGGAGGCTCTGCTCAACCAACCGGCAATTTCTACCTCAAAGCCAGCATCTAAGTTATGATCAAAACACTTGAATGGACCGATCATGGAGTGGTGATGATCGACCAGCGCCTGTTGCCCGCCGAAGAGACCTATCCCATTTTCAGAACATACGAAGAGGTCGCCTGGGCGATCAAAGAGATGGTCGTTCGCGGCGCGCCCGCCATCGGCGTCGCGGCGGCGATGGGAGTCGCGCTCGGCGTCCGCGACGCGGTGACTGAAGACCCCGACGAGCTCGACGGGGAGCTCATGCGAATTTGCGATGTGATCGGCTCTACGCGCCCGACCGCTGTCAATCTCTTCTGGGCGATAGATCGCATGCGCGGCCTTTACGCCGCCCTCAGAAACGCGGAGATCCCGCTCGACGAAATCCGCTCCCGACTGGTAGACGAAGCCAAGCGGATGCACGACGAAGACATAAAAATCAACCGCGCGATGGGGCTGAAC
>Ga0126377_10003555_pt1 | contig 11077 bp, 9 predicted proteins | sample PanSoiMetPlot_22_FD_92647 | JGI IMG/M metagenome (GOLD analysis project Ga0126377, IMG submission 92647) | Tropical forest soil microbial communities from Panama - MetaG Plot_22 | ecosystem: Environmental > Terrestrial > Soil > Tropical forest > Bulk soil | place: Panama | collected 2016-02-17
CAGTTCGCCAAGGAGCGCCGTCGATGCACGGGTATAGAGCTCGAGCGCACCGGCCCGATCGAGCCGCGTTCCGTTGCGCACGTCCAGGGCAAGCGTTTGTGGGTTCATCCAATCATTCCGAGGGGCTTCGCCCCTCGGACTCCCCTACACGCGCCCTCGCTCGCCGCTGCGCCGGCTCGCTCCGGTCGCGTGGCTCGCTTCGCTGCGCTTGCTCGCGTCTTGCGTTGCGGCGCCTTGCCTGGGCTCACTCGCGCGCTCATTCGCCACTGTCAGACTGGGTATGAACACCACGTCTAGTAAAACATCGGCGGCACGAGCGAGTTCACGACACCGGCGCGCTCGGCGAACTCGTAGTACTTCATCAGCCCGGCCTCTTCGCGCTCACCCAGCGTGTACTGGATATTCTCTCTCAAATAGGACTGGCCACGCGGCGCACGCTCGGGGCCGCAGTACGCCGCCGCCACCTCGTCTGACTGCGCCACACCCCGGTCTCGAGCCGTAGTCAGCGCCGCCACCGCCGCCTGTGACAGCGCATCACGACGGCCGGCCCAGAATGCCCACACAAAGGGAAGGCCGGTCAGCGACTTCCACTGCTCTCCCAGGTCGATCTTTTCGGCTCCGAGCCGTTCGTGATCCAGAAACAGTGCCGGGTCGCCGATGAGAAGCGCCGCGTCACAGCGACGCAGCATCTCGGCGGCATTCGGCGGCATCGGTTGAAAGTCCGGATCGATGCCGAAACGCTCCAGGCAGAGAATCCGCAGCAGCGCATACGACGTCCTGGAGCTGGTGTCCGCCGCAATCGACCGGATTTTCTCGATTGGTGTCTTCGAAAAGAGCGCCACCGAGGCCACCGCCCCGTTGGAAATGATGCCGACATTCGGGACGATGCGATAGTCGCGCCCGCGCTCGTATTCGATCGACGGGATCATACCGACGTCGATGGAGCCTTCGTGAAGCAGTGCTGCGCATTTCGAGGGAACGTCGAACCTGAGCGAGAAGAGGTCCGTGCGCAGCTCGAGGCCGAATACCAGCGGCCGGGCGTTGAGGTAGTCCACTGCCCCGAGGCGCGCAATTCCCATCAACCGATCGCCTCGAACCGGGCGTTCCGCTCGATCGGTTCGAGCCCGGCCGAGCGGATGTTTCCGCGAATCTCTTCGAGCGGACTGCGACGGGTGCCGAGAATCCCCGGGTCAACAGCGGCGACGGCATCCACATCATCGGCACCGATGGTCAATGCAAACTGCGCGAGCTTCGGTCCGTACAACTGCCAATCAACCTGAACGGACGGGATGTTGTCTGCCACCAGCCGTGCCAAGGCAACCTGCTTCACGTCATCGTAGCCCGTCGTCGGTGACGCGACGGCAATCGTACGAGGCAACGGCGCAAACGCGTGAAAACCGCCGAGCTCATTCTGGAGGTCGCGGGCCCTTCGGGCGAGTGCGACACGATCGCCAGGTTGAACGTTGACGGTGAGACGCCGTACCGCCAGACCCGCGGTTCGGGCGGAAGTGATCGCGGATGATGCCTGGTCGAGGCTGTCCAGCGGGACTTCAGCGATCTCCTCGAGGCCTTCGTCCCGAAGTACGCGCAGCGTGTGATCGAACGAGGACGAGCCCTCGAGCGCGACAAGATCGGCGAGCGAAAACCCGGTCAATGGAATCGCACCGGCAAGGCTGCGGGCGGTGCGAACCACGGCCGCAGCGGCGTCAAGCGAACGGGGTGAGCCAACCAGCCTGAACTCGCCAGCTGACGTTCGCGCCGGCACCGAAGCAGCCGCCGCATCGACGTGAATCTCGAACACCCTCACGAACGTCGTCTGCGGACCGCGCAGCCGTCGCCTCACCTCGTCGGCCCGCATGCCGATGGCGATGAGGTCCTTGCTCTCGAGTAGGTCCTGCGCGTCAGCCTCGGAAATCATCTCCATCCTTGTCGAATCTTCTCCCAGAGCGCTTCGGCCTTGCGAGCTGCGGCAGGGCTGGTAGCGATCTTCGTCGGCCATTGCCGCTTGAATCCTTCAGACGGCCACTTTCGCGTCGCATCGATGCCCATCTTGCTGCCGAACGCCGGGAGATCGCTGGCGTCCTCCAGATCGTCCACCGGCCCTCTGGTGAACTGAATGTCACGCTCCGGATCGTAGTGCGTTCCGACAATCCAGGCGACCTCAGCTTCGTTCTGCACGTCGACATCCTTGTCGACGACGATGATCGTCTTGGAGAACATCAATTGGCCGAGCCCCCAGAAAGCGTTCATGATTTTGCGGGCGTGACCGGGGTATCGTTTGTCGATCGACACGAGTACGAGGTTGTGAAAAATTCCGGCCGCCGGGAAGTGCATGTCCACGATCTCCGGGAGCGTCTTCCGAATGAGTGGAAGAAAGATCCGCTCGCTCGCCTTTCCCAGGTAGTAATCCTCCATCGGCGGTATGCCGACGATCGTGGTCAGATAGACCGGGCGCTTACGGCGGGTAATGCACGTCAGGTGAAACACCGGATAGTCGTCGGGATGGGAGTAGAACCCGGTGTGGTCGCCGAACGGGCCCTCCCGGCGACGTTCACGCGGCTCGACATACCCTTCGAGGACGATCTGTGAGTTCGCCGGAACCTCGAGATCGACGGTTATGCACTTGACCAGTTCGACCCGCTCGCGGCGAAGGAAACCCGCCAGCATCAGCTCGTCGAGACCTTCGGGCATCGGCGCGGTCGCCGAATAGGTCAACGCGGGATCGGGGCCGAGCGCGACAGCCACCGGCATCCGCTTCCCCAACCGCTCTGCGACGCGATAGTGCTGCGCGCCGCCCTTGTGCCTCTGCCAGTGCATGCCTGTCGAACGGCCGTCGTACACCTGCATGCGATAGGTGCCGATGTTCCGTGCACCGCTTTCCGGGTCCTTCGTGAACACGAGCGGGAGCGTGATGTAGCGGCCGCCGTCCTCCGGCCAGCACTTCAGGATCGGCAGCGCCTCGAGCGAGCCGTCACGCTCCACGACTTCCTGGCACGGCGCGTCCGAGACAGTTTTCGGCATCAGGTCGCGCAGACGCCCAATCGTCGGCAGCATCTTGATCGCGTCGAACATGCCCGTCGGGATCTTCGGCGTCGCCAGCTCCTCGATCTCGCTCGCCAGATCGTCGAGCCTGGACACGCCAAGCGCCATGCAGATGCGCGTCATCGACCCGAACAGGTTCAGCGCAACCGGGACATCGAAGCCGGTCGGCCGCTCGAAGAGCAGCCCGGGACCGCCGCCCGGCGACTTCGACACGCGATCGGTAACCGCGCAGATCTCGAGGTCAGGACTCACCGGCTCCGTCACGCGCGCGAGTTCGCGGGCTTTATCGAGGGCGGCGATGAAGTCGTTCAGGTCTTTGAACATTCGTGTTCTTCCGCCTAAAGGCGGAAGCTACAAATCCGTACGTCAGCTCTTCGCCATCGTCTCGGCCACCCGCGTCGCCAGTTCGAGGGCACGGCGGCCGGCCGCACCGTCCACCAACGGCGACGATCCAGTACGAACGGCGCGGACGAAATCGGCAATCTCCCGGCGCAACGGTTCATCGCGCTCGACCGGAAGGGCTCCCCCTTCGATCGACGGACGTGCCCCGTCGCGGCGGACGAGCCGCCATCCTTCCACTTCCTGCGCCGCGTAGTCGATCGAAATGTAGGCGTCAGGCTGAAAGAAACGGATCTTGCGCACACGCTCCTTGCTGATCCGGCTGGCCGTCACGTTCGCAATGCAGCCTGATGCGAACTTCAGTCGTGCGTTGGCAATGTCGTACTTCGACGTCAGCACCGGAACGCCGACGGCCTCAATCGAAGCAACGTCGGACCGCACGAGCGCAAGAATGATGTCGAGATCGTGAATCATCAGATCGAACACGACATCGATGTCCAGGCTGCGATCGGGAAAGGCGCCGAGCCGATGGACCTCGATGAATCTTGGCGACGTGACCAGCGGGAGGACGGCCGCGACCGCGGGGTTGTAACGCTCTGTCTGCCCGACCGCGAGCACGGCGCCAGACGCCTGCGCCGCCGCAACGAGCTCGTCCGCCTCGGACAGCGACCGCGCGATCGGCTTCTCAACCAGCGCAGCGACACCGGTCTGGAGAAACGGCAGCGCAATGTCCCGGTGAACCTCGGTCGGGACGGCAATCGACACGGCGTCCACCGAGTCGAGGACGTCCCGGTAGTCCGCCAGCGCCGGCGCACCGGTGGCTGCAGACGCGGCAGCGGCCCGCTCGGCGTCGGTATCGACAACGGCGACGAGTTCCACGCCCTCGAGCGTGCTGAGAATTCGCGCGTGATGCCTGCCGAGATGACCCACGCCGATCACCGCGACGCGCAGCCGATCAGCCTGCACGCTGCTCGCTCCGCGGGCGTCCGACGATGGCGATGCCGGCTTCGTTGGCGGACCCGAACACGTGTTCGCCGTCGAGGATGAGCGTTCGTTCCGCGTCGATCGACAGCGCTGTCGCGCCGGCAATGCGCATCGCCTGGATCGTCGCAATCCCGATGACCGGAACGTCGAACCGCATATCCTGTTTCGGCTTTGCGACCTTCACGATCCGCACACCCGGACCGGCGAGGTGCCCGGCCCGGCCGATGACCTCGTCTGTGCCTTCCATCGCTTCGACGGCAACAACGGCCTTGTGCTTGACGGCGATTGTCTGACCGATGTCCAGAGCGGCGATGGCATCAGCCATCCGGTACCCGAAAACGAAATCGTCATGCTCCTGTTCGTTCGGCATGCGATCGGTCAGCGTGCCGGGCCTGGCGAGGAGCGGCTGCAGGAAGGTCGTCGAATCCAGCAGCTCGATGCCCTCGTCGCGCATCACATCGGCCACGGCTGAGATCAGGGCGTCGGTATTACGAGCCTTCAACCGACGCAGCACCGACACCAGGGTGAAATCCGGCATGATCCCGGAAAAGATCTTGACGTGTTTCACCTGGCCGGCCATCACCGCCTGCGAAGCACCCGCGCTCTTGAGGACCTTGATGCACTTGCCAAGCTGCCCCAGCGAAACCCAGTGAAAGTCCGCTTTCGCCTCACGGGCGCTGCCCTCGAGATCGGGGAAGGCCTCCTCCTTGATCGCCACGACGGTCACGTCGTGGCCAAGATTGCGCGCTCCCTGAAGGACCAGGAAAGGAAACCGCCCGTTGCCCGCAATGAGGCCGATTCTGCTCATGCCCGAAGAGGGTCAGTCTATCATTCATTATCCGAGGGGCTTCGCCCGTCGGACTCCCCTACACGCGCCCTCGCTCGCCGCTTCGACGGCTCCCTCCGGGCGCGTGGCTCGCTCGCGCGCTCGCTCGCCGGCGCAAATACGGGCGTCGGCAGGCAGGTTTCAAGCATCAGCGTTGTCCTATTCAAAGACCATGAAAGGGCCGGTTACGTCGTATCATTAGAAGAAGCGAGCGGAACAGCTGTTGCTTGGAAGCTCGAATTTCTGGATTTTCAAGGAGAGGAAATGCGCCGTTTGTTACCTGGTGTCCTGCTGCTCGCGCTCGCAACGAGTCTGGCTGGATGCAACGACAGCAACACGAATACGCCGACGACCCCCACGACCCCTACGACTCCTACGACACCCGCTACCACGGAGACGTTTAACGGCACGCTGCATTTGAACGGGGCCGAGACGTATAACTTTACCGCCACGACCGGCGGGACCATCATCATTACCCTGACAGCAGTCGCCAGTGGCGCGCCGCCCATCGGGCTAAGCCTGGGCACATGGACCGGCTCCGCGTGTCAAATCGTGATCGACAACTCCAACGCGGCGGTCAACGCCGTGGTCACCGGCACGGTCACTTCTGCAGCCAGCCTGTGCGCCCGGGTCTACGACCCGCGCAGCGCGGTCTCGACGCCGGCTGATTTCACCATCACAGCGGCGCACCCATAACCGAATGTTGAATTCTGAATGCTGAATTGAACCCCATTCATTCAGCATTCAGCACTCAACCTTCAGCATTTCAACATTCTATTCGTCCGCGACCTCTTCGAGCCGGCGGCTCGGGCGGCGCAGGCCGACGCCCCGGCTCGACGTGCGGATGAAGTCGACGAGGTACTGCACCTCGTCGCACTTCAGCGTCGGGTCGCGCTCGATCTGCGCCAGGGCGCGGCTGGTGTTGGAGTGCAGGAGGTGCCGGTAGGCGCGACGCAGCTTGGCGATCGAGTCGGATGAGAACTTCCGGCGCACGAGCCCAATTGTGTTCAGCCCGTAAATCCGCGCGCGGTTGCCGACGGTCTTCGCGTAGGGCAACGCGTCCTTGGTGATCACCGAGAACCCGCCAATGAAGGCGTGCCGGCCGACGCGGCAGAACTGGTGGACACCCGACAACGCGCTGATCGTCGCGTAGTCCTCGACGGTTACGTGCCCGCCCAGCGTTGCGCCATTGCCAAAAATCGTATGGTTCCCGACGTGGCAGTCGTGGGCAATGTGCGCGTACGCCATGAAGACGTTGTGATCGCCGATCGTCGTGACCCCGCCGCCACCCTCGGTGCCGCGATGAATCGTGACGAACTCGCGAAAGACATTCCGGTCCCCGACGATCAACTTCGTGGGTTCACCGCGGAACTTCAAATCCTGCGGGATCAACCCGACCGAAGCGAGCGGGAAAATCTCGTTGCCGTCGCCGAACTCGGACGGCCCCTCGACGACCGCCGACGCGCCGACGCGGCAGTTGCGGCCCATCCGGACCTGATCCCCGATCACCGCGTGCGGGCCGATCACGCTGCCTTCACCAATCACCGCGTTCGGGTGCACCACGGCGCTCGCGTCAATCGTCACGCCCGGCCGCGTGCCGGGACGGGATTCGGCGATCACAGCGAGCAACAGGTCGGCTTCGGCGGCGACATCCTCCCCGATGAACGCGCGCGCGTGCGCCCGCGCCAGCCGCGCCCGCCGCGGCCCCATCGTCACCTCGAGCCGCAGACGGTCGCCGGGCACGACCGGCAGCCGGAACTTCGCGTTGTCGACACCGCGCAGGTAGGCGCCCGCTGCCGCGCACCGGTCGCCGGACTGTGTCAACAGAATCGTCGCCACCTGCGCGAGTGCTTCGATCATCAACACGCCCGGCATCAAGGGGGCGCCAGGAAAATGCCCCTGGAAGAACTCCTCGCTGACGGTCACGTTCTTATAGGCGACGACGCGCTGACCGGGCTCGAGCTCGGCGATCGCATCGACGAGTGCGGACGGATAGCGATAGCAGAGGCGGTCGAGAGATTCGGGAATGTTGATCGACACTGAAGAGCGAGTGTATCAGAGTCGCAATTCGCGGTCCGTCCGCCTTCGCGGATGCTCCGCCGCGACACGTGCGGCTTTCGAAGAGCCGCTTCGGCGGGACAGGCTCGGACTGAACGCCAAAAGGCAAAAAGAAAGGCCGCATCGTCATCAACGATGCGACCTTTCACTAGAACCGAGGCCTCGCGCCCGTAGTGCTCTAGCTTGCCGCGCCGAAGCGACGTAGTCGCGAAGGCCGGCGAATAGCGAACGATTACTTCTTGACCGGCGCCGTCTTCGATGCCGCGTCGAACCGCTTGATGATCTCGCTCGACAGATCGAGACCGGGCTCGGCCGCGATGATGCCGGAGTCGCGGATGCTGAAGATAAACAGCAGGCCCTTGTCTGCGCGCAGCTGCTCGATGACGGGGTTGAGCTTGTCCTGAAACTCTCCCTGAAGCTGATTCGTGAGATCCTGGACCTCGGTCTGTGCGTCCGTCTGCGCGTACTGGAGGTCGCGCTGGCCCTTTTCGATGTCCTTCTCGAGTTGCGAGCGGGCCGCGTCGTTCAGCACCGATCCACCGGACTGCAGCTTGTCCTGCATCGCCTTCAGGGCATTGCTCTTGGCGAGGAGTTCCGTGTTCTTCTTCTTCCGCAGCTCGTCGAGTTTCGCCGTCGCGGCTTTTCCTTCCGCGGAGTTGCTGGCCACGGCCTGGATGTCGATGAACGCGAATTTCGCCCCCTCCGGGAATGGAGCCGGTGGCTTCGGCGCGGGCGCCGGGGCGGCCGTCGCCGGCGGCGTCCCAATCGGTGGAGTCGCGGGCTTCTGCTGCTCGGGCTTCTGCCCGGCCGGGGGCGTCTGCGCATAGCCCGGTGTCGCGACAAGCAACAGGCCCATCGCGCTGGTCATCATCATCATCTTCAACAATTTCATTCGAACAGTCCCCTCAAAGTAAGTTGCCAGTTGCCATCTTCCAGCTATAAAGATGGGCCAGGGTCTGACGACCCTGGCCCCTTTCCAAACGCCGCTTCGAAAACGATCAGAAGGTCGAACCCACCGCGAACCGGAACTTGTATTTCTTCTCCGGCTGGAGGTTATTGTCGAGCACGTTCTCGCGCGACGGATTCATCGCAAAAATCAGCCGGAACGGCACGTTCAGCACCGGCATGAAGAAGCGGATTTCCGCTCCGGTCGATGTCTTGAACGCGTTGGTTTGGCCGATGATATCCGTCTGCACCGGCAGCGGCAGCCCCGCCAGCGGATTCGAGATTATACCAACGGTGTCGATGAACGTCGGATACAACGAGCCCGGCTGTGTCCGCTGGTAGATTGGCTCCTTCCACGAGAAGTGCTCGCCGACGTTCCGCACCTGGCCGGTATCGAAGAACAGCACCAGGCGGACCGGGCCGGCGATATGAATCAGGTATTCGGCGTTGAACAGGAGGCTCTTGTTGCCGCCGACCGGAACGCCTGAGATTTCGTCACGCGGCGACACCGACCGGATGTCAAAGCCGCGGATGCTGTATTCGCCGCCGAGGAAGATCTTCTGGAAGATCGGGAGCACCCTGGTGTCGCCGTACGGCCGCAGATACTCCCAGGCCGCCCGGAATCCGAGCGACGTCCGCTTGTTCATCGGGTGGTACCAGATGCCCTCGGTCCGGGGATTGATAAAGCTCGTATTCCCGCCGATGCCGGCCACGTCGAACGACATCGTGTAGCGCTTGCCCTGGGTCGGGAAAATCGGGTTGTCGACCGTGTTGTAGACGTAGCTCGGCCCGATCTTGCTGATGATCCGCTTGCCTCCCTGCTGCGTGAGCAGCGAGTCGGCCAGCAGGGGATTGCCTCGCAGGATCTGCGGATCGTTGAACAGCGGGTTCAGATCCTTGATCTCGACGTTCTCGTAGCTGTAGTTGATGAACATCCGGGCGAAGTCCTGCACCTGGAAGCCATAGACGACGTTGCCGCCTTGAGACTTCTGGGTGTAGAGCCCGATGTACTGCAGCTCGCGGATGAACAGATCGACGCCGGCCGTCATCGGCTTGTCGAACAGGAACGGCTCGCTGAACGCCAGCTGATAATTCGTCGCGCGGCTGCCCTGCTGCGCTGACACGGTGAAGGTCTCACCGCGGCCGAGGAAGTTCGACGTCTGGAACGCAAGCTGCCCGAAGAAGCCGTCGTACTGCGACACGCCGGCGCCGAAGGTCAGCTGGTTCCGGTTCTGCTCCTCGAACTTCAGCTTGATGTCGACCTTGTTGTCCACACCGGCGGTCTTCTCGACGCCGATCGCTTCCCCCTCGAGCGGCTTGAAGTAGCCAAGCTGGTTCAGACGCTTGATGCTGTACTTCAAGGCTTCCGTGTTGAACGGACCGGTCTCGACGAGCCGGATCTCGCGACGGATGACGTTGTCGCGCGTGGTGGTGTTGCCGACGAAGGTAATCCGGTTGACGAAGTACTGCTTGCCTTCCTGCATCCGGAGCGTGACGTCAACGACGGGCGGACCGTTCGGGGCGGCAGCGGGAGCGGCCGGGCCGGACTGTTCGGGACCCGCGTTGCCGTTGCCATTTGCGGTCGGTGCGCCGCGCGGGGCCAGATCGGGATAGCCGGTGAAGTCCATGTATCCACCGGTTCCGTACACTTCCTTCGCCTTTTCGAACCCTTTGCGAATCAGTTTCTCGCTGTAGACCTCGCCCTCTTCGATCTTGAACAAGGGACGCAGGGCTCGCGAATCAACGATCTTGTTGCCGTCGAATTCGATCTTGCCGATCCGGTACTGCTGCCCCTCGGTCACCGGAATCCGCAACTCGACGTATCGTGTTTTGCTGTCCTTGGAGTCTTCGAGAATCTTCAGCTCGGGCTGACCGACGCGCGCCTCGATGTACCCGCGGTCGCGGTAGTAGGCCACGACCTTGTCGGCATCTTCCTCGAACTTGTCGGACTTGTACGTCCCGTTGCCGAGGATGAAGGAGAACATGCCGCCGCCCTTGTTCTCTTTCATCTGTTTCGCGAGCTTGCCATCCGCGATCGCCTGATTGCCGATGAAATCGATCTCGCGAATCTTGACTTTCGGCCCTTCCGTGATGTGGAACGTGACGTTGACCAGCTTCGGCCCGCCTTCGATCGGCTTGATCTCCGGCTTGACCTCCACGAACTCATAGCCCTTTTCGGCGTAGACATCGTGGACCACGCCGCTGACCCGGCGGATGAGACCCGGATCGATGAACGAATCGAGCCGGATCGAAATCGACTTGTCCTTGAGCGCTTCCTCGATCTTCGACGTATCGACTTTCTCGGTGCCCACGTAGTCGACGATCTTGACTCGCTGGCGCTCTTCCATGTTGTAGACGATCACCTTGCCGAGCACGCCGTTGGCGTACTTGACGGTGTGGACCTCGATCGAGAGGTCGTCGAGGAAATTGGTCGCCCACAGGCGCTTGAAATCGGCGGCCGCCTGCTGCTCGACGCTGCTGTCGAACTTGATCCACTCGTTCAGCGACGGCCGGCTGCCCTTCGTCTGGATGTAATAGAGGTACGTATTGGCTTCGACGACAGGGCTTCCTCCCTGCTTCTCGAAGCACAGCATCACCGCCGTCAGGACGGGGCCGGAATTAGCCGGCGGGAGCCGGGCGGGCTCGGGAACCGTCTGGTTGCAAATCGTCGCCGGCAGCGTCTGGACCTCCACGGCAGGCAAAGGCGTCTGGGGAGGCGGCGCTACCTGTGCCCTCGCGGCGACAGGCCAGGCCACGCCTACGAGGGTCACAAACAACAGAGCAAGAACGCGCATAACAGGGGTTTGAGGTGGCCGGCCTGCTCCCCGGCGAGTATTTCCGGAGAGAGGCCAAGCCATGAGTTTACTGGATCTTAGACGTGCA
>Ga0126377_10003556_pt1 | contig 11076 bp, 8 predicted proteins | sample PanSoiMetPlot_22_FD_92647 | JGI IMG/M metagenome (GOLD analysis project Ga0126377, IMG submission 92647) | Tropical forest soil microbial communities from Panama - MetaG Plot_22 | ecosystem: Environmental > Terrestrial > Soil > Tropical forest > Bulk soil | place: Panama | collected 2016-02-17
CGACATGTTTCGCTTTCGCCCGCTGGTGAACAAGGTGCAGGAGGAGCTTTGGGGCAAGGGACCCTATCCGCCGCGCACCATCGTTGAGGTCCATCGCCTCAATCAGGACGATATTTTCGAGGTCGAAGGCACTTTTTACGCACCAGTGAAAAAGTGACCGGCGAGGTCGCGCCGCCCCTTGGGCTTAAGTCACCCCTACGCTACATATACCCATAAGCTTCGGCGCGCCGGAATGCGCTGCCGCCACGAGAAGAGGGATTCCATGGCGATCGATCAATTCATCGAAAATGAGGTCAAAAGCAACGACGTGGTGCTGTTCATGAAGGGCACCCCGCAGTTCCCGATGTGCGGATTTTCCGGACAGGTGGTGCAGATCCTCGATCACCTCGGCGTGAACTACAAGGGTTTGAACGTGCTCGAATCGGACGATTTGCGCGATGGCATCAAGTCCTATTCCAATTGGCCGACTATCCCGCAGCTTTACGTCAAGGGCGAGTTCGTCGGCGGTTGCGATATCGTGCGCGAGATGTTCCAGGCCGGCGAATTGCAAGGCCTCCTGAAGGATAAGGGCGTGCCGGTCAAGGAACGCGCGTCGACTTAACATCTCGTTTCGGCAACACAATTCTGCGGCAGCGGGCGCCGTCGCCTCGCCCTCCGATGGCGCGGAGAGGCTAACTCGAGCGCATGGCTCGAGCGGGGCTTGCCAGCGGTGATTTCCGCCGTCCTGCATTAGACTGCGTCCATGACCGAGATGTCCGGCGGCGGCCCGCGCATGTCCGTGGTGATCCCGAACTACAACCACGGGCATCTCATCGAGGAGGCGCTCGCCGCCATCTCAGGGCAGACGAGGCTGCCGGCGGAAGTCGTCGTGGTCGACGACGGCTCGACCGACGACAGTGTTGCGCGGCTGCAATCGTTGGCCGCGCGGATACCGTGGCTGCGGCTCCACCGCCATGGCGACAATCGCGGTGTCAACGCCGCGTGCAACACGGGGCTCGGTCTTGTCAGCGGCGATTTCGTTCTCTTCTCCGCCGCCGATGACCGGGTCGACTCCCACGCTGTGGAACGCGCATCCGCGGCGGCTGCAGCGTTCGCAACTTCGGCCATCGTCTTCTCCGACCACGCGGAGATGAGCGCGGACGGCGCCACCACGCGTCTCATCCCGCTCGATCTGCCCGCTGAGCGACAGCATTTTTCCGCGCCCGATTTTGTTCGGCTGATGCAACGCAATTTCTTCTATTTTCACGTTTCGAGCGTGTGGTTCAACGTGAAGCTTTTGCGCGCGCTCGGCGGCTTTGCGCCCGAGCTGCGCTGGCATGGCGACCTGTTTGCGGCTTACGCGGCTGCATTCGAGCAGGGGGCGACCTATACGCCAGGCGCCGTATCGTATTTCCGCATCGGCCAGCAGTCGTATTCGGTGACCGGCGCGCGCAGCCGCGCCCAGCGCGAGGTGCTCCGTGCCTGGCTCGCTGTGACCCGACGACCCGGCTGGGAAAAGCGCCGTGCGGCCTTCGTGGCCGCGGCGATTTGGCCCGAATACAGCTTACGCGCACTCCCGATCCTCATGTCGGACTTAGGATATGTCACGCCGCGGCTCGTGCGCAGGCTCATCTGGCTCGCGCTGTGGAGTAAGCTCGCTCCACTCGTGGACTCCGGCCTGCGCGAACGGATGCGAGGCATCAGATCGCGTTACCGCCGCTCCCGCTCGTGGTCGAATAATCTAAAGTGAGCAGGCCATTGTTTCGATTCAGAACAAGGTCTGCCCCAAGGACTAGCCGCCCCACCTGTGGGAGGCAGAGGATGCGTAGGACCGCTCGCCGCCGCCATCGGCGGCATTGTCGGTAGTGCCTAGCCAAGGGAGGAGCCCGATGCCTGGCATGAACCGGCGCGAGTTCATCGCGCTGCTCGGCGGCGCGGCGGCGTGGCCGCTCGCGGCGCGCGCGCAGCAGCCGGCGCTGCCGGTGATCGGGTTTCTCAGTAGTCTGGCGCCGAGCGATTTGAACATTGTCGTGTCGGCATTCCATGAGGGCCTCAATGGGACCGGTTTGGTCGAAAGCCGTAACGTCGCAATCGAATACCGCTGGGCGGAAGGGGATTACCAGCGCTTGCCGATGCTATCCGCCGATCTGGTCCGCCGAAAGGTCGCCGTGATTGCGGCGATCGGTGGCACCCCGGCGGCGCTGGCGGCGAAGGCGGCCACAACGAGCATTCCGATCGTGTTCGCGATCGGCGGCGACCCGATAGCGCCCGGGTTGGTTCCCAGCCTCAGCCGCCCGGGCGGCAACATCACCGGCGTGAGCTTTTTCGGTACAGCCTTGGTCACCAAGCGACTGGACTTGGCGCGCGAACTGATCGGCAAAGGAAGCACGGTTGCCATGCTGGTGAACCCGGATGGAAGCCGCCGCGGCTGCCGGGCAGCCACTTCGGATTCTTCATGCCAGCACGCAGCGCGATATCGACGAGGCCTTCGCCACCATTCAGGAGCAGCGGATTGGCGCATTAATCGTAAGCCCCGATCCTTTCTTCTTTAGTGAGCGCATCAAGCTGGTCGTCCTCACGGCGCGCCACGCGCTGCCGACGATCTTCGCCGATCGTGAACAAGCCGAAGCCGGCGGCCTCATGAGCTATGGGGCGAGCCGACGCGATGCCTATCGCCAAGCGGGCAACTACGTCGGCCGGATTCTAAAGGGTGAGAGGCCGTCTGAATTGCCGGTGATGCTGCCGACGAAATTCCATCTCCTGATTAACCTCAAGACAGCGAAGTCGCTGCGCATCGACATACCGGCAACCGTGCTCGCGCGTGCCGACGAGGTAATCGAGTGACGCGGCGCGCGCGCAGTAGCGAAGCCTGACGAGTTGCCGCGCTCAGTTCCAGCGCAGGAGATATCTTTCCAGCCGCCCGGCCAAGCCGAAGATGAGAAGCACCACGATGAGGATCAGAAGGATGAGCGCGAACATCAGCGCGGCGTTGAAGGTGCTCTGCGCAAAGGAGAGGAGATAGCCCAGGCCCTGCGTTGCCGCCACGAACTCGCCCACGCAGGCGCCGGTGAAGGCAAAACCGACCGCGATCTTGAGATTGCCCAGCACCCACGAGGCGACCGAGGGCAAATAGACGTGCCGCACCAGCGCCCGGCGGTCGCCCCCGAGCGTGACGACGCGCTCAATGAGACGGCGGTCCACCTGCCGGATTCCGGTGAACACGGTGAAGAAGATCAGCACCGCCACGAGGATGAACGAGAGCGCCACCTTCGACGCGAGGCCAATCCCGAGCCAAATCACGAACAGCGGGGCGAGAATCACGCGGGGGATGGCGTTCAGCACGGTCATAACCGGCTCGAGGAGTTCGGCGATGAACGGGACAAGCGCGGCCACGACGCCCAGCACGATGCCGACGAGGATGCCGAGCGCGAGACCGCCGAGCGCGGCGCTAAATGTTGCCTCAAGATGCGGCCAGATGCGGCCGTCCGCAAACAACTCGATGAACGCCGCGCCGACCCGGCTCGGGCTCGGTGCATAGATAGGGTTGAGCAGGTTGGCGCGGTCGGCCGCCTCCCACACCGCAAGCAAGACGGCCAAGGCGGCAAGCTGGCGCAGCCAAGCGTAGCGGGCCTCGAGACGCATCACGCCGCCTCCGCCCGCTGATCGACCTCGCGCGAGAGGTCAGCCCACAGCCGCTCGTAAAGCGGGGCAAAGGCGGGATGCGTGCGCGAAAGCACGGGATCGCGCGGGCGCGGGATCGGCACGCTATAGTGCTCGGTGATGTGAGCGCGCGGCCCCTGCGAGAGGAGATACACTTCGTCCGAGAGGCTCAGCGCCTCCTCGAGATCATGGGTCACCAGAAGAACGCTGATCTTCTCACGCTCGACGAGCGCAACCAGGTCTTTCACGACGCGGGCGCGAACGATCGCGTCGAGGGAGGCGAACGGCTCGTCCATCAAGATGAGCTTCGGCCGCATCGCCAGCACCTGCGCGAGAGCCACGCGCTTGCGCTGGCCGCCGCTCAGCCGGCGCGGAAAGCGATCGCCAAACCCCGCGAGATCGAGCCGCGTAAGCCATGCGTCCGCCTCGGCGAACGCCTTTGCCCGCTCTACACCGTTGAAGGTCAAGCCTAGCGCAACGTTCTCGCGCGCTGTCTTCCACGGCAACAGCGCGTCGTCCTGGAATAGAATGCCGATCTGCGATGGCGCAAGCTCCGTCTCGATATGACCCGAGAGTGGCTGCTGAAGGCCGATGACGGCGCGCAAGAGACTCGACTTGCCCGAACCCGAAGGCCCGACGAGACTCACGAAGCTGCCCTCGCCGACGGCAAGGCTCGCTCCTTCGAGGACCGGCTCTCCGCCATAGGAGATCGTCAGATCGTGGACGCGCAGCTTCAGCCTCCGACGATCGAGGTGTCGTGCAGCCCGGCCATGCTCGCGCCGGGCTTGATCAGGCCGCCGGCGATCAGGCTCTGCTCGACGCGCCTGGCCGCATCGAGGTCGATGCCCACCGTTTCGGGATAGAGCGAGTCCCGGTGCTGCGCGATGATCCCGCCAAGCTCTTTGAGGTCGAGCCCGGTGGTCATTTCCTTGGGCAGCGCCGCGGCGAGCTGATCGCCGCTCATCGCGCGCAGCGCCTTGAGCGCATCCCCCAGTGCCTTGGTCAGCGCAATCATTTCCGGCTTGCGCCGTTCGATCTCCTTGGTGCGCACGGCGACGCCCATGAATTCAAATGAGCCGCCGAGGTGGTGCTTGGCGTCTTCGAGGTCCATTCCGTTCACCAGCACACGCGCGCCGGAGCGTCGCAACAGGGTCAGAGCGGGCTCCTGCACGACCCCCACGTCAACCTGGCCCTGGCGCAACGCTTCCAGCAAATTGACGCCCATGGTCGCGAACTTGACCTTCTGCGCGTTGGCGCCGGCCTGCTTGAGCAAATAAAGCGTCAGCGCATGATCGGCATTGCCGAGCGCGGAGACGGCGACCGTCCTCCCCTCCAGATCCTTGATCGATTGAATCCGGCTTGCAGTATTGGGGGCAGTGACAACGGCAAACAGGGGGAGACGACCGGTGACCGCAAAGCGGCGGATATCCGCCCCGGCATTGGCATAGGCCTGAAGGGCGACGTCAAGCGAGGTGGCGGCGTAATCGACCGCGCTGCCGACCAGCGCCTGTACTGCGGCGTTGCCGCCACGGGTGTAAACGAGCTGCGCGTTGAGACCGTGCTTGGCAAAATGCCCGGCCGACCGAGCGACTTCGTAAGGCACGCCGCACAAGAGCTGGCTGCAATAGGCAAGCTTGATCTGCTGCCCCTGCGCTGCGGCAGAGGTGGATCGTGCCGCCGGGATGACGCTCGTGACGAGCGCCGCGCCCTTGAACGGCGCGCGCCGGGACACGTCGGTCTCGGGCACGCGGGCCGTGGTTTCGTCGCAGCAGCTCATGAAAAGACCTCCGAACGTCCCCGCGTGACATCGTTCAACATATAGTCGAAGCCACAGGTTTCAACGCTCACTGCTGCCAAGTCACTTCTTCATTCTTAGCAGTCGTAGCCCGGATAAGCGAAATGAAATGACGCTGCGCCGTGGTTGGTATGTTGCGGGCTCGCTGCAGGCGGAATATTTTTCTTCACCAGAACGGTTAGGCACTATCTTCGTTTCGATCAAATAAACCGACGGATTAGCCCCTTCTGTGACCCAGATTTAGCTTCGCTCATCCCGGCTGCTCGCTCCTTACTGCGAGTGGCCGCGTGTCACTCGCGCGAACCCGCGGAGGGCCTGGGCGCAGACGGCGCGAAATATCCGAGGGCGTTATGGCTGCGCTTTCCCAGTAATGCGAAGATCGCGCCCTGCGGATCCGTGCATTGCACGATCCAGCGATTGCCCAAAACTTCGATCGGCCCGTTGACGATTTGCCCTCCGCCGGCCTTGACCCGCTGTACGGCGTCATCGATGTCGCCGACATTGAAATAAAAGAGCCAGAACGGAACCGGCTCGCTCGCGGGTTTGGTAAACATGCCGCCGATCGTTTGCCCGCTGGCCGAGAACAACTGGTAAATGGCGGCCATCCCAGGATCGGCGCGCGCCTTTTGCCAGCCGAAAACCTCGCGGTAAAAAGCGAACGCCTTCTCCCAGTCAGTGGCGAAGAGTTCGTGCCACCCGACGCGGCCCGGCGCGTCGGTATCGGGGGGCGGGGCTTGCTCGTTGTTCACCCATTTGAGCACCGCAATCGTTGCCATCTGCGGGTCGGCGGCGACGGAAAAGCGGCTGATCGTGGGGACATCGGTTGGCGGGACGTGCACGGTGCCGCCGAGACGCGGAATCTGCGCGGCGGCAGCATCGACATCCTCGACCCCTACATAGCCAACCCAACTCGGCCGCAAGCCGGATCGCCTCGCCGCTTCCGGTAGAGCCATCACCCCGCTCACCGGGACGCCTGCAGCAGTGAACAAGGTGTAGGCGGGACCGTCCCCCGAGGCGTCCTGAGTGCCCCAGTCGACAACGTCAACATAGAAGCGTTTCGCCGCTCTCACATCGGTGGTGACCAGCTCGTACCATACGAAGCGGCCGTGCAAATGGCGCATCCCTGTCTCATTCCTTCGCGCCTGCGCAGACTTCATCGCAGGTGTTCACGGCGGCCGAGGCTAATTGATGATGAAATGGGAACTACGTTGTTCATACGATCGGGAACTTGCTGCGTCCGGGCGCGTTTTGAAGGGGTCACCGCCGGATACCTCCGGCGCGCGTAAGTTTGGCGTAAGCTTCGGCCGGGACAGGTGAATCGGTCTTGTAAGCTACCGGCACGAGGCGTACGAATCATCGTCCGCTTTTATTGGAATCAGGAAGGTACGGGAGGACTCGACCATGGCGCGTAAGAAGCCTGCCTCGAAGCGAAAGATTAAGGAAGCCGTACCGGTCGTCGGGATGGTCAGCGGATCGCTGGCGCTTGCGGGCGGCGCATCCGCAGCGCCTGCTGTCCCGGCCGCGGACGCACCCGCTTGGGGCCAGACCCCGCCGCAGATCACGCTCAGCGAAGAGGAAGTGGCGGACGTCAGCTTGGGCACCTTCTACGTGTTCGACAGAGAGGACGCCGGCACGTCTCGGCTCGGCGAGAGGGTAGCGCGCGCTTGCGGCGGGTGTGGTAGAGGCTGCGGCTGCGGCGGCTGCCGAGGGTGCAGAGGATGCGCCATCAGAGGTTGTGGCGGCTGCGGCTGTGGCGGTTGTGGCGGCTGCGGCTGCTGTTTGTCCTGGGGCGCTTGCCGGTGGTGGTGCTAGACGTCAGCACTTCCCGCTTGCGTTGACAGACGCACTCGCGTCACTCCAGATTTCGTGGTCCAACCAGTTTGCAGCGCCATTGAGCACGCGTTTGCGCCTGCGCATGTCCAGCGGGACGTCGGCGCGAGAGCGACATGACGGCGGAAGCCCGAGACGACGTGCCTTGCAATGGCGATCCGGACTGGTCTTGGTAAGCGAAGAGCCGCGCATGCTCGCCGCATGAGGGGTAATCGCCTCGCGCAGCGCGGCGGCAAAGACGTTCTGCGGTTTGCGCCGAATTTCAGCGTCTATGTGTTGCCGCCCGATACGGTGTGCCTCTATTCCGAGGATCGGAAGTTCTTTCTCCACGGCGAGCTTTATTGTGCGCTCGCCGCCGCGATCGGCGAGCGGGGAAGCAGTGCTCAGGCGCTTGTTCGCGAGCTCGCGAAAAAGTTTCCCCGCGAGAAGATCGACGAAGCGATCAAGCGCCTCCTCGATCGCCGCTTTGTCCTGTCGAAGGCGCGCGCGGACACGGCGGCGGCGTATTGGGCGAGCCTCGGTCTTTCCCCGGCGGCCGCGGAGAAGAATCTCGAGAACTGCCGATTGCGTATTGAATCGCTCGGCGTGCGGGGTGCAAAAGAACTCGCAGCCGCGCTGAAGGGGTTCGGCGTTCGGCCCGTCCAACGTTCAGCCGAGCTGACGGTCGTGCTGGTGGGCGATTATCTCGATGCGCGATTAGCCGAATTGAACCGGAAGAATTTGTTGGACCGCACGCTCTGGCTGCTCGTCCAACCCTCCGGCATTTTTCCGCTGGTCGGGCCGCTGTTGCGCCCGGGCAAAGGCGCCTGCTGGGTCTGCCTTGCCGCGCGCATGGCGCGCAACCGCGAGATCAAGGCAATGCTCGACCGCAAAGGCGCCCGCCAGGTTGCGGCCTCGCCACTCGCCCTGCGGCCGGTTGGACAAAGCGGCACGGCACTTGCGGCGGTCGAGATCGCAAAAGCGATCGCCACCGACTTTCGCACCGATCTCTCTGATCACATCGTGAGCCTCGACCTGTTGGGCTCGACCGTTGTCCGCCATTACGTGCCGGCGCGTCCGCAATGCCCGGCTTGTGGGCGCAGGGAGCTGCGTGACCCAAGCCGTGCGCCGGTGCCGCTCAAACTTTCTGCTGGCGGCAAGCTCGTCATGACGAGCGGCGGCTATCGCAGCATCTCCTCGGGCGCGACGGTCGCGCGCTTCCGTAAGCACGTGAGCCCGCTCACCGGCGTCGTATCTCGCCTCGAGCGGATCGACGCTGACCTGCCCATGAACACCAACTATTTCGCCACCCATAATTTTTCGGCACCCGCTATGAGCGTCAACGAGCTCAGGGCAGGCTTGAGCGGCGGCAGCTTCGGCAAGGGCAGCACCGCCGAGCAAGGCGAAGCGAGCGCGCTCATGGAGGCGATCGAGCGGTATTCCGGGATTTTTCAGGGAGACGAGATCAGAAAGACGCGGCGGTTTACCGACTTCGCCGCCGGCGAGGCCATTCACCCGAACGACGTGCTGCTATTCAGCGACGCCCAGTACCGGCGACATCAGGAGCGGAGCGATGGCGATGAAATCACGCCAACGCCCGCGCCGTTCGATCCATCCATGCAAATCGAATGGTCGCCGGTGTGGTCGCTGCGCGACCAACGCTTCAAATACGTGCCGTCGAGTCTGCTCTATTTTTTCTATCGTGGCGGGGGCTACCAGCACCATGCGGACTCGAACGGCTGCGCCGCCGGCAACACGCTCGAGGAGGCGATCGTGCAAGGCTTCCTCGAGCTCGTCGAACGCGACGCCTATGCGATCTGGTGGTACAACCGCTTGCAGCGGCCGCAAGTCGACCTGGGTCAATTCGATGATTCTTATATTCGTGACCTGGAGCATCAGCTCGCCGAAACCGGGCGCCGCCTGTGGGTGCTCGACGTCACCGGCGATCTCGGGATCCCGAGTTTAGTGACGATCGCGCATTGGATGAAAGACGGGCAGGAGTTCATCGACTTCGGGTCCGGGGCACACTTCGATGCGCGCATCGCCGTGCTGCGCGCGATGACCGAGCTCAACCAATTCCTGTCGATCGGATTGATGGGGGCGCGCGCCCAGTCGAGCGATTCCGCGTTCCGGTTGCAGGAGCATCCCTATTTGACCCCGAGCGGCGCTTCGACCATGCGGCCGGATCCCGGCGCGAAGTTCGGCCGGCTCGAGGCGTGCGAGCAGGCGAACGCGTGCGTTGAGATTGCTAAGCGCGCGGGGATGGATTTTCTGGTGCTCGATCAGACGCGCCCCGATATCGAGGTCCCGGTGGTCAGGGTGATTGTTCCGGGCTTGCGGCATTTTTACCGCCGCTTCGCGCCGGGCCGGCTCTACGGTGTCCCGGTCAAGCTCGGATGGCACGATCGGGCGCTGTCGGAGCACGAGCTCAATCCGCTTCATCCGCAGACCTGAGGGGCCGGCTTGCGCGCTCCTCGAACAAGCGGAACGCGACGCGCCGCGCCAGCGAAGTTATCCGCGCGGCTCGTGCGTCAGGTCACACTTGAAGCGGACTCCAAGGGAGAGATCGCCGCCCGGTTCGACGGCCATTCGGTCGGCTTGGGAAACTTCAGCGCGGGCACGGCCGATCGTGCGCAGGCTCTGCGCACGGGGCTGCCGCTTGCCTCTTTTGCATCCGGCCGTGGCATCGAGAAGGAGGTCGACCGTTTGGTTCGGCGATTGGCGCGGCACGGCCTGTTGGAGTACCGCCTCGAGCGTCCAGGAGACGCGGAGGGTCAGGCCGTCATCGAGCCGCAGGTCGCGGATTACTGGCCGCAAGCAACGCGGCCCGGCGAGGCGGACATTCTCGTCCTGTCGCGGTTCGCCTGCATGCGCCGGCGTGGCAACGATTTCGTCCTTGAATCGCCGCGCGCGAGCGCCGTGTTCCGCATATGCGATGCGACGATTGCCGCGGCTATCGCCACGCTGTCTGTGCCGCGATCAGTCAAAGAGCTGCGTCGGCAGGATGGCTTTCCGGGCCTCGACCTTCTTGCGCTGCTCACGGATTGCCAAATCCTGTTCAAGGTCGATCCTGCACGTGGGGGCGGCCTGCGCGGGGCAGAGGGCGACGACGACCTCGTGCTCTGGGATTTTCACGATCTCTTGTTCCATGCGCGCAGCAGCGAAGGCCGACATGCCAACCCGTTGGGCGCAGTCTATCCCTACGCTAGCGTCATGCCGGCACCGCCGGCAGTGCGACCGCGCTGGCCCGGAAAGAGGGTCGATCTACGCAAGATCGCACAATCGCCGGCCCTCTCGCGGACCGCAAAGCTGCTGCGCCAACGTCATTCAACCCGCAGCTTCGATGACCGGCGACCAATCACGCTCGCCGAGCTTGCGCGGTTCCTCGACGGCGTGGGGCGGGTGCAGTCGACATTCGAGAGCACGATCGGCGAGGGCGGTCCGCGGGTGACCTACGCGGTGCGGCCTTATCCATCGGGAGGCGGCAGCTACGGGCTCGAGCTTTATCTCGCCGTCGACAAATGCGACGGGCTGGCGCGGGGCTTCTATCATTACGACGCGGGCGCCCACGCGCTGGTGCCGGTCGACGTCCGCGCGGTCGAACTCGACACCTTGTTGGCAGGAGCGAAGCTTGCGATGGGGGCGCAAGGCGCACCACAGATCCTGATCACGATTGCCGCGCGCTTCGCCCGCACCTCATGGAAGTACAGCTCGATCGCCTATGCGCTCGTTCTCAAGGACGTCGGCGTATTGATGCAGACGTTCTATCTGATGGCGACGGACATGGGGCTGGGCGGATGCGCGATCGGCATCAGCAATATCGATCTGTTCGC
>Ga0126377_10003557_pt1 | contig 11075 bp, 7 predicted proteins | sample PanSoiMetPlot_22_FD_92647 | JGI IMG/M metagenome (GOLD analysis project Ga0126377, IMG submission 92647) | Tropical forest soil microbial communities from Panama - MetaG Plot_22 | ecosystem: Environmental > Terrestrial > Soil > Tropical forest > Bulk soil | place: Panama | collected 2016-02-17
CAATTACTTGTTGGGCAGTGAGATGATTTTCCTGTGTGGACGCGGAAAAATTCAGCAGGACCACAGACGCAAAGATAATAGTGAGTCTCCTGGCTACGGTCTTGTTCTTGGCAATCATTTTTACTCCTGCGGAAAATCCCTGGGAGCTCAGGCATCCTTGCCTGCGGCGCAGCGCTCCTTACGGAGCTGCCCGCAGGCAAGGATGCCTGAGCTCCCAAGGGCGATTTTCATTCTTTCAGGGCGCCACTACGCGACATGAAGACTCCTTATCGCGATCATGCGCGGAATGCTCTTGACCTTTCATCCTCTATTGGCGGATTGTTACAGCGCTTCGGTGGACTATATCACCGGCGCCGATCAAATGAATAGCGTGAGGAACTTATGACAAGGAAATGGCGCATAGCCATTCTAGGGTTGGGACATTGGTATTCAGCTTATAATCTGGCCCGGGCGCTGCGAGACTGCCCGACAGCGGAATTGGTCGCGGTCGCCTGGCATAACAGCGCGCAATTGGACGCCTTCACCAGCGACTTTCGGATCTCAGGATACTCAGATTATGGCGAACTGCTAAAGCGGGAAGAGATAGACCTTGTTCACATCGCAACGCCCGTGTCCGAGATGGCGGATTGCGCGATCCGGGCCGCGCGAGCCGGCAAGCACATGATCTTGGGTAAGCCGATGGCCATGACAATGGAACAAGCGGATCAGATGGTGGAAGCCGTGGAGACCTCCGGCGTCAAATGCGTCGCCTTTCAGGGAACAAAGCGCCTGCGCTCGGGCGCACTGAAAGCGCGGATCGAGGCAGGGGAGATCGGAGAGATCATCGTGATGCATCAGACGGCGCGCTGGTCTATTGCTGAAGACTGGTATCGCTCCGGGTCGCCCGGCTGGTTCGCGGACCCAAGGCAGACGCCGGGCGGAGCTTTCATTGACGAGGGAATCTACTGGCTCGATCAACTCAGATGGCTGGCGGGTAGCGAGATAATACAAGTGGAAGCGAAGATGGCGAACCTGGTCCATCGGGACATCGAGGTAGAGGATTGGGGCATGGCGACCTTCACTTTTGCGAACGGAATCATCGCCACGTTGGAAGCCGCGTGGACGATCAATTCGCCGCGGACGACCGGCCCGTCACCCAAACAAAACTGCGTCCTCCGCTTGGAGGTAATTGGCGCGCGTGGCGAAATCATTGATGACGGGTTGCGTGTGCCGGGAAGGGCGGTGCTCGCGGCCGGCGCCTCCGGCTGGGTCTTCGAGCGAGAGGCGGGGGAGCCTTTCGGTCCGCCTTCAATATTTCCGTTGGATCATTTGATCGAATGCGTCGAGAGCGACCGCCAATCCCTGGCCTCGATCCAGGAGGCGCGCAAATCCTTCCGCGTGGCGCTGGCCGCATATCAATCGGCGAGTGTGGGGCGACCGATTTCCCTTCAGTGGTAATTTGATCGGTCGCCATCGGTCTCCCCCTTTTTTCGCCGTCATCTTCTCGACTTCTTTCTTCGGTGGTCGTCCCATCCCTATCGCATTCGATCAGACATGTGACGAATCTCCCCTTGACGCCCCGGGCCCGTGGCTTTTAATCTGGCGCCCCAGGCCGGCTTCCGTATTAGGCGAAATAGTTTTGACTTAATGATGAAAGAGTCGTCTATCCAGAATGACGATCTGCTTGCGCCCTGGCTCCAGACATTGCGGACGATGGGCGACGAGGCGGCGGAGGCGGCGCTGGCGCAACTGATCAAGGCGCACATCGAACCGGTGATCAGAGGCGTCATTCGTTTCAAGCTGCGACTCGACCCAGGCGCCCGAGCGGATGCGGCGGATCTCGCGCAGGAGGCGCTGGCGCAATGGCTGGCCGAGTTACGGAAATTGAGCGCTCGTCCTGACGATCGCGCGATCAGTGACGCCCGCGGGCTGGCGGCGACCATTGCTTATCGTGTCTGCTACGGCTGGTTGCGCAGGCAATCGCCGCGTCGTAACGCGCTGAGGAACCGTTTGCAGTACGCGCTGACACGGCAGGCGGGGCTGGCGCTCTGGACTGATCGCCATAATCTTTCGATCGCCGGGTTCACGGCCTGGCGCGGCCGGGGGCAAACGCCGTCCGAGAGACTGCGCCAATTGCCGAACGACGAAAAGTTTCTGGCGAGAGCCTGGCGGCCTTGCGCCGAAGGGCAAGGAGCCAGGCTCAATGATCTGCTGGCTGCGATCTTCGACTATGCCGGCGGGCCGGTGGCGTTCGATGATCTGGTAAGCGTCGTGGCGGCGCTGTTGCAGGTCAAGGATGAACCGCCGGCTTCGACCGAAGACGAGACGGGCGGCGCCGAGATCGCGTCAAGCGAAGACGTGGCGTGGCAAGTCGAAAAGCGGATCTTTCTCGAACGGCTCTGGCAGGAAGTGCGCGAACTGCCGCGCGCGCAGCGGGCAGCGCTGCTCCTCAATTTACGCGAGGCCGACGGCCGCGGCTGTCTGGCGCTCTTTCCGGCGATCGGCGTCGCCACGTTGCGGCAGATCGCAGACGCGCTTGAACTCCCCGCCGATCAATTCGCCGAACTGTGGACACAATTGCCGCTAGACGACGCGACGATCGCCGGGCTGCTCGGACTGGCGCGGCAACAGGTCATCAACTTGCGCAAATCGGCGCGCGAACGGTTGGCGCGCCGGCTGAAAGGATTTTTTTGAAAGCTCGCGCCCGCCGCCGGTAATAAACCGCCGGGTTCGACAACTTATCAGACAGGATCATCTCCCATTCGTTTCAATCGAGGCGAGAAGAAAGTGACCGAACATCTCTCATCAGCGCAGATAGTTAACTATCAACGGCGGAATCTCGCGCCCGCGGAATTGCTAGGCGTGGACGATCATTTGGCCGAATGCGCGGAGTGTCGCCGCCTCATCGAATCGACGCTGAATTGCGACGTGGCGCCACTTTACGCCGATTTGGCGGCGGAATCGGCCGTCGGGCCGCACCTGACCTTCGAGCAGAGCGCCGCTTATGTTGACGGACTGCTGACCGGCGAGGAAAGGCGGATGATCAATGACCATCTCGCTTCGTGCGCCCATTGCGCGCCGCTCACGGCTGACTTGCGCGCCTTCAGAAATGTGATCGCGCCAGAACTCGACCGCGAATATCGTCCGCAAGGAGCGGCGGAAGGGCCGCCGCCGCAGACAGGTTGGCGTGATCGCATCGCGGCCGCGCTGCCAGGACTCTTCCAGAAAATCCCCTTGTGGGTTTACGCGACGTCGGCTTTGTTGCTGTTGGCGGTGGCAGGATGGATAGCGACGTCGCTGCAGACACAGCTACCGATCGCTCAGAATACTCAGACGACTACGCCGTCGCCTTCTACCGACTTCGCTTCACCCGCGCCGGAGATTGCTCATGTGATCCTCAGGCTCAACGACGGCGGATCTTCGCTGGCCCTCGACGCTCAGGGCCGTTTGGCGGGAGTCGATCAATGGCCGTCCGAATACCGCCAAATGGCGCAGGACGCGCTGTCAAAGCAGAGAGTGGCTAGATCGCCAATGCTTGATGGCCTGAGCCGTCCGGGGAGTTCGCTGATGGGCGGCGATGATGATGGCCGGCGCTTTGCGGTTATCGAACCCGCCGGCAAAGTCATGCTCACCGACCGCCCGACCTTTAAATGGACGCGGCTCGGCGGCGCAAGTGGCTATGTCGTAGAAATCTACAACGCGCAATTCAATCTGGTCGCATCCAGTCCCTCGCTCACGGGCGTTAGTTGGACGGCGCCGCAACTCCCGCGCGGGCAGGTCTATTCGTGGCAGGTCAAAGCGATCAGAGAAGGACCGGAGTTAATCGCGCCTCGCCCGCAAGCGCCGCAAGCTAAATTCAGAATCCTCGATAAAGCCGCGACCGCCGAGATTGCCCGCGCGAGGCGCGACTACGCCTCGTCGCATCTGCTGCTCGGGTTGTTGTATGCGCGGTCCGGTCTGCTCGACGAAGCCGAAGATGAATTCCGCGCCCTGCAAAAGGCCAATCCGGATTCTTCTATTTCGGAGGTCCTGCGTAAATTAAAGGCGAGCGTATCTGGACCGCGCCGCTGAAAATTTACGGATCATCAACACATTTATGTCGGCCCGTATTAGCGCCGAATTTCTTAAATAAGAAATATTTTCGGAAGGAATAGTAATACGGCGCCAAGTTCAGACACTTTCATTTATGGAGTCCAACCACGGAGCGTGTGATCAGCCGGCGCGCTCTGGCCAATGGTTCGGACGCCGAATAGGATTGCGTCGCTCAGCCGGGAAGGGGCGCCGGGCCAAGATTCTGGGGGGCCGACCTCTTCGCTGTTCACTCTGTACCCGCCTGATGCCCGGTCACCGACCGAGCCTCTGGCGGGAGAGTGGCAGACGTGGGTAATCCCTTCGACCAGCGCGTTCTCAGACGCTACTCTGCGCCCACCAGCACAAATCCGGCCCAATAAAACGGATGACTCGTCTCCGGATTCTTCATCACCTTCAACGCCGCCCGCCGCAGCGCTTCGGCCTTCGTCATTTTCGCTTTTATCGACGCCGGCGCTCGCAATTGGCGATGAAAGCCGAGCATCAGATCGCACGCGCTCGCTGATTCCACTTTCCACTGGCTGACCACGGTTGACGGCACGCCGGCCACGAACAGCGCCCAGGTCAGCCCGATTATGCCCTCGCCCGCGCCGAAACGCCCGCGCGCCGTCTCGCAGGCCGAGAGCACCGCCAGATCGGCTTTCAAATCGAGTCGCATCAGTTCCCAGGCTTCGAGCAAGCCGTCTTCGGCGCCGCCCTGCGCGAGCGCAAGGTGGGAATACATCGGCGAGGCGTCGTTTAGTATCCCGTGCGTGGCGAAGTGGAGAATTGCGGCCCGACCGGCTTCATTTTTGACGAGGTCTTCGCGGGCCTCGGCGCCGACGTAAATCTTACTCCGCGACGCGCCGTAGAGCCGCTTCAGTTCCTTGACTTCATGTTCGGCTTCCGGCAGCGGATCGAGCTTTTCATCGCGCAGCGCCAGCGTTGCGCGGTCAAGGGTCTCACGGCCCAACTGCGGGTTGCCCAGCGCGAGCAATGTCGAGGGAACGGAATTTGCGCCTTGATTCCTCCGCCGCTTCGTCATCTCGCGCAGCGCTGTCAGCGACGGCGCGTATGCGATCGCTGCGTCCTCGATCAAGAACCGGTCGGCGCCGGTAAGCAGCGCCTGATACGGCAGGTCCCATAACTTGTCATCAGGAGCGATGATCAAATTGGTTTTGCCCCGAAGTTGCGCCTCCGCCGGTTTGAGCAACAGCGCGTATAGCTTAACCGCCGAGGCGCGAAAACCGAGATCGCGTGTGGCAAGTTGTCGCCGAAAGGTTTCGATCTGTTTGGCGAGATCTTCTCGCTTGACCCGCAGAGTATAGACCCGAACCTCAGCCTCCGTTTTCGCGACTCCCTTCGTGATCGCAAACAGATAAATCATGTCTTCCGAAACGACATATTCGAGCAACGCGCTCGCGGCGTCCGGCAGCAGGGCAGTGACTTCCTCAAGTCTCAACGGCAGAGCTTCGCCGCGTTGCGTCTTCAGCTCTGGATGGGCGGCAAAGAGATTGGTCTGAAAGGCTTCATAGTCGAGCCGGGCTTGTTGGAGCTTGGCTTTGAGTTCTGTCAAGCGCGACTGATCAGGTTGCGGGCGAGTGGATTCGCGGGAAACCTGGATGTTGAGCGAGACAAGTCGACTCTTTAGTTTGCGCTCCTCTTCCTGCTCCTGGCCGGTCATCGCCTTAGTGACGTCGACGCGGCCGGTTTGGAGCGCATCGAGTAGCGAACGCGCCTTGGCGCGTTCGGCGAAGGCCAGGGCTTCAGCCGGTCGGCCCTCGCGCGTGAGCAAGTCGACCATGGCGTGGTAGGGCGAAACTTTGGATTCAAAGTAGCGTTGCTGCTCCTGCTCTCCGCCCGCGATTTGAGCGCGCAGCGACTCGATGGTTGTGATAGCCTCTTCAAAGGCCTGTCGCGTTTGAGTGGGTCGATTGAGAGCGCGATGAGCGGCGCCCGCCGTGAGGAGGGACTCACTGAGAGTCTCGGCGGCGCCGACCTGCCGCGCCAGCGCCGCTGCGCGTTCGGCAAAATCAAGCGCTTGCATGTGGCGTCCCTGTTTCTCGTGAACACTACCGATGCCGCCGAGCGTGACGGCAATCCCGGCCTGATCCTTGATGGCCTCTCGTATCTCCAGGCTCTTCCTCAGATATTCCAGGGCCTGCGCGTAGTCGCCTTGTTCATCGTAAATCATCCCAATCTCGCTTAGTGTGCGGGCTACTCCTTCTCTGTTTCCAATCGCATCCTCCATTACCAGGCATTTCCGGAAATACTCTAACGCCTGCGCATAGACGCCCTGTGAATGGTGGACGGTTCCGATGCCGTCCAGACTGTTTGCAATTCCGGCTTTGTCACCAAGTGCCTGGGATATTCCCAGGCACTTCTGGAAATACTCCAACGCCTGGACGTAGTTACCCTGTGAGAGGTGGACGTTCCCAATATTGCCCAGCGCGCGGACAATCCCGTCTTTGTTACCAAGGGCCTCAAATATTTCCTGGCTCTTCCGCAAGCTCTCCAACGCCCGCGCGTAATTTCCCTGTAACACGTAGACAGTCCCGATGCCGTTCAGCGTGGTGGCAATTCCGACTTTGTACTCGATGGCCTCGCTCATCGCCCGGCTCTTCTGAAGGTACTCCAACGCTTGCGTATAATTGCCTAGATGATAGAGGACGAGTCCTATGTTATACAGCGCGTGGACGACTCCGATTTTGTCTTCAGATCCCTCGCTCATCGCCAGGCTCTGCTGGTAATACTCAAACGACGACGTGTAGTCGCCCTGTAAATCGTGGACAAGCCCGATGTTGGTTAGCGCGCGGGCGACCCCACTGCTATCCCCAAGAGCTTGCCGCATCGCGAGGGCCTTCCGGAACCGCTCCAACGCCTGCGCATAATCGCCCTGTCGAGAGTGAACGATCCCGATATTCATAATGGCGCCCGCAGCTCCGGCTTCGTCTCCGATGGCCTCGCTCATCGCCAGGCCTTTCTGGTAATACTCCAACGCCTGCGGATAATCGCCTTGCATACGGTGAGCCTCCCCAATTCCGACCAGCGCGCGGGCGATTCCGGCTTTATCATCAATGCGCTCTGCAACGCTTTGCGCCATCTGATAGATAGCGAGAGATCGCGGGTAGTCTCCCTGTAAAAAGAAGCGTTTGCCTTGACTGTTCAGCGCCTGCGTCAATTCCGTCGTCATCAATTCTTTCTCCTCCGCCAGCAATACGGCGCGCTCATTCTCTGTCCCGGCCTTCACCAACGCCTCCGCCAGGTCATCCTCCGCAGGCGCGGATCGCCAGACTTTCCAATCCCCCCCCTCCCTGGCAAAAGCAAAGTTGAGCGTCATGCGCTGTTCCCGCTTCTGGTTATTCTTCAGATTGACGGCGGTTAGATTCGTCATTGCCCTCAGGCTGACTTTCTCGCTTTCCACCTTGACTCGCGAGATCAGAGGGTCGCTAAAACTGAAATTCTCGATCGCAAACTGTCGCTGCAAACTTTGTTTGAGTGGAGCATAGTCCGGCGACTTCTCACTCCACAATCTCATCAGTCCGTCCAGGTCTTTGATGGCATAGCTGGCGAAATACTTTCCCAACACCACGCGCACGGCTGATTCGGCCGGCGATGGAGGCGCCACGGGTACTGAAGACGATGACTGAGACTGCGCCAAGGCGGAATTAATGAGGCTCAAGCTCAAAACCAGCAAGCACAGCGATGCGCGACAAGCAAACAACATATAACAATCCATTCCATTCGACGAGGGTTATGCCTCGCCCGCCAAAAAAATTCGAGCGGGCGGTAATATGCGGGAAAAATCAGCAACTTCCCTGTTTGGTGTTCGAAAATTTTGAATACTTGCTGAAGGAGTAAACTCCGGCTCAGGCGGCCACCTGAGCCGGAGTTTACTCCGCTCTGCCAGAAATGCAAAGAGGAGATTTTCATGCCCGCGCGAGTTACAGCTTTCGTTTATGGAGTGATCTGTTATCTGATCTTTTTTACGACGTTTTTCTATACAGTCGGATTCGTCGGCGACCTGACCGCGCCCAAATCAATCGACTCAGGCCCGCAAAGCGCTCCGGCCTCGGCGTTGTTAATTGACGCCTGCCTGCTGGGACTTTTCGCCGCGCAGCACAGCCTGATGGCGCAGCAATGGTTCAAACGCGCCTGGACTCGCATCGTGCCCGAACCGGTGGAACGCAGCACTTATGTGCTCGTTTCCAGCCTCGCGCTGCTGTTGCTGTTCTGGCAATGGCGGCCTATGGGCGTCGCGGTTTGGAGCCTCGAAAATCAAGCGGGCCAGTTGGCGATCTACGCCTTGTACTTCTTCGGCTGGCTGCTGCTGGTGGCCTCCATATCCATGATCGACTACTTCGACCTGTTCGGGCTGCGGCAGGTCTGGCGCTACCTTCATGGACACCGGCAGTCCCTGATCAATTCCAGGACGCCGGGGCCGTACCAGCGCATTCGCCATCCGATTTATCTGAGCTGGCTGATCATCTTCTGGGCGACGCCTCGAATGACCGCGGCCCATCTGATCTTGGCGCTGGCGACGACGGCCTACATCTTCCTGGCCATCCAATTCGAAGAGCGGGATCCGATCCGGTTTTTTGGGGACGACTACCGGCGGCGTCGCGGACAGGCGTCGATGACCTTCTCACTGCGACTCCCGAAGCGTAAATCGCGGGAGTTCATCTCTGAGAGGCAAATGAATGCGTAAATCTTACAAACACTCAGCATCACAAATTCCAAAATAAGGAGTTAGACAATGCGCGTCAAAAGATTAAAGGGCGCCATCGCGCTCGCAATTCTGCTCGCCGCAGCCGGGCTGACCGGCTTTGGATACAGCAATGATTCTCCGTCGAGCGAGTCAATCGCTTTCGCGCAGCGGACGAGCGATCTCATGCTTAATGAGTTGCTCGCCGCCCTGTTCAAGGAGTTCGACGAGACCACCCCAAGTAACGTGGAGGAGGGCAAGCAGGCCATCTCGCTGATCTTCAACGACTCGAACAGGGATATGCGGTTGATCGGCGTCTTCCCGCCACTCCAGGGCGGGTTCAACGACCTACCCAGCGACTTATTCGAGCAAAAGTCGCTGGCCCTGGCTCTCAAGGGCCAGGCGAACACCTCCGTCGAGCGCGTGGGCAATCGCTGGTACTATCGACGCTCAATCGCGCTCAGCAACACATTCCACCAGTCTTGCGTCCTCTGCCATACGAATTTCACCCCACAGTTCTTCCAGCAGACGAATAACTCCGGGCAGTGGGTGGGCGCGCTCACTCTGCGCGTGCCGATCAAGAATGATAATTGATCATTGCGCCCGGGCGCCGCGAATCGCTCTTGACGCTCGCGCTCACTATGGCCATGCGCTTATCTAGGGCCTGCGTCGCGCCGACCAAAGTCAGCGCTCATACCCGGCGAGGCCACGCGAGGAGGCGGATAAAAGAATGATTGCCAATGAAGAGAATCCGGCGCTGGATCAGGAGGCCACGCCGGAAGAAGAAGAGTTGTTGAAAAGGGCGACCGCTCCTACTGTGCGTGATTTGCGCGCGGCGCTTAAAGACCTGTTCACGACTGTCGAGGTGGAGCCGGAATCGACTTCGCCAGATGACAGGCTCCAGCGGCAGCCAGATTGATTATTCCGCCAACCAGCCAAGGATCGCCGTCGACGTTGAAATCAGCCGCCAACGCGACGGCGATCGTATCGCTTTCATCATCGGCCACTTCTTTGTGGGTTGCTATCTTACTAGTCCTTCGCCCAAAGTTGGCAAAGCATAGGCGCTATTGATAAGATGCCGAACTGAATCCAGATTCAGTTTAACGATCGCACAATGCGTTATTCGCATTCATCATCCAATCAGTGTTTGCACTGGGAGAAGAGACTATGGCTCAAACTCAACAGGCCGCCGAACAATTATTGGTTCAGCCGCTGACTGTATTGTCTGAAGAGGAAAGACTGTTCCAGGCGAGCGTCCGAGAATTCGCGGAAGCCGAGATCAAACCTTACGTCCGCGAGATGGACGAGAAGCAGAAGATTCGCCCCGAGATCATTCAGAAATGCTTTGAACTCGGGCTGATGGGCATAGAGCCGGGCGAAGAGTACGGAGGCGCTGGCGGGTCGTTCTTCATGGCCTGTCTGGCTATCGAAGAGCTTGCCCGCGTAGATCCTTCGATCAGCGTATGTATCGACGTGAACAACACTCTGACGATCAACGCGTTTTTGAATTACGGCACGGAAGCTCAGAAGAAGAAATACATCACGCGGCTGGCGACCGATACGGTAGGCGCATACTGTTTGAGCGAGGCCGGTTCCGGCTCCGACGCGTTCGCCATGCAAACCAGGGCCGAAGACAAAGGCGATCATTATCTGATCAACGGCCGCAAGATGTGGATCACGAACGGCAATGAGGCTGGCCTCTTCATCGTCTTCGCCAACGCCGATCCGGGCAAAGGCTATAAGGGCATTACCGCCTTCATCGTCGAAAGAGGCTTTCCCGGTTTTTCGGTGGGCAAGAAGGAAGACAAGCTGGGCATCCGCGCTTCGTCAACCTGCGAATTGCTCTTCGACAATTGCCGCGCCCCCAAGGAGAACGTGCTCGGCGAATTCGGCAAAGGATACAAGATCGCGATCGAGACATTGAACGAAGGGCGCATCGGCATCGGCGCGCAGATGGTCGGGCTTGCGCAAGGCGCGTATGAGGCGGCGCTGGCCTACACGAAAGAGCGCAAACAGTTCGGCCAGATGATCAGCGAATTCCAGGGTGTGCAGTTTCAGATATCCGAAATGGCCACAAAGATCGAAGCCGCGCGGCTGATGGTTTACAACGCCGCCCGGTTGAAAGACGCCAAACTTCCCTTCATCAAACAGGCGGCGATGGCCAAACTCTTCGCTTCGGAAGTCGCCGAAGAAGTCTCCTCGCTGGCTGTGAATCTCTATGGCGGCTACGGCTATGTGAAAGATTATCCGGTCGAGAAATTCTTCCGCGACTCGAAGATCGGCCAGATTTACGAAGGCACGTCCAATATGCAGAAAGTGACCA
>Ga0126377_10003558_pt1 | contig 11073 bp, 22 predicted proteins | sample PanSoiMetPlot_22_FD_92647 | JGI IMG/M metagenome (GOLD analysis project Ga0126377, IMG submission 92647) | Tropical forest soil microbial communities from Panama - MetaG Plot_22 | ecosystem: Environmental > Terrestrial > Soil > Tropical forest > Bulk soil | place: Panama | collected 2016-02-17
CTTGTAGGTCTCGTTATCCAAAATGCCCAGTGCGATGAAATGGTTATCTCCTTCCACCCGCGACAGGACCTGCCGGACTTTGTTGATAGTCTCGGTGTGCCGTCGTGCTATGAAGTACAACCCGCCTGAGGACCGCAACGTCACGCCGTTCATATACTCGATCGTGCTGGTCATCATCTTTCGGAGTTCGCGGGCTGTAAAGGCGCCCCGGTAGCGTCGGAACAGATTCCGTACCGCTTCGTTCGCGACCGGATCGTCGATCTGGAACTCGATCTGCTTCGTGCTCTTGTTGAAGATGACTTGTTGGGCTTTCCGATAGGTGACATCCTCCTGTTCGTAGTCGACGTCCTCCGTCGTGACCCGCCAGACGATACGTTCTGCATCATCTTTGATTCGGGTCAAGAGCTTCTTCCGCTGCAGCTCCCGGAGTGCCTTCCGTAACGCGGTGCGGTCCTTGATCTTGGTCAACAGATGCATGGGCAACTCTTGCGTTGACCACAACTGTCGAAAGTCCTCGACTGGTATCCGTGCCGCGTGAAACTCCCACCAGCACAAATGACCAACAATCGGGGCACCCGCATCCGGTTGGAGTGCGGATACTACTTCCCGCTTGACTTGCTTCTTACTCATGGGATGCTCTCCATCCTGCCAGTGGGCTGCAAGGTCAGTGACCAAGACCGCTCCTTATGAAACGGATCGACCCACTGCTTGGCGTCCCACGTGCCCGTGTTCAACTCCATCAAGGCCCGGTAGACCTTCAAGGCTTGATACAGTACCGCCTTGCACTCCCGGGGCATATTGGACTGCTGCAAGTGGCAGTACGTCGCGTGGAGATGCTGTTGGTCTGTCGGTGTCATATCACCCCCTTACTGCAAGTTCGCAACCTTCCGAACGATCACAACATACGTCAAGACCTCGACGCACATGTGCGGTTCTGGCTCTGGGTGGAGTTGATACTGCATCTTCTTAGGCGCCAGTTCAACCAGTTCATAGCCGTCTGGCAGCTGATCGATCGCCTCACCCAGCTTCTCAACATCCACTTCCGATACCATATACTGATACTTCATCTCCACCCCCTAAACAGAGCAATAGCCCCGGTCGACGTAGGAGGGACTGCACTGGGGGCAGCGCAGCTGTCGACCGGGGCCATCCTGGTTAGTGTTTCTTGCCAATCACCGTGAGGTCGGTACCTGGTGTGATGAACTGGTACGCTCCTTTGTTCGCGGTGAGCGCCACGCGAGCCGCTTTCGCGATCGTCTGCAGTGTCGCCTGAATGTCGCCACACGCCAAGCATGTGGTATAGCCGAGTGCTGCTCGGGCTACTGAATATTCTGCTCCGCATTCGCTGCAAATTGGTTTACTCATTGGGTTCCACCCCTTTCTTGTTTCTCATGTATCTATTATCCCGGCACTCTACGCTTTCTTCTCCTTGTCCTTTTCGGCCATCAGTTCCTTGATCTCCTCCTCGTTGAAGCCCATCTTGGCCAAACTCTCTTCCAGAGTCGGCACGTGCTTCTTCTTCGGTCGGTACGCTTCTGGTAGCAACCGCCTATCGTTGCACTCCCGCAACGCGAACAGCATCATCTGCGCGATGTCGAGTGGTTGCAGTGACGGCACGATATGCTCCAGCACTTCGTTCAAGGCCGAGCCGCGAACGGTATCCCGTTCTCCTTTCGTATCCTCGGTCAAGTTGCGCGCCTTGATGACCAGCATCTCGATATCTGCGCCGACCCAACCGTCCGTATGCAGGATCACGGAGTCTTCGATTCTGCCTTTCAGCGTAAAGCCGTTCTTGGCGCAGATGGCTTTGATAATCTCTCGGCGGGCTTCTGCGTTGGGCGGTAAGAACGGAATCTTGACGTCGAACCGTCCAGCTCTCTTCATCGCTGGATCCATCAAGTCTGGTCGGTTCGTTGCGGCCAAGAAGCAGATGCGACCGCGATGATTCGTCTCGCTCATGAACTCCAGTAACCGCTGGAATATCCGTGAACTGACTCCGCTGTCGCCCGCTGACTCACCTCGACGATGTCCAGCTTGATCTATCTCGTCGATGAAGACGATGCACGGTGCGAACGATGACACCGCGTCGAGTACCCGATCCAGGTTCCGTTCGCTCTCTCCTACCCACTTCGAGAAGATCTTGCTGAACAGGAGTGTCACGAACAGCACCCCGGCTTCCTTCGCGACTGCTTCTGCGACCACCGACTTGCCAGTACCTGGTGGCCCCATCAACAAAGCTCCCATCGGAACCCGTGCCCGATTGCCTTCGCGCATCGGCTTAGCGATATCGTGAATCATGAACTCCTTGATCTCTGTCAAGCCGCCGATCGCTTCCCAACCGTGCTCTGGCTCCGCTAGCTGAATGACGTCCTGGTATCTCGCCTTGATGACTTCCGCTTTCCGTTCCTTGATCCGACCGACCGAAAATTGTTTCTCCTGCCGGCACCGTAGAATCGCTTCTTCTATAGATCGTAACGACAGCCCGGCGGTCATGGTAGCGATCTGTTGTGGGTCGTAGGTAAAACCCAGCTCCGTTTCGTTCTCACCAGCCTGGAGGTACGTGAGAAATAGTTTCCGGGCTTCATGATCCGGATACGGAATGCGCATCACCTCGATCTTGCTTTCTGGATTCAGCAAAGAGGGATGTAACACATCCAGTCGGTCTCGACAGACCAAGACCACGATAGAGTTCCCAGTCCGTAAGGTCGGCAGCCGGGCCCACTGGAGTAACGTCACAGCCCGGGCATCCTGCTCGTCTCCCTTCCAACGCTCCGCTGCGAAGATCGACTCGGGAAAGTCTATGAGTAACGCGATGTCCGGATCTGGTTGCTGGAACAGTCGCGTCATCATCGGCAACGCTTGACTGGGTAACTTGGGCATCGGTTCTTGAATGCCCGCTGCTTGCGCTGCCTGCTCGTATCGACTGGGACTGGCGTAGCCCGTGACCCGACCTGGTAAGGGTGGCGGATCTGGTGGCCGCAACGCAGCTCGGACTTTCTCTTCCGACCCAGCCTTGGTAAAGTTCCAACCGGTCAACAAATCGTAGCGGATGCAGATACTCCGGTCTTGCATTGTGCCTTCCAGTAACTGCATGCAGTCTTGGAAGTACAGTGTTTGACCGTCTCGGATCACCGGACAGTAGTCCAATGTGTTCCCGTGTACGATAAAGACTGAACTGACGTTGGACACGAACTTGCCTACGAGTTCTGTAATCCAGCTCATCAACACAATCCTTTCTGGCGCCGTACTATCTGCGATACGCGTGCTGGGTTAATCTTGAACCGCTTTGCGATGTGTGACTGCGTGAACCGCCCAGTCGCGTACAGACGCCCGATCTGCTTGAGTTGTTCGTCTGTGAGTACCACCCCCTTCTTCTTCTTGACGACTTTGTTGAGGACGACCTGCTCTCCATGCGTCGGTAGGATCCCTCGCCAGGTTTTGATTTGCTGCCAGCCGAACAACCCCAAGTACTGCAGGTACTGGATCTTGAGTCGTCGACCGCAGACATGACAGGTATGCTTCTGGACTGCATGATGCGTCTCTACCATGAGTCCCGACGCGCCGCATACGCCCTTGTGCCGCTTCATCTACTCCTTGCTTTCAAAGGTTATAGTGATCGAAAGTTCGGCGGCGACCGGAGAGGCCTGACGCAAGGACAAAGCCACTACATCGTCGACCTTGACGATCAGTTCTCTCCGATCGCTACTCAACCGAATCGACACCTGTCCAGCGCTGTCAACAAGTTGGAGCGTTGGCCCGCCCTGATCCAGGTGCGCGCGCATCGTTACTCCGAACCGACCTTGGACCGGATAGGATCCGGCTGCTGTGGTGCCGTAGGCAGCTTGCAGTGCAACGACGCTGGTTCGCCGACCTCAAGCCCCTTCTCCGCCAGCTTCTTGAGTAACTGCGCGCTGACTTCAAAGCAGCAGTCGTCGTTCCACCCCTCGTAGTCGAGGGTCAACTTGCCGTTGCGCCTCACGGTAATCTTGACGACCTTGCTAGGCATAGGACTCCTCCTCTGCGACTTCCTTCTCCTTCAGGTACTTCTTGACTGCGGCCTTGTTGATCTTGCTCTTGCTGAAGAAGGTGTTCTCGCCGTCGGAGTAGATGTAGACCGGCTTGCCACCCTTGAGGTAGCTGGAACCGAGGTGGTTCTCGATAGCCGGGATAGCATCCTCATCCAACAGCTCCTGGATCGCCAGCTTCTTCGGCTTCGGCGCCTTCTTGACCTTAGGCGCCTTCTTCATCTTCTTGCGCTTGTCAGCCTTTCTTTTCCGGGTGATCATGTGCCTCATCCTCCTTTATATCCCGCACTACCTCGAGCATTTCTTCTCGGGTCGAGTAATACGGGTGTTCGCCGTGCTCCCAGTAGATGTCGAACACCCGCTCCAGTACCGGCACCAAGGCGTCCGCTCCCGCGTACCCAATGCCGGACCAGCCGAACCGGTTGGTGTCCATTTCCCGCTCGATCGCGATGAACCATGCGTTCACCAACCGTAGTAGCTCAACTTGCGCCTCCCCAGGGCTGGTATCGTGAATGAGCATGTCCACGGCACCGGATACCATGAACAAACCTTTGCCTGGCTGGGTCTCCCGATATTCGTCCGACCCGCACTCGTTACCGGTAAACCGCTCCTTCATCTGCTGTTTGTAGGGTTCGTACTCATCCATGATCATAGGTTCAAATTGCTCCGTAATCAGGTCGTAGCGTTTCATTCCACGACGAGGTCCATCGACACGGTGCCGTCTGGCTTGACGAACATGTCAACGGGCCAGCCCAGTTCTGCTGCGCTAGCCCGTAGTGCCAACACCGAGTAGTGTTGGGTGACACGCTGTTCCATCTCCTGCCAGAGATGTCCGACACCGTATGGATCGCCGACGAATACCGGTCGGCCATCCTTGTTGATGGTGCAACCAAATCCGCGCTTCAGTTCCGGAGTGCGGATCACCCAGTCGCACTGTTGATGATCTCGATCTGCGTATTCCGATACGAATCCTTTCTCGATGAATTCACCGCTGAAGTCCTCCGCTGTCATGCGCAGGGCTTGCTCCATCAGGTTTGGGTCGCATATCCCAATCTGTGGATCGTGTGTTGCGATGTGACTCATTCGTCTCCTCCTTTCATACTTCTATTATCCGGGCGCCCCCCGAAAGTTAGGAAAGCATAGCATACCTGAGCATATCCGATTTTATAAGGTTTCATCTCGCCTGAGCTTAGCGCAGCTGAGCCTCTAATAATCGCAAGTCAGCCAGCCCCAGGAAAAGATAACTGATCCCAGCAAGTCACACCCGAGACCAACGAAGCGTATCAACATGATAGCTTGCCCAAGCATACCTTAGAGCAAGGCAAACAATCAACAAGATAACACACCCGAACTGAGGCGATCGTAGAGCGACAAAGCTAAGCCAACCCAAACTCAGAGTAGCCAAGATGAGCAAGTCGGAGCGTTAGCATAGCAAACCCGAGTACAGCACATACCGAACCAGCTAAAGGCAATTCCGGACCACCCAAGCTCATCCAAACGGATCCCAGATTACCCGAGTTTATCTTGATCGAATGTAGACTACGCCATCTTACCAGGTTCTACCTTCGTCCAGATATCATTAGGGGCGTCGCGCTTGAGCAGGTGCTTGACTTCGTATCCGATCTGGTATGGAACTTCTCTTCGGGCCCGCATACCGGAGACCTTTGGTACGAACCACCAAGTTGGTACTGGAAAGGCTGCAGGCAATACCATCCGATAGTTCTGCGACAACGAGATGTAGATCTCCTGAATTTGGTAGGTGTAGATGTAGTTCTTGATCGCTAGTTCGACCGGTGTCTTGTAGAACCGCCACGTCTCGTTAATCGTGACGTTGTACTTGTGTGACCGTTCGTTCGGTAGGATGATTCCATATCCACCCGATACGATCAGAACGTGCCACCCCCGTTTCAATGCTTTCCACACATGCCACTTGAAGTGTGGGACCTGATAGGTAATACCAGTGTACAGGTTGAGCGCGTAGTACATCCCTCCTTCCCTATTCCAACGATCGGAGAATCGTTTACGGACTCCGTCGCGGGTTTTCTGCATCGTGTAGCGTATGGATCCCGTTAACCGATCGGGAAAGGTTTCGCTGGGGTAACTCATCGAACCTGGTCTGACGGGCGACCAGTACTTGTTGCCGTCTACGACTGGCTCCTTCGAACCGCTACACGGAATCAATAGTAGTCTGGACATTTACCTCCTCCGCGACCGCTCTATGTGCGTCTCAAATTCCTCAAGAGTTCTAGCGATAGATCGTGGATCCAATCGAGGTTCCGGTCGGTATCGTCTTGTCCCACGTCGGAGTCGAAGACGCTCCCGTTCGCCAGATTCGATCGATTCGATCAATCTCCTCAAGCGCCGGTTCTGGTTCCTGACCCCGTCCTTAGTTGACTGGCTTAACCTATCCCACTGGTTAGCGAGTCGGCTAATACCCCGAGCATTGGCAATCGCTTCTTGTATCCGGCGCACCAGTCCAGTCGACAATCGCGTCCCAGCAGTGATTTCCTGCTCTGCCGCGCGAATGTCTTCTTGTATCCGACCATGCGTCTTCTTCGACTTCTTCTCCTTTCTCTGCTTGACTTTGGGAGCAGGAGGATCGGGCAACTTCACCGTTTTGACCAGTAACGGTAACTTCTTAGTTGGCATCAACACCTCCCTTACGCAACAACCCACGCTTGTGTATTTCCTTAGTTATCCGAGACATGTGGTTGCGATTGTCGTCGTCAAGTTCTAGCCAGTCAGACACTTCTATAGTACGTAATGTGGCTGCGTCCTCCGTAAATCGCAGCCACGAGCCGCAGTTCAAACAGATCGAGAAGTCTCCAGGTTCGGGGACGGCATCCTTTTGATAAATCGAGGATACATCGTCCACCTCGTATCCACAGCAGGGGAGATTCTGCTTGCGATACCTACCTGGCACTTGAGTCACCTCCTTTCAGAATGACCGGGACCCCCACCTGTACCCGACCAAGCTGGCCCGTCGAATTCACGACATCTCGTTACGCCCGCCTGCGCTCTAGAGCGGCTTAGTCCGGTCGTAGCGTATCCAGCCAGCGCCACAGCGTACCCTACTCGAACTTCAGAGTAGGGTCAACCTGCTCGATCTTGACCACCTCGAACTTGCCCGCCTCGAACCGGCGTTGTGATCCGATGCCCAAGAAGATGCCGCTGTAGATCAACAGTTGTTCTAGTTCCGCGTGACTCACGTATCCTTTGACCCACAGCGCCTTGAAGGTGATGGTGATGTTCTTCACCAACTCCACCGTCTTGAGAATGCTGCGTTGCCCTTGCGGGGTGCCGACATGTCCGGCAAACGGTTCGGTACCGTCCGCCTGCTTCAGGAGTGCGCCAGTCCCAGTCCGGTACATCGGAATGATTCTCGGCAGGATTGTAAACCCAACCTTCAGGTTCGGTCGCACGCCGTTCCGGGCTCGGGTCAATCCAGTAGCAGTGGACGCGTCTCGCAGCATGGACTTGATCATGAAGTCCCGCAAGACTGGAATGCGTGTAATCTGGTCTTCAGCCACCCCTTGTTCTTTAAGGTCGTAATCGATCTGCTCGATGGCGTCGTTCGGTCCGAGGACGGCATCAACTGCGCGGAAGATAGACGTGCGTCGCTCTTCCTCCTGGACCTCTCCGACCGCCGCGATCTTCTCGTGCAGTTGCTCCTCCTCGATCTCACCTTTACTTTCCAGCCAGCGTGTTACGATAGCTGGATCCGGTGACATCGATCCGTAGACCTTCTCGGTGGTCCTCAACACAACCTTTGCCGCGATCAGGATGTTGTCCAGCTTCAGCACGAAGGGCGGCGGCTTCTTCTTGTCGCTCTTCTTGCCCTTAGGTTCTTCCTGTGACTCGTCCTGCTCTTCTGTCGTTGTTTCTTCTGCCATTTAAGAATCTCCTCCCGTTCTGGGTTTGAACGTCCGCAACTGTGCTGTCGGCTTCTTCAACTCCTTACTAAAGATATCCGTAATAGCTCGCAGAAACTTTCTCTCGTCGAGGCCGCAGTTCTCCTGTTTCGCTGCCTGCGCGAAGTGTCGGGCCATGTCTACAAAGAGCAAGCCGAGTAGACCTGGATCGCCAGGTATCCAACGTATCCAACATTCTACTCGGCCTGGATCATTCGGATGATCCGTAGGGTCAAAGTCAAACCCAACTACCCGGAACAGTTCCCGACCCTTCAGACCTTCGAGCGAATTATCTCGTACTGATGGCGGTACCTCTTCAACCGCGTAGTTGGGGTCCTGCATCGCGACGTTGGCTTCGGTCGGCATGGTCTGGAACAACATCACATACCGATCTTCAATCTTTCGCGAGATCGCTGTCGCCGGCTTGCCATCGATGATGATCTCGTTCAGTTGCCAGTCGCCTTTCCCTGCCCGCAGTTCTGTAAAGGCTTCTTTGATGAGGTTGTCGATCATCATTTACTCCTTTGTGTCCCTCCGGTGAAGCACTCTAGGCTGACGTTCCCGTGTACATTGTGACCGAGGTGTTCTGAGAAGAACGATTCACACCAAACGCTCTTCCGAAAGTAGTTACACTTCGGGTTAGAACAAAAGATCTCTCCACAGCATTGGCAGAGCCAAGTGTCTGCACCCGACCGACAGTCTTCGCAGAAGTGTGGCATAGTCCTTCCTTCCTGTCAAAAATTGATCTGATAAGTAGTTCACTCTCCTTTCTAGTTCTCATGTATCTATTATCCGGGCCGCATCCACCGGAAATTCCGATAAAAATACTTTGGGGTATCACCCAAAATGCGCGGACAAAAAAATTCGGTTAGGACCGACCCTGTTGATCAGGGCCGGTCCATTCACCGACTAGCGTGTTACGCCGCCTTCTTCTCCTTCTTCGGCGTGTCCTTCTCCTCGTCCTCGTCCTTGGCGAAGAACCCCTTGCCGTAGTCGTAACCCTTCTTGAGGGTCACGGCGACGCCGACCGCTGCGAATCCGACGATCGCGTACGCGGCCCAGTTCGGGATGCTCGTGACCTCACCGCGGTCGGACAGCTCCTTCATGAAGAGCGCGGCCCGCTGCTTGAGGAACTCGCTCGGCGCGGAGTGCACCGCCTGCTTGATCAGTTCGGTGTAGTCCGCGTCGGAGAGCACGTTCGTGCTCTCGTTGAACTTGTCGGACGCCTGCTTGATGAGTTCCATCTGCTCGTTGCTGATCATGGTCTGAATCTCCTTACTCTCTACTGGTTGTGGCTGCCAGCTCAGGCTGCGTTCTTGGCGCGCTCTTCCAAGCGGTCCTTGAACAGGTTGTAGAAGTGTTCCAGCGTCTTGTCGTCCACCGTATCGATCTTGAACAGTGGCAACGTCTTCCGGAACTCCTGTGCGACGCTCACGCCCTCCTTCAGCCGGCGATCGATCTCTTCCTTGACGAACCCGGTGACATGTCCAGCGTCGATGTCGTTGAGCATGTCGAACGTCTTGACGCCGATGCTCAACTTGGTGAGTGTGACCATCCTGTTTGCGATGGTAATGCGAACTGTATCCCAATCCATTGTTCCACCCCTTCCGATCTATGCTGCCATCCGCTCTTGGAAGTCACGGAGCAGCATCTTGAGCAGCTCGTCCCGCGTATCCTGCTTCCCCATCTTCTCCCACTCCCCGTACGCCGCAAACGCGCTGATCGCTACGCCCAAGCACTTCAGTGCAAATGGTGTCCACTTCAGTGCCTTCTGGTAATCAAACACTTCGTTGCCTCCTAGTGGTTGTAGTTGTTGTGGTTCTTCTTGCGCCCGTTGGTGATCGCAGCCGTGGCGCTGATTGCCAACGTCATCGCGATCGCCCCGATGAACACTCCGAAGCGGACGCCGTCTGTATACCCAGCATTGTATGCCTGAGTCAGCAACCGCTTCGCGAGATGTTCGGTCAGTTCTGCGCCGTTGAACTCTACCTCCTTGAGCTGCATCACGAATCCTGCTTCTTCTTCCTGGACTCGCGGCTGACTGTGATCCAGGTCAGGATTGCAAACGCGAAGGTCAAGGACGCCGTTACTCGCAGCGACTTGACCTCGCTCCGCAGCTTGTTGAGAGCCTCGGTGATCTCCTCGTGGCCCATGTTACGCTGCCTCCTTGAAGTTCAGGTCCAGCGTGGGCTCGGTGTCCTCGTTGAACCGCTTGTAGAACCAGTACACGCCGGCAGCCGCTGCAACCGTACCCGCGCCTGCCGCGTACTTGCCCTTGTGGGTCTTCACGTGCTCCCACGTGTTGGTCCACGCACTCTTGACGGCGCGCTGGGCCCTGTTGAACCACCTGTTCTCCTCCGCCTCCTTCGCGAGCTTCTCCCGGCGCTCCTCTTCCAGCCGGGCGAACTCCTCTTTGATGAACTGTCGGTAGTCAGGCGAAATCACCGGGTTCGGAAGGCGACCTTCCTTGCCGAGCGGCCTGCTGTGCGCTTCTTGTTCTGGTGTTGCCATTTTCTCTCCTTGTAAGCATAAAAAAAGAGAAGGCAGTAACATCTCAATTTACCTTCTCTTGAACTTATTATCCGGGCGTTATCGAATTTGTGTACCTCCTTGCGCTACCTTTTTTGGCTAGTTACAATCTAAAGGACCCGCTCTCGGACCGATAGCGTTCTTGCACGCGGCCTTGCACAGCTTTAGATCGCGTTGATTCTGATCGAAACACGAACTCAGATCCCCTAACAGCTCGTTCTCCAGCACCGCGCCGTTATAGCCGCCGACACCTCCTAACAGTCGAGCTGCCCGACCGACACCTTTCATGCAGTCCATGTAGATCTGATGAGAAACCAAGAAGCAATCCAGGTGATGCTCATTCGGCAGATCCTCGACCCACTTCTGTTGTTCGGCACTGTAGTACTGCCGAATGATTGGACACGGTGGTTTCTGGTACTCGTGGTAGATCTTGTTGTAGCACAGCCCCTTCGGTTCCGGTACAAAGCTGTACGCAGGCGGTGGGGAAAGGAAAAACAAGATCGTAGCACCGACCAGCAACAGTTTCAGGAGTAACTGCATTACCTCGTCTTTCATGTTACGGCCCATTCGCGATCGCCAGGAGCAGTAAGATCTGACACCACCCGTCA
>Ga0126377_10003559_pt1 | contig 11072 bp, 10 predicted proteins | sample PanSoiMetPlot_22_FD_92647 | JGI IMG/M metagenome (GOLD analysis project Ga0126377, IMG submission 92647) | Tropical forest soil microbial communities from Panama - MetaG Plot_22 | ecosystem: Environmental > Terrestrial > Soil > Tropical forest > Bulk soil | place: Panama | collected 2016-02-17
CCCACGAGCCCCCTTCTTCTCCGCGGTGACTCGCCCAAGGCGCGCCTGGCCTCCCGGCCGGCATAGCCGGCCGCTACGCAAAGCGCCGTCGTCGACCTGGGACGGCAGCGAGACTGCTCTCCCGCTACTCGACGAGGTCGGCGAGCGCCTGGGCCGCCGCATCCGGCTCGAACTCGAACGGCCCGGGGCCCCCGACGTATGCGAGCCGCCCGCCGCGGTCGGCGACGTAGAGCCGTTCGGGCCAGGCCGAGAACGCCTCGCTGACGGCGTCGTCCATGCCGTCGACGAGGACGGGCATCGTGAGCCCGAGCCGGGCGACGCCCTCGCGCGCGGCCGCGAGCCGATCCTCGAGCGTCACGTGCTGTCGCACGAGGACGCCTTCGTCGACGTTCGCCTGCATCTGCCACCCGTCGACGCTGTGCGCCTCGGCGATGTAGACGAACACGACGTTCGCACGGTCACGGAATCGCCGATGGAGCTCCTCCACGTCGCCGGACCGGCGACGAAACGGCGGTCAGGTGAAGCTTCCGAAGACGAGCAGGAGCGGCCGGTCGGCGACGAGGTCGCGAAGCTCGACGCGCGACCCGTCCTCCAGCGAGGTGGTGACGAGCCCGGGCAGCTCGTCGCCGACGTCCAGCCGCTCGGGGCGGCGGTACCGCGCCACCGTCGCGACGACGACCTCGCGCTCCTCGGGCGCGAGCTTCTCCGCGTAAGCGCGGTCGCGTGGATCGAGCCGGTCGAGGAGCGGGTCGTCGGTCGCGGTCACGTCAGGCGAAGCGTGCGAGGGCGCCGGCGACGCGATCCACCTCGTCCTCGGTCATCGTCGATGCGAACGGCAGCGCGAGCGCGCGCTCGAAGGCGGCGTCCGCGCCAGGGAACGATCCTCGATCGCGATAGGCAGAGAGCCGGTTGACCGCGTACGTGCCGATCTGCGCCTCGATGCCCTGCCCGCGCAGACCGGCCAGCGCCTCGTCACGCCGGTCGAGCGCGACGACGTACGCCTGCCACCCGTGGCGGTCGCCGTCCGCGGCCCGCGGCGTGGCGACGAGGTGCTCGAGGCGCTCCGTGTACCAGCCCGCGACCCGCTCCCTCGCCTCCAGCAGGCTCTCGAGGCGCGCGAGCTGCGGCAGGCCGAGCGCGCAGAGCACGTCGGGGAGCCGATAGTTGAAGCCCGGAGCGGCGATGTCGACGGCGTCGCCGGCGACGATCCCGTGGTGGCGCAGGCGACGGACGGCGGTGGCGAGCTCCGCCTCGTCCGTCGTCACGGCGCCGCCCTCGCCCGTGGTGACGATCTTGCGCGGGTGGAACGAGAGGCACGCGAGGAGGCCGAGCGCGCCGCACGGCGTGCCTTGGTAGCTCGCCCCGAGCGCGCCGGCGGCGTCCTCCACGAGCACGACCTCCTGCGGCACGGCGGACTGGAGCTCCTCCCACTCCATCGGCCGCCCGAAGAGGTGCACCGCCAGCACCGCGCGCGTGCGCGGCGTGACGGCGGCGGCGACCTGCTCCGGCCGGGCGAGAAACGTCGCCGCGTCGACGTCGACCAGGACGGCACGCGCCCCGCACAGCTCGACGGCGTTCGCCGTCGCCGGGAACGTGTAGGCGGGGACGATCACCTCGTCGCCCGGGCCGATGTCGAGCGCGAGCAGCGCGAGATGCAGGGCCGCCGTCCCGGACGACACCGCGACGGCGTCGGCGGTCCCGACTGCGCGCGCGACCGCCTGCTCGAACGCCTCGACGCGCGACCCCATCGTGAGGTGGCCGCTCGCGAGCACCTCGCCGACCGCAGCGAGCTCTGCCTCGCCGACGTCGGGGCGCGCGAGCCTGATCGGCTGCTGGCTCACGCGGCCGCGCCGAGCCTGGCCCGATACCACGCGATGGTGCGCTCGAGGCCCTCGTCGAGCTCGACCCGCGCCTCGAAGCCGAGGAGCGCCCGCGCCTTCTCGACGTTGGGGATCCGCAGCTCGACGTCGGTGTAGTCGAGGGGGACGAAGCGGATCTCGCCCGGGCAGCCGCTCAGCCGCTTGATCCTCGTCGCGAGGTCGTAGATCGTGACCGCCGACCGCGCGTTGCCGATGTTGAAGCTCTCGCCGACCGCGGACGGGTGCTCGAGCGCCAGGAGGAGCGCCTCGACCATGTCGTCCACGTAGCACCACGCGCGGATCTGGGCGCCGTCGCCGTGGATCTCGAGGTCGCCTCCGGCGAGCGCGGCCTCGATGAAGGCCCGGATCGCGCCGCCGCCGATCTGACCCGGCCCGTAGATGTTGAACGGGCGCACCGAGACGGCCGGCACCCCGAGCTCGGAGTGGTAGGCGTGCGCCATGTGCTCGCCGGCGAGCTTCGAGACGGCGTAGGTCCAGCGCGCCTCGCCGACCGAGCCGATCGTCGTAACGTGTCCCTCCTGGACGTTGAACGCGTGCTGGCCGAACACCTCGCTCGTCGAGAACTCGACCAGGCGCTCCAGCGTGTCGAGAGTCGCCACCGCCGCCTCGAGGACGTTGTACGTGCCAATTACGTTCACGCGCATCGTCCGCACGGGGCTCACGAGCACGGTGTCAACCCCCGCGATCCCCGCGGCGTGGATGATGTGCGTGGCGCCCGCGGCGAGCTCGGTCAGCCGGTCGAGGTCGAGGACGTCCCCCTCGACGAAGCGGAAGTTCGGGTGGCCGACGAGGTCGGTGCCAGACAGGGCGTCCCGGTGCAGGTTGTCCAGCGCGACGACGTCGTTCGCGTCGACGAGCCGGCGGGCGAGCGTCGTCCCGATGAAGCCGGCCCCGCCCGTGATGAGGATGCGCTTGCCCTCCAGCGGCACCCGAGGATCGTAGTCGGTCGCCCTCCTGTCGAGAACGGCCATGTCCCGTCTGGCCCAAGTCCCGGGCCACCGGCCTCCTCCCCACAGCTCTAGCCTAACTGGACAACACGCGCGAGTGGGATATGAGATCGCGTCGAGAGCGTGCCGGTCGCTCCACAGCCGCGAACGGCACGGGCGCCGCGCGTCTAGCATCGCGCCGTGCCGAGCGTGCTCTTCGTCGGCGCGGGCCGTCACCAGCGCCGCGCGATCCTCCAGGCGCGCGAGCGCGGGCTGACCGTGGTCGCCGTCGACCGCAACCCGGACGCCGTCGGGCTTCGCGTCGCGGACACGCCCGAGGTGGTGGACTTCGCGGACGTCGATGCCGTGGAGGCGGTCGCCCGGCGACATGCCGTGGACGGCGTGCTGACCGTGTCGGCCGACCGTGCCGTGCCAGTCGTCGCGGCGGTCGCGGAACGGCTCGGGTTGCCGTCGATCGGGTCACGCGTCGCGCACCGCCTCACCCACAAGATCGCGATGCGCCGCGTCCTTGCCGAGGAGGGCATCCCGCAGCCTGCGTTCGCGGCCGTGCGCAGCCTCGCCGAGGGTCGCGCGGCGATCGAGTCGGTCGGGCTTCCCGCCGTGCTCAAGCCGGTCGACTCGGGTGGCCAGCGCGGGGTCTTCAGGATCGACACGCCCGGGGATCTCGAGTCGAACCTCCACGCGGCGCTCGCCGAGTCGCCCGGCCGGGAGGCGATCCTCGAGCGCTACGTCGACGGCCTCGAGATGAACGGGATCGTGATCGCACGCGACGGGGAGACGAGGCTCGTGACCCTCTCCGACCGCCTCCGGCCGCCCGGCATCGGCTTCGGCGTCGGCTGGATCCACGTGTACCCCGCCTCGATCCACTCGGATCAGCTCGACCGGGCGGAGCGAACGGCGGAACGGTCGGTCGCGGCGCTCGGGCTCGTGAACGGGATCGCGTTCCCGCAGCTGATCGCCTCGGACGACGGAAGCGTGTCGGTCGTCGAGGTTGCCGCGCGGATCCCGGGAGGGCAGATGGCCGACCTCGTGCGCCACGCCGTCGGCGTCGACCTCGTCGACGTTGCGCTCCGCTTCGCGCTGGGCGAGCAGGTGCCGGACGACGTTGCGCTGCCGCGCTTCTCGCAGCCGCTCGCGATCCGCTTCTTCACCGCCGCACCGGGCCCTCTGCCCACGGGTCGCGTGCTTCGGATCGGCTCCCTCGACCCGGTGCTGGCCGCCGACGGCGTCGTCCAGGCCGAGTCGTACCTCGCCGAGGGCGAGACGATCCGCCCCGTCCGGCTCGACGGCGACCGTCGCGGCTACGTGATCGCGACTGCGGCCACGTCGATCGAGGCGCTCGAGCGGGCGGAGCGGGCCGCGGAGCTCCTCGAGGTCGAGGTGGAGTGATGCCCTGCGCGTTCACCCTCGACCACTACGCGGAGCTGCTCGACGCCGCGCGCGCGGGCGGCTACCGATTCGTGTACTTCGACGCGCCGCCTGTGACGGGGAGCCTCGTCCTGCGCCACGACGTCGATCTCTCGCTCGACGCCGCGCTCCGGATGGCCGAGCGCGAGAACAGCGTCGGAGCCTCGGCCACCTACTTCCTCATGACCGAGTCGGTCTTCTACAACCTCGCCTCGAGCGAAGGGACAGCGGCCGTCGCGCGGCTTCGCGAGCTCGGCCATCGCGTGGGCCTCCACGCCGTCTACCCGAACGTCGTCCTCGACGAGCGGTTCGACCCGGTCGTCGCCTGGCACAACCCCGACCCCGGGTACATGACGGCCCCGATCCCCGGCGCCGTGAACGTGATGGAAGCGCCGTACTTCGACCCGGCGACCTACCGCTCCGACTCGAATCAGCGCTGGCGCTTCGGCTGCCCGCACGACGAGCTCCGGGCCGGGGCGTTCGCGTGGCTCCAGTTGCTCACGCACCCCGAGATCTGGGTCTATCCGGGCTCGACGATGGGCGAGACGATGCGCGCGATGCTCGACGCCGAGCGGGAGCGCCGTCTCGAGCAGCTGGCCGCGGACCGCGTCGACCTCGCGTGAGCGAGACGCCGCTCGCCGGGGGCGACGTCAACGTCGGCCAGAACGTGGTCGTTCGCGTCGGCGACACGGTCAGGCGACCGCTGAGCGACCGCGCGGCCGGGGTGCACGCACTCCTCCGGCACTTCGAGAGCGTCGGCTTCGACGGTGCGCCGCGCTTCCTCGGCATCGACGAGCGCGGCCGCGAGGTCCTCTCGTACGTCGAGGGCGAGCCGGCCCTCGCGCCCGTTCCTGCCGGCGACGACGTCGTCGCCGGGCTCGGACGGCTGCTCCGGCGGATGCACGACGCACAGAAGGGCTTCGTCCTGCCACCCGGCGTCGACTGGCCGGCGGGAGCCGTCCAGGCGCCGGCCGACGCCGTCGTCTGCCACAACGACCAGTTCTGGCCGAACGTCGTCCTCCGGGGCGGCGCGCCGGTTGCGCTGATCGACTGGGACCTCGCCGCGCCCGCGCCCCGCGTCTACGACGTCGCCTCCGCCGCCAACTTCTGGGCTCCGCTCCGGCCTGACGACCAGGCCGCGGCCTGGGGGTTGCCGGTCGCCCGGCGCGGCGAGCGACTGCGGCTCCTCTGCGACGAGTACGGCCTCGCGTCCCGCGAACGAGCGGGGCTGCTCGACGTCGTCGCGCACATCAACGCCATCGGCTACGAGACCCACCGGCGCCTCGGCGGCGTCGAGCGGAGGCCCGGCTGGGCCGAGATGTGGGACAAGGGGAGCGGCGAGCAGATCCTCGCGCGAAGCAGGTGGTTCGAGGCACAGCGGAACGACCTGCTTGCATTCGTGCGGTGACCCTGCGGCCGATCACCGTGCTCGTCTCCGCGTCTGGTGCCCCCGGCACCGCCGCGCTGCTCCGCGCCCTCCGCGAGAACGGCGAGCGCGAGGTTCGGCTCGTCGGGACGGACATGTCCGAGCGATCGGTCGGGCGCCACCTCTGCGACGCCTTCCACCTCGTCCCCGCCGGTTCGGATCCAGGCTTCCCGGACGCCGTGCTCGACGTCGTCACGCGAGAGCAGGTCGACGTCGTGCTGCCGCAGTCCTCGTTCGACCTCGAGGGGCTCGCGGCGCATCGCCAGCGGTTCCCCGTGCCCGTGCTCGTCTCGCGCCCCGACACGATCCACCGCTCGAACGACAAGGCCGAGACCTACGCGTTCCTCCACCGCATCGCCGTCCCCGCGCCGCAGTTTCGCCGCGTGAACGGCGCGGCGGAGGTCGACGCCGCAGCGCGCGAGCTCGGGTACCCGGATCGCCCGGTCTGCTTCAAGCCCGTGTTCTCGTCCGGGTCGCGCGGGTTTCGCGTGCTCGACCCGACCGTCGACCGCGCGCACCAGCTGCTCCACGAGCGGCCGGGGTCGGTCGCGATGCGCCTCGAGGAGGCGGTCGAGCTCCTGCCCGACGTAGGCGGGCCAGACCTGCTCGTGATGGAGCTCGCGACGGGCGGCGAGCGCACGATCGACGGGATCGCGGACGGCACGCGCGTCGTCCTCGGTCACCCGAAGACCCGCGAGGCGATGCGCGCCGGTCTCGCGATGTACTTCGTCACGCTGGAGGACGACGAGCTGATGGCGATCGCCGACCGGATCGTCGCCGAGCTCGGGATCGAGTGGTTCTTCAACATCCAGCTCGTGGGCGACCACGTGATCGAGGTGAACCCGCGGATCTCGACGGTCGTCTACCAGGAGGACCTCAACCTGCCGTACCTCGGCGTGAAGCGCGCGGTCGGCGAGATCGCCGACGACGAGCTCGCGGCGCTGCGAGCTCGCGTTCGCCCCGGGCGCACCGCGCTTCGCTACTTCGATCAGGTGGAGTGGGACTGACGAGCCGCCCTCTCCGTGTCGTCCACTGCCCCGTCAACACCGCGGGCGTGCCGTGGACGAACGTCCAGGCGCTGCGGCGGCGCGGCGTCGACGCGTCGCTCGTCGTCTTCAACCGCTACGCGCTGCACTCGGAGGCGGACCGGTCGCTCGACCTGCACGGGGGACTCCTCCGGCGACAGGTGGCTCAGTGGCGCGTCCTCGCGGAGCTGCTGCCGCGGACCGATCTCTTCCACTTCACGTTCGGGCTGACGCTCGTGCCGCAGTCGCTGCAGTTCCCGATCCTGCGCGCGTTCGGCAAGCGCTCGGTGATGCACTACCTCGGCTCGGACATTCGCGGCAAGACGCCGGAGGAGCTCGCCTACGGAAAGAAGGCGGGCGCCGAGATCGTCGGCAGCTACGACGCGATCCGCTGGGTGCCCGAGGCGACGGTCATCCCGCCCGGTGTCGACCTCGCGGCGCTGACGCCCGCCGAGCCGTCTGCACGGAAGCGGCCGGTCGTCGTCCACGCGCCGTCGTCGCGTCGGCGCAAGGGCACCGACCACGTCGTCCGTGCGTGCTCGGAGCTCGACGTCGAGCTCCGCATCGTCGAAGGGCTCCACCACGACGAGGCGCTCGAGCGCTACCGCGACGCCGACATCGTCGTCGACCAGCTCAACGCCGGCTGGTACGGGCTCTTCGCGATCGAGTGCATGGCGCTCGGCAAGCCGGTGGTGACCTTCCTCCACGACGAGGCGATCCGCCGGACCGAGCACGCCTACGGGATGCCGGTGCCGATCGTGAACGCGTCCGCCGACACGCTCGCCGACCGGCTCGCCGAGCTCGTCGACCTCGGCCCGGACGGACGTCGCGAGATCGGCCACTCGTCGCGGGAGTACGTGGAGCGCGTGCACGACCTCGACCGCGTGACCGACCAGCTGCTCGACCTCTACGCGACGGTGACCGCCCCCTCGCGCGAGCTGGCGCCGACCGTCGTCGTCCCGTCGGAGCCTCCCACCGAGCCGGCCCCGACGCTGTCCCTCGGCGACACCGACCTCGAGGGCGCGCTCCCGTCCGAGTCGGAGCTCGAGCCGCTGACGCCCGCCGAGCGGGCGGGGCTCGGCCAGCAGCTCCGGCGCCTCGGGCGCCACTCCGCGATCTACGGGATCGGCGGCCTCGTCTCGCGCGTGATCGCGGTGCTCCTGCTGCCGGTCTACACGCACTACCTCAGCCCGGCGGACTACGGGAAGATCGAGACGCTCCTCGCGCTGACGACGATCATGGGCCTGATCCTCCGCGCGGGGATCACGAGCGCGTTCTTCCGCTTCTACTTCGACGTCGACGACGACGCGGGGCGGCTTCGCGTCCTGCGGACGTCGTTCTGGTTCACGATGGGCGGCGGCACGCTCGGCCTCCTGCTGCTGCTCGTCTTCGCCGCGCCCGTGTCGTCGCTCCTGTTCGGATCGTCCGGCTCGGCCGATCTCGTGCGGGCCGCGGGCGTCGCGCTGTGGGCGACCGTCAACTACGAGCAGATGACGGCGCTGTTCCGGGTCGAGGAGCGGTCCGTCGCGTTCGTCTGCGCGAGCCTCGCGAACGTCTTCATCACGATCGGGCTCACGCTGCTCCTCGTCGTCGCGCTCGAGAAAGGCCCGCTCGGCGTGATCGTCGGGAACTTCAGCGGCACGCTCGTCGTCTACCTCGCGCTCCTGGGCTACCGGCGGGAGCAGCTCGGGCTGCAGTTCGACCGCGGGCTCCTGCGGGAGATGAACCGCTTCGGGGTTCCGCTGATCCCGACCGCGCTCTTCCTCTGGGTGACGAACTTCAGCGACCGCTTCTTCCTCGTGAAGCTCGCCGACGTCTCCGAGGCCGGCATCTACTCCGTCGGCGTGCGCGTCGCGTCCGCGATGGTGCTCCTCCTCACGGCGTTCCGCATGGCGTGGCCCGCGTTCGCGTACTCGATCAAGGACGAGCGCGAGGCCCGGCGGACGTACGCCTACGTGCTCACGTACCTCACGGTCGTCACCGCGTGGGTCGCCCTGGCGCTGACGCTGCTCTCGCCGTGGCTCGTCGACGTGCTCACGTCCCGGCCGCGGTTCGCGGAGGCATCCAAGGTCGTCGGGCCGCTGGCGTTCTCGACCGTCGCGTACGCCGCGTACATCGTCGTCGCGATCGGCGTCGGACGGGTCCGGCGGACCCAGTTCAACTGGGTCGTGACCGGCATCGCGGCGATCGTCAACGTCCTGCTCAACCTCGTGCTCATCCCGCCGTACGGGATGATGGGTGCCGCGCTCGCGACGGTCGCCGCCTACTCGACGATGGCGGTCGGCATGGCGTGGTGGTCGCAGCGCCTCTACCCGGTCCCGTACCAGTGGCGCCGTGTCGTGACCGCGGCGGCCGCCGGCGTGGCGCTCGCTACGGTGGGGAAGCTGCTCGACGAGAGCCTCCCGCTCGCCGTGGTGCTGATCGCCGTCTACCCCCTCGCGCTGCTCGCCCTCGGGTTCACGACGTCCGCCGAGCGGCGGCGCCTCACGCGGCTCGTGACCCGCTAGGAGAGGGTCTGCTGCAGTAGGAACGCGTTCAGCCCGATGATGAGGGCTGCGATCGCTGCCGCCAGAACGGTCGTCGAACGGCGGTTGACGAGCCCTCCCATCAACGACCGGTCGCGGCAGAACCAGAGCAGGGGGATGAGCGCGAACGGGATCCCGAAGGACAGCGCGACCTGGCTCAGGACGAGGGCACGCGAGGCGTCGACTCCGGCCGCGATGATGACGAGCGCGGGCGCCATCGTGATCGCGCGGCGCAGGAAGAGCGGGATCCGCCGTCGGATGAAGCCCTGCATGACGACCTGTCCGGCGAGTGTCCCGACGCTCGACGACGAGAGCCCGGAGGCGAGCAGGGCGATGCCGAAGAGCATGTTCGCGTGGTTCCCGAGCTCGGTGCCGAGGACGTCGGCGACCTGGACGAGGTCGTCGCCGACGTCGGTCATCCCGTTCTCGTGGAAGACCGCGGCCGCGATCACGAGCATGCTCATGTTGACGATCCCCGCGATCCCCATCGCGATCACGACGTCGACGACCTCGAAGCGGAAGATGCGGCGCTTCTCCTCGTCCGTGGCCCCGACGATCCGGTGCTGCGTCAGCGCCGAGTGGAGATAGATCACGTGCGGCATGACGGTCGCGCCCAGGATCCCGACCGCGAGCAGCACGCTCTCCGAGCCCTCGAACCCCGGCACGAACCCGCGGGCGATGTCCGCCCGGTCCGGGTCGGCGAGGAACACCTGGGCGGCGAAGGCGACGACGATCACCCCGATGAACGCGGCGACGACGGCCTCGAGCCGACGGAAACCGCGCGCCTGCAGCGCGAGAATCGCGAACGCCGCCGCACTCGTGATCAACGCCGCCGGGAACAGCGGGATCCCGAACACGATGTTCAGCCCGATCGCGGCGCCGATGAACTCGGCCAGGTCGGTGGCCATCGCGATGATCTCCGCCTGGATCCAGAGGAGGATGCTCGCGGTGCGGGGGAACCGCTCGCGGCAGACCTCGGGCAGGTTCATCCCGGTGGCGATCCCGAGCTTCGCGCTCATCGACTGGATCACCATCCCCATCAGGTTCGCCATGAGGATGACCCAGAGCAGGAGGTAGCCGAACTTCGCGCCGCCGGCCATGTTGGTCGCGAAGTTGCCCGGGTCGACGTAGGCAACGGACGCGACGAAGGCGGGCCCGAGAAACGGCCAGACGCCGCGGACGCCGCGCCGCCCGAGGACGAGTGACTCCTCCGCCGCCTCGAACACGCGCGCCTCGCCGGGCAGGACGTCGTCGAGGGGATGGACGGGCGCCCCGCGGTCGTGTCGCGGGCTGGTCACGAGGGCGTGCTCAGCCCACGAGGAGGCCGGTCGCCCACATGGCGACGATACCCGCGAGGTAGCCGCCCACGGCCCAGCCCGAGCGCAGGCCGCCCGGCGCCGTGCGGGCGACGTAGCGTCCGACCTCGAAGACGACCTGGAGCGCCGCGCCGGCGGCGAGCGCGAAGAAGAGCGGCGTGAGGACGTCGCTCGACGCGTACCCCCCGATCCATGCCCCGAGGATCGCAGGAGCCCCGGCCACGAGGGCGAGGAGGGCGAGCTGCAGCACCGTTACCCGCGCGCGGCTCGCGGGCGTGGCGATGCCGAGCCCCTCCGTGACGTTGTGGACCATGAAGCCGATCACGAGGAACGCGCCGAGCTGGAGCTCTCCCGTCGCGAACGAGGTCCCGATCGCGAGCCCTTCGCCGAGGTTGTGCACCCCGATCCCGATCGCGACGAGCAACGCGAGCGCCAGCCCCGTCGCCCCGACGCGGCCGCGCGAGAGGCGCGTCGAGAGGAACGTCATGCCGAGCGCGCTGGCCGCGACGCCGAGCAGGACGAGGCCGGGCCCGCCGAGCGCCGGCG
>Ga0126377_10003560_pt1 | contig 11069 bp, 6 predicted proteins | sample PanSoiMetPlot_22_FD_92647 | JGI IMG/M metagenome (GOLD analysis project Ga0126377, IMG submission 92647) | Tropical forest soil microbial communities from Panama - MetaG Plot_22 | ecosystem: Environmental > Terrestrial > Soil > Tropical forest > Bulk soil | place: Panama | collected 2016-02-17
GTGTGAATTTAGCGCCCGCATTTCGTGTGTGAATTTAGCGCCCGCATTTCGTGTGTGAATTTAGCGCCCGCATTTCGTGTGTGAATTTAGCGCCCGCATTTCGTGTGTGAATTTAGATAATGACACGCCTCACCATTGAACTGCTGTAACTCTTTTGCGCGGCCACTTGCACAGGTCGAATAATTTCATGCGCGCATCGCATGCTGGCACAGGAGAAGATAAAAGTATTAAGAGGTAAGAGTCCCCGCGGAGACGACTACTCGAACACTGAGGAGGTCATAATGCTCGTCGGAACCGAACTTGAAGCGGAAAGCGGCGCGACAGGCGTTCTTACTGCTGTTCCACGAGCCGCCGCGCACGACCCGAAAACCCGAGTGTTCTCCGCTCAGCCAGGCTGAACCGTCAGTTGGCGCGCCTTTGTAATTGTCGTGCCAGTCATCTTCGCACCACTCCCATACATTGCCGTGCATGTCGTAAAGCCTGAAAGCATTCGGATGTTTTCGCCCGACCGGATGCATTTTGGAGAATGAATTGTCCTGATACCAAGCCAGCGAATCAAGATCGCCCGCGTAATCTCCCACTGTTCCGGCGCGGCATGCGTACTCCCATTCCGCTTCGGATGGCAATCGATACATCTTCCCAGTCATCTGCGAGATCTTCTCGCAGAACTTCTTCACATCATTCCACGAGACGCTTTCAACCGGCAAAGTGGGATCGCCTCTGAGGCGAGAAGGATTCTCGCCCATCACCGCTCTCCACTGCGCCTGCGTGATCTGGTATTTGCCCATGTGAAAGTCAGACACGGCGACATCGCGCTGCGGCCACTCGTTATCATGACCACCCACCCTCGATCCCATTTTGAATACGCCGCCGGTAATGAAGATCATTTCCAGCGGGACGCCGGTCAGGTCGTCGGTGAACGACTCACCCGGCTTGCTCGGCGGCGCTTTCCCCTCTTGCGGCTGTGGCGCAACGACAGTCGTTGGCGTATAAGCCTCTTTCATTTGTGGCATCGCCTTCGGCTCGAATTTTGCGCGCGATACCTTCATCACCAGATGCTTCGGGCCCGATTGACCGGCGGCGATGAACGGAAGATTGATCTCTGTCTCCATCAGAGAAGAGAGTTCGATCCTGGCCTTCCCGGCAGCCTCTTTCAGACGCTGTAGCGCAATCTTGTCGTTCGATAAATCGACGCCCTGGTCCTTCCTGAATTCATCGATGATCCAGCGGATCATGCGCTCGCCAATGTCATCGCCATCAACCGGATTTCGCGCCGGCGTTTCGGACTCTTTCTCTTGCCGCGGCGGCGCTTTCTTTTCCTGTTCAGGCGCGCTCGCCGGCGACAGCCTGAGCCAGCGCGAGTTAAACTCTCCGTGCCTGGCCCTTCCATCGCATAATTCTTCGAGCAGCGCGAAGAAGTTCTTGTCACGCTCCGGCTGATTCTCTCTGATCACGCGGTAGGCATGCTCGAAGACTTCGGGAAGAAGGTAATCCTCATCGTCTTTGATCTTCTGTTTGAATGCGCGCAGGCGATCGGCGCTGAATGTTCTGGCGGCGCGCGCGATGAACAGATTATTGCCCTGAACGCCGAACTCCCATTTGGTCGGATACTGCGGGGCTTCTTTGGGGACGCGGGTTTTGACGTACTCGTAAAGATCGTCAAGGCTGATCAACCCGTCATCATCGTGGTCGGCCTCGCCTTGCCTGATGCCCTGCAGAATGTGTTTGGTGAAAAGGCTGTAGTCGTCGCCTTCTTTCTCGCGCGCTGTCTGTGTGGCGGTCGAGGCCGTCAGGATATAGATGCCACGTCCGTGAAAGGTCTGTTTCAAATGATCGTCCACGCCGCTTTTGAGAAAGTCCTTGCCGACCGCGCCGCCGAAACAGCAATCCAGAATCAACGCCACCTTGTTGCATGCGTAATTGTCAATCAACCGGCGCAGCGTTCCGACTGGAATTGAAGACGTTTCGAGCGCGCCAACTTCAGTGTCGGAGGTGGCCAGATGGAGCTGCCCGGCGGTATCCGGTTTACCATGGCCGGAATAGTAGATAAGGATTTGATCGTCGCGGTTCGCTTCTTTGAAAACGCGATTGATGGCCAGCAAAGTCGAATGGCTCGGTTGGTTGATGAAGGTCAGCGGGTCGGTGAACAAACCGAACTCCGCCGAGGTCAGGGCTTCGGCCAAGCCCGCCACGTCGTTCTTCGGGCAGCGTAAGGTTTGCAGCGAAGGCTCTTCGGGAAATTCGCTGGCCGCTATCAGGATGGCCTTGCGTCTTCCCTCACTCATTCATTCCCTCGACGGCTTCTTTGATCGTCTGAACAAGCCTCGTCATGTCGTCGGCGCGCAGGTCATCGGCCTTGATCTTCAGTTTGTCGCCGCCCTTCTTTTGAAACTCGAATTGCAGAGACGGTTTTCGCAGGACATAGGCTTTGAGCACGCCGACCAGGGCTGCTATAGCTCCGCCCGCGCCCACCGCTTTGATCAGGATTTGGCCGATGATTTCGAAATCGCCTTTCGCTCCGGCTTCGGACGGTTCGGTGGCCGGCGACGCGGAGACGTCCGCTTCATCGCTCAGGTCGCGGCACAATTGCCGGGTCAGATCCTGCAAGGTTTCGTCGTCAAGATCAACCGAGGAGAGTGAGAGTGTAATTGGCATATCTTGCGCTCCGTTTTGTGAAATGAGGCGTTGAGGCTTCGGCTACGAGATGGAATTGTATATGCGCGCGGGGATTTTGCAATAGATCAAAAGGCCAGTGGGAGCTTTCCCTCGAGCGCCCTCCGCTCCAGGCGCGGCGCGGCGCCCTGGCCCCACCGATTTACCCGGTGCGCCACCCGATAGGCCAGCGGCCCGCCGTCGGCGCGGTTGCTACGTTCGAGCGGTCGCGGGATGCAGACGAATTCGACCTCCAGTTCATCAGCCGTGACGCGCGCCACTGAATAGCCGTGGCCGCCGACATCAACGAAAGAAAGGTGCGGGGCAACCTCCGGATTCCGCTCAGCCAGCGCCTTCTGCGAATCGCCGGTTTTTTGCAGCGCAAGGCTCGCGCGCACACCGTGCATCAGCGAGAAGTTCATGGCCGATTGAACCGCGGCCCCTGGCGCCGGCTGGTAGAGATAGATCGCCCGCAACGGATGATCCTTGGGGAGGGCGTATTCCGCCGCCTCGAAAAGACCGGGAGCGGAGACCGAGGCGGTGATGAATTCGGCGATCAACGGCTCGAAGCGCCGCGGCGGCAGTGACGACGACACCACGCCCGCCATAAAAGTATGCCGATCGCCGCAGATCGTCGCCACGTTGACAATTCGTTCCCGCCGGATGAAGTCCAGAATCTCGGCGCGCTCGGCGCGATAACCCGACCAGTCATCGGCGCTCAACAACGCATAGCCCTCGCTCGGCCATCGCAGCCCGACCTCTTCCGGCAGGTTCTGAAAGTCCACACGCCAATCTAGCATTCCAATCGAATTGCCCCAGAGCTTCCATGCCGCGCCTGACGCGCGCAGCCGGTTCAGGAACCATGCCTTTTGCTCAACGCCAAGGATCGTCTGCGGCGCGGCGTCCTTACGCGGATTGGGCGCCGCCGCCCCGTTGAACCGGATTGCCTCCGGAGGCTTCCCATCGTTATACGCCCGTCCGCCATCGAGAATTTCGACGACATCTTGCGGAAAGACGTAGGGAAATTGCCTGGTCAGGAACGGAGCCGCCTCAGGCCGATCAAAAACAAGTTCTGACCTGAACGAGTGGTTGTCGGTCAGGATCAACTCCACATTTCGTCCCCAACGCAGCGTACGAAACAGCTTGAGACTATTGATGGCCGCGAGGTTTCCCGCTTCCTGGCCCAGCCCGTGATCGTCGAAGTCACGGATCGGCGCATCAGTGACAGCCGGCGCCTCAAAGCGGTCAATGGCCGAATTGCCAGGCTTGACCACCCTGGCTGGCTGGTACTCGAACCAGGCTTGATTCGCGGCCACTTTGCGCGTCTGAGCCGGTCGCGCGCCATCGAAGTTCTGCTGACTCTGCCAGCCTTTCCAGGAGAATTCGTGGTTGTCCCACATACAAACGAACGGCCACCGAGCGCGGGCGTCTTGCAGGTCAGGGTCCAAGAGATAAGCCTGGTAAAGCGCCCGATAGTCGTCTACCGTAGCCGGCACGTGAAAGTCACGAAACTTTTCACCATGCGGGTAACGGACGATGTCACGCAGCCGCCGCGCGTACATTCCCTGCGGACGATCTTCGGGATACCAGACTACTTCATAGACGAAGTCACCAAGGTGGAGCACGAAGCCGAGTCGCTCGTTCTCGGGCCGCCGCTCGTCTTCCCAGATCATCCGGCGGTAAGCCGCCGAAGCGCCCTGCTGAACGTTCTGGCAGCTAACGAAGGCGAAGCGCACGGCTCGACCGTCCTTATCGGAAGGCGCGGTGATTGTGCGGCCGACCCGGCTGCCGAATCCATGTTCATCCGTAAAGCGGTACCAATAGACGCGGCCCGGCTTGAGGTTGGCCGCGAGAGCGCGGCAGGTCCAGTCTGACTCGGCGGAAATGCTCGCTTTGGCGCTGGCAACAATCCGGTGGAACGCCGGATCATCGGCGATCTCGACCGTCAACCCACGCGCCTCGGCGCCCTCTGACGGCGGCCGGCGAGTCCACAAAATCACGCTGTCGGAATGTGGGTCGCCCGAAGCGACGCCCTGCGGATAAAGGTCCCGTCGCTCCCGCCACTCTACCCTGGAATCGCGCGCATAAGCGGATCTCCAGGCCAGGCAGGCGCCGAACGAAGCAGCCATTTCGATGAATTCCCGTCGAGTGATTGAGATCATGGGAACCTCCTTAAGAGCGCGCAATCAAACGTCTGTTCAAACGACTTCTTATTTAAGTTTTTCCTGCGCCCACAGGTTAAGCAGTGTTTCCGGTGACACGCCGCGTTGAATTGCGAGTTCACGAACGCGGGACGACAAACCGCTTTCGATGGCGAATAAAGTCGTCTCTGATTTCAATTCGACCTCGAATTCAACCGGCTTAGTCTGATCCCAATAATCGGTCAAATCGTGCGCATCCCAGAAGTCCCCGATCTCCTCATAAGAACTGGCCTTCGATATTGAGCTTTTATTTCTTGCCATAACTTTTACGCTCACTTCGCGTAATAATCTCATGCCGAGAGAACGCGCGTGTGTTTATTAGTGTCGTAGACAAGGAAGACGATCGGATAACGTCCCTCACCGCGTAAGTCTGGACAAAGGCACGATAGACTTCTTTTCCGGCCCAGTGCCCCTTTCTATTGGAGCAGAGCCGAATGGAATTTGATATGAGGTGAGGGTTGTCGCCGGCACAACCACTCGAATACCGAAGCTGTAATTGTGGTGGCCAGGTTCGAGATCGTAGCGGCAAGCGGAACGACAGTCCTCCTCATAGCCATCCCAAGAGCCACCGCGTACGACCCGACGTTCTGAGCCTCCCCCACTTAACCAAGCTGAGCCGTCGGGCGGCGCATCTTCATAGCTGTCACGCCAGACATCTTCGCACCACTCCCACACATTGCCGTGCATATCGTATAGCCCGAATGCATTCGGCTGTTTTTGCCCGACAGGATGCGTTTTGTCGCCTGAGTTATTTGAGTACCAAGCCATCACATCAAGATCGCCCGCATAATCTCCTGTCGTTCCGGCGCGGCATGCATACTCCCATTCCGCTTCGGACGGCAAGCGATACGCCTTACCAGTTATCAGCGAAATCTTCCCGCAGAACTTCTTCGCATCTCCCCACGAGACGCACTCAACCGGCAAAGCGGGATCACCTTTGAAGATAGCAGGATTTTTCCCCATCACCGCTTTCCACTGCGCCTGTGTGACCTGGTACTTGCCGATGTAAAAGCCAGCCACGACGACATCGTGTTGCGGCCGCTCGTCATCGTGGCCTATCCCCTCCGGCGACCCCATTTTGAATACGCCGCCGGGAACGAAGATCATTTCCAGCGGAGTGCCATGCAAGTCATCGGTGAACGGCTCCCCCAGCTTACTCGGCGGTGCTTTCTCCTTTTGCGGCAGAGTCTCGTTGAGAGGCGCAGACGTTTGAGCATTTTTCTCTTTTAGCGACTCCTTTATGAGATACCACTCCAGATCAGCGCCGCTGCCTATTAGCGTTTGGGACTCTTTCTCTTGCCGCGGCGGCGCTCTCTTTTCCTGTTCAGGCGCGCTATCCGAGGACAAAGGCGCTGTTGTTTCGTTTCTCGCGGTGGATGAAATAGGTTTAGGCATCGTTTTGCCGCGCTGCTTCAGCCCGTACTCTATCGCCTTCATGAGCCATCGCCAGCCGTCGTCTTCGAACAAATCCACCCACTGTATTTCGGACAAGGCGTCCGGCACTTCACAATCGTCCAACCGCGCCGGAATCAGGTAAACGTCGTGCTCCAGCTTCTCTTCCGCCTGTTCCAGCGCCTGTTTGATCTCGCGTTGCAAAAAGCCACGTTTATTGATCGAAGTGGTCGAAAGGCAAACAAGCACGAAGTCTGATTGTTTGAGCGCCCTTTTGATGATCGGCCCCCACTTCATGCCAGGGATGATGTGCTCGCGATCGAGCCAGGGCTGAATCCCTGCTTTGGCCAACTGTTGGTAAAGCTCTTTGACGCGCGCTTCGTCTTCGCGGGCGTAGCTGATGAAAATCCGAACCTCGTCCATAACCGTCTTCCAGCCTTGTATCGTCGTCTCTCTTGTTTATTGCTGAGCCTGTTATCCGGAACGGAACGCTGGAGATTATCGTGAATTCGATGCTAAGTGACAAGCTATTGCTCACGGCCCGTTATCCGATTTCAGCGCCGAACAATTGTCTGATCTCTCCAACCAAAAACAACGATCCGCAAACAACAATTAATCCGTCCGGCGGCGTGATCCGCAAAGCCTCGTCAAAAGCCTCACGGGCGTTTTCAATCCGGATCACATCACGATGGGACGCTTCTGCGATCGCGCCTGGTTCGGCGGCGCGGGGGCTGGCGATTCTTGTAACGATGACGTGTTGGGACGCGGGGAATAGGATGTCTGCCATTTCGCCAATCGCCTTGTCGGCCATCACTCCAAAAAGAATCGTGATCGGCGCCGAGCGAAAATGCTCATCAAGGAAATCGCGCAGCGCCCGCGCCCCGTCCGCGTTGTGCGCTCCGTCCAAAAGCAAAGGCGCATGCGACGGCGACAGGCGGATCATCTCCAACCGCCCGGGCCATTCGGCGTTGTTCAGCCCTTCTACGACCGCCGGTTGCGGAATGTCGAAACCGGCGAGCCGCAAATGCTCGGCGATGTGGATTGCGACCACAGCGTTCGTGATCTGATGCCGCCCGCGCAATCCCAATCGCAAGGCGTATTCGTCACGCCGCGTCCGATAGCGAAAGCGGTATCGCCCGACGTTTTCGCCGGCGTCCGAGGCCTCGGGGTCGATCGGGTCTGAAGTCACAATCATCGGCGCGTTCAGCTCCTCGCATCGCGCGGCGATTGTATTCATCGCTTCGCCTGATTGCGCCGCGATGACGACGGGAACGCCGGGTTTAACGATGCCGGCCTTCTCGCCCGCGATGCTCGCCAGCGTGTCGCCTAGATATTTTTGGTGATCGAAACCGACGGGTGTGATCGCTGTCACTACCGGTTCGCAGATGTTGGTAGCGTCTAGCCTCCCGCCCAGGCCGACCTCCAGAACCGCAAGATCGACCTTTCTCTCGGCGAAATAGAGATAAGCGATCATCGTCACCTGCTCGAAGAACGTCGGCGGCGCCGGCAACGCGTTTTCGGCGACAAGGCGTTCGCCATCGGCTCGCACGTCAGTCGCCAGACGCGCGAATTCGTCCGGCGAGATCTCGTCGCCGTCAACGCGAATGCGCTCCGTGATCGAAACCAGGTGAGGCGATGTGTAGAGTCCAACGCGCATTCCGGCCGCGCGCAGGAAGCTCGCGGTCATTGCCGCAGTCGATCCTTTGCCATTAGTTCCAGCAATGTGGACCGCTGGAAATCTCTTTTGCGGATCGCTGGAAATGCGAGCCAGCGCGCGAACGCTTTCGAGACCGAGTTTCATCGCCAGCGTTTCGTTTCCCAGACTGTAGAGATATTCAGTCGCTTCTTCAAAATTCATCGTCATCAGTTAATCAATAAATCCAAGAATCCGCATTCGATACGGATTTTCGTAAACCGGGCGCGATTTTCGGGAAAGACTCGAGCCCTGAATTCAAGATTTTATTCTCAATGATTGAATAAACATACAAGTCAGCGTTGTGCGACTTGGCGCGCATCACGACATCAGATACGCCTCTCCAAATTCGTGTAAGTCCTTGCCGCTTTCAGAAGCCTCGAATCGGTCATCAAGCGAAAAGCCGCGCGATCATTTTCCTATCTCTGGAGATGGTATGTCAGTTGCGCTGATTAATGGCTCCCCCATTGAAAGACATTTGGATGGCAATACAAACCGGCGACCATAACCAGCTAATGCGCCGGCCCGGCTACAACCCGTAACAATCAATCCAGAGGAGGGAAACTATGCGACTATTACGTAATTATACGAATACCGTCAGGTTCGCGCTCGGAGCGTTGCTGATCACCCTGACAAGCTCAATCGCGCTGGCTCAATCCACTGTCGTGCGCGGAACGGTGACGGATCAGCAGGGCAAAGCCGTCGCCGGCGCGAAAGTCACGCTGACGAGCGTTGACAAAAATCTGAGCCGAGCTCAGACCACCAGCGAAGATGGCATCTACGTATTCAACTCGATCGCCCCCGGCAATTATCGCATCGACATTGAAGCCGCCAACTTCAAGAAAGTTTCGATCGGCAACGTCGTCGCGCTGGTGGATACGCCGCGCGAGGTCAATTCGCAATTGGAGGTCGGCGCGGTAACCGAGGCGATGAGCGTCACGTCCACCAACGAAGCGCCGATCAACACCACCGACGCGAGTCTCGGCAATGCCTTCGAGAACAAGCGGGTTGTCGAGCTGCCGCTCAACGCGCGTAACATCGTCGGCCTGCTCTCACTGCAAGCCGGCGTCACGCGCCAGGGCGAGGTCACCGGCGGACGCCGTGACCAGGCCAACATTACCATCGACGGCATTGACGCCAATGAACAGCAGACCGGTCTGGACGTCGTCGCGCCCTCCGGCAACGGGGCGTTCAATCCGGGCGTCAACGCGGTGATGGGCAACGCGCTCGCCGCCGTGCTGCGCACGAACCCTGACGCCGTGCAGGAGTTCCGAGTCACCACCTCCAACCCGAACGCCTCGCAGGGCCGATCTTCGGGCGCGCAAATCTCGCTCGTCACCAAGTCGGGCAGTAACAGCTTCCACGGCTCGCTATACGAGTTCCACCGCAATACCGTGACCACCGCCAACGACTGGTTCAATAACGCCAACGGGCGCTTCGTCGCCACGGATCAGGATGTCATTGACGGGAAGGCCAAAGTGGGGGACCCGAGAAACCCTCGCCCCAAGTTGATCCGCAACGTTTTCGGCGGCAGCCTCGGCGGTCCGGTCATAAAGGACCGGTTCTTCTTCTTCTACAGCTACGAGGGTCGGCGTGACGCCTCCCAGCAATCGGTGCTGCGCAATGTGCCGACCCAGACGCTTCGCAACGGCATCGTCCGTTACCGCAACGCGGACGGCGGCGTCTCGACGCTCATGCCCGCCGACATCGCGCGCATCTATCCGGCGACAGGCGGCGTCAACCAGGCGGGGCTGGACATTCTGAAGACGGCGCCCCTGCCGAACGACTTCAGCATCGGCGACGGCCTGAACCGCGCCGGATTCCGCTTCAACGCGCCGATCTCGACGCGATTGAACGCGAGCATCGCGCGCTTCGATTACACCATCAACGATAAGCAGAACGTCTTCTTCCGCGGCAATTATCAGGAAGACCTGTACGGGGGCGCGCCGAATTTTCCCGGCACGCCGGCGACCAATTTCTGGGCGCACCCGAAAGGCTTCGCAGCGGGCCACACCTGGACCGTCGCCGGCAACCTCATCAATAACGCGCGCGTGGGATTGACGCGCGTAGCTCTCTCGACGCAAGGCGACAACAACGGAACCTCGATCGCGTTCCGCGACGTCTTTTCGCCGCTGCTCAACACTCGCACGCAAAGCCGCACAAATCCGACCTGGAACATCACGGACGATGTGACCTGGGTGAAAAGCGCGCACACGGCGCAGTTCGGCGCGAACATCCGCGTCGTTCGCAACGATATCGTCTCGTTCGCCAACTCCTTCGACTCCGCTCTGGTCAATTTCCAGTTCTACCAGGGGGGCGGCGCTTCGCTGCTGGCGCCGGCTGAAATCGCCTCCACGATCGACGACAGCTTCGGCTTCGACTACGGGCGCGCCGTCGCGGCGGCGCTGGGACGCTTCAGCCAGTACAGCATCAACTCGGTCTTCGACAAGTCCGGCAAGGCGCTTGCCGCAGGCACGCCCGCGACGCGCGGCTTCGCCACCGAAGAGTACGACTTCTACGCGCAGGACACGTGGAAGTTCCGGCCCAACCTGACGCTGACTTTAGGCTTGCGCTACGGCCTGAACACGCCGGTCTACGAGAAGAACGGTTTCCAGCTCGTGCCTGACGTCGTCCTGGGCGATTTCCTGGAACGGCGGATTGCCAGCGCCGCGCAGGGACAGCCCCTCAACGATCTGATCAGCTTCCAACTCGGCGGCAAGGCTAACAACGGGCCGGATTTCTACAACCTGGACAAGAACAACTTCGCCCCGAACGTTTCCATCGCCTGGTCTCCCAACTTCGGCGACGGCTTTTTAGGGCGCGTCTTCGGGCGCGGCAACCAGTCGGTGATCCGCGGCGGATTCCGCATGCTTTACGACCGGGTCGGGAGCCAATTGGCCGTCGCCTCGGAATCGGAGAACTCTTTCGGCTTCTCCTCCACCACTACGAACAGCTCCAGCTCGACCAACCCGACCACCAACCTGGGGCCCCTGGTCGCGCTCAATCCGAATGTACGCCAGTTCCCGCGCATCTCGGCGCCGAGCGAGCTGAAGTTCCCGCTCGCCTTCCCGGCCGACGAGAGAGATCGCATCATCGCGGGCATTGATCAGTCCATCATCTCGCCCGTGCAA
>Ga0126377_10003561_pt1 | contig 11068 bp, 8 predicted proteins | sample PanSoiMetPlot_22_FD_92647 | JGI IMG/M metagenome (GOLD analysis project Ga0126377, IMG submission 92647) | Tropical forest soil microbial communities from Panama - MetaG Plot_22 | ecosystem: Environmental > Terrestrial > Soil > Tropical forest > Bulk soil | place: Panama | collected 2016-02-17
CAGGTTGTGTGAATTCTGCGCGACGGCGGCCACGGCGGCGAAGCTACGACTTTGATCGCGCAATATCTCGAAGCGCGGATATGACCAGACAGACGGCAGCATTCCTTTAGCCGGATCCGGCTCGGCCTGGTAAAGCTTCACCAGGCGATCCGGCTCGCGGTATGGCAACGGCCTGAGCATCAGCGAATTGACCACGCTGAAGATCGCCGTGTTCGCGCCGACGCCGAGCGCCAGCGTGATTACGGCTACAATCGCGAAGCCGTGGTTCTTCATCAACATTCGCGCCCCGTAGCGCAAGTCTTGCCACAGTGTTTGCATAGTTCCTCCAAGAGGAGATGTCAGATGTCAGATGTCAGATGTTCAGCGAAGAAACCTCTCGCCTCACTTGCTACTTACGCCTGGCGCCTGGCGCCTGACGCCTATTCACATCTGAGCGCGACCATCGGGTCCACCTTCATCGCCCGCCGCGCCGGAATCCAGCAGGCCACGAGCGCCACCGCGATGAGCGAAAACGAGATCACGATGAACGTTAGCGGATCGGTCGCGCTCACGTTGAACAACATGGTTTTCATCAACCGGGTAAGCGCCAGCGACGCGACCAGTCCGCACCCCACGCCGGCCAGCGTCAGCGTCAATCCTTGCCCCAAGACCAGTCGCAGGACATCGCGGGCCTGCGCGCCAAGCGCCAGGCGAAGGCCGATCTCGTGTGTGCGACTGGCGACCGAATACGAGATGACGCCGTAGACGCCGACCCAGGCAAGGACGAGCGCGAGCGCAGCGAATAGCGCCATCAGTGTGGCGCGGAAGCGCAGTTGAGACGTGGCCGAAGCCAGCAACCGCTCCATCGTGCCGACATACGCGAACGGCAATTCACTGTCCACGGACTTAAGCGCGTCGCGCGCCGCGGCTGTGAGGCTCAAGGGATCGGCGGCATCAGTCTTCAGAACGAGCGCGACCGCCGACGACTGAGCCTGGGCCAGCGGCTGGTAGTACGCCGGCTGAATTTCATCGGCCAGACCGTTGTACTTCACGTCGCCTACAACGCCGACTATCTCGTTCCAGATCGGTTGTCGGTCGTTGCCGGTGTTGAGTCGTTTGCCAATCGGGTCTTCGTTAGGAAAGAAGCGGCGCCGCAGCGTCTCGTTGATGAGGGCCACGCGCGGCGCTACCGCCGTGTCGGCCTCGGTGAAAAAGCGCCCGCGGCGCAGCGCGACGCCGAGCGCGCGAAAGTAATCGGGACTCACCCGGATCACATAGGCGATTTGTGGAAGCTGGCCGGGGAGAACGGGACGCCCTTCAATCCCGAACCCGTCGGAAAAATCCGTGCTGTTCGGCGGCAGACTGTTGCTCAGCGCGGCGGCGCGCACGCCGGGCAGCGCCCGCGCCCCTTCGAGCAGGCGCTCGTAAAAGTTGATGAATTGCTGCGGCTGAGCGTATCGCCGCTCCGGCATCTCGAAATAGGCTGTAAACACACGCTCCGGGTTGGCGCCCAGATCGACATGCCACAATCGCCACAGGCTTTTAAGCAGCAGCCCCGCGCCGGCCAACAGTGTCACGGCCAGCGCCAATTCAACTACGACCAGCGAATTGCGCCAGCGTCGATGCCCGGAGCCTTCCGTCGCGCCGCGCCCGCCCTCCTTGAGCGCCTCGTTCAGGTTCAGCCGCGAACTTTGCCAGGCCGGCCTCAGCCCGCAGACGATGCCGGTCAGTAGCGAGATGAGCGCCGTCCAGCCTAGCGCGCGTCCGTCAATCCCGATTTGATCAAGACGCGGAATGTCGTCCGGCGCAAGCTTCACCAGCAGGTCGACGCCCCAAACCGCCCCCAACGTTCCCAGCGCGCCTCCCGTCAGCGCGAGCAACACGCTTTCGGTCAGCAATTGCCGGATGATCCGCCAGCGCCCGGCGCCGAGCGCCGAGCGAATGGAGATCTCCTTCATGCGCGCCGCCGATTGCGCCAGCGTCAGGTTGGCGACATTGACCGCCGCGACCAACAACACGAGCGTCACCGCAACGAGCAGCGCCACAAGCTCCGGGCGCGCGTCTCCGACGATGTAATCAGGCGCCGGCAGAATGTTGAAACTGAAGTTTCCGCCTTCGAAGCTCGATTTGATCGCGCGCGTGTCAGTGTACGCCTGCTGCAGCGCTACGCCTGGCTTCAAACGCGCCACGCCTTGGAGGAAGTACGGACCGCGCCGCGTGGGCGTCTCCACTTGCAGCGCCGTCCACAGCTTTACCTCTTTGTGAGGGAAGTTCAGCGCGGGAGGCGCCACGCCGATCACGGTGTAGCTGTCGCCATTGAGATTGATCGCGCTTCCAATCACCCTCGGATCACTGCTGAAGCGGTTGCGCCAATAACCGTCGCTGAGCAGCGCGACCCGTCCGGCGCCGGGGCGATCTTCATCCGGCAGGAACGTGCGCCCCAACGCAGCTTTTACGCCAAGAGCGGCAAAAAAATTGGCGGTCACGCTTACGCCCTCCACCCGTTCGGGCGTCTCTCGTCCTGTGACGTTGTAAGACGCGTAGCTGAACGCCGCGATGGCGTCGAAGGAATGGCTCTGCGCACGCCAGTCGAGCAGATCGGCGACCGCCAACGGAGTGCGATCGCCACCCGCCGCCTCCGCCCCTTTGTGCCAGACCATCACCACGCGCTCCGGCTCATCGAAGGGTAGCGGACGGAGCAGCACGGCGTTGACCACGCTGAAAATCGCCGTGTTCGCGCCGATACCCAGCGCCAGTGTGATCACGGCGACCAATGTGAATCCATGTTTCTTCAACAACATTCGCGCGCCATAGCGCAGGTCTTGCCAGAGTGTTTGCATAGATTCCCTCCTCAAGGATCCAGTGACACACATCCGATTACCCGGCTATTAACCAATCTCCGTGCCAACATGTTCAGCAATGAAATGGACTGAGAATAAACAGGTTGCGTGAGAAGGCGGGCGGTTTGTTAATAAACGATCGTCCGCATTCGGGATTGGCGATTCCCGAATGCGGACATCCGCAACGAGTCCCTTTCAGACTCCCAGGTGTTTTGGTTATTCACTGCGCAGCGCCACTTCCAGGCGCCAGGTGTCAGGATAAAGTCTGCGGCGTCATTCCTTATCTGAAACCTGATATCTGAAACCTCATACCTGAAACCTGAAACCTGACACCTGGCGCCTATTCACATCTGAGCGCCACCATCGGTTCTACCTTCGTCGCCCGCCGCGCAGGGATAAAGCAAGCCAACAGCGCTACTGCGATCAGCAGCAGCGTCACGCCCGCAAGAGTAGGCGGGTCGCTGGCGCTAACGCCGAATAGCAGGCCTGTCATCAAACGCGTCAGAGCGAATGACACGCCCAGTCCGATGGCGACGCCAGCCGTCGCGAGCCGCATTCCGTCCGCCAGCACAACCCGCAACACCTCTTTCCGTCCGGCGCCCAGCGCCATCCGGATGCCGATCTCCTGCGTGCGCTGCGCGACTGAGTAGGAGAGCACGCCATAAATGCCCAGACTGGCCAGCGCGAGCGCGAGCGCCGCGAAGGCCGCCAGTAACGTCATCCCGATACGGCGCTGCGCGACCTCTTCCGCCAGGATTTCATCCATCGTCCTGATGTTTGAGACAGGCAGGTTGCGATCAACCGACCAGACAGCCTGTCGCGCCGCCGCCGCGACGCTCATCGGGTCGCCTGTCGTGCGCACGACCAGGTCACGCGGCATGTTCCAGAGCATATGAGGAAGTTGTTGATACGGGAAGAACATTTCCGCCTTGGCGGGCGCTTCCAGGCCCATCTCTTTCACGTCGCCGACGATGCCGACGACCGTAACCCAGCGATTCCGAAAATCGTCCGAGTAGGGCCTGAATCGTTTGCCGAGCGCGTTTTCGTCCGGCCAGAACTGGCGCGCCATCGTCTCGTTGATGATGGCAACCAATTGCGACTGAGCGCTGTCGTGGTCATCGAAAAAGCGCCCCTGCCGCAGTTTGACGCCCATTGTCTCCATGTAACCTGTGCTGATCTGCCGGCTTTGCGCGTCCTGTCCCGGCCCCTCCTCGCGCCCTTCGACCGTAAAGCCGTTGGTTCCTCCCTTCCAGGTCAACGGGACGGCGGTCGTGTAGCCGGCGGATACGACTCCGGGCAGCGCGCGCACGCGCTCCAGCGTCTGCCTATAAAAAGCGTCCCGCTTCGGCAGTTCGCCGTATTTATTGCGCGGGAGCAACGTTCTGAGCATAAGCGTGTTCTCGGGGTCGACGCCGATGTCCAGCGCGCGCAGCCGGAGAAAGGCCCGGATCAACAGTCCCGCGCCGACAAGCAATACCAGCGCCAGCGCGACTTCGATCACGACCAGCGCGCTTCGAAGCCGGCGATGCCCTGCGCCTGTCCCCGCGCGCCCGCCGCCCTGTTTCAGCGCCTCATTCAAGTCAACCTTCGCCGCCTGAAGCGCTGGCGCGAGTCCGAATATGATTCCGGTAAGGAGAGAGAGCAGCAATGTGAAGCTGAAGACTTTGGCGTCGATTCTTACACCCGCATTCAACTCCATGCCATTCGGAATGATTTGTTTGAGGAATGAAAAACTCAACCACGCGAAGAGCAGCCCGAACACGCCGCCCGCGACGGCCAGTAACACGCTCTCCGTCAACAGTTGCCGCACGATGCGGGCGCGTCCCGCGCCCAATGCGGAGCGAACGGCGATCTCCCTGTAACGCGCCGCGCCGCGCGAAAGCAGCAGGTTCGCGATGTTCGCGCATGCGATCAGCAGCACGAAGCCGACCGCCACGAGCAGCACGATCAACGCTGGGCGCACGTCTCCGGCTAATTGTTCGCGCAGCGAAATCACGACGGAGCCGAGTTCGAAGCCGGACGTCGGATGATCGCGGTTGATGCGCTGCGTAATTGCGGCGATGTCGGCGCGCGCTTGTTGAAGCTTCACTCCGGGTTTCATCCGCGCCACCACTGTCAAATAATGGCTACCGCGGTCAGCCAGTTCTTGCGGGCTGAAGGCCATCGGGACCCAGAGGCCCGTCTCTTTCGATAAAAACTGAAAGCCAGGCGGCATGACGCCGATGACTGTGTGTTTCCGGTCATTGAGCAGGATCTCTTTCCCAACCAGCGCCGGATCGCCGCCGAACCGCCGCTGCCACAGACCGTAGCTGATCAGCGCCACTTTATTTCCGTCCGGCCTATCTTCTTCCTGGGTGAAAGCGCGCCCCAGTACCGGCTTGACGTCGAGCAGCGGGAAGAAGTTTGCGGTCACGGCCTGCGCGTCGACCTTCTCCGGTTCGCCATCATCCGTCAGGTTGTAAGGGCGGTAATTGAAGGCGGCCATGTCCTCAAAGACCTGGTTCTGCGCTTTCCAGTCGGCGTAATTCGCTGGCGCCGGAGTGTTGCGCGGGAAGCCGATTTTTGCCGCATCCTCCCACACCACGACCAACCGATCCGGATCGTGAAACGGCAATGGCCTGAGCAACACCGCGTCCACCAGGCTGAAAATAGCCGTGTTCGCGCCTATCCCCAGAGCCAGCGACATTATCGCTATAGCCGTGAAGCCGGGTTTATCGAGCAATTGACGGAAGCCGAACCGAAGGTCTTGCCAAAATGTTTCCATACTTTTCTCCTGTCAGGTTGAAGTGATGAGAGTTAGTGGCAGGAATTGCGGAATGGTCGCAGAAAAAATTCCGCCCCTTGCAAATGACCTTGCGATGGGTTTTGTGAAGCCGTCTAAGGGAAGCAAAAAAGGCAAGAAATGCAAAACCTCTTTTTTAACTTCCTTGGCTTTCTTGTATTTTTTGCTTCCTCCAATTCGCTACTTGCAGAGGTCGAAATATTTTCACTCAAATCTCAATGCGATTATCGGATCCACTTTCGTGGCCCGCCTCGCCGGGACGAAGCAGGCCAGCAACGCGACCAGCGTCAGCAACAAGGCGAGCGCGCCATAGGTCAGCGGGTCGGCCGCCGTCACGCCGAACAGCAACCGCTTCATCAACTGCGTCAAGGCCAGGGACGCGCCCAATCCCAGCGCCACGCCCAGCAGCGCCAGTCTCATTCCCTGCCCGATGACCATCTTCAACACGTCGCTGGCGCGCGCGCCCAACGCCACGCGGACGCCGATCTCGCGCGACCGCTGCTCCACCGCATAGGCCATGACGCTGTAGATTCCGACCGCCGCCAGCGTGAGAGCGAGAACGCCGAATAGGCTGAGCAACCATGCGCCTAAACGAGATTGCGTCGTCTGGTCGGCCACCTGATCCTCCATCGTCGCGACGTCATAGGCGGGCAGGTCCGGATCGAGTTTTCGCAAGACGCCGCGCACGGTTGCGACCAGACTGTTCGGATCGATGCCAGAGCGGATCGCCAGGAACAAACTTCCGCTCTGCCCTTGCAGCAAGGGGAAATAAACATCCGGGTCGGTGTTCGGGTTTTGCGGCAACCCGCGATATTTGACCTCTCCTGCAACGCCGACGATTGACAGCCAGGGCGCCCCCTGGCCGGTCTCCCTCAAGCGTTTTCCGATTGGGTCTTCATTGGGCCAATAGCGACGGGCCATCGCTTCGCTAATGATGACAACTCCGGGCGCCTGCGCATGATCGTCGGCGGTGAAATCTCGCCCCTTGACGAGCGGAATGCCCAGCGTCGAGAAGAATCCCGGAGTCACGCGATGGCGGTACATTCTGATTTCGCCGCCTGCTGGCTCCTCATGCCGATCTTCCAGCTCAATAGGCCCCGCGCTTGTGCTGCCGCCCAAAGGCAGGTCGGAGGAAAGGGCGACCGATTGCGCGCCGGGCAACGCCTGTAAGCGATCACGCAACTGTTGGCTGAAAGCGATTATTTGATCTCGCTGGTACCGCTGAGAAGGCAGACTGACTCGCATCGTCAGCAGGCGCTCGGCGTTGAAACCCGGATCAACGGCTTGCAATCGCTGCAGGCTGCGAATCATCAGTCCCGCGCCGATGAGCAGCGTCAACGCCAGCGCAATTTCGGAGACGACCAGCGAGCCTAGCAAGCGGTTGCGGCCGAGGCCGCCCGATGCGTTCCGGCCCCCTGCCTTGAGCGATTCGTTCAACGCTGGCTTCGCGGCTTGCAGCGCCGGCGCCAACCCCGACATCGCGCCGGTCAACACGGAGATCAACAGGCTGAAGCCGAGCACGCGCCCATCTACCGTAAGCTTGACGAAGCTCGGAAACGTAACGGGGCTGAGCTTTATCAGGAAGTCCACGCTCCACAAAGCGAGCAATATGCCCAACGCGCCGCCGATGAGCGCCATCAGCAGGCTCTCGGTCAGCAACTGTCGAATCAGCCTTTGTGGAGTCGCGCCGAGCGCCAGTCGGACGGACATCTCCGAAGCGCGTCCCGCGGCCCGCTGCAATTGCAGATTGGCGACGTTGGCGCAGGCCACTAGCAACACGCAACCCACGGCGCCCAGCAGAATCCAGAGCGTCAGTTGAAGATCGCCAAAGAACTGTTCCTGAAGCGGCGTGACGCGCGCGCCGCGATTCCTGTTCGAGTCCGGATAGGTTTGTTCCGACCGCCGCATGATCAGGTCCATCTCCGTCTGGGCCTGCGCCAAAGTCACGCCCGGCTTGAGGCGCGCGACGGCGCCCTGCCAGCGTTGATTGCGCGCCTGCAAAATGCTCACTGGCCTGACCGACGAGACCATCATCATCGGCAACCAAATTTCCGCCTCATCCGAGACCCCGCGAAAACCCTCCGGCATGATCCCGACCACAGTGTAATCAGTGTCGTTCAGTTGAATCGTCTGGCCAAGGAGCGCGGCGCTGCCTCCGAAGCGGCGCTGCCACAAACTATGTCCCACCAACGCCACACGGCGCGCGTCGGGCGCGCGGTCTTCTTCGGGAAGGAAAGTTCGCCCGAACGCGGCGCGCGCCCGGAGCAGCGGGAAATAATCAGCCGACACCAGTTCCCCATCTACACGCTCCGGCCCGGCGCCGCTGGTCAAATTGAAGGATGTTGCTGCGTGCGCCGCTATCCGCTCGAAAACCGTGTTCTGATCCCGCCAATCAACGAAGTCCGGGTAGGACGTGCTGCGAACCTCGACTGTGTCGCGGCGCATTGTCGTGGCGACGACCACGAGTCGCTCCGCGCCTTCGTAAGGCAATGGCCGCAACAACGCCGCATTGATCACTGTAAAGATCGCCGTGTTGGCTCCAATGCCAAGCGCCAGCGTGAGAATAGCCACCAACGTGAAAACAGGTTTCTTCACGAGCATTCGCGCGCCGTAGCGCAGGTCTTGCCAGAGCGTTTGCATAAATTTCCTCCTCGGCGATCCGAGACACACGTCTGATTATCCAATTGGTAACCAATCGCCGTGCCAATGAATTCCGCAAAGGAAAAAGCTGAGAATAAACAGGTTGCGCCAGGAGATCGGCGGTCTGTTAATAAATGACCGTCCGCATTCGGGATTGGCGATTCCCGGATGCGGACACCTCTGGATCGAGGATCGAGGATCGAAGATCGAGCTTTGATCGTCGTTTCTGCATCAGACAGAGAACAGAAATCAGTACCTCAGGCATTACCGATCAAACTTCGATTCTCGATCCTCAATCCTCGATTATCGATCTTCGATCCTCTATGGGTTGCGCCTCCGCAAATCGTTACGTAAGCTATTGGCCGTTCACTCCCCTCGATTGAAATATCCACGTTAACACTAGGAGGAATTATGCCAGCGCGCACGGCCAACGCCGTTTGGGAAGGAAGCTTGCAGCAGGGTAAGGGGAAGATGAGGCTCGGGAGCGGAGCGTTTGAAGGCTCGTACTCTTTCTCATCGCGCTTTGAAGATGGCGTTGGGACAAACCCTGAAGAACTGATCGGAGCGGCTCATGCGGGCTGCTTTTCAATGGCCCTGGCCGCAGGTTTGGGCCGCGCCGGTTACACGCCGAAGCGCGTCGCCACTGAGGCCAAAGTTCACCTGACTAAAACCGATGCGGGTTTCAAGATCAGCAAAATCGAACTGCATACCGACGCCGAAATCCCGAACATCGACGAACGGACTTTTCAGGAGCAGGCCGAGACGGCGAAGAAGAATTGCCCTGTCTCACAGGCGTTGGCGGGCGTCGAAATTCAATTGCAGACCAGGCTGATCAACTAGCATACGAGTTAAGGGCGAGTCAGGGGGCGAGGTAGCGAGTTTCCAAATCCTGTATCTTGGCGAGTCTGCGGCGGTGGCGTTCTTCCCCGGAAAAGGTCGCGCGCACAAACGCGATGACTAATTCACGCGCCAATTCCGGACCTATCACCCGCGCGCCGAGCGCCAGGACATTCATATCATCGTGCTCCACGCCCTGTCGCGCCGAATAAGTGTCGTGACATAAACCCGCGCGGATGCCTGGTAATTTGTTGGCCGCCACCGACGCGCCGACGCCGCTGCCGCAAATGATGACGCCGCGATCGGCTCGCCCTTCTCGAATGGCTAGCCCTATCGCCTCGGCGTAATCCGGGTAATCGACAGGGTCGGTGTTGTAAGAGCCGACATCTACTACTTCGAGGTTTTCCTCTTCTAGCAGGAGACCCATGATCTTCTTCTTCAATTCAAAGCCAGCGTGATCGGAACCGACAACTATTCGCATTGAACAACCTCCTGGTCCCTAATCATAAATCCGCGCCCCGACTTCATCCAGGCGCCGCAGCGATTCGGAGGTCTTGAAAAATAAATGACTGGAGCCAGGGCTCGCCCCGGCTCCAGTCATGCGTCATAAATTCGCTTCGCGGAGGAAAAGAAGCTGACTAATCAGTCCTTCACTTAAGACACGCGGATCGATTTGGCCGTCCAGGAACCGGCTGACTCCTCCGCTTCGCAGATTACCTTCTCGCTGGGTTTCAGATCAGCAAGTGAGATGGCTTTGCCCTCTTTGGTAACCTTGGTGGATCTGCCGACCAACAGGCGAACTTCACCGCCGGTCTCATCCTTAACGACCAATTCGTTCTTGGCCGGATCAACCGACACGACCTCACCGCTGACCGTCTTCGCAGCCTTTTGAGCCGATGAGCCCGATTTTTGCTCGGTGGCGCCCGCCAGCCCGAGAGAGGTCAAGAAAACAACCAGGGAAAAAGCAAATATGAACTTCTTCATACACGTATACTCCTTTTTTGTCTGTATCTGAGTTTAAGGCAAAAAGCTACTGTTAGTTTTTCTGCCCTAGTTCAGGGGGAAAGACGTGACTTGCTCCGCAGTTTTTTCTGTCCACGAATTGAATTGGGGGCGAGAGCCGCGCTCTGTAATCTATGCCTTGGTTAATCCAGCGCGGCGATGCGATTTACGACGCCGAGTCATACGAACCACCGTAATGACCTATCCGGGGATATCATAGACACACTATCGGCGCCGAATCGGTACGGTATCGCACAGAGATCGGCGTCGGGATCGAGGAAAATCATTTGAGGAAAATCACTATTTTTGCGCTTTTGGCGTTCGGCTCAGTCTGCGGCATGGTCGCCGTCATGGTTTATGTCTTCGGCGACCTGCGGATTACTCGATTCATTCAACGATTCGACAATTCCTTTTTTCACCGGTTGATGGTCGCCATCTCGTGGCCGGGCTATCTAGGGCGACAATGGGTGGTGGCTCTTTGCGTCGCCGCGCTTTTACTCCGATTCCGTCTCAAGATCGAAGCGGCTTGCCTGCTGATAAGCGCGGGATCTAGCTGGCTCCTGGTCAACTCGATCAAAATCATCGTCGGGAGGCCGCGCCCATCACCGGACATAGTCAAAGTCTATGAGCCTCTCATCACTTGCAGCTTTCCCTCGGGCCACGTCACATCCTACATGGCGCTTTACGGTTTTCTGTTCTACCTCGTCTACACCCTCATGCGCCCTTCTCCGCTCCGCTCCGCGCTGCTCATCGTTTGCGGCGCGATGATAGGTCTGGTCGGCGTCTCGCGCGTTTACCTCGGCGCGCACTGGGCGAGCGACGTGTTTGGGGGCTATTGCTTCGGATGCTTCTGGCTGGCGCTGACAATCTATGTTTATCGGAGGCTCAAGGACGTCTCGAGACCTGCGTGAAGTTCGATTCAACGCGGCTCGCCTTGCAGCGTAAATCCGGCCCAGTAATAAGGCGCGCTCCAACGTTTCTCGCGCCA
>Ga0126377_10003562_pt1 | contig 11068 bp, 11 predicted proteins | sample PanSoiMetPlot_22_FD_92647 | JGI IMG/M metagenome (GOLD analysis project Ga0126377, IMG submission 92647) | Tropical forest soil microbial communities from Panama - MetaG Plot_22 | ecosystem: Environmental > Terrestrial > Soil > Tropical forest > Bulk soil | place: Panama | collected 2016-02-17
CACCCGGCTCGCCTTTGCGCTATCGCGCAAGAGGCTCGCCGACCTCCCCACAAGTGGGAGGTAGGTTCGCGACTTGCGTTCGTCATTGGTTGTCTCGATCCATAGGCGATTGCCCTGCTTTCAGGCGCGGGGGATATAATGTGCGCGGACTAACATTTCGGAGGGACAGATGAGCGCGATCAGCAAAGCGATTGGGCTTGCGGCAGTGGTTTCGATCTTTGCGTGCGGAGCAGTGGAAGCGAAGCAGTGCTATGCGCCCGATGCGCGCTCGCAGCAGCGCGCGTTCTCGCGCTCGGTGACGACCGAGGGCGGCAAGACGCTGTGGCTCGGCGGACAGACGGGCACGCCGTCCGCGCCGTTCGATGCGCAGGTGCGCGAGGTGTTTGCCGAGCTCGACAAAACCATCAAGGCGAACGGCGGCGCCGGTCTCGCCGACATGGTCACGATGACGGTGTTCATCAACGACGGCCGCCTGGGCGACCGCTTCATCGAGCTGCGCAAGCAGGCATTCAAGGATTGCTTCCCGGCGAGCGCGCTGATCACGGTGAGCGGTTTTGCGCAGCCGGGGCTGCTCCTGGAGATCCAGGGCATGGCGGTGGTCGGCGGCCGATAGAGCTGTCCCTCAGCGATATGGACTGCCCCAGCGCCTAGCCACTTTTGTTCCCCTCCCCCTGAAAGGGGGAGGAAGCACGCACTCCAAAGGAGTGCGTGCCGGGGGGGGCCCAACTCGCAGCCAGAGCAGTTAGGTGGTACGAATCCGCCTAACAGCAAATCCGTGGAGGGAAAGATGCGCGCAACGTTACGCTTGAGCGTTCTTGGCTGCTTGATGGGAAGCGCGGCGCTGCTGGCGCTCGCGGGCGTAAGCGTGGCGCAGAATGCGCCGCCGCCGGATCATCCATCGGTCACCGTCAAGGGACAGACTTACACGCCGCGCTCGATTCTCGCCCGCAACATGGGCACCGATGCGGATCAGACCACGCAGTTCCCGCCGCACAAGATCATCGGCAACATCTACTACGTCGGCACGAAAACGCTGAGCTCGTTCCTGATCGTCACCCCGCAGGGCAACATCCTCATCGACAGCACCTATGAGCGCAACGTGCCGGTGATCAAAAAATCGGTTGAGGATCTGGGCTTCAAATTTACCGACGTAAAGATTCTGCTCGGCAACCACGCGCATGGCGATCATCAGGAAGGCGATGCAGCGGTGAAACAGCTCACCGGCGCGCAAGTGGTCGTCATGGCCGAGGACGTGCCGGCGCTCCAGGCGATCAAGCCGGGCGGCAAAGATCATCCGATCGACAAGGTGATCCACGACGGCGACAAGGTGACGCTCGGCAATGTGACGCTGACGGCGCATCTGACCGCGGGGCATACGCGCGGCTGCACGACGTACACGACGACGGTGCAGGACGGCGGGCGCAACTACAATGTGATGTTCGGCTGCTCGCTCAGGCCGGGACTGACTGTCCCGCCGGCCGTCGAGGCGGAGTTCAACCGCTCGTTCAAGGTGGTGCGGACGCTCCCCTGCGACGTGCAGCTCGGCGATCACGGCGCGCAGTACAACATGCAGGCGAAGTACGCGAAGCTCTCTAGCGGCGGGCCGAACCCGTTCGTCGATCCGGCAAGCTGCATGAACGAGGCGGACGTGGAAGAGGCGATGTTCCACGCCATCCTGGCCGAGCAGGCAGCCGCCGCGAAGAAGTAGCACGTCCCCCTCACCTGTCATGGCCCGCGTGCGCGGTGACGAAAGCGCGCGACCAACCCCAATTCACCAAGCAATCTCAATTCCACCCCCCAAAAAAGACTGTCATGGCCCGCGCACGCGGACCATGACACTCAGGTTGGTTATCGTGAGCGCACTGCTTCTTCGGCAGGACTTTTTGCACGTGTCCGTTTTACAATGATTTTCTAATTGACAATACTATGAGTTGTCAATTACATTTTGCGGTGCTCTTTGACATTGTGAAAATGACGAGCGGACGCGCGGGCAGCCGGCAACTCTCGCGCTCTTCGCCCATGTTTGGTTTGTCGGCGTTCTCAGCGGCGCTGGCTGTTTGAATAAACTTCAAACAGGGAATTGCCCGCAGGGCATCGCCCACGCAGACGGACGTTTGATAAATAATCAAACAGGAAATCAAACGCCCCTACTACCGCTAGATCGAACAGAACTCGCCTCGAATGCAGAACGCCGCGCTTTCCCTCATCCTCGCCGCGCAAAAAACTCAAACGGTGGTAGGTCGCGACCCCGAAAACTAAGTGCAACCAAACGAGCCTTTGTGAGTCCGGCGAGCGGACCCACAACGAGGCCAACCTCTCCTCGCCGCTATTTCTTCAGCAGGATCTTCTGCACGCGCCAGTTGGAGGTTTCGGCGGCGTAGATCTCGTTCTCCGACGGGCAGGCCAGCGCATGCGCGCCTGAGAACTGCTTCAGATTGCGCCCCGACTTGCCGATCACACCGAGCACCTTGCCGTCCAGCGTCACCTTGAAGATGCGCCCCGGATAGGTCGACTCGCCGACGAACATCACCTGGGTCGGCCCCTGCGTGATGCAGATCGAATTGGGCGCACCGATGACGCGGGCGAGCGCGGCCCCGGTCGGCGTCGCGCCGTTGACCGCGCGCGTCTTCGGGTCGGGCGGCAGGTCGATGGTGAACATGCGCAGGAACTTACCCTCGGTGTCGAAGACCTGGATGCGCCGGTTCGAGCGGTCGCCGACATAGATGTTGTCGTTGCGGTCGATCGCGATGGCGTGCGGCAGATTGAACTGGCCGGGGCCGTTGCCCTTGGTGCCCCATTGCTTGACCCAATTGCCGTCCTTGTCGAACTTCGCCACGCGCGAATTGATGTAGCCGTCGCTGATGTAGATGTTGCCCTTGGAATCCCAGGCGACATCGGTGGGCTGGCGGAAGAGGCCGTCGATGGCGGGCAGAGGCGGCTCGACATGCTCCCAGGGCTTGGTCTCTTCCTCGGCCGATTCCTTCCGGCGGCCGAAGACCCACATCACGCGGCCGGCGGGATTCATCTTGACGATCATGTCCGAGCCCTTGTCGATGGCCCAGATGTTGTCGTCCTTGTCGATCCGCACCGAATGGGCAAAGGCCCAGGCGTACAAGCCCTTGCCGATCTCGCGCACGAAGGCGCCGTTCTGGTCGAACTCCAAGAGCTGCGCGGCGGTCGGCGCGTAGGCGGGGCCTTGCGCGCTGTTCGACCGGGTGAAGACGAAGACATGGCCCCTGGAATTGACGGCAACGCCCGGCACCTCGCCGAAGTTCATGCCGTCGGGCAGCTTGGGAAAATCCGCAACCGAATCGAAAGCGAGCTCCGGCACGCTTTGCTGCGCCGATGCCGCGCTGCCGAGCAGTATCGCCAGCACAGCCACCAAAGTCTTCTTCATCGCAACCTCCCTTTTTGCGAAATCCGCATCAATCGACGTTCATGTCTTCTCGAATTTCAGCGACGTGCCGTTCATGCAGTAGCGCAAGCCGCTCGGCTTGGGCCCGTCATTGAAGACGTGACCCAGATGCCCGCCGCAATTGGCGCAGTGCACTTCGGTACGGGTCATGAAGTGGCTGCTGTCGACCGAGGTGTCTACGGCGTTGGCGCGCGGCGCGTAGAAGCTAGGCCAGCCGCTGCCGCTTTCGTACTTCGTGTCGGAATCGAACAGCGGCATGCCGCAGCCGGCGCAGACGAACACGCCCTCGCGCTTTTCATGATTGAGCGGGCTGGAGCCGGCGCGCTCCGTGCCGTGCTCGCGCAGCACGCGAAATTGCTCGTCCGACAGGCTGTCGCGCCATTGCTGGTCGGTCTTGGTCACCTTGAAATTGTTCGGGGTGGTCTCGGCCATGATTGTCCTCCAATCGCCCCCGCTATTGCGGCCCAGTCTAGATGATTTTGTCGGCGCGCCCAGTCCCCCCTCCGTCCGCCTCGCGCTGCGCGCTTCAGCGGGCCACCTCCCCCGTAAACGGGGGAGGAAACCACCGTTTAGCGACACGCTAATAGAAACTGGGAATCCGAAAAACGTTCGCGCGGTAACGCGGACAGATACGGTTATCTGCGATAACCGCGTCCACCTCGGTTTCCTCCCCCGCGCGCGGGGGAGGTGTCGCAGCGTGTGCGCAGCACACGCGAGACGGAGGGGGGCTTTAATACAGCACTACGGAACGGATCGACTTGCCTGCGTGCATCAGATCGAAGGCATCGTTGATCTTGTCGAGCGGCATCGTGTGCGTGATCAGATCGTCGATGTTGATCTTGCCGTCCATATACCAGTCGACGATCTTGGGCACGTCGGTGCGGCCGCGCGCGCCGCCAAACGCGGTGCCCTTCCACACGCGGCCCGTGACGAGCTGGAACGGCCGCGTCGAGATTTCCTGACCCGCGCCGGCGACGCCGATGATCACGCTGACGCCCCAGCCCTTATGGCAGCACTCCAGCGCCTGGCGCATGGCTTTGACGTTGCCGATGCACTCGAAGGAATAATCGGCGCCGCCATTGGTGAGCTCGACGAGATGGGCAACGAGGTCGCCCTTCACGTCGTCCGGATTGACGAAGTGAGTCATGCCAAGCTTCTTCGCGAGCGCGGCTTTGGCCGCATTAAGGTCAACGCCGACAATCTGCGACGCTCCGACCATGCGCGCGCCTTGGATGACATTGAGCCCGATGCCGCCCAAGCCGAAAACGACCACGCGCGAACCGGGCTCGACTTTCGCCGTGTTGATGACGGCGCCAATGCCGGTCGTCACGCCGCAGCCGATGTAGCAGACCTTGTCCATCGGTGCGTCGCTTCTGATCTTGGCGAGCGCGATTTCCGGCAGCACCGTGTAATTGGAGAAGGTCGAGCAGCCCATATAGTGCAGCAGCGGCTTTCCTTTGTAGGAGAAGCGGCTGGTGCCGTCGGGCATGACGCCCTGCCCTTGCGTGGCGCGGATCGCCTGGCAGAGATTCGTTTTCGGATTGAGGCAATATTCGCACTGGCGGCATTCCGGCGTGTAAAGCGGGATGACGTGATCGCCGGGCTTCAATGACGTCACGCCGCGGCCGAGCTCGACGACGATGCCCGCGCCTTCATGGCCGAGAATGACAGGGAAGCGGCCTTCGGGATCGGCGCCGGAGAGCGTGAACTCATCGGTGTGACACACACCGGTGGCTTTCAGCTCGACGAGGACCTCGCCGGCGCGCGGTCCGTCAAGATTGACGGTTTCGATCTGAAGCGGCTGACCCTTCTCGAATGCGACAGCGGCCTTGGCGTCCATGGCGGGCCTCCTGCTTAAGGCTTCGGAGGAATCTTCGAGAAGAAATCCCAAATTGCAACCGGCGCGTCGAGATCCTGGGTTTGCCCTTGGCCGAATTGGAAATAACGCTGCGGCACGACGTGGCCGCCGCCGTGTACGGCATAGAGCACGACCAGGGGCGAGCCGCCGGCGCTCCACGTCTTCTCCTCGACGAAGGTGGGGTCGGACGGATTCTTGTGCGGCAGACGCTTGACCGTGGGCGCTGCAGTAACGCCGTAGAGCTTGGCCCAATATTCACCAGTGGCGTCGGCCGACAGCACGGGCCCGAGCGAGGTGAATCCGAGCATGACATTGCCGCCGCCGAACGGATTGATCGGATCGGCGGTGCCATTGATGATCATCACCGGCATAGCCGCGTTCGAGGGCGTGCAGGCGAGATTCTCCGTGCGCGGTACGCTCGCGGAAATCGCGGCGACACCGGCAAACTGGCCGGGCCGCTCCATGGCAAGACGATAGGCGAGCTGCCCGCCGTTGGACCAGCCGGCGGCAAAGACACGCCTGCGGTCGACCTTCTGGTCGGCGATAGCTTTGACGATCATCGCATCGATGAAGCTCTCGTCGTCAATGTTCATCACGCGGGCGGGCTGCGGCGAAGCCTTGCGGCAATCGTTCCACGTCGTCTGGAAACCGTCGGGATAGATGACCACGAAGCCGTCGCGGTCGGCGATCGCATCGAACTCATAGCCGGTGACTTCACGCATGCCTTCACCGTCGCCGCCCGAGCCGTGGAGGACGAACAGCAGCGGCGCGCCTGGTTTTAAATTGCGCGGCGTGTAGACGAGAAAGCTGCGCTGCATCCCTTTTACCGGCAGCACCGCACGCGCGATCATGCCTTGCGGATGCGGCTGTGCCGCCGCTGCGTCGGGCGAGGCATTTGCAACGAGAACAGTTAACGCGGCAGCGCAGAGGATTTTGGGTTGCATCGCTGGCCCCACGGCAGAGTTGAGCCGCGAAGATGCGACACTTCTTGAGGGAAGGCAAATTGCGCCATTCGCGCTGATCGCGACAAAAACATGCTCATCGCAGTTCTAATTCGAAAGCATCGGTCTTTGAGCGCTCAGCCCAGTTTCGATTGCGGAACCCAGCCAGTGGCATAGCCGTTTTTGTTTTTGGTGACAGCAAAGCCTTGCCATGGGTGCCGGGGCTTTCTCTTAAAAACGGTGGGCGCGTTGCGTAGAGCAAAATCGATCTCAATCGGTGAAAAGCTGCATCGTGCCCTGGCGGTGGCGGCGATCGCGGCCATTACTTCGGTGGCGTGCGAGCGGCCGTCGGCGGGGCAGCATTTGACCAGTGACGAACAGAAGACTGCCGAGCCGAAGACCGCCGCGCCAAGCGAGCGCTCCTGGGGCTGGTTGTCGTCATCGTGGCAGTCCAGCCAACGTAATCTCGAGCGCAACACGGAGCACGTGCGCGCGGCGCTTTCAGACAAGCGTCCGACGATCAAGATTGCCGAATACTCGCTCGACGCGGCGCCGTTGCGGCGTGTCTATGCAGGAAGCGGCTTCCAGCCGCTGTGGACCGGAAGTCCAGCAGCACAGTATGACGCGACGCGCGTGCTGGAGCAGCTCAAGCGCGCCGATGAGGATGGTCTTCGAACGGAGGATTACCACCCCGACCGGCTTGCGGCGCTGGCGGCCGAAGATCGCGACAACCCCGATTTTGAGCTGCTGCTGACCGATACAGTGCTGCGCTATGCGCATGATTTGAAAAGCGGCCGCGTGAAGCCCGGCGCCGTCGATGAGGACGTGGCACTTCCCGCGGTCGGGTTTGATTATGCGAAGGCTCTGGCCGATGCCGCGAGCCGCCATTCGCTGGCGCAGACTCTCGCGGACATGGCGCCGAGGCAGCCGGAATATGTGACCTTGAGAGTGGCGCTCGCCCGCTACCGTGCCATCGACAAAGCCGGCGGCTGGGGCGTGCTGCCTGCGGGAACCAAGCTTGCGGGTCCGAGCGCGGAGCTGCTGCGCGCGCGGCTGCAAGCCGAAGACGATACGGTGCCCGCGGACCTACGCGGACTAAAGGACGCGCTGAAGCGCTATCAGCAGCGCAATGGCCTTGAGGCCGACGGCATACTCGGCCCGAAAACGCTGGCCGCGCTCAACGTGCCGGCAAGCGAGCGGGTCGATACGATCCTCGCCAACATGGAGCGCTGGCGCTGGCTGCCGCGCGAATTCGAGCCGCGCTATGTGGCCGTGAACGCCGTCGACGCGACGCTGAAATTCGTCGACGACGGCAAGCCCGTTCTGACGTCGAAAGTCGTGGTCGGCCAACCGGATTGGCGCACGCCGATCCTGCGCGCCGAAGCGCGAGCGGTGACGGTCAACCCGGTCTGGCGCGTGCCGCGCTCGATTGCGAACAAGGAATATCTGCCGAAGCTGCAGATGGATCCGCACGCGCTCGAGTCGGAGGGGCTCGTGTTGGTCGGCGGTCCGGCGAACGATCCGCAGGGTCTGCACATCGACTGGAGCTCGATGACGCAAATGCCTTACATGCTCCAGCAGCCGCCCGGACCGAAGAACGCTCTCGGCACGCTGAAATTCGAGATGCCGAACAAGTTCGACGTATATCTGCATGACACGCCGGTGAAGTCCGCATTCGATGCGGAGTCGCGCACACTCAGCCATGGCTGCATTCGCGTGCAAGAGATCGCTCCGTTGGTGTCGCTCGCTTATGCCGGCGACGAGACCTCGGGCCGCGGTGAGATCGCGCAGCTGATCGCCACGGGCGAGACTAAGAAGCTCGACCTCGGCCGTGCGCTGCCGGTGTACGTGCTGTACTGGACGGCCTTCGTCGACCACGGCGCATTGAATTTCCGGCCCGACGTGTACGGACGCGACAACTCGCTGCTGGCTGCGCTCAAAGGCGGTCGTCCCGCGCGGCGTGCGATTGGGGAACTGGGGGTTTAAAGCCATTAAGCTCTGCATCTGACAGCGCTGCATCGCTTGGGTGGGGCCGCGTGCGCGGCCCATGACAACCTTGAGCTTAGCCGGCGTAAAGAAAACGCGATTTGGCTGCTGCAGCTTTTTTTGATACTCACGTCGTGGAACCAAAGAAGGCTGTCTGCGTATGTCCTTGCCTCGGCGCGCGTTGCTGCGCATGGGCGGCGGTGTGATTGCGTCCGCTCTCTCCTCAAGCTTAGCAGTTCCTGCATTCGCACATTTGTCCGGACCCGCAGTGATCGGTGTAAAACCGACGAACAGCCGCATGTTGTCGTTCGACTGCCTGCACACGGGCGAAAAGCTCAAGGCCGATTATTGGGTCGACGGACAGTACGTTCCCGACGCGCTCGCCGCGATCAATCGCACGCTGCGCGATTGGCGCACCGGCGAGGTTCATACGATGGAGCCGAAGCTGCTCGATCTCTTAAACCTGCTCGGGCAGAAGCTCGACAGCAATGCGGGATTTCAGGTGATCTGCGGTTACCGCTCGCCAGCGACCAACGCGATGCTGCATGAAACAACGTCGGGTGTGGCGAGCAACAGCCAGCATCTCTTGGGCAAAGCCATCGACATCAAAGTGCCTGGTCGCGACCTGAAGAAAGTGTACGATGCCGCGATCGCCATGGCGGTGGGCGGAGCCGGGTATTATCCCAAGTCGGACTTCGTGCACGTCGACATCGGTTCCGTGCGGCACTGGGTCGAATAGCTCTTCTTTGCTGCTAATGAGAGCCAGCTGAGAGCGACTTGATCGTCGGAGAATTGTCGAAGGCGTTCAGTTCGACGCGGTCGGCGCGCAGCTTTAGATGTGCGAATACCGTGCGCGCTCCGTCGATGATGCTGTCGTCGACGGGTTTTGCGTAACCCTCGCTGTCGCGCCGCAGCGGCAGAATGGTCAGACTGACCGAATCCACGACATTGCCGCCGATGACAAGGACGCGGCCGGAAGGTTCGTCCATCTTGACGACGATGTCGCAATGCGTCGGTGCGTAACGGCCCAAGTCGCGGCGCCGGTCGGCAAGATTGCGATACTCGGCCGTCGCACGCGCATTGCACAAGAGATCGCCGGGCTCGATCGGCGCTTCGCCCGCGTCATAAGCGACAAACGCCGACTCCGAATCTTCGCCGTCGCGCGCACGGATGGCCTGATCGACATAAACGCGATGCGAGATCGAGCGGCTGAACTGCGCCATGTCGCCGAGGCCGGCTTCGCACATCACCCAAGAGACGAACGCGGCGGACCAGGGCTGAACCCAGCTCACCGATTCTCCATTCCCATTCCGCCAGGCGCGATTTTGTTGCGCAAGCACGCGCGGGCCGTCCGGCGTCGCCGACCAATAGCCGGCAATGCTTGCGTCAAGCTCCTTTGCTGTTTCCGGCGTGCCCATGCGCACGAACTGCCGCTCGATGCGACGCTGCGCGAGCTTGGGATTGATGGAGTCGGGGACGAGTCCGGGCGGCAGCACGCGATCTTCGATCTTGGTCGCGTCGATGGTCTGCATGCCAAAGAACGCCCACTCTTGCACGGCGATGTCGACAATGCGTCTGCGCGCCCAATTCGTCGGACCGACACGGCACAGCGTCTGATAGACCGAGATATCGCCGCGCTCGCCCATCACGCGCTCGGTCGGCCTGATCACGTCGAAGGCGGATTGCGGCAGGCGCTGCTGATAGTCCTGAGCGCACGCTTCATTTGCGACCGCAAGCGTTACGATGGCTGCGGCGAATATGCTCCAGCAAGGGTGGAGCTGCACGTGCCCCCTCCACTCGCTACGTCTTGCGGGTCCAGTCGCCGTTGAGCGGCTTGAAGAACTGTCCGGGAGGAAGACGCGCAAACAGCTGCTGCGCGGTCGCTTGGCCGGCGGCCTCGACGGTAACGCCGGTGCGCATGGCGGTTTCGCGATAGACCTGCATGCGGCCGGCATTGATCGCGGCAACCGCGGCAGCGAGAGCCGGATCGGTGGAGGGAGTCACGAATCCGAGATAGCCGTCACCCTGCTCGCCGACCTGGCCGCGCGCTTTGGCGCCATCGACGGCGGCTTTTTCCGCCGCGTTCTGTGCCATTGCCGGCAAGGGGGCAACGAAGGCGAGTGCGCCACAGCCCAGCGCCGCGGCAAACACCCCGGCCAGTGCGGATTTGCGAAGAAGCGAGATACTCATGAATCGATCCTTCTTAAGCTGCGGTTAGAACAGGTTCGGGTTCTGCTGGATCAGGGTCTGCACCTCCTGATCGAGCCGCACGCGCACATCGGCATCGAGGCGCGCATAAATGTTGATCGGAGCCACTTCGACGCGAACCGTCGGCGTGCAGCCGGGCAGCGTGAGAACGCTCGCCGCAAGAGCACCGCAGAAGCACAATTTCGACCATGATGTCATCGACTGAACTCCCGATCAATTGTCCGACTCAGCCGCCATAGTATTGGCGACGCGGCTAAAATAAGAGTTGAGAAGCTCGTCCAAATTGAGCGACGTGTCCAGCGTGAGATCTATGGGCGTGCCTTTGGGCAGAGGCAACGGCTTGTCGAAGGCGCGACCGCGAATGAGATCGACAACGCCTACGCGCGCCTCGGCCGTTTGCGCGGGATCGTTGCTCCCTTTGATGTGTAAGAGCAGGCCGAGGCGCCCCATCGGCAGACTGTTCACTGTGCCATCGAGCTGGTCGAAGGCGAGATTTTCCAGCGCCTGGTAGGCGAAGTCCTGCACCGCATTGGGCGGTGCCTGTCCCGCGCCAACGCCCACCGACGAGGTCAGCGCTTGACGCTTGATCGAGATGCGCCCGGGACCGTTGGCGACGATGCGGCCGTTATTGAAACGCCCGCCCTGCGGCGTCAGCGTGAA
>Ga0126377_10003563_pt1 | contig 11068 bp, 15 predicted proteins | sample PanSoiMetPlot_22_FD_92647 | JGI IMG/M metagenome (GOLD analysis project Ga0126377, IMG submission 92647) | Tropical forest soil microbial communities from Panama - MetaG Plot_22 | ecosystem: Environmental > Terrestrial > Soil > Tropical forest > Bulk soil | place: Panama | collected 2016-02-17
GGAGTTGCCTATAATAGTGCAAGCCTTTTACATTCGCCACATACTCCAGAGCTGGATATTTTAATTGAAAGATTTACTAGCGGAATAATAAATTCTGATGAAATGAATCGCTTCCGAGAGCATTTACTTCATATAGCCAGTTCAAAGGAAGAAGGCTCAGTTAGAAATTACTTGGCTAGGCAAGTTTTATTAGTACTGAGTGTTGTTCCAGAGTTACAGGTTACGCCGATTCCTTACTTAATTGATTATGAGATATGGAAAATTAAGCAGAGGGATACAAGCTTATGAAATCGACACTTGAGCAGCGTAGGATATTTTTTAGCTCATTTGTTTGGCAGGATATTAAAGATGAGTTAGATGCTTGGCTGAGTGATATTCACAAGCAAATGGAAACTACTCCCGATGATGGTATATGGCGGCAACTGAAGGGCAATGCTGAAACTATTCGCAATATTCAGTTGCTTGAGCAACATTTCACTTATGAAGAGGAAGATGAAAATGGGGGAAGTAGACTTTTCGATACTAGGTGATATTAGTTTTCCAAGTCCCACTGCTGGAGAGAGCAGTGAGGAGGGAGAGCAGGTTCCTGCTACTGAACCTGAGCCAGTTGAGGAGCCTGCTCCTGAACCTGAAGTTGAACCTGAAAAGCCTGAAACTGAATCTGAGGAAGAGCCGGTAGGGCAAATTAACTATGATGAAATGACTCCACGTGAAAAGGCGCTATTTGATCAGCTGCAAAAGGTTACAGGTGAGAATTTATTACTTACCAAACCCAAGCAGGATGAACCAGCTCAGGTTTCAGCTGAAAAGGTAGTTGAGGCTCTATTTAATTACTTAGAGGGCCAGGATGTTGATGAAGTATTTTCAACTGCTGAAAATATTAACAAGCTTCTTAATGCCGTAGGTGCTAGAGTTGAGGAAAGGGCTGTACTGCGGGCACAAGAAGCAATAATGAAAAATCTAACTGGCGTCTTCACCCAACATATGAATAGGCAAATGCAAATGCGTGAAGATGCTAACCAATGGTTTAACGCTAATCCTGATATGAAGCAATGTGAAAGGCTGCTGGTTTCATTAGCAAATGAAATTGGCAATGAGAAACCTGAGCTAACTGTGCGGCAAGTGCTAGATGAATCTGCTAAACGAATTCGTACTATGATGAAAATACGTAACGGCACTACGCCTAAAACATCTAAACCTGCATTTGTCGGTGCTCAGAGAGGAGGTGGCAGAGTAAAAGTACCTGAGTTACAAGGGCGCGAGCGAGATATTTCTGATTTACTGGATCTGTAAGGAGTAATTATGTCCGTTGCTATGACTAGGACAACTAGGCAAATACTCGAATCAGCTCAGTTACAACCATTGGGTAAATCTGCAGCATACTCAATGAAAGTTACTGATACTGATTTACGGGTAGATATATCAGGGGGAAATGTTACTATTACTTTGCCACCTGTATCAGAAGCTCCTGGTATTCCATACACTATACGTGTTTCCGCAGCAAGAGCAGGAGCTGCACCATATGCTCTTACCATAACCCACAAAAGTGACTCTAGTAACTGGAACGGAAACATACAGCTATTTCGTGATGGGCAAATGGTAGAGTTAGTAAGTGACGGGGAGCGCTGGCACAAGCTGTATATTGTTTCAGGTGCGCCGCGGTACTACGAAAAGTATATCCACGAAATGTTTAAGGTGCCATTTACATTAGCAAATGGGAATGTTGGTGGAGGGCCGCTGGGTACAGCTGGCTCTATAAATACTTTGCTTATGGCAAATGGCAATTACTTTAACTATGTACCGTTAGGAGGTGGGCAAACTCTACTTGGGCCAATCTGGGTAAATCCTGGGCTAAACGTAGCGTGTGATTTAACTGATAATGATGGGCTCGAAATTAACCACGGAGTGGGTGCTAGTTCACCTTTCCTATTTACTGTGGGTACGGACCCAGCATTTTATTGCAGGCTACGTTTTACAATAGCTGATGTTTCTGGTACTGATGATTGCGCTTTTGGGTTTCGTAAGCGAGAGGCAAATCAGGCGAATGTTGATGACTATGATGAAGCTGCGTATTTAAATGTGATTAGCGGCAACATCACTATTGAAACAATCCTTAACAATGGAGCAACTACTGTAACTGATACCACTCAAGATTGGGCTGATGGTGGAACACATTCACTAACAGTTAAGGTAAGTAGTGCAGGGGTAGTTACTTACCAAGTAGATGATGCTGCGCCGACTGCTACTGCGGCATACACTTTCGATAATGCTGAAGTTGTTATGCCGTTTTTTTACTTTCTACACGCTACTACTTCGCCTGGAGCAATTACGTTGCTTGAGTGGGAAGTAGGTTACCAGTAAGGAGAAGTTATGTCACTGGATGGCGCATTGTTGGTTAGGGGGCTTGATTTGGCTAGGCAAGAAAAGGTAGCTAAGGTAACCCTTACTAATTCTCAGATCAAGCATTTGCGGGGCACTCCAATAACACTGGTAGAAGCTCAGGGAACTTATCGCTTTATTGAGTTAGTGAGTGCGATACTGTTTCTTAATGCTGGGACAAATGTGCTTACAGAGAGCGGAGATAATTTTGCAATAAAATACACTAATGGCAGTGAGGTGGCTGCCAGTGAAACTATTGAAGCAACTGGTTTCATTGATCAATCAGCTGATACATTTACCACTGCAGTACCTAAGCTAGATACAATTGTAGCAAAAACTGGTGTTCTTAATAAGGCACTAGTATTGCACAATACTGGTGATGGTGAGTACGCAGGAAATGCTGCAGCTGATGCTACTATGGATATACGGGTAATTTACCGCGTACACAAATTTGAGTACTAAACCATGCCTACTTACGAATTTACTACAGTGGAAGGGGGTGAATTTACTCCAATTAAAGTGAGTATGTCTGAAATGGAGGTGGAAAGCCTACTTATATTAAGTAGGTATTATGATACTGCGCTATCGAGTTGGCGTAGTAAGTTAGGATGCTTTACAGTGTTCGCAGTGAGGTTTCCCAGTGGAAGAATTTGGGATTCACATTTTGGTAATTTTCCCTTAAGGAGCTAGTATGGTTACTGCATTTTTAGGCATGCGTGGCACTGGTGATTGGGCAACTGATGAAAGGCCGAAAAGTTGGCGCGAAGGTATTTTACGCTTATACCCAAACGGCACCGCTCCACTCACCGGCCTGTTAAGCAAAATGGCCGAAGAAAGAGTAGACGATCCTGAGTTTAATTGGTGGACAAAAATGCTACCTACTCAGGGTGGTGCAATTACTGGAGTATATACTAATGCTGGGCTCAGTGCAGCATATACTTCAGGCGGAGTAGCAGGTGATACACTTTACATTAAGTTGGCTGAAGCCACAGCTGATGAATTTAGGGCTGGGCATCAAGCCCTGCTGCGCGATGCAAGCGATTTAACCGTAGATGTAAATTCAAAGGTAACTGCGGTTACTAAGAATGGAGCCAGCTCTTATCTCACAGTAAGGTTGCTTGAAGCTGACGATAACAGTAGTGCAGGAGATCTTAGTAACGCTGATACTGTGATGATTATTGGCAATATCAACGCTGAGGGTGCGGCCATTCCTGATGCAATTGCCTATGACCCTGATAAGTGGTATAACTTTACGCAAATTTTCAGGACTCCACTTGATATTACTCGTACAGCGCGTAAGACTAAGTTGCGTACTGAGGATGCATACAAGGAAGCTCGCCGCGAAGCCCTTGAATTGCACTCCATTGAAATGGAGAAAGGATTTTTCTGGAGCATTCGTACTGAAAATACTGGTAGCAATGGCAAGCCTGAGCGGACAACTATGGGCTTAATCCAGGCCATTAAAACTGGTGCAAGTCAAAATGTGTTTGACTTTACAACTGACACTAACTTTACCGGAGATGCATGGCTAGAGAGCGGTGAACTTTGGCTAGATACATTGTTAGAGCAAGTTTTCCGCTATGGTGCACAAGAGAAAATGGTATTTGCTGGGTCTGGAGCAGTACTTGGGCTTAATCGCTTAGCTAAGGCAGCTGGCCAAATTCAGTTGCAACCAACTACGGTTAGTTATGGGCTTAAGGTTATGCAGTGGATTACTCCCTTCGGGATAATTTACTTGCAAACCCACCCACTGTTTAGTTATGATGCTACAACTCGCAATACCATGGTAATATTTGAGCCTAAGGAGCTTCGCTACCGTTACATAGATGATACTGATTTCTATGGAATGGATGAGAAAAAGGTATCACCTAGTCACGAAAGGCTTGATGGTACTAAGGAAGAATGGCTCACTGAATGTGGGTTAGAGTATCATCATCCGTTTAAATTTGGGCTGTGTAATGGCGTAGGACTTGATAGCGTACTTTAGTTTGCCCGCCCCCCAAAGGATAAGCTATGAGCCTGCTTGCAGTTAGAGAGCAATTTATCAAGTACTATTGTGGCCGCTACGATTTAGTAGTAGATACCGATGCGTGGCAAGATAATGGAGCAGATTTCTTTATACGTGCAGGGCAGAAGTGGTTAGATACTACTTATTTGATTGCACGTGCCAGTGGAAAATACTTTGTAAATGTAGGGGCTGGTGGATGGTACTCACTAATTCCAAGTTGCAGAGTAGTATACTCAATTTGGATGAGTGATATGAGTGAGGCTCGCTGGGAAGTAGAAAGAAGATCACTACCAGGCCTACGTAATATTTTCCCAGGCGATTTAAGTGCAGTGGATAGAGCACGCCCTCGCATATATGCTCCATTAAGTTTAAGGACTATACCGGAGGTGCTGGAAACAATTACTATAGATGAAATTGGTGATAACCAGTATACTATTGCCGGAGACATCTTCACGTTTAATGGCATTTTATGGGCTCCGCCAAATGAAGTGGATATTTTACTGGAAGTTACTGCTGCATTTTATCAGCCAACTTTGAATGCTGATGAAGATCAAAACTGGTGGACTGAGGAAGTACCTCAAGTACTATGTATGGCTGCGGCAAGGCAACTTGAAATTACGTACCGTAATACTATTGGCGTTAAAGATTGGGAAGAATCAATTAAGAGTGAATTACTTGGTCATGAGTTTGACTTGGCAGATTCAGAGTCCACTGGAATTACTCAGATGGAAGGTTAGCTTTATGAACCGAGAGCGGCTTCTATCGCAACTTAGAATTGATGAAGGTGAATCACTTGAAGTATATGCTGATTCACTAGGATATCCCACTGTAGGTGTAGGGCATAGAGTAACGAAGTCTGATACACTTACTGTAGGTGATACTATTACACCTCAGCGAAAAGAGGCCTTATTTATTTGGGACGTAGGAATAGCAATTAATAATTGCAGATTAGTGTTCAGTGATTTTAGTAAGCTACCAGAGCCAGTGCAAGAAGTTTTAGTGAATATGATGTTTAACTTAGGGTCAGTTCACTTTGCTACATTCAGGCGATTTATTGCAGCTATAAAATTAAATAACTGGAAAGAAGCTGCGCGAGAAATGGAGGATTCAGTATGGTGGAAACAAGTTGGTGATAGAGCAAAACGCTTACAAAATATGCTTTTAGAAGGCTAAGTTATGCCTGGCAGGTATAAACAATTCAGCGAAGCTGAGGCAGAGCTAATTCGTACTGAATATAAAATGGGCAAAGTTACGCAGTACGATTTAGCCTCTAAACATAACACAAGCCAATTTACTATTAACTCAATAATTAGGTATCTTGGAGCATACCGAAAAGGGAGAAAGCGTGCCAATAAAGCGGGAACATATAGTACAGGGAAATACAGTTGAGGAAAAACTTGCCTCAATTGAGTCAGTTTTAAGGCACTTTAGCACTAGGCTAGGTACCAAAGTAGTTGGGCTAATACCTCCAGTTGTAATACTTCATGGGCAAAGAGTGCCAGATGATGACGGACGAATATTTGCCGGAATTATGCCACTTAATGGATCAGTTAGCACTGTTTGCTTCTCAATTGCTAGTTTTACTAATCGAGCTGCAACAGTCGAACTTTCAATTACAAGGAGGGACGAAACTACAACGGTTCAGAAATATGTATGTAGGCACAACATTGAAGTAATGCAACCCAACCTTCAGGTTGCAATTGGTGAAATATTACGAGTTAATGCACTTGATCCTAAAAGTATGTCAGACATATTGATTGGCGCATTAATTCAGCCTGATATTTCAAGTACTCAGCGTTTTGAGCAAATGGTAGATGCACTAGAAGCATTAGAGGAGAATCCAAGTGCCTTACAAGCTACGCAAGAAGAAGGACGGCAGTTACAGCGTAAGCAGCCCTCACGGCGTAAAATCGAAGGGGACTAGTTTGGCTAAGGCTAAGGCCCAGAAACGGCTCCTTGACGCTATTGAGCATGGATATGATCCTGAAGAGGAAAAGCCTAAACGTAAAAAGCGCGTAGCTAAGGGAACTAAATACTAATGCGTGAATTTGGCCACTTAATTAGCAAGAGCCTTAGACTAGGGCTACGTGCTTATCCTAACCCTTCACCGGGCGAAGAACAGCTAGTAGAATGCTATAACCTTCGCCCGTCACAAACTAACTTAATTGGGCACGAGCGAATAGGCACAATACACTTTCCTACAATTACACTCTCAACATTACTAGATGATTTGCGTATTTACTATAAGCTGGATGAGACAAGCGGCACATTTCAGGATTCATTTGGCGTAGCGCATATGAGTCAGGCAATTCCAGATAGCGAAGATGAAACGCTAATGGCATCAGTTACTGGGATTATCAGTAAAGCAGCCTATACTAGGCAACGCAATGCTGCAGGTTCAGCTGAAGGTGCACGAGCCCCATACGTAGCAGCATTAAACCTTAACAATACTAGCTTCACCATTAATATCTGGTGCAAATGGAGTGACAAAGCTTATCCTGCATTAGGTTATCCTATTTATAGAAAACGTGAAATTTTCAACGCTAATACTAACTACGAGTGGGGCTTGCGCTGGTATGGAAATAGCGAAGGCGCATTCGGATTTAGATTTGAGCGTGGGAATGGTACTAACTCCATTACTGATACTATAGATGCTAGTGTAGATATTCACGAAGATACTTGGTACATGGTTACAGTAACATATGATTTACTTACCACTACGCTCTATGTTAGAGTAAGTAATGCCACTGATGGGTTTGAGGCTGATTCAGGATTCTCTACTACAGTTTCAACTATGCCAAATGGCACTGAACCATTAATCCTTGCAAATCAAGGGCATACTGCTGAGGGAGCTATTAACTTTCAATATGACGAGTTTGGAATATGGAGTAGAGTTTTAACACTAGCTGAACGCCAGACTTTATGGAATGATGGGGCCGGAATTACTTATCCATTTATACTAGGAATTTAATATGGCAAATATAACTGAGTGGCCATGGCCTCGCATGTTCATTACACCTTATGGATTGTTTGCTATCATGAAGGTTGAGGAGGAAACTACTTACTATATTATTGAAGCAAATTATGATGGGGCAAATTGGAGCTGGTTTTTAGCAGCATTTTTAAATAATGTTGGAATTATAAACTATGTAGACTTTGCTGATTTTGGGCCCTTTTACGTATTAAGTATTGTAAATACACTGGGCCAAGTTTATACTTATTATCGGGATACTACGGCTAGTACAGAAACATTGTGCTTAGTAGCGCAAGATGCACCTGCATTTGGAACTGCATGCAATTTTCGGGGCCAATTAATAGGTGGAAATATTAGCTCTGATGACGCACCGTGGGATTCACTTACTTCACGCAGCATAGTTTGGTCCGCAATAGGTAATGCTGAACTAGATCCAGGAACTAATGTTATGGCTGGATTTTCCACGCTACTTTTAGATAGTGTATCCAGTGAAGTTCCAATAATTAAGCGAGTAATGCCCCTGGGCAGGCAAGTTGCCGTGTATAGTGATTCTGGTGTGCTGATGCTATCGCCAAGTGTACAAGGGCCATCTTATACTTTAGGCCAAGAGCTGGTGCAAATAGCTGGAGTTAGATCTGGTAACCACATTGCAGGCGATAGGCTTGTTCAGGGGCTAATTGACCTGGAAAATAAATTCTGGGTAATTGAGGCTGGCGGTAAAATAGGTGAAATTGGGTATCAGGAATTTATAGCGCCAATAGTTGAGCATGAAAATGAAACTATAGTTAGTTACCTGGAAAAGGATCGTACCTTTTATATAAGCAATGGGGTTGATTGCTTAGTAATTAATCAGTACGGTGCATATAAGTGTCATCAGTTGGTTAGCTCTGTGCTACGTACGCCTAGCGGAATGCTATTAGGTACATGGGATACAACTGACGATGAAACAGCATATATTAGCACTGATTCAATGGACTTTGGCTCACGAGGCATTAAATCGCTAGAGTCAGTTACAGTAGATTTTACAGCTGATGGTGATTACTTAGCATATGTAGGTGCAGATTTTAAGTACGATGGCAGAGCCAATTTTGTACGCTTCCGTGATGTACTATGTAATCCTGAGGGTGAAGCGGGCCTTCATGTTGCAGCAGCAAATTTCAGGTTGCGATTCACACTAAGCGATTACACTAATGCGGAACTGCGCTATTTATTAGCAAATATTAAATATAGCGATCAGCGTTATAAGCGTGGTACGGTACCTGGGCAATTAGAAGTGGGGAGATGAACTATGAATGAAACTAAGCCAGGTGTTAAGACTACTGAATTTTGGCTTACATTGTTTAGTAATGTATTAACAATAGGAAGTATGGTTGCTGGTGCGTTGCCGCCTAAATATGCTGTACCCACTGCAACTGCAGTAAATATTGGCTATCAAATTTCACGGGGTTTAACAAAGAAAGGTGCATCATGAGTATTAAACTTGTACGGGTAAAACCCGAGAAAATAATGGAATACTGGTATCAGATTCGCGAATGTATTGTAGCGGCTTTACCTAGCTATGTTGAACCGAGCGAGGCAAACTTCCTAAAAATTCAGGAAAATTTGTTGACGGATAGCTTGCAGTGTTGGATTGCCAGTGATGAAGAACAAATCTATGGGGTTGCAACTACAAGATTTACACGTGATGAAACAAGTGGCCAGAAAAATTTGCTGGTTTATACTATCGCAATTATTCAGGATTACCCCGATAGCTTATGGAAAGATAGCTTAAATATACTGGGTAAATATGCAGTTGCGAATGGATGCCGGGGCATATTAGCATTTTCTGATCATCCACGGGTATTAGAAATTGCCAAATCAATTGGCGCTGATGTAGAAACTCGGCTAATTAGGTTTATTTTGTAAAGGAAATTATATGGGTGGCTCAGGTGGCGGTAGCAGCGGATCAGTAAGTTATCCTGAAGGTATGGAGTCAGTACTATATGACTGGCTATTTGGTTATCCTAATTGGTCAGGTCACTCATCACATGATACTTTGAGTAATAGCATAACTGATGAACTAAATAGATTGTACTCTAGCTCACCGTATTCAGGTGTTACTGCATTTGATCCTGATACAGCAATAAGCAATTTTTCCACTGAAGTTGGGGCTTTCACTACACTCGTAAATGCTCTAAGCTATAGTTCAGATTACGCAGCAATAATTGCAGTAGCTTTGGCACAAATCAGCTTAGATACCGCGACACTTTATACTACTACATTAGATTCACCAGTGCTTGATACAGCAACATTAGATAGTATAACTATTGATGAGTCCAGAGTTAGTGATGACATTGATGCTTTCGATGACCTGCTGACAGCTCAGATAACTGATATTGATTTGCCCAAATTTCAGGCTGGCATGTTAGATATTGGTGCGGTAAATACCAGCGCATTTGTGCTTGGGCAAGCATTATTACTTGCTTATAAAAACCGGGAAGTAGCTAAGTATGGAACAGGTCTAAGAGTTGAGTTGTATAAACTTTACGATGATTTAAATAGTAAATTTAAATTGCAGCGTAGAGAAATAGACGCGCAGCATCAGCAGAATTATCGCCGACTTAAAGCTGAGCAAGAAACCAAGTACCGTGAAATTACAGCTGATTTACAGAAAAAGTATGGCGATCAAACTATGGCATTTAAGACTGAACGAGCAAAGCTGGTGCAAACTGCTTGCTCAGCAATGATAAGTATGCTTATTCGTAAGGTAGAACTAAAGAGTAATTCAGGTACTCTAACAGGTGAAGTAAGTAAATTTACTGCACTTGCAAAGAAGGAAGAATTAACTGAGCAAATGAGCTTTGACGAATCAGATGAGCGCTGGTACATAGAAAGCTTTCAATTTGGTGCTAATGTTTTAGGGGCAATTGGCGGCGGCACTGCAATGAATCCAGTTAAGAAACCTAGTGCAGCTGTAAGTGCATTAAGCGGAGCAATTGGTGGGGCTGCTGCTGGAGCATCTGTAGGTGGGCCATATGCTGGATACGCTGCAGCTGGCGGAGCTGTACTAGGTGGTGTGCTAGGTTATTTTGGCTCACAATAATTAAGGAGCAAGTTATGGCTGATCAATCTAATCCTTTATGGTCAGTGGGTGGGCAAACTTCCTTTGATGTACCGTGGCATAATTTAGTGCTGAATGCAGCTAAGCAAAGTGTTACACCGCCAGTTATTCCACCAACAGTATCACCGTATACTTTACCTTCAGGTACAGTTCAAACTGGTGGGCCAACAGCAACAAGCGGGCTAGGTGGATTTAGCTTTGGTAAAATGCTACAAGATCCTAACTTTCATAGTTTCCTGGCAACATTAAGTGCGGGACTTGATCCTGAAGGGCCTGGTGGTGCATTAGGTAGAGCTGCTGGACAAATGGTGAGAGCTAAAGCGGCTCAAGGTGCTATGGAAAGCCAGGAAGCACAGAATAAGTCCTACATGGATGAGATAATGCAAGTGTTACGCAGTAGAGCCGGCTTAACTCCATCAGGCACTATAGGTGCAACTAAGGTTGAAAAAACGCCAACTGGTTATAAGCTGGAAGTAGATACTCAAAATGATCCAGCAAAGCAACCTGTTGGTACTGGAACTGTACTAGCGCCGCCAGAGCCAACTACGGTACCCCTACCCTCACCTAGTGCTCCTACATTGCCAGCTAATAACATGAGGGTTAGTGA
>Ga0126377_10003564_pt1 | contig 11067 bp, 11 predicted proteins | sample PanSoiMetPlot_22_FD_92647 | JGI IMG/M metagenome (GOLD analysis project Ga0126377, IMG submission 92647) | Tropical forest soil microbial communities from Panama - MetaG Plot_22 | ecosystem: Environmental > Terrestrial > Soil > Tropical forest > Bulk soil | place: Panama | collected 2016-02-17
CGGCCGCTACCAATGCGAGCGCCACACCACCAAGAATTTTAAAGAAACGCTTGCCAGCCGAATGTTCACACTTTTTTTGTTCACTCATCTTGCTCCTCCCAAATGTTGGCTTTTACTCAAGGGGCCAACTTAACCGTCTCCGATTGAAACTTCTCCACCAGCGACGTCACCATTCTTGACGCTTCACTTACCGTTGCCGCGACTGTCGGACTTAAGCCCAGACAACCCTCCTCAGGACCGAATGTCTCAGGTTCACAGCCTACCAATAGGATCTTGTGTACCTTTCCGCCCATCGATTTGACCAGGCTCAACACTTTCATTGGATTCATGCCATGTGTTTCCACCGCCATTGCACTCGCATCAACTGTCTCCAACTCATTCAAGTCGGGCTCAATTGTGTACAGCGTGCCCGGTGCCTCACCGCGTGGAGTGGCATCGACGAGGATGGTCACGTCATAACCGTCCAACAGCGCATATGTGAGGTCGAACCCGCGAATCCCAAAATCCCTCACCTGCACGTTCTCTGGCCAGAAACGCTGGCTCAACTCTTTTAGCACTTCACAACCAAACCCATCGTCCCCGAGGAAGATGTTGCCAATACCTGCAACCAGTATTCGCGGTGGCACCATTCAGAGTGTTCCTTCCGCGTCACAACAAAGGCTGAATCTCAGCCACAGAAAAAAAGAAACGATGTCCTGGCTGACGCAACAGGCCCAGGTCTCGTCCGGGATCGTCGTCCACCACCACTGCTACGTGCGTCTTTCCTTCATAGTCCTGTTCGATCGCCTCGACTACTGCGGTCTTGCCAGTCAGCACCAGGTCAAAAACGTCTCCTCCCGATCGTGGCGCCAAACGCACGCGATCTCCCTTCTTCAACTCCACGCCACCAACTTCGATACTATCGAGAGGGGTCTTGTCTTCGAGTAGTTCCCACTCCCACTCATTCATCTGGCTTCCGCGTGCCTCCCTTCATGACTCCGTGCAGCTTCATGAATTGCTCGGCAGGTAGACTTTCTGTCCGTTCGAGCAATTGCCGAGCACGGCTGTCAACACTTCGCATCTCGCGTTTTTCCCCATCGGTCAGGCTCATAATGCGCAGGGTAAGGATTTCGTCGATCTCGGTACCATCAAAAAGTTCACCGGCACTCTCGGGCGCGATCTGGGGATAGTCGTAGAGAATGATGGGCGAAGACAACATACAGTGTTGCTCTCCTTCCGCGCCGACCAGCACCGGGTAAGTGCCGACGTTCGTACAACCGGTCACAGCCTCGTGGTAACGTTTCGGATAGTCCAGCAGTGAAACAAACTCGCCCTCTGCAAGGCTAAGAATGGTATGAGTCGATACAAACGACTGCATCAGCGCTTCGTCGCGCGTCTTTTGATCGGCAGCAGTTAAATCAGTCAAGTTCTGAACCTTTACTGTAAGACGGAAACATTGCCAATTGGTGATTGTCGATGGTCGACTAGTCGCGACGCTGTCGTCGACTTCAAGCCGAGTAGAAGAGATCTCAACAATTCCTTCGATCGCTTCTTGAGTTCGTACAATTAACCCGCTGACCTTGCCCGACCGTTCATCAACCAGCCATTCAGTAACTTTGCTGGCAGGAAAGTTGAACTTCACCACCTTCGTTTCTGAGCGCAGGCTACCAACGGTGAAGTCTGGAATAACAACCTCGCGCTCGACGGCTTCTTGCCACTTTTGCCACAGCTGGCCATTTACTTCGAGTAGTGGCGTCAAGCGAAAATGGCGACCGGGAAAGCCCGCTTGCAGATGGCCGCACTCACCCAGGGGCAACTGACAATCAGAAATTTCGGCGACTTCACGGAGCAACAAATGGAGAAACCGAGCTTTGACTTGCAGCCGGGTGTCCGAGTTACCAAGCACCAGACATTCAGTCTGCATCTCTGACGCCTCGGTGCCACGTTGTCCTGCGACGTAGGAAGGTGGACACACTGCACCAAAATTCCAGCGCTGTTGATTCTTCACCGCAGACGCCCGGTAGGGATACAAAATGTAGCCTTCGTAGAGGACCGCATCCGCGATCCTTTCGACGTCGATCTTCGAGGCCGCTGCTTTCATGAAGGCAAACTCCCTTCGACCGATACATCGTCGTCCAAAGATTTGCCCGCGGCCGGTATGATGCTCTCGATTGTCTGCTCCCAAGTGGGAATTCCTTGTTGAGTCTTGTAGCGCGACAGGCGATCAAACACATCTCGTCGCAAACACAACCAGGCAGAATTTGGATAATAATGGTCCATCATTTCCTGCCACACTCGAATCGGCAGTCGGTACCTGGCCTCTTTGTCCCACGAAATTTGTTCCACTTGTAGACCAAGATCCTCCGACTCAAAAAAGACCGTGCCGCTAAACATCAAATTCAGTGGCACTTCGCCGTCCTCAAGTCCGGCGAAGTACTTAGTTGCCGCTACGTTGAAATCGAAGGAACAGGGAACCGGTAACTCAACTATCGTATCTCCTTGAAAAGGCGGAACCGTGGTACTGGTGTGGGTCCAGAGCATCGGCCTCAGAGTACGACCCCAGCGTTCAGCTTCGCCAAAGAGATCGAGCAGGCGCTCTTGTTCACGAGGAACGTAATGTCGGCGCGGCGTTTCAATCTGTATCTGGCAACGCAACGCAACCGATTGAATACGCTGGCCGTCATCCAGGTTGGTGATGCGAAGCCTGAATGACAACATGGGCGCCACGGCAAACGTGATGGCCTCGGCACTTATTACTTCAAAGTTAAGGTCAGGCATGATGGTCCAACAAACCCAATAGAGAACCCTCTATTAGGTCGCATTCGCTCTCTCCGTTTCGACTGATCTATCTTTCAAGTCGTTAAAGAACTCCCGAATCGTTTCCCAAACCTCCGCACCCCCGGATAACCCGTGCCACCTCATCCGAATCAGGCCAACCAACCGGTAGCATTCATCGATTGGCACCAGGTAGTAGTCAGACGCTTCTCGCACCCGGTTGATCAATAAAGCCTCCGTGTCAGGTTCCATGTGCTTCAGAATCGGATTACAACGAACAATCTCATCCCATGATTCAAGGTCGAGTAAGGATTCGGTGGCGCCTGCTGGACTTGGATAAAGGGAAACCACCCGCCTGGCTGGCGTACTCTGAAAGAAGAACGCCATGTTTATCGGAATCAAGAGACTTTCCCATTGCGCGTCTGTCATCTGAAATTCGGGCAAGTAAACAACTCGTTGTGGTACCCGGCGATACCTCGTGTCGGCTTGCCCACTAAAGAGAATCGCGCATGCCTGACAAGCACAAAGCAGCTTGCGCGTAGCTGGTTCCACAAGATGCGGGTGACTCGTCGCCAACTCCACACTACATATGTCGCAATGTTCGACCTGCGCTCGGGGGCGAAAGAAACGCTTGAAAACATTGCTCATCGCCAATTGCCGATTCTCGGTATTGCCAATTGCCAATTGCCGATTGCCGATTGCGCTCAAACCATCGACAGTTGTGTCGTTCTTAGTCATCAACTTTTATCATTTCGGTCATTAGAACCCAGCGCCAATCGGCAATTGGCAATCGGCAATCGCAAATCTCAAACCGACTTGCCGATTTGAACAAAGGCAGAATGAACCGGTGGCACCTCGGTTACACCTTCTGCCTCGATCGACACCACATCTGGCGCTGCTGCATAGATTGCCTCTTCGATTGATAACTTCAACGTAGCCGCCGATGACGGACAGCTCTGGCAACTCCCCTGAAATTTCAATCGCACCACTCCACCCACCACACCAAGCAACTCCACGTTGCCGCCGTGCGAATCAAGATACGGGCGTACCCGTTCCAATGCTTGCAACACTCGAGTCTCCAGTGGCAGCGGGTGCAGGCCATAAAGATTCAAGAGATTGCTGACCACGTCATCCTCTGCGAATTTATCGAAGATAGCGTAGCCAGCATCTCCCGCGCCCGCGACTACTTCCATCAGCCGCTCGAGGCCCGCGCCATGGAATTCCATCAGTGCCTGGACCAAACCAATTGCGCTCGCCCGAGCTTCGGGGTCAGGCAAATTCTCGATTGTTCGTATGAGCCCCTCGATCTGTTCAATCGAATGTGGCAATCCCTTTTCCTCCTGCGATTACCGGCGACTCCTTCAAGATCAACCTTCAATGCGAGTAAATCCGCAGTTCACTTCACCATGCCAAACATCGGTGAGTGGTGTGTCTCCAGGACTTTGCCATTCCCCAGATACATGTGCACACCACACGGCAAGCACGGGTCGAAGCTCCGCACGGCCCTCATGATGTCAATCCCCTTGAAATTGTCTGGGCCATTCTCCTCGAAGATCGGCGTGTTTTGCACCGCATCCTCGTATGGACCAGGAGTGCCGTAGATATCTCGAGGATTAGCGTTCCAGGGTGTCGGTGGATAGGGATGGTAATTGGCGATCTTTCCCTGCCGAATGACTACGTGATGCGAAAGCACACCCCTAACCGCTTCATGGAAGCCGCAACCAATTGCTTCATCGGGCACCTTGAATTCGGTCCAGGTCTTAGTGTTGCCCGCGTGCAGTTCCGCCATCGCTTGCTCGGCAAAATAGAGAGCACAAGCAGCAGCGTAAGCCTGGAAGTAAGTGCGGGCCCGATCACGCTCGATGGCATTGCTCCACCTGGGAACCTTCCACTCAAATTCCACCTCGGGCTTCATCGCTGTCTTGGGTAAATAGATCTTGACGCTGTTCCCGGTCGCCTTCACGTAACCAATGTCGACCTTGCCGGCCAACGCCGTAGCCCAGAAACGAGCGATTGGACCTCCGCCTGTATCAAGGGCAAGATATTTCTTGTCACTCTTTTCGCCTTCGTGATACCAACGCGGCGACATCACCCAGGTGTACTTCCCATCAAACTCACGCTTTTGCGGACGAGGAATTGTCGTCTGGTTCCACGGATGACGCTTGTCGACCGGATTGCCGAGCGGGTCCGTCTGGACAAACGTTTCACCGTTTTCCCAGTCGTCGTAATAGGAACTACCGAGCAGGATGCGGATACCGAGATTGATATCAACCAGATTCGTGGTCACCAGCTGGCCATCAACGACAACACCAGGCGTCACATACATGGCATTGCCCCAGTCGTTCATCGTGCTGTAGTTGTAATCGCATACTGACGGATCCTGAAATGACCCCCAGCAACCCAGGAGAATGCGTCGTTGGCCCACCTTTTCGTAGCCCGGTAACGCCTGGTAAATGAAATCGAAAAGATCGTCGTGCAGCGGTACCACCTTCTTCATGAATTAGCAGTAGCGCATTAACCTGACGAGGTAATCGGTGAAGAGCTGGATGGTGGGAACCGTGCCGACTCCACCGGGATACAGCGTGGACGGATGTACATGTCTTCCCTCCATCAGGCAAAACATTTCTCGGGTGTAGCGGCTGACATGTAACGTCTCGCGATAGAACTCGCCACTGAAGGGATTCAGCGCCGTCATGATGTCGGCGATGGTGCGATAGCCATGATCCGCAGCGTGCGGTGCTTCAGTGGTCTTCGCTTTCTCCCAAACGCTCGGGTTTGTCTCCTTGACCATCTGCTCGCAGAAATCAACCCCAACGAGATTGTCCTGGAAGATGTTGTGATCAAACATGTATTCAGCGGCCTCGCCGAGATTAACGATCCACTCGGCAATGGCCGGCGGCCTCACCCCGAAGGCCATGTTCTGCGCGTACGTTGCGCAGGTGGCATGGTTGTCTCCGCAGATGCCACAGATGCGACTGGTGATGAAATGCGCATCGCGTGGATCTTTGCCTTTCATGAAAATGCTGTAGCCACGAAAGATAGACGAGGTGCTGTAACACTCCGCTACTTCACGATTCGCAAAGTCAATCTTGGTATAGATCCCCAGGCTACCCACGATGCGGGTAATCGGATCCCAGTTCATATCAACCAGGGTGCGGGGCTTCACCGGTGCTTGGGTAACGGTTGTAGTACTCATGATGCTCGCTCCTTTACCTGCAAAGGCGCAGCCTTATAACCGGTAGTCAGCTCCGGCCGGTTGTGCCGCCACTTGGGCTCCTTGTTGACAGTTGCGTTGGTGATCCCGCGCAGTGCGCGAACAGCTGCGCCATAGACTCCGATCATGCTCGACGAGATCTTCGATCCCGGCGGTTCATCCATAAACGGCATGAACTTATCGGGGAAGCCAGGCATCGTGCAGCCGATACAAATACCACCCACGTTTGGACAACCTCCCAGACCCGCCATCCAACCACGCTTGGGCACGTTGCAATTTACGACTGGTCCCCAACAGCCAAGCTTCACCAGACACTTGGGTGAACCGTATTCACCCGCAAAATCAGCTTCTTCGTAATAGCTGCCGCGGTCGCATCCTTCGTGCACGGTCTTGGCGAATAGCCAGGTGGGCCGGCCAGCCTCATCTAGCGGGATCATTGGCGCCAAACCGGCGGCGACATAGAGCAGGTACAGGACGGTCTCCATGAAGTTATCAGGTTGGACCGGGCAACCAGGTACATTCACGATCGGAATGCCTGCCTTCGACTTCCAATCCCAGCCAAGATAGTCGGCCAATCCCATGCACCCGGTTGGATTCCCCTCCATCGCATGAATCCCGCCGTAAGTGGCGCAGGTTCCAATCGCCACGACCGCGAGGGCCTTTGGCGCGAGACGATCGATCCACTCCGTGGTTTTGATTGGTTGACCAGATAGCGCATCTGTTCCGACTGCGGCCCAGTAACCGTCGCCACTCAGGTTTTCATTCGGGATTGACCCTTCAACCACCAACACGAAAGGATCAATTAGTCCCTGTTCGGCCTGGTAGTAATACTTCATGAAGTCGTCACCAACTTCGTAGGCGAGCACTGGGTTGTGTAAATGGACATTTGGGAGTCCCGGTATTGCTCCCATCACCACATCCTCGACACTGGGCTGAGTGGCAGCAGTTATCGAAACCGAATCGCCGTCACAACCAAGTCCAGCTGTAATCCATACAATGTGAACATCTTTTACCGCCGGTGGTCGTTGCGTGACACGACCATACGGGGCATTTGCTGCCGCCATGGTTTCTCCTCTCTTGATCTTGTAAGCGAATCTAAGCGAATCGCTAGTTGGTGGGCCGAATGCTCCTTCCAAATTGCGGAATTGGGAAATCTTCCGAACAAAAAGGACAGCCACAGATCGGGTTTAAGCAAACTCTAGTTGCTTACCAATTGAAGGGATTTGGCGGGAGAGACAAAAGCGCAAACTGACGATCTGTCAGCCAAACCTACAATTAGTCGCAACTGTCTTGGGGGGTTCTGGGAACTCTACCCACCTCACTATCAGGTAGTGGCAGGATTATTATCCGGGGAAGGGTCTTAGTCTATTCGTAGACCTACGTAGTTTGGCGGCAAAACCTCCGTATTTTTGTGGAGTTTTAGTGTCTATCCTTCCATCGGAATGATGCCCTTTCGCAAAGCATAGCGAATCAGGTCAGCCTGGGTGTGAAGATCAAGCTTATGCATCAAGTTTGAGCGGTGAGTTTCGGCAGTGCGCGAGCTAATCCCCAGGCGGTTGGCGATTTCGGTGTTCGTGCGTCCTTCAGCTGCCAGGTGCAATACTTCGCGCTCACGTGCTGTCAATGTCTCGTACCTATCCAAGGTCGCCGCCTTCGCTTTTTCCTGGTAAGCCTCAATCGCCCGGTCCGACAACGGTGGGCTCAAGTAGCGACGTCCAGCGGCGGCCTCACGCACCGCCATGACTAGATCAGCTGAACTCGAGTCCTTCAGCACGTATGCCGAGGCGCCATTACTCAATGCCTCCAGCACATAGGCCTCATTGGCGTACATCGACAGAATCACGATGTGAGTTTGTGGAGATCGCTTTTTGAGTTGCTTGAGCACATCGAGTCCGTTCAAACCCGGCATCATCAAATCCAACACCAGCACCCTGGGACCGAGGGCCTCCACGTTTTGCACCGCCTCAAGTCCATCGCCGGCTTCACCCACTACTCTAAGGTCAGTCTCACTCTCAAGTAGCGCGCGCAAGCCCTGCCGCACTATATGATGATCGTCCGCCAAAACTATCGTGGTGATTGCCTGAGCCATCAGCTGCACCTTTCAGTGGTTTTCTAAACGTCCGACAGGGTTAGCAAAATTGTCGGCGACGCTCAGCTCGGCTAGCAAACGAGTACCACTGCCAACACTGGAATCGATCTTTAGCTGACCGCCGAGTACTGTTGTTCGCTCGCGCATGCCAGCGAGGCCACTTGTCTCTCGGCCGGCCACGGACTCAAGCTCAAATCCCTGGCCACCATCCTCGACCTGGATTGATAGAGTATCTTGATGGGTCCAGACCCGCACTGTGGCCTCCTCTACACCTGCATGTCGGGCAACGTTAGTGAGCGCCTCCTGAACCACGCGGTAGGCCGCGGTTTCAACTTCCGGGCGAAAGCGCTGCTTCTCAAGTCCACTGTGCTTGAAGTTTACCTTTACCTGTGTTTGCGCGGTGTAATGCTCGATGTGCCACAGCAACGTGGGCAGTAACCCAAAATCGTCCAGCATGGCAGGGCGCAAATCCAGCGACAGGTTTCTCACTCGAGCCATGAGTTCGTTTACCAGGCCGCGAGCAGTGCTCAACGTATCCTGGACATCTGCGGCAGGTAAACGACTGCCAACCTCCAGGGTGAGCTTCAAACCTGTCAACACCTGGCCGATCTCATCATGCAGTTCGAGAGCAATATTCCGTCGCTCAAGTTCCTGTACTTCCATCAAGCGGCGGGACAGCGCTTTGAGCCTTGCCGCATAATCGCGCATGGCCTCTTCCGCAACCTTGCGTCGAGTGATGTCACGCACCACTCCAATCACCATACTCGACTGTCCCACATTCAGCGGACTCAACATGATGTCGACGGGAAATCGCGTGCCATCCTTGCGTCTGCCATAAAGTTCGCCTGGGCCGGTGATAGGAGTGTGAGGTTCACTGGTCTGACGGCTTTGGCTGAGTATTACGCCTTCGGGTATCAAGGCATTGATCGACTTTCCCACGAGTTCGCTAGCCGTGTAGCCAAACATCCGCTCGACCTGGACATTGACGTTCGCAATTTCCCCTTCGTGACTAATAACGAGGACCGTATCGGGTGCCGACTCAAACAGCCCGCGTAGCATCTCCTCACTCTCCTTCAAGGCCTCTTCGGCGCTTTTGAGTTCAGAGATATCGAAAGCGACCCCGTGAATGAACCAGGGCCGACCGTCCTGATTGCGCACCATCTTGGCTTCGCAGTGAAACCAAACCACCCGACCATCGCGGGCAATCACGCGGTACCAGGATTTCAATGGTTGGCCCAACAGGAATAGTTCCGCTGCTTCCACGCTCCAACGATCTTTATCGTCCGGATGAATTTGTTGATACCAACGAACGGGATCGTTAAGCCATTCTTCCTGGGTGAAACCAAGAATGGCCTCAATTTGTGGACTAACGTAGGCTTCACCAATCCCTTTGTCGAGAAATGCCATGAAGACGACCGCCGGAATCTGTTCGATCAACGTTTGGTAACGCGCATCGATCTCCGGCAGAGTAGGGTCGTCCCTGGTTGTCGTGAAGGCTAACGAAGGCGGAGTCGTTGATGACGAACTAACAAGCGGGAAGGCGGCGGCAAGTTGTTGCAGAATGCTTTGCGCCTCGTTCAGGCCGATGGGTTGTGAAGGTCGATCCACAGCTCCCCCTTGATGGCAAGCAGTAACAGCCGCGGTTCAGTTGCTTACATGCTTCGCGTTTGGCCGTCGCCAGGCAGGCTCTTTGTTCAGCGATGCCTGGGTAAACTTTCGTAATGCATGAATCGCCTTGCCGTAAGTCATCACGGCGTTAGACGACAAGAGCGAACCCGGTGGCTGGTTCATGAAGGGCATGAACTTATCCGGGAAGCCCGGCATCGTGCAACCGATACAAATACCGCCAACGTTGGGACAGCCGCCAATTCCAGCAATCCAGCCGCGTTTGCCAACATTACATTGGACCACCGGCCCCCAACAGCCAAGCTTTACAATACATTCCCGGGAGCCATATTCCTCACCAAACTGAGCTTGCTCATAATAGCCACCACGATCACAGCCCTCGTGAACGGTTTGACCGAACAGCCAAGTTGGTCGCAAGGCATCGTCGAGAGGGATCATTGGCGCCCGTCCGCTCGCTTGATACAGCAAGTAAAGGAGCGTCTCCATAAAGTTGTCGGGCACAACGGGACAGCCGGGCACGCACACAATCGGAATTCCGGCTTTCGACTTCCACTCCCAACCAAGATAATCTGCGAGGCCCATGCAACCGGTGGGATTTCCCTCCATCGCATGGATCCCGCCGTAAGTCGCACACGTCCCAGCCGCAACCACGGCCCAGGCCCTGGGTGCCAGCTTATCGATCCACTCGCAAGTGGTGATTGGTTGTCCGGTCTCACGGTTTGTGCCGAACGAGGCCCAGTATCCTTCGGCCTTGTTGTGTTCATTCGGAATCGATCCCTCAACCACGAGAATGAAGGGATCAATTCGCCCGTCCGCTCCTTGATAGAAGAACTCCATGAACTCCTCGCCGTTTTCAAAGGCAAGAAACGGGTTATGGAAGTTCACTTTTGGTATTCCGGGAATGCCTCCGAGCAAAATCTCTTCCAGGCTAGGCTGGGTCGCCGCCGTCATGGCGATCGTATCTCCGTCACAACCGAGTCCGGCAGTGATCCAGAGCACGTCAATTTCTTTGATTGGTTGACTGAGAGTCGACTTGTCTTGGTCTGTCATCGTCACAGCCCAACACGGTTGACGTTAGTAGAGCGGAAAGTGAAACAACCTTAGGCTTAATGTTTCGGGATCGTCAAGCTGCGGAGTAGTAGCGCTCCCAGTAATGCTTTTCAGATCAGCCGGTCGCCTTCAATCTCGACCGCATCCTGGCGGTAATGACACCCCCGGCTCTGGCGATTGTGCTGCGCCGCTTGAGCAATTATCAGCGCCACCTCAACCGCGTTGCGCAAGCCGATCAGTCCATCGGAGAGTTTAGTCGTGCGGTAGAAGGTCTCAATCTCATTCCACAGATGGCGCAATTCCCGTATCGCCCGCGACAGACGATCAGCGCTCC
>Ga0126377_10003565_pt1 | contig 11065 bp, 5 predicted proteins | sample PanSoiMetPlot_22_FD_92647 | JGI IMG/M metagenome (GOLD analysis project Ga0126377, IMG submission 92647) | Tropical forest soil microbial communities from Panama - MetaG Plot_22 | ecosystem: Environmental > Terrestrial > Soil > Tropical forest > Bulk soil | place: Panama | collected 2016-02-17
ATTCGGCCCTGCTGATGTCCGGCGGATACAGTTCGACACAACAGCGCGACATTCCCGAGGTAACGGACGCGAGCGCGCGGGCGCCGAACCTCGTTCGCCAGAACGACCTGGCCTTCTTTCCCGGCGAAACCGGCGGCCGCGCCATCAAGAACACCAACGCGCCGTGGGAACCAATCCCGGCGATTTTCGCCGAGACCGATTCGTACTACGTGCTGGGAATCGCACCATCGTCACTGACGGATGACGGCGCCTTTCACAAGATTTCCGTCGAGGTCAATCTGCCGGGCGTAGAGGTTCATCCGCGCAAGGGCTACTACGCACCCGCGCCGCCAACCGCAGCGCTCCCGCCGTTGCCGGATGCGCCGCCTGCCACGTTGAGCGCTGCCCTCCGGAACATGTGGCCCGAGACGAAGATACCGATGGGCGTGACGACCGCCGCATTCGCTACGCCCGGTGGGCCCGGGGCAACCGTCGCGATCGTCGCGCGCGCCCAGGAATCAGCGGCGCAGAATCGGCCAAGCCAGGTCAACGTGATGACCGGAGCATACGACCGCGACGGCAAGCCGCTCGCGACCCAGGTTCAGACCGTCATGGTCGCGCCTTCGGCAGCCGGCCAGAAGGTGTTTCAGTACGAAGCGCAGTCGCGACTGCGGCTCGACCCCGGCCGTCACGAGATTCGCATCGCCGCCGAGGATCCGTCGCGTCAACTCGTCGGCAGCGTCTACACCTACGCCGACGTCCCTGATTTTGCGAAAGCTCCAATCTCGCTGTCCGGCGTGGTGCTCGGCCTGCGGCCGTCCAGGCCCGACGGTCCATTTCGCGATCTGTTTCCCCTGGAGCCGACCGCCAGACGTGAGTTCGCCTCGTCCAGCCACGTGACGGCATTCGTCCGCGTCTATCAGGCCGAACGCGACGAGCTGCTTCCCGTCACCGTCAGCAGCCGGATCGTCGACGCGTCCAATCGTCCGATCCACGAATCGAAGAAGACCGTTTTTGACGCCGCCAGGGACGGCAGCCATTCGGCCGACTTCCAGTTCGACCTGCCACTTTCTGTGATGGCGCCAGGGCAGTACTTGTTGACGATCGAGGCTACTCGCAAGGCGAATCAGAAAGCGCGGCGCGAAGTCATTTTCGCGGTGCGCTGATAGTCTCACGCAGAGAGCGCAGAAAATTTCGCGCGGAGCGCGCAGAGGCCGCAGAGAAGACGAGACGCTTCGCCAGGCCGGCCGTTGGCTGCCGTTGGCCGGCCACGTAGGAGACCATGCGATCCACAGATACAAACAGCTGGAAGGATCACGGCTGCTTGTATCTGCGGATCGCATGGTCTCTCGCCGCGCCAGCGCGGCGGCGAAGCGAACACTGGGCAGCCGGATTCTCTGCGAGCTCTGCGCCCTCTGCGCGAGGTCGTCGGCGCGCTCCGCGCGATCAGGTCTTTGAACCGCTCTTAATCAGAATGCAAACCGGAATGCCAGCTGCATGATCCTCGGGTCGCCTGCGAGGCTGGTGATCGTTCCGATCGTCGTCGCATCCGAGACATTCCGGTTTGGCAGACCAAAGTTGGTCGTGTTGAACAGGTTGAACACGTCCCAGCGCAGCGTCGCCGTATAACGGTCGCCGAACTTGATGAGCCGCTGGAGCGTCATGTCGTAGCTCTGGTAACCGGGACCTCGAAGCCGGTTTCTCAGCTCATTGCCGAAGACACCAGATGCGACGGCCTGGAACGCGGCGGGGTTGAACCACTGATCCACGGTCTGCGGTCCATCAGGATCACCAACGAGATTGGGAAGGCCGGTCATGTTGGTACCGACGTTGTTGCCGCTCTGGTTGACCGTAAACGGCCGGCCCGACCGCCACGCGTAGACGCCTGAGTACACCCAGTCGCGTGCGATGACGTTCTCGCCGAGCGGGAGATTGACGACGAAGTTCGCCGCCAGCCGATGACGGACGTCGTAGTCGCTCGGCCCGTACCAGGCGCTGAAGTCGCGCGCGTTCTGCGGGAACGCGTTCGATCCCTGCGTCGTCAGCTGCTCGGACGTGTTGTCCTTCGAGTCGCCGAGCGTATACGCGACGCCGAACGCGTAGCCCTTCGCGAACCGCCGCTCGAGTCCCATGTCGACGCCCTTGTACTCCGACTTGCCGTTTTGATCGCGCCACTCGATGAAACCAAAATTGGGGTAGGGCGCGACGCCGAGCGCGTTGTTTGCCCCGGGCGCATTCGGCAGCGGCTGGTTCAAGTTCACCAGCGATGCCAGGTTGGATCCGCGGGTATAGACGAAGTCGGCGGTCGCGATCATGCCCTGTGCAAGCTCGCGCTGGAAGCCGAAGCTGGCCTGGTTGATCGTCGTCTTCGGCGCGTCGTCGTTGACCGCGCGGATGCGCAGCCGGCGCAGCTGACCGTTGGCCGGATTGAGGTCGGGTACGGTGAGGAACGAGTCAGAGGGCATCCCCTGCTTCAGGAAGAAGACCGGCGCTCCGGACGTCTGTGTCACGCTGTTGTTGACGAGCCCGGGCACGTTCAGCGCGAGTTGATCCTCGCTGCCGACCCGATCGAACAGGTTGTAGAAGATGCCCCAGCCGCCGCGCAGGATCGTCTTGTCGTCCAGTCGATAGACGACGCCGATACGTGGCGCGAAGTTGTTCCGATCGGGCTTGACGAGGCCGCGGTCGTGCAGCGAGCCGTCGCTGGCGTAGATGAGCGAGCCGGTCCCGGACGGATCGAAGTTCGTCTGGTGGTTGCTCGCCTCGAGCGCCGGCGTGATGAAGTCGTAGCGCAGGCCGAGATTCAACGTGAGGTGGCCGTTCACCTTCCAGTCATCCTGCGCGAACCCCATGGTCGCCCAGTGCCGCTGCTCGACCACCCAGACGTTCGACAACTGCAGATCAGAAACGTAGCCGAGCAGGAAGTCTGCCATCGGATTGCCGGTGAAGGCATTCCGGAATCGCAGCGCGCCGCGGGTCGCCGGGACGTCCATGTACTCGTTGTTCATCGGCGCGATGATGTCCGCGCCGACCTTCAGCGCGTGATTACCGCGCAGCCATGACAGCGTGTCGAGATACTCGATCTGATCCGTGTGCTGGAACTTCGGCAGGAAGTCCGGTGAGCCGATTCGGCCGAGGCCGGACCCGCCGAAGAAGCCATCGATGGTGATGCCAGGGAAGCCGCCGGCGACCAGCGGATCAGTGATCATCCCGGGGATCTGTGCGTTGGCAGGTGGCGTCAATCCGAACGCCTGATGGACGGCGTCCGACCGCGAACGCGACCACGACACGCGCGCCTCGTTCACCATCGTGGACGACAGCACTCGTGTCCAGCCGCCGACGAATGCATTGGTATCGATCGTCTGGTTGCCGAACGCCGACGTCCCGGTGCCGTCGATGACGCCGCCGAAGGCGCCGGGAATCTGCCGATCGCGGGTCGAATAGATGTAGCGGCCGAAGACGCTGTCCTTCGCATTGGGCCGCCAGTCGCTGCGGAGGAGCAGCCGGCCAGAGTTGTCGATGAGGTTGGCCGTGCGGAAGAAGTTGTTAGCGCCTGGCTGATTGGGCAGCGGCACCAGTGCGATGATCGAGGCCGCGTACGGGTCGATCCGGCCGGCCGGAATCGTGTTGTTGTCGAAGTTCAGTCCAGTGGTCGGATCCTTGATCGGCGTGGTGAAGATTCCCGCGCGCTGATCGGCCGTTGGGACACTGGTCAGCCGGGTCACGCCACGTGTGATCCGCGTTCCCTCGTAGTCGGCGAAGAAGAACGCATGATCCTTGATGAGCGGACCGCCGAGGTTGCCGCCGTACTGGTTCTGTTTGTTATCCGGCTTGGCAGCATTGGCACGTTTCGAGAAAAAGTCGATCGAATCCATCGCCTGGTTGCGGAAGAACTCGTACCCAGTCCCGTGGACGCTGTTCGTCCCCGACTTGGTCGAGACGCTGATCGCGGCGCCGGGTGATCGACCGTACTCCGCTGCGTACGGGCTGGTGACGACCTTGAACTCCTGGATCGCATCCACCGAGGGACGAGAGACCTGGGTGGTCAACTCCTGGACGTTCTCGGAGATGCTGTTGTTGTCCACACCGTCGAGCAGGAAATTGTTCTGCAGCGCGCGGGCACCGTGAACATTGATGCCGCCGGTGCGTCCGAACGACGTGCCACCGCCCTGCTCGGTGTAGCGATCGCCCTGCACGCCAGGCACGAGCGCGAGCAGGTCGTCCCAGTTGCGAATGGCGAGCGGAAGATTGGACACCTGGAATTGCGGGATCACGGCGCCGAGCGTGGCGTCGTTCGAGTTCAGCAGCTGCGTGGTTTCACCAACCGTGACCGTCTCGCTCACGGCACCGACTTCCAGGGTGGCGTCCACCCGCGCCCGCTGGCCGACTTCGAGCGTGACCACCTGCGATACCTTCTTGAACCCGGTCTGTTCCACGTCGACTTCATACTTTCCGGGAATCAGGTTGACCAGGAGATAGGATCCCGTCTCCGTCGTCGGCTGCCGAATCGCAACGTTGGTTGCGAGGTTGGTAATCGTCACCGTGGCGCCGGCAACTACCGCGCCCGCGCTATCGGTCACTGTGCCGGTGATCGTCGCCCGATCGACCTGGGCGAACGCCACGCTCGAGAGCGCCACTGTCAGCAGCGCCATGACGGCCAGAATTCTCCTCATTGGTTTCTCCTCACCCTGAAATCGCACCCAATCCCTCACGCTATGGCGGCCGCGGCGAAGATGTCAATCGCCACAACGCAACAAGTTTGGAAACTCTCTGGCACCTGGCCGCTGGCTACGAGATGGATTCTTCGATCGGATAGGTCCCCGGCGAGGATTTATTCCGTCGAACGCAGCGCGGATGCCGCGCTGATTCGCGTCGCGCGGCGGGCCGGGAGGTAGGACGCGCCTGCCGCCGCGACCGTGAGGATGACCGCGACCCAGGCGAACGTCGCGGCATCGAGTGCCGTGACTCCGTACAGCAGCGACGATAGCAGCCGCGTGGAGAGCAACGCGAGTGCAACGCCTGTGGTAAGCCCGGTGACGATCATGACGCTTGCGCTCGAGAACACGAGACGAAGGATATCGCCCCGCGTCGCGCCGAGAGCCTGGCGCACGCCGAACTCGTGCGTGCGCTGCCCGACTGCCTGCGCCACTACGCCGTAGATGCCCACCACGGCGAGGACGAGCGCCGTCAGGCCGAACGTCAGCACCAGCCAGAGCGTGAGGCGACGGGTTGCGGTTGCGCCGCCAGCGACTGTCTCGAGAGCTTTGACACTCGCGAGCGGCACCTCAGGATCAATTTCACGCAGCGCGCGCCGAACCGGTTCGACGATCGATGATGGTTCGACGGACGTTCGAAGCACGAGAAACATCGGCTGGGCGTACCAGGTCTGCGCCACCGGAAAATAGACCGCCGGGGCGGCACGGTCGTGCCACGGCATGTCACGCACATCCCCGATGACGCCGACGATGGTTCGCTCCGCGCCCCAGAGGTTGACGCGCGTACCAACCGCTGCTTGCGGTGCGGACCAATACTTGCGCGCCAGGCTGTCGTTGATGAGGAGCACCATCGGCGCGCTCTTGACATCTGACGAGGCGAGTTCGCGTCCAGCTACGATCGGCGTACCGGTGGCACGGGGGTAACCGGGCGTGAGGAAGTGATAGCGCGCCTCGGGGCCATCGTCTTCCGGGAATTTCCTGCCAGGAATTTCAAAACCTGTGTTCTCGTCGTAACCGGTCCACGGCAGATCCGAACTGAACGACGCTTCCTGGACGCCCGGTAGCGCGCGAACCCTCTCGAGGGCGCGGGTGTAGAAGGCCGCCGCCTCATCGACCTTGTAACGCGCAACCGGCAACTCGACGATTGCGGTCATCGCGCCGGTCGGGGCAAACCCGGGATTGGTGTTGATCATCAGCACGAAGCTGCGAAGAAGCAGTCCACTCGAGACCACGAGCACGAACGCAAGCGCGACCTGCACGACGGCAAGTACGCGCCTGGCTCGCTGATGTGGCGACCCGGCAATCGATCGACCGCCTTCGCGCAGCGTTTCAGCGGCTTGCACTCGAGCGAGCCGCAGCGCCGGAACGAGTCCGAAGAGCAGCGCACTCATCAGCGTGGCCGTCACGGCAGCGATCAGCACCGAACGATCGACGACGATCATCTGCAACCGCGGAAGATCGGCCGCACCCAATCCGCTCAACGCGCGGATTCCGACATATGCGAGCGCGATTCCGGCTGCGCCGCCGATAATCGCGAGCAGGATGCTCTCGACGAGCAACTGCTGCGCAATCCGCCATCCGGTCGCACCAAGCGCGGCCCGCACTCCGATCTCACGCGATCGGCCCGCCGCCCGTCCCAGTAGCAGCCCCGCGATATTCACACACGCGAGCAGGAGGACAACGCCGGCAGCGGCCGCCAGAGCCACGAGCGTGGATTCGACTGACCCGACGATCTCGTCCTTGAGCGGCACCGCTTTGGCCTTCCAGGGACTGTTCGGCGACGGATACCTGCGCGCCACGCTCTCGCCCGTCCGGCGCAGGTCGTCTGCCATCGCAGCCGGCGTGACACCGCGCTTCATTCGTCCGACGACGTTGTAGAAATGCGAGTAGCGAAGCCCCGGGCGTTCCTCGCGCGGGACAGGCAGGACGGACCACACGTCAACGGGCTCGCCGTGGCCGTAGGTTCGGTACGTGCCGCCGACGTGCTGAAATCCAGCGGGCAGGACGCCCACGATTTGAAATGTCCGTCCCGACAGTCGAACGGTGCGGCCGATGATGCCGGTGTCGCCGTCGAACCGGCGCATCCACAGCGAGTGGCTGAGGATGACGACGCCGTCGTTGCCTTCGATCTCATCGTTTCGCTGGAACTCCCGGCCGAGCGCCGGCGCGGATCCCAGCAACGAGAAGAATCCGGCCGTCACCTGCATACCGCGGAGCTGCTCAACCGTGTTGCCGGTGCCGATCTGCAGATCGCTTCGGAAATAGGCGGCGAGTCCGTCGAACGTCTGCAACTCGTCCCGGTAGTCACGGAAATCGGCCGGCGCCATCGGAAAATGCAGGGTCGTCGGCGTCTCCTCGAACAGCCGAACCAGCCGATCCGGATCGGGATACGGAAGCGGCGCGATGAGGACGCCCTGGACGGCGCTGAAGATCGCCGTGTTCGCGCCAATCGCGAGAGCCAGCGTCAGTATCGCGGTGATGGCAAAGCCCGGAGAGCGTCGAAGCAGCCGCACCGCGTAGCGGACGTCGTGCACGAATGATGACATGAGCACTCACTCCGGATAGAGCACCACCTTGAGCGCGCTGCGATCCTCGACCATGTCGAACGCACGTCTCCATTCGGTGATCGGCAGCGTAGTTGAGACGAGATCATCGAGGCGAAGGTTGGTATGCGCGAAGATATTCATCATGCGTGACCACGTGGCGGCGGTGTAGGTGATTGAGCCGCGGACCGTTAGCTGCTTGTAGAACACCTGATCCATAGGGAACTGGATTTCGCGGCCACAGATGCCAACCTGGGTGTGACGACCCATGGGACGGAGCGAGTCAAGGCAGCCGCGAATGGAGTCGGGATGACCCGAGCACTCGAACGCGACGTCAGCTCCCACCCCGCATGTCGCGTCACGTACGGCTTCGCCCAACCCGCGTTCGCCAACATTGACGATGTGCGCCGCCCCAAACCGCTTCGCCGCCTCCAGCCGATCGGCGTCGGCCGGAGTGCCCGCGACGATGGTTTGTACGCCTTCCGCAACGAGCAGCTTCAGGCACAGCAGCCCGATTGGCCCGGGGCCCGAGACGACGGCCGTCTCTCCAAGGCGCACTTGCGTGATCTCCGTCACGGCCTGCACCACGGCAGCGAACGGTTCGCTGAGTGCCCCGGCTCGCAGTGACATGCCGTCTGGCAGCCGATACAACTGGTCGGGCCGGACGACCAGGTAACGGGCAAACGCGCCGTTGACCCCGTGGCCCATGCCACGACGCTGCGGACAGAAGATGAAGTATCCCGAGCGACAGTACCTGCATCGTCCGCAGGTCACCGCGGTGGCGCCGAGCACGGTAACCGGATCGCCGACCGCAACAGTGTTGACGCCGGCTCCCAGTTCGATCACCGTGCCCGCGCACTCGTGGCCAAGAATGACCGGAGGATAGTTGCGAAAGGTGTCGTGCAGGACGTGCAGGTCGGTTCCGCAGACCCCACAGAACGCGACCTGCACTTTGACCAGTCCGGGACCGCAGGCCGGCTCCTCGACGTCGCGCACGTCGATGTTGCCGGACCCTGACGCGTACTTGACGACTGCTTTCATGCAGCTGCCTGATGCGTCTCCGTGGTGCCGACCCGTGCCTTCGACTTGAAGAAGAACAACACCATCAGCGTGATGACGAACGACATTGCCGCCGAGCTCAGCCAGAACGACTGCCAGTTGCGCACCACGCCGGTTGGCGTCGTTGTCGAGAAGTAATCGAGAATGCCGCCGGAGAGAAGCGACCCGATCAGCATGCCGATGCCGTAGGTGACGAACGTGATGAAGCCTTGAGCCGTGCTGCGGAGGTGCGCCGGCGCCGCCTGGTCGGTGTAGAGCTGACCGGCAACGAAGAAGAAGTCGTAGCAGACGCCGTGCAGCAGGATGGCAATGTAGAACATCCACATGCCGGCACCGGGATTGCCGAATGCCAGGAGCACGTATCGGATGGCCCACGCGGAGAGCCCGAGCAGCAGGATGCCGCGCACATTCAACATGCGGAACGCGATCGGCATGGCTAGCAACATCACCACTTCTGACATTTGCCCCAGCGTCATTTTGCCGGCGGCATTCACGACGCCGACGTCGTTCAGAAACGCGTTGGTGAACGAGTAATAGAAGGTCAACGGGATGCACGCGAGGATCGACGCGATGACGAAGACGAGATACGACCGATCCTTGAGCATCGCCAGCGCGTCCAGGCCGAGGATGCGGCTGAACGTCACCTGCTGGCCGCGCGCCGGAGGCGGCGTGTGCGGAAGCGCCACGAGGCTGTAGAGGCACATCACGATGCACGCGCCGGCCGCGATGAGGAACGGAGTGTTCTGCGCTTCCACCGCCATGAAGCCGATGACCAGGTTCACGGCGATCCAGCCGAGCGTCCCCATGACGCGAATTGGCGGGAAGTCCCGCCCAGGGTTCTTGACCTGCTGCATCGCGATCGAATTCGAGAGCGCGATCGTTGGGAAATACACCAGGCAGAAGGCCAGCAGAAGCCCGAACACCTGTGGGAACGTCGTCACCCGGCTCAACACGATCATACACACCGCGCCCAGTGCGTACAGAACTGCCATGACTCGTTCGGTCGAGAAGAACCGATCCGCGACCAGGCCGACGAAGAACGGCGACACGAGGCAGGCGATGGACACGGTGCTGAACGCAGCGCCGGCTTCAGTTCCCGAGAAGTGCAATGTGCTTGTCAGATAAGTATTCAGCGTGACGTACCAGGAACCCCAGATGACGTACTGCAGAAACATCATTGCCCCGAGCCGAGTCTTGACGAAGCCCATGTGAATTAGATCTCCTTTCCAGAAGATGGCGCTGGTGCGCGTGAATCATGACATTAAATTGCTGATTTGTGATTGCTGATTGCTGATTGAATACCGCGCCCAATCGACAATCAGCAATCAACAATCAGCAATTGCGCTATGCTCCCTTCCCATGACCGATATCGGAGGATTCTTTCGACTGGACGGAAAAGTGGCGCTCGTGACCGGCGGATACGGCGGCATCGGCTCGGCTGTGTGCCGGGGTCTGTCAGCGGCAGGGGCGCGCATTGCGGTTGCCGGCCATGATGCGGACAAGGCGAGGGCCTGTGCCGCGTCGATCCGGGATGCTGGCGGCGATGCCGACGCCTTTCCCTTCGACGCGCTCTCCTCAACCGAGACGCGCCTGATGGTCGACGATGTGGCGGCGCGGTGGGGACGGCTGGACATCCTTGTGAATACGGTCGGCGGCAATCAGCGCGCGGAGCTGGCGGACGAGGTGACCGAGGACGGCTTCGAGCACGTCATGAAACTCAACCTGACGAGTGCGATGTTTCAGTCGCAGGCATCGGCGCGCCACATGATCGCCGGCGGACGCGGTGGCAAGCAGGTTCACATCGGTTCCGTGCGCAGTCTTCTGGCGTTGCGTGGCAAAGGGTTCTCCGCGTACTGCGCCGCCAAGGGCGGTCTCTCGATTCTCTGCAAGCAGCTGGCGGCAGAGTGGGCGCCGCACAACATCACCGTGAACATGGTCTCGCCGACATTCGTCCGTACGCCGCAGGGGGAGCGATTCCTGACCGACCCGGCGTTCTATCAGGGCGTGGTCGGCCGCATTCCGCTCGGCCGGATCGGCGAAACCGAAGACGTTGTCGGAGCCGTGCTGTTCTTTGTCTCGCCCGCCTCTAACTTCGTGACCGGGCAGACGCTCTATCTCGATGGCGGGATCACGGCGACGCAGTGAGGGTTGCGCTAACGAAAGTTAAAAGTTAAAAGTTAGAAGCTAAAAGTAAGAGTGCAGAGATGGTATCCCTACTTTTTCCTTTTAACTTTTAACTTTTGACTTGACGTGCGGCGTTCTTGGGCCGCGACTCAGGAGCATTCATGCCGCAGAAGCTAATCGATTTGAGCATGCCTGTCCACAACGACATGATTGTATTTCCCCGTGTCGTTCGTCCCGCGCTGGTGATGTACGAGACCTGGCAGCAGTTTGCCGAACGCGTCGGCGCCGCGAAGTACGGAGCGACGTCGCTGACAGCGAGCTACATGGTCGTGCTCGGCGATCACGTCGGCACCCATATCGATTCGCTCCGTCATTTACGCGAACAGGGGCCTGGTGCGGAAGCGATTCCGCTCGACTACTGCTTCGGCGACGGCGTCTGCCTCGACTTTCGGCACCTCCCCAAGGGTGCAGGCATCAGCGTCAAGGACGCACAGGCGGCGCTCGCCAAGATCAACTACACGCTGAAACCGCTCGACATCGTCCTCATTCATACCGGTGCTGGAAAGATTCAGGACAGCGAGAACTACGTCACCGATCAAGTTGGGATGACGGCGGAGGCGACGCACTGGATGCTGGACCAGGGGA
>Ga0126377_10003566_pt1 | contig 11065 bp, 6 predicted proteins | sample PanSoiMetPlot_22_FD_92647 | JGI IMG/M metagenome (GOLD analysis project Ga0126377, IMG submission 92647) | Tropical forest soil microbial communities from Panama - MetaG Plot_22 | ecosystem: Environmental > Terrestrial > Soil > Tropical forest > Bulk soil | place: Panama | collected 2016-02-17
CTTCGCCCAGTCATCGACTCCGATGACTTTTGGAGCGGGGGGCGTTGGCAATTGAATCTGGCGAATCCTCTGAATGATTGTGTCGGGGCTAACGCTCATGCCCAGCGCGATGGCCAGGCGAGATCCAGCCTCGCCGCCCACGGCAAGACCTACCAGTCGCAGCGCCTCGTTCAGGCGGAGCGTTCGGCGTGCGTAAGGCGCGACGAAGGTTGGGAGTCGTTCGCAGAAAATCCGTTGCGGGCATTCCAGGTGACGGCAATAAAGACGCCTCGCATGGACTTCCACCCGGACGGCGATTCCAAACCATGGTAAATCCGCGAGCCGGCGGACATACCGGCTGTGCAAGTGGGCGGAAGGCGAATGGCACTGTGGACAAAGAGCTTGCTTCGACTTGGTCTTCACGATCAGCGTAATCCGATCAGGTTCGGAGGAGACATGTTCCAAATGTAAGAGGTTAGGATCAGCAAACAGTGGCTCGATACTCATCCATGATGAATAGCAAAAAATCCTGTTTGCACCAAAAGCTCGGGTGAACCCATTTCAGAATATCGAAATCATTCAAACGGTATGTGGCCGATCTCCTCCTGCCGCGAGATGTCTTTTACTAATTCTTGATGGCCTCATATGTTGAGGAGCCCGGACTAATGGGCCTCATCATAGTCCCGAGCATCCAGATTGTATCGTCCGCAAACCCTACCGTCTCGACGAACAGCTCCGCCTTGGTGACTCCGAGCTGATTCTTTCTCACGGCTTCTAGAATCCCCTCCTGCGCCTCCCAGGTTTTGTCAGCGATAGCGATACAATGTTGACCATTTTGCAGGTCTAACAGACTCTCCTCCTCCAGGCCATGAAACATGGCCAACATACTCCGCCCGGCGATGAACCTATAGCGGATGTGAGGGGCCTTCTCGTCCGCCGTGGTGAAGTCAACCGCGAAGATTATGAACGTAATTTTCTTTTCACTCGCGCTAACCGCTTCCACTTTTAGTGGTTTGAGCCAATTCTCTAACTCGCCCAAGCGCGTCTGTGAACTGAGCGTCTGATCGCCCAGCATCACATGCTGAATTTTCACAGGCGCGTTCCAGTAGTCTGTCAGTTCCATTCGCAACGCCTTTGCGGATTGAGCATTGGCGCGTGGGACGATCCGCCCTCCCTGGAAAACCACCGCGAAAGCCATCAGGCCGGCGAGGGAGAACAGCGCCAGCGCGATCGTGACGCGCTGGGCGCCGGTCAGGCGCGAGTAAGTGTTGTGATTAAGCATAAGCTGTATTCTCCTTTGTAAATTCGGACCCGTTGCATGTGAGACGTCCGCCGATGGCCAACCGAGGCAGTAGCGGGCGACTTTCCAAAGACCGGACGCATAAATTTTCGGCTCCGCGCCCGAGGCCAGGACGGCCGCGTCACATGCGAACTCGCGCTCGGAGCGCAAGCGGCGCTCGATCATCCAGATCGTGGGCAGGAACCAGTACGCACTACACAAACCTGAGTTCAACCAACCCACCAAATTGTCGCACCGCTTAACATGACTCAGCTCGTGCACGAGAACCGCCTCCCATTCCTCCTCGGTCAGGTCATTTTGTATTTCGGCGGGCACGAGAAGGATCGGTTTAAGCCAACCCAGTACGCAAGGCGATTGCACGGCGGAGGTGACGACCAACTTAATCCGCCGCTTAATACCGAGCCGGGCGCTTAGGCGCGCCGCTAGTTGGATATCAGGGCCAACTCCCGGCGTGTCGCTCAACCGAAGCCGTCGAGTCGCCCACCAAGACCGCGTGATCCGCAACCAGAATGTGAAGGCCAGTCCGGCCAACCAGGCGCCGGTCAGCAAGCAGTAAGCATGTGGATGCGTCTGAAAGGGCTGCGACTCGGCAAGGGGGACAACTTGCGTGATTGGGCTCGCGGCGCGCTGGATGAAGGCTGAAGTGGGAACCGAGGGCGCCGTGATCATTTGTATTCCCGATTGCTGGGCTGCCGTGCCTAACAAGACTAGGGGAAAGCAGAATTTGACCAAGGCGAGGAGCCAGAGTTGATAGCGAGCGTTCGCGGGAGCTCGGCGCAGCATACCGACAGCTACCCAAACGAATAGGGCAAAGATCGTAGACTGCCAGAGGTGATTGAGCAGCGCCGGCCAGAACCAGCGAGCGAACTCCGCGAGCACGTGATGAAATTCGTTCACAATTTCCCCTTGTTAAGGCTCATAGTTTCTATTTCTCCGCCGGGGTGTCTCAGTTTCACCGCCTTCGGAATCTAACAATCGCTCTATCTCACGAACGTCCTCGAGGCGCAGTTTTCCTGCCTCGACCAGGTACGCAAGCAGGGGGCGGGCCGATCCACCGAACACGGCGAGGAATTCGTCGATAAGACGACGATGAGCGGCCTGTCGAGTGATGGCCGGCGCATAAACAAAGGCATTGCCGATCTTCTTGACTTGGCGCACGGCTCCTTTCTGCTCCAGCCGCCGGATAATTGTCTGGACGGTCGTGTAGGCGGGGCGCTTTGCCGCGGGCAGCGCCTCCTGCGCCTCACGGACTGCGGCCTGGCCGAGTCGCCACAAGATCTCCATGACTTCCAGCTCGAGTCGAGTCAGTTTGACGGACAATTGTTTCGGCACGGTTGACTCCTTACGATGCTACTACAAGGCCCGTTCATTCTACTACAGGCGTAGTAGAAAAGAAACAGGAAAATTCTCAATGCTAAAACGCGTATTTCCCAAATGGCAGGGAGACGTTTTGTTGAAAGGTGGCAGGAGCAAGTGAGGGATATAATTTATTTTGGTCGCCCGCTCATTTGAAATCGTTTCTGCGGCGCTTTTGATGACCAGTTTTCGCCGAAGCGCTTAGAGCGCAAAGTTTTAGAGGACATCGGGTCTAGTGATACATGCTGGCAACTCTTTACTGGCCTTTGGTTTGGAAACGGCTTCACCAAACTCGCGTCAGAGCTAGCTGATCCGCCAAATAGACTGACGATGTCTTTAGAGGGTGCAGGGGGCCACTTCAGGCGCGACCCGCCCTACGCGGTTGATAAGGATGTACGCTGGAGTAGACCGAACCAGTTTCTTATAGTTCTTTCCCAAGCCTTTTCCTTTATTTGACCCTGACCAGCCGATAATATTCCGAACCTGCGAAAAGTCCTCTGCAATTATTCGGGCGCTTGCTCGTTCAATAATCTCAAACCCAATTTCACTACCAACGTTTACGCCCGTACCGTCCAACTTGCGGGGGAAGGCAGTCGCGTATTTGAACGCGAGGAGATTCTTCATGCTCGATCAACCGCAATTGAAGGAATGGGCGCGGAAGCTCAATCTCAGCGAGCAGGCTGAAAGCGTCATTTATCAAATCAGGTCCTCTCCGCCGGCTCGTCGTGTGGGCGGCGGCGCAGGAAACGTCTGCGGTCGATATCCAAGCCAAAAGATGGGCGTGACGATTCAGTTTGAGAGCCATCGCCACGAACTGGCTGCCATCTTTGAGCTGGAGCACGATTCATCCGTCATCGAGTACTATGATCAGCCACCCTCAATCAAACTGAACTATAGGGGGAACAATGGGCGGCGCATCGGCGTCATCCACACGCCGGATTACTTCGTGCTGAGAACCGACTCGGCCGGCTATGAAGAGTGCAAGCCGGAAGGGGCTCTGTTCCGATTGGCGGAGCAGAGCCCGGAGCGTTATCAGCGCGACGGAGCAGGGCAGTGGCGATGTCCGCCGGGAGAACAATTCGCCGGACAATATGGGTTTTATTATCGGCTCCGCTCGGAGGCCGATATCGACTGGATCTGGCAGCGGAACATTCAATTTCTGGAAGACTATCTGCGGACCGATACTCCACCCGTACCAGCGTCAATACATGAGGCCATCTGTGCTTTGGTCGCCGGCAACCCGGGCATCAGCCTGGCTTGTTTGAGACGGCAAACAGAGGGTGTCGCCAGCGCGGACGACATTTTTACCCTGATTGCCACTGACGCGGTCTGGGTAGATCTGAGGTCCGCGCCGCTGATCAATCTTGACCAAGCGCGTCTGTTTCCCAGTCGCAATGCGGCGCTCGCCTGTCTCTACCTTTCCGAATCCAAAACATCCGCAGGGGATTTCCCCCACACGCCGGTCACGTTGGCAGTCGGGCAGACAATCATCTGGGATGGAAACATCCGCACCATTGTGAATGTGGGGGAAACATCGGTTGCTCTCGGTGATATAGAGCAGTCGCTGATCGAGATTCCACGGGTGCAGTTTGAGCAACTGGCGACAACCGGGCGTATCAACGGGGCGCGCGCCGAAGCTGCGGGACTTCATCCGGAGGCGCAACGCCGGCTGATAGAAGCCAGTCAGGCCGACTTGTGCGAGGCCAATCGCCGCGCCGACCTGGTACGCGCACGGTTACGCGACGCGGCGCCGGCTGAGGGGGGTGTGTCGGAACGGACATTACGGCTTTGGGTCGCCCGTTACCGCGCCGCGGAGACCGCCTATGACGCGGGCTATCTGGGCTTGCTGCCACAAACGGCGCGGCGCGGAAATCGAACTCGCAAACTGCCGGAGCAAACGCTCAATCTCATGAACGAATTTATCGAGCGCGAATACGAGACCCTCAGGCAGCGGACAAAGTACGCCGCCTACGCTCTGTTATTACATCATTGTCAGGAGCGAGGCGCGATTGCTCCGAGTTACAAGACATTCAATCTGGAAGTTAGGCGGCGCGCAAACGCGGAGCAGACACTCAAACGTCAGGGCCGGCGGGCGGCGTATCAGCGGCAAGCTTTTTACTGGGAGCTGGAATTGACCACGCCACGTCATGGAGACCGGCCCTTTGAGATCTGTCATCTTGACCACACTGAGGCGGACATTGAATTGCGCTGCGCGCATACCGGCCGGGCGCTGGGGCGTCCGTGGGTGACATTCCTCAGCGATGCTTATTCGCGTCGTCTGCTGGCGATCTGGCTGACATTTGATCCGCCTAGCTATCGCTCATGCATGATGGCGCTGCGTGAGTGTGTGAACCGCCATCACCGTTTTCCGCAGACGCTGGTTGTGGATGGGGGGCGCGACTTCGAGAGTGTTTACTTTGAAACGCTGTTGGCGCGCTTTGAATGCACGAAGAAGTCGCGGCCACCGGCGCATCCAAGGTTCGGCTCGGTTTGCGAGAGGCTTTTTGGGACCGCGACCACACAATTCTTTGATAACCTTCTCGGCAATACACAACTCACACGTAAGGCGCGCCTGGTGACAAAGTCGGTCGACCCCAAAGCACAGTCGGTGTGGACACTGGAAAGACTTTATGAGCGTCTCTCCGAGTGGGCATACGAGATTTATGACTCGGCGGAGCATCCGGCATTGGGACAGAGTCCGCGGGAAGCTTTTGCCGCCGGGATCATGCAAGGCGGCCATCGCCCGCACCGGCTCATCGCTTATGATGAACAATTCCAATTGCTGACGCTGCCGACGACACGGAAAGGAACAGCGAAAGTCGTTCCGGGCCGCGGCGTGAAGATCAACGGTCTATATTATTGGTCGGATCAATTCCGCGATCCGAGTGTGGAGAAGACGCAAGCGCCGGTGCGTTATGACCCCTATGATCTCGGCCTGGCCTGGGCTTTCGTCGCGCATCGCTGGGTCAGATGCGTCTCCGAATATCACGCCATCTTTCATGGGCGCTCGGAAAAAGAGTTGATGATTGCGAGTAATGAACTGCGAGCGAGAAAGCAGGCTTACTCACGCCAGTTCTCCGTCACTGCAAGCCGGTTAGCGGCCTTCTTACAATCTGTGGAGACGGAGGAATCGCTGCTGGCGCAACGGTTGAAGGATATGGCCATGCGGCCGGTCTTGAGACTGATCAATAGCGCCGCCGAAGGCGGGACTGCTGCAGAGTCGTCCCTGAACGCTTCAGCGCCTGAAGTCGCCTCAATCGCGGATTCGGATTCCGCCGGCGCCACATCCGCCGGAGAGCCTGTCTGGCAAATTTACGGAGATTTTTGAATGTCGGTCAATTCTGGATTTCCACCCGACTTGCTCTCTCAACCAAAAGCGATGCGGATGGCCTACTTCACCGGGTTGACTATCGCGCATCCGTTGTTGGTGAAAGCATATGAACATCTGCGGCGCGCGATCAGCGAGGCCTCAGCAGATTCGTTGATCTTCGTCTTCGGTCCCACCGGCGTCGGCAAAACCACGATGATGCTGCGTTTTGGGCAGCGCTTGATTGAAGAGATGAGTCTGGAACTGACGGCCGATCGCGGACGAATTCCTATAGTCAGCGTAGAGGCTGTCGCTCCTGACTCCGGCAGTTTCAACTGGAAGGACTTCTACAAACGGCTGCTAGTGAGACTTGAGGAGCCGCTTGTGGACCGCAAGGTCAGGCCGGACAGTCAGGATGAAGAGTGTCCCGGCCGCCAGCAGCCGATGACCAGCAGAACGGTCGCTATCGCGGAATGGCGCATGGCAGTGGAGCGCGCATTACATCACCGGCGACCACGCGCAATCTTGATCGATGAAGCGCAGCATCTGGCCAAAATGGCGGCGGGCCGTCGTCTCCAGGATCAGCTCGATTGTTTGAAGTCATTGGCCAGCTTGACCCGTACCATTCACGTGCTGGTTGGGACCTACGAACTATTGGCCTTCCGCAATCTGAGCGCGCAGTTGAGCCGGCGCAGCCTGGACATTCATCTGCGTCGCTATCGCGCCGATCAACCAGAGGACGTTACGGCCTTCAAAAACATACTTATGACTTTTCAGAGGCAAATGCCTTTGGCTGAAGAACCCGACCTGATTGCGCGCTGGGACTACTTTTATGAGCGCAGCATCGGTTGCATCGGAGTGCTAAGAGACTGGTTGGCGCGGGCATTGGCGCTGGCGCTGGAAAACGGCGCTTCCTCGCTAACCCCGGATCATTTGGAGTCTCAGGGGCTGTCGATTGCGCAGTGCGAGAAGATGCTGGCGGAAGCCAGCGAAGGCGAAGACGCGTTGACTGATCACATAGAAGCGCGCACCCGGCTCAGGCGGCGGATGGGACTGGAGTTGGTTCCGGATTCTCCAACACTGCCGGTCGTGAAAAAGACGAGGCGTGATGTCGGCACCCGTAAGCCGAAGCGTGATCAAATCGGAGTGAAGCGACGTGCGGGCTGAAACAAGAGTGATTTATCCTTTTTGGGACCTGACTCCGCCGGCAATTCCGACGCGGAGCCGGCTCTACCCGCTGGAACCGATAGGAGTTGGGACCGGCGAAGTGGAAAGTCTTTCCAGTTATGTTCTCCGGCTGGCCGCCGCGCATTGCCTGCCACTGGCGGCGCTGTTTGATGAAATTGTGGCGCCACTGGTCCAAGAGGCGCGGCTTCTCTCCACTACAGGCTATCCGGAGCTTGTACTGGTTAACGCTGCGCGCCCAATCAACGGGATGGGAGTGACAGCCGCTGCCTGTGTCCAGGCGTTGGAATCGCTGACACTGCGGATGGATCTGCGTTGGTTAACGGCGATAACCTGGCAAGGCATATTCACAACTCGGTATTGGCTGCGCCCGGCGCGCGCGTGGTGTCCGGCTTGCTTTGAATCACAGCGTCGCGAAGAACGGATCATCTTTGAGCCTCTGCTCTGGACACTGAGAGCAGTGACGGTCTGTCCGATCCATAAGCGAGCGCTCGTTGCCGTCTGCCCGCATTGCCGAGGCGAATCGCTACCGATGACTCGACGTTCGCGCCCGGGGCGCTGCGCGAAATGTACTCACTGGTTGGGTTCACTCGATGCCGCGGGACCGCCGCCGGATGAGAGCATGTCCCGTGATTGGGATTGGCGCTTGTGGGCCGCAAAGGCGGCAGGAGAGCTATTTGCCGCGCCTCCTGGGATGATTGCTCGGCCTGAACGCGCGACGCTAATAGAGACGATTGCCAGGTGTGTAGATCATTTCACCGAAGGCCGCGCTCATGCTTTCGCATACCACTTCGGTCTAAACGAGAGCCTCTTATGGAAGTGTCTGAACAGGCATAGCCAACCCAGCCTGGAGACGGTACTCAGGATCAGTTACCTCTCGGGTCCCAGCATTCTAGACTTTGTAAACGGGACAGCCGTCTTTCCTGATCCGGCTACCAGGCAGGGTATGTTTGTTTGTCCGCCCAATCAGCATCCTCCTAATAAATACCGTCGTTATGGTCAGGAGCGACTGATCCTGCAGGAAGCGCTCAACGAAACACCGCCGCCTTCACTGGCAGAAGTCACCACCAGACTCCGGTATTGCCGGACTTCGGTACTCCGGCAGGCCCACCCGGAACTATATCGACAGATTAAGGCACGGCACATGGCTTTCCGGCAGGAGCAAAGAATGTCGCAGATGGGCGAGGGGGTCAGAGAGGGTTTGGCTGCACTGCGGATAATCAGTGCGGCGTTGCAGGAATACCCACCGCCCTCAGTGCGGGAGGTGGCTAGACGCCTTGGCTATTCGCGGCATGACCAATTGCGACGGCATTTCCCAGAATTCTACCAACAGGTTCTAGACCGCCGCCGCGAGTATCAGAAGCAAATTGATGAGTCAGTGCGGAACTGTTTTCAGTCAGCGATGAGCGAAGATCCTCCGCCCAGAATATCGGAACTGGCGAGCCGGCTTGGGTTCATCTCGGCTGCGACCTTGAAGACCAACTATCCGGATCTATGCCGTGCGCTAGATGCGCGCCATCTGGAGTATCATCAGCGCCGACTCAAGCAGGTTGAAACCATCCTCAAACAAGCGTGTCACGAGCGGCCGGCGCCATCTCTGAAAAAACTTGCCGGAAGATGCGGCTATCAGACGAGCGGCGGCTTGACATGTTTGTTCCCCGAGTTATGTCGCCAAATTGCGGCGCGATATGCGGCGGAACGAAAGGAATGGACTGGTCGGATCGAGGCTCAATTGCGCTCGGCGCTTGATGAAGCTGTCCCTCCGTCTGTTAAAGAGTTGAGTTACCGATTGAAGTGTGAAAAGGGAACGTTATACAGGTATTTTCCCGAACTGTGCGCTGAACTTTCGGCCCGACGGACACGCTATCTCAAGGAGGAAATCATAAAAAGAGAGCAGCTGCGAAGAGGAGAGATTCGTCGGATTGTCATCGAACTCCATAAGCGGGGAATTTATCCATCATACACGAGGGTGCAGGAACAGATTTCTGAGCCATCAGTATTGTCGAGACCGTCTGATTGTGAGGCGCTACGAGAAGTAAAGAGAGAACTGGGTATTCACATGACCAGAAGGTGAACGATCTACGGTAGTGTAGGGATGGACTGATGGAAGGATAAAGTTGCCATGCGCAAATGGAAGGATAACCGTGCCGAACCGGCAAAGTTATCGTTCAAGTAACAAGCTCAAATCTACTGTCTCTGACGCTTGACGCCAGAAGATGGTGGGCCGACCTTCAATACGCCGCTGGGTGGGCTGATAACCTTAACAGGATCTGCTTTCCCACTCCCGGAATGAGTATCGGCGTCATATGCTCCAAGACGTTGACCGAACAGCTTGTCAATGCGCTGACCGATGATTGGCAATCCTATCGCTCTCCCGCGCGAGGCTACTACGACCTACTCAATATCGCGATCAACGATAAGGTCGTTGACACGAGCGTCCAGGAAGACGCGATGCCGAGTGTCCTGTTGATTGAGACCTCTTATCTGAACAACAAGATGACCATCGGGCTGTATGGGAAGGAGGGATATGCTACGCAACACGGAATCCGGGTCAACTTCTTTGGCCAGATGATCCCGGTGGATCAGTACAGCCATTTTCAGGCATACCTCGAAGTCAGGCAGGGCAGACCAGTTAACCCGATGTCTCCCTCGCGCCGTGGCGTTATCAAAGATGAAGCCCTGAATAAATTGTGCGATTTCATTCGCGATTCGCTCTTCGAGTATTTCAGCCGGGCGCCGATTGAAGATATAGACCCGCTGGCGCTCGTGCAGTTCTATCGCGATTACCCGGCGCAGGCGTCGAAGCTTCCTTGCTTTGTTGCCGCCCGCCGCAAACGGTACGAGTCGGGAGATGACGTGAACAAAATGACTTCGTTATTCGCGCCACAGGTTTTGAGTTATGTGAATCCACCGTTGTTGCTTGCGGATAAGGCGCGAGTTGTCCGAGAGGACGGAACTGTATATTCCAGCGAATATGGCCTGCACACTTTCCTCGAATTGACCGGCGCGGCATATAAGCTAATAGAAGCCGATGAATCACGGCTCGACATCCGGCATCTTTGGTGGAAACCGGGAGAGCAGGCTGCATTTCCGAGTGGCTGTCCTCAGATTTTCCATAAGGCCGGACAATGGGGGCTGGGGACGGAGCATGAACCGCCGGCGGAATGGCGGGAGATCAATAACCATGTGGTCTTCGCTTTTAGCGATCCGGACAACTGGAGCGTGGAGAACGTCGATTTCATGGTGGGAGGCGCCGATCCACAGGATTTTTATCAGACAGACGCGTGGGCTGGCTTCGATCTGCGGAATCGCGAAGGGCGCAGTTATCAGGAGATGTCTGAGAGTTATCGCGGGTCTTGCGAGCGAGAGGTCAGAAATCTGATAGGCAATGCCGTTCCGAAGAACTTCTCCTGGGAGGACCTGCTGAGATTCGTCCCTGAGGGTGAGCAGATCATTGCAGTCTCACCGGTGTATAGAAGCAAGCGGAAGCGCAATCCCGATAGTGTAATTCTCCTTCTGGGTAATAACGATGGAATAATCAGGCTCAGCCTCTTCTGATCGTGAAGCAAGTGGCATATGCTCTATGGCTGCCGCGCCGATGCATTGTGAGCTTTCGGTGCGCCAGTACGACACTGGGTACCAGTGCACCGAAGGCTCACGCTTGAGCTAGCGCTTGTTGACCCGCCCGGAGCCGCTGACATTTTTCTGTACCTCGGCCTCGCCGGAATAGGTAACTGAGCCGCTACCTTTAATAGTTGCGTTCAATTTTTCGCTGACCTTCAAGGTGGCGCTGCCCGAACCGCTAGTAGTAATGATGGCAGTGCGGCTGTCGAGACTCTCGGCCGCGTACGAGCCGGAGCCGGTCATTTCGATCTCCTGACCGTCGCTGCGTCCTGACAGCCGGATCGAACCGCTCGAACTTTGATCAACATTCAAAG
>Ga0126377_10003567_pt1 | contig 11064 bp, 7 predicted proteins | sample PanSoiMetPlot_22_FD_92647 | JGI IMG/M metagenome (GOLD analysis project Ga0126377, IMG submission 92647) | Tropical forest soil microbial communities from Panama - MetaG Plot_22 | ecosystem: Environmental > Terrestrial > Soil > Tropical forest > Bulk soil | place: Panama | collected 2016-02-17
GCCGTGATGACGTCGGCGACGTCGGCGCAGCGCGCAATCAGCCTGGGCCGTCGCTGAATCATGGCGTTGTAGACGGCCCGCGCGGCGTCGTACTGCGCATCACCAGGCTGGATCAGCTCTCCGCGCAGGCTGGACTTGAGAGTGGCCACGACCGCATCGTTCAACATCGTGCCTCCGAAAGCATGAAGAAGACTGAGACGAAGGAAGACAGTCGGAAACTATAGACCTGTACCATCATGACGGCAAAAGGGGAAGATGGAACATCGAACGATGAAGTAATATCCCGCTCAGATGACACTGGCTGCGGGGACACGGCTGGGTTCCTACATCATCGAAGCTCCGCTCGGCGCCGGTGGAATGGGTGAGGTCTACCGGGCCCGCGACTCCAAACTTCAGCGGCAGGTCGCCATCAAGGTTCTTCCGGAACTGCTGGCCTCCGATCCTGACCGCCGCGAGCGGTTCGAGCGGGAAGCACAACTGCTCGCCGCATTCAATCACCCGCACATCGCGCAGATTTACGGCACCGTCGACACCAACAACGGAGCCGGCGCGATCGTGATGGAGCTCGTCGACGGCGCTACGCTGAGCGATCGCATCGAACGAGGGCCGCTTCCACTCGACGATGTCCTTGCCATCGCGTCGCAGATCGTGGACGCGCTGGACGCCGCGCACTCGCGCGGGATCGTTCACCGCGATCTGAAGCCGGCGAATATCAAACTCACCAACGAAGGATCGGTAAAGGTCCTGGACTTCGGCCTCGCGAAAACAATCGGGTTGGACTCGAACAGCGCCGCCCACGCAGACGCGATGAATTCGCCGACATTTACCAGCCCGGGAACGGCGATCGGTCTCATTCTCGGCACGGCGGCCTACATGGCGCCCGAGCAGGCGCGTGGTAAAAGCGTCGACAAACGAGCTGACATCTGGGCCTTTGGCTGCATCGTGTTCGAAATGCTCGCGGGCAAGCGCCTGTTCGGCGGTACCGATGTGTCGGACATTCTTGCCGCGGTGCTGCGGGCGGATATTGATTGGACGAAGCTCCCGGCCAGCACGCCTCCGTCCCTTCGACGGCTGCTCGGGCGATGCCTCGAGCGTGATCCGAACAAGCGGCTGCGGGATATCGGCGATGCGCGGTTCGATCTCGAGGCCGCGCGTCACGACCCCCTGAATCAAAGCCTGCGAGTCACCCGGAGTCCTGGCCGCATCGTCGCAGCTTCGGCGGCCCTCGTGGCCCTGACCGCGGTGCTCACAGGCATGAGCGTCTGGCGACTGAAGCCAGATGTGGCCGTGCCACTGCGGAAGTACGACGTGCTGGCGGACGTGAGACTCGAGCAGGCCGAAACGCCGACGCTCACGCTATCACCCGACGGTTCTCACATCACCTACGTCACCGCGGGACATTTGTGGGTCCGGGATCTGGATCAGATCAGGGCAAGGGACTTAGGTCCGGCCGAAACGGCCTATATGACTGCCTGGTCTGCCGACAGCACGTCGATCGCGTATGCGTCCAACGACGGCGCCGTCCGGCGCGTTCCCGTTGGCGGCGGCACACCCGTCACCGTCTGCACTATTCCCGACTCGGGACGTCTCATCGGGCTCCGGTGGAGCGGTGACGATCTCATCCTTGCTGTCTGGCGTAGTTCGCTCTATCGCGTGGACGCACGCGGCGGCTCACCAAAGCCATGGGCGCCGATCGACCCGAAGACCGACATCGATTTTCATGCCCTCACGATGCTTCCGGATGGCCGCGCGATATTTGCAACCCACCGAGCGAACGATGAATACACGCTTGAAAGCTGGGACGGGCAGACACGGACGCCACTGATGCCGCCCCAGGTCATCGCCGCGATGACCTACTCCCAGGGGCACCTCCTGATGATCCGGAACGAACCCAATCCCGGGCTGTGGGCCATCCCAGTAGGCAGCGGTCCATTGAATCCGGCGAACGCTTTCCTCGTCGAGCCGACCGCCCGATGGGTGAGTGCATCCAACGATGGAACACTTCTCATCACGTCGGCGGCAGAGAAGCCTCCGGTCGAACTGGCGCTCTTCGATCGCGCTGGCAAGGTCACGAAAGGAGTAGGGTCGCCGGCGAGGTTCATTGCGGCGCCTTCGTTTTCACCAGATGGAAAGCAAATCGTCTTCCTGCGAGGCAGCGGTCTCGAGAGTGTCGAGGTCTGGCTTCATGAAGTTGCTACCGGCCGGCCGACGCGACTGACGTTCAACGAAAAGGGGGACGGCGCTCCGGTCTGGTTCCCGTCAGGAAATCGCATCCTCTACACCGATCATTATTCGACGGTGAACGGCGCCCGGGTGGTCTCGCTTCCGACTGATGGATCGGGCGAAACGCGCCAGCTGGTCGCTGCCATGGGGGCCGAGTTCTCGCCCGACGGGAAATACCTGCTTTATCTGATGGACGAAAAGGGCAACGGGCGTCTGCGCTACGCCGATGTCATGCCCGATGGAAACATCGGCCCTGGGCGCACCATATTTAAGGCGACGCCAGAACCGGACGTTCATGACGCCGTCCTGTCAGCTGACGGGCATCTTCTCGCCTACATCGAGGACACGCCAAACGGACAGGAACTGTTCGTCACTCGATTTCCCTCTGCAGAAGGACGCTGGCAGCCGCTGACCGGCATTCGTGAGCGCATCGCTCACGTCAGGCGGGAACTACGGTGGGCGCGCGACACGAACGAGCTCCTGTTTCCTTTGACAACCGCGAAGCCGAATCGCGTGCGGATGATGACCGTGGCAGTCACCAATAGCAGAAGCGTGAAGGTGGGAGACCCGATTCCACTGTTCGAAACCGACTTGGAGAACGTCAACCTGGGCTTCGACATCGCCGCTGACGGCAAGTCCATCGTCATGCCCCGGCCGGTCACGGACGAGAGCAGCAGACCGCCGCGGCGCTTTATCCTCGTGCAGCGGTGGCTCGACGAGTTCAAGAAGCGCTGAGGCCATTCCTGTTCCGTCGCCAGCTGGGCCACGCTGGAACTTTGCCGTCGCCGGTGCGTAGCAGATAGACATGCTCACTACCACGACGTCTGTTCTCGAGGGGAAGCCGGTCAGCCGTTATCTCGGAGTGGTGACAGGGGAGGCTATCATCGGCGCCAACGTCTTTCGCGATCTGCTCGCGTCAGTGCGTGACATCGTCGGCGGTCGCTCGGCGACGTATGAACGGGCCTTGGCGGAAGCGCGAGAGGTGGCACTCGCCGAGATGCAACAGCGCGCCCAAGAACTCGGCGGTAACGCCGTGATCGGCGTCGATCTCGATTACGAGGTCCTCGGTCAGAACAACGGGATGCTGATGGTGTCGTGCAGCGGCACCGCGGTGGTGTGCTGAGGCGGAAGGATGCCAGGGTGCCTCGGCCGTTGGCACCCTGGCGGCGCTGCATCTAGCGAGCAGCTTCTGTTCTGGTGGTGCCGACGTTCGGGACCGTGAACGGCGATCGATACTCCGCGCGCGTGAACATTGCCGTTGCTTCCGGATCGCCCTTGCACGTGTAGGTGACCGGATCGAAATAAAGGGTGCGGCCGGTGCGGTACGAGATGTTCGCGAGGTGGATCAGCATCGTTGAGATCGCGCCCTCTTCAACCTCCGCCAGCTGATCCTCGCGTTTCCTGCTGCGCACGACGTCGATGAAGTTCGTGAATCCCGGATAGACCGGATCCGACTCTGACTTCGGACCTGGCGCCTGCTCGGGGCCCATGAACGTCTGCCATCCGTCGCGGGTCGTGGCCAGATATCCTTTCGATCCGTACCAGATGTTGCCGACCGTCTGCAGCGGCTGACCGTTCCCGCCGCCCGTGGGTGCCTCGCGCGCGCCGATGCCGGCCTCGTTGTTCGAGATCCAGTGCCGGACTTCGAAGGCGATCAGCTTTTTCTTCCCTCCGTCCTCGAAGTCGAACGTCACCAGCTGCGTGTTCGGCGTCTCCTGATCGTCGTCGAACATGTAGTGCCCGCCCATCGAGCTGATCCTGGTCGGATACTTGACGCCGAGCCCCATGCGCGCCGAATGCATTTGATGAGCGCCCTGGTTGCCGATGTCGCCGTTGCCGTAATCCCACTGCCAGTGCCAGTTGTAGTGGAAGCGATTCTTCGTGAACGGCTTGACCGGCGCCGGCCCGGTCCAGAGGTCGTACGAGACGCCCTTCGGCGCAGCTTCTTCCTTCGCGTGGCCGATCGTGTCGCGCCACTTGAAGACGAGCCCGCGCGCCATGTAGGCGTCGCCGATGATGCCGTCCGCGATTTTCTTCTTCGCCTCGTGGAGCCACAGCTGCGCACCGGTGCCGTTCTGCACGATGCGGTTGTATTTCCGGGCCGCGGCAATGATCTGCTGCGCCTCGAACATGTTGTACGAGACCGGTTTTTCGACGAGGACGTCCTTGCCGGCCTGGACCGCCCAGATCGTCTGCAGCGTGTGGTGGAAGTTGGGCGTGGCGATCGACACTGCGTCAATCGTCTTGTCATCGAGGAGTTTCCGAAAGTCAGCGTACGTGGCCGGCCGTTTCTTCCCAGCCGCCTCGATCGTCTTCAGGCCGCTGTCGATGACCGACTGATCGACGTCGCACAGCGCGGCGATCTCGACGTTGGGCATCTTGAGATACGCACTGATATGCGCCTTGCCGCGGCCGTTGAAGCCGACGACGGCGACCCTGACCGTGTTGTTCGGGCTCTGGAGCGCGCTCGCCTTGATGGCTGCCGGCAACGCGACGGAACTCAGGATGAAATGCCGCCTATCGACGTCGGTCATCACGAACCTCCGATCTGGGCGCGTGGACGAGGGTGGAACTACTGTGCTGCGGGCAAGTATACGTCCCGGTAGACGTGGAGGGCTGGATTTTTCGCGGGCGACCTGGCCTGAACCTCAGGAGTTCCTCAGCGCCCGCACCGGGTCGATGCGCATCGCGCGGCGTGCCGGGATGATGCACGCCGCGAGGGCGACAAAGGTCAACGTCACGATCACAGCCGTCCAGGTCATCGGATCGGTTGGCTCGACACCGAACAGAAAGGTCCGGACAGAGCGCACAGCAACAGCTGCGGCGGCAAGCCCGAGCGCTCCGCCGACGACGACCAGCCGTAGACCCCGAAGGACGATCATGCTGAGGATCGACTTCGGACTGGCGCCGAGGGCGAGCCGGACGCCAATCTCGGGTGTTCGTTGACGAGTCGCGTAGGCCATGACGCCGTACAGCCCAACCGCCGCGAGCAGCAGCGCGATAAAGCTCAGTCCGCCGACGAACTGCACCATCGCCCGTTCGCCGACCAGCGAGCGGCTGAATTCGTCTTCGAGGAGGCGCGGCCTCACGAGCGCGATTTGAGGATCGAGATCGGAGACGATGCGACGCACCGCGGGCAGCAGCGCCATCGGCTCGCCAGCAGTCCGGATGTGCAGGCTCACCGCGGCTTCGTAGTTCTGCGATAGTGGGAGGTAGAAGACAGGCAGGACCTGACGGTCCGTCGTTCTCCGATACACCGTATCGGGCACGACGCCGACTACGACGAGCGGCGTTGAAGAGATCAGCGTCTTGCCGATCGGGTCCGCGTTTGGCCAGAGACGGCTCGCGAGCGATCGGCTCACGATGACGACCCGCTGCGAGGTGGCGAGATCGGTGGGCTGAAAGCTCCGCCCCATGAGTATGGGGATGCCCATCGCTTCCAGGTAGCGGTCGCTCACGACGTTGGCGCGTACAGGAATAACGTTGCTTCTATCCGGTTGCACCGGTCGCCCGTCGATGCTCACTGCCATCGTGCGCGCGGCTCCGCTGAGTACTGTCACTCGCGCCGCGCCGGCCGCCGCGACGCCCGGCAGCGCGTTCAAACGATTCAGCACCTCGGTGTAGAACGCTTGCCCCGCTGCCGGTTGATAACGATCGCCTGGTTCGATCGTCGCGATGAGCATCCGATCGAGGCGGTATCCGAGATCCACGGCGTAGGCCTGCTGCAGCGTTCGCAGAAAGAGGCCGGCGCCAACGAGCAGCACGAGGCTGAGCGCCACCTGCACGACGACGAACGCGCTGCGAGCGCGGGTGGCCCGTACGCCGGATGCAACGGTCCCTCCCTCATCGCGAAGTGCGGTCAAGGCCTCTGGCCGCAGCACCTGGACAACCGGCGCCAAACCAAAAATCAAGCCGGCAGTCACGCCGATCGCGATCGTGAATGCCAGCACGCGGAGGTTCAGGCTGAGATTCACCCCGACCGAAACAAGAAAACCGTGCAAAACTGGAATCGCCAGATACGCGACGAGAAGCGCCGCAACCGAGCCGAGGAGGCCGAGGACAATAGATTCGGTGAGCCATTGCCCGACAAGTTGACCGCGGCCCGCTCCGATTGCAATTCGAACGGCCACCTCGCGCTGCCTCGTCACCGCCCTCGCGAGGAGCAGGCTGGCGACATTGGCGCACGCGATCAACAGGACCAGCAGCACAGCAACGCCAAGCAGGCGCAGCAGGGGCCGGGCCTCTCTCCGCAGACCAGGTCCCTCTCCGAGCGGGAGGACGGTCGCGCTCAGATCGCGATTGGAGTCGGGATAAGCGTTCTGCAGCCTGCGTCCGACGACGTCGATGGCCGCCGCAGACTGTGCGACGGACGACCCTTGTCGCAGTCGACCGACCATGCTGAGCCAGCGCACGTCTCTCGCCTGGAGCATCCGCATGTCCGGGAACCGCAGGCGGAGCGCTCCGGCCGACGGCGGACGCACCTCTGGCTGTAACGCCATCGGGACCCACACCTCCGCCGCATCGCCGAGCTCCGGGCCGCCAAATCCGCGGCGGGCAACACCGATCACGGTGTAGAGGTTTCCATTCAGCGACACCGAACGTCCGACGACGGTCGGGTCGCTGCCGAAGCGTCGCTGCCAGGTGCCGTAGGCGAGTACGGCAACACGAACCGGTGAGCCGGCGCGGTCATCGTCCGGCGAAAGCGTGCGACCGACTGCGGCCGGAACGCCCAGCACATCGAAGAAGTTTCCGGTCACGACTTGGCCGTCGATGCGTTCCGGGGTTCCGTTCATGTCGAGCGTGAGGGAGATGCCGCTAAAGGCCGCAAGTCCGTCCAGAACGTTGCTGTTACGCAGATCCTCGTAATCGAGGTACGACGCGTTGCCGACCTGGTCGCCGGCGGCGGGATTGGCGGTGGCACGTGCGGCGTAGAGCATGTACGCGTTCACCACGCGGTCGGGGTCGAAGACCTGGGCGCTCCGAAGCAGGATGGCGTCTATGGCGCTGTAAGCCGTCGTAGTTCCGCCGATACCGAGCGCAAGCGTGATCACGACGACCGCGGTGAAGCCCGGTTCGCGAAAGATCGTTCGCAGCGCGTACCGCAGGTCGCGACGAAGTCCTGTGATCATGGATCCTCCGAAGGAACGAGGCGGTTCGTTCAGGCGGACGAGCGTCGCATCCCGGGCGCGTCCGGCTGGAGAGCGGCTGGCGGTGCGAAGGGCCGCGGCGAGTTCGTCGACGGCATTCGGCAAAGCTGCCGTCGCTCGCGCCCACGCGGCATCATGGTCGAGTCCTGCCGCGACGCCGTCGCGATACACATCTTCGAGATGCTGCGCCAGCTCTTCGACAATCTCGTCCTCACGAAGCACCTCGAGAGCGGGCAGGTGTTCGCGGACGTAACGTCGGAATTCCATGAGAGCTACCTGCCGGGCTCGAGGCCCGCCACTCTCTGTAATGCGCTCAAGAGTTCGCGCCACGTGCTGCGCTGGTGTGCCAGGACCTTGCGCCCTTCCGGTTTGAGCCGGTAGTAGCGCCGTCTCCGCTGACCGGTTTTTTCGATCCACTTTCCTTCAATCCACCCCCGGCGTTCCATCCGGTAGAGCATCGGGTAGAGGGATGCGATGTGGAACCGGAGCACGCCACCGGACCGGTCGTCGATCAGCTTGGCGATTTCATAGCCATGGCGGGCCCGGCGCTCGATGGCCGCGAGCACCATGAGCTCCGCGCTGCCGCGTTTGATTTCGTTGTGCGCCGCCATATGTGGCCGGACAATATATCAAGGACGACGGCAGCGGGTCAAAGTTCCGTGTGGCACGCAGGCCTGAGCGGACGTCAGCGCGTTGTGGGAGGCCCACTCCGCCACCAGTGAGTGGCGGGCGGCCGGCGCGAGGCACCGAGGCACCCTGTTCGCTTTCGGCGAACGCTGCGTTCTTACCCTTCGCGTGGCACTTGTTCCGCGCCACGTTACACGGATTTTTCAACCACAGTACAGCGGCCGCAGGAGGGTTCCACGTGGGAGGACCGTACGCGACAGTCGAGGTGTTTGAAAGGCAAGACCGGAGTCTGCCGTCAATCTCCCCCATGCCACGGCGTCCCATGGCCGTCGGCGCGATGTCCCGGAATTAGCTGCATCATGCCGGACCATCGCCTGAACGCGACCGATTCGCATCGGCGGTTACTGAATCAGTGGATTCGTGCCGGCAGCACGCCGCAGCGAGTCGCCACGCGCGCCCGGATCGTGCTGATGGCAGCGGACGGCAAGTCGGCGAGAACGATCGCGGCGGCGCTGAAGGTGAACCCAAGAACGGTGACCTTATGGCGGCGGCGCTTCGCCGAACGCGGACCGGATATTCTCTGGCGTGACGCACCCGGCAGAGGGCGAAAGCGCACGATCGCGCCCGACGCAATCGCGCGACTGCGAACGCTGCTGGCGTCACCTCCTCCTGGAGGAGGCCAGTGGACCGTTCGACGGCTGGCTGACCTGAGCGGATTGAGCCGGTCCACGGTTCACCGGCTTCTCTCGTCGGCGAATGTGCGGCTGATCTCTGCCACTCAGCGAAAGCGCGCCGGGGCGTGGCTTCTCGGCATCAGGGATACCGGAGTCGCCAATTTCGAGACGCCGGACAATCCGCCTGCCTGGATGGGGGATGCCGACTGAGTCAGTCCACGCGCGTTGACGACGGTGGCTCCGCGATTACTTCGTCTTGGTCGCCGTGAACTCGCCGCTGACATTCATCGGTTGCACGTTGACCGTCCCGGTGATCTTCTCAGCCGATTGGGACGTGCCGCTGTAGTAGATCGTCAGCGTCTGCCCCTCGTACTGGGTGTCGAACTGCCAGTTGATGCTCTTGGCCTCGACCTTCCCGGTAATCATGACGCTGCCGCGTTCGCCGGCGCAGGTGCCGGTGAACTCCGCCTCCTTCTGCGTAAACGTGCAGGTCTGCTCGCTCTGGTTGCCGGAAATGTCCTGGCGCACCGTCCAGCTGCCGGCGACTGACGACGGCTGCGCCTGCGCGGCACCGGTGGCGAGGACGGCGAGCGCCAGGAGGATGGAACTGGTCACGGCGAGGCTCCTTTTCGAGAGTAGATAGAGGAGGGATTGTAACGTCACTTCGCGACAGCGTGCGGTAGTATTGCCTCCCGCGACGGGGGAGGACACATGCTCGATTTCGCTTCCCGGACGGCGATCGACGTCGAGCCATCGGCGACTGACGCTTGGCGGTGGAGCCTCACGACGCGCGTCGCCTTCAGGTTCACGCTCGTCTACTTCGCCCTCTACGTTCTCATCGGGCAGATGCTCAGCGGGTTGCTCGCGCCCGGCAACTTCGACTGGCCTTCGCTCCAGGAGTTGCCTCCTCTGAAAAACCTCGTGACGTGGACGGCGGTTCATGTCTGGGGCATCTCGCGTCCGCTCGTCATTACGGGCAGCGGCAGCGGCGACAAAACCTTCGACTGGGTTGCGGTCTCCTGCCTGCTCGCGTTCGCGGTTATCGCGACAGCGGTGTGGTCTTTGCTCGATCGGAGGCGCGTCAACTACGTCACAGCACATAAGTGGTTCCACCTGTTCCTACGCTTTGCTGCCGGCTCGACCATGCTCGTGTACGGGATGACCAAGGCGATCCCGATGCAGATGCCAGCGCCGGGACTGACGCGCCTGCTGGAGCCTTTCGGCGAGTTCTCTCCGATGGGCGTGTTGTGGGCGTCTATCGGCGCGTCGAGCGCCTATGAACGATGTGTTGGCTTCGCTGAGATCGCCGCCGCCGTATGTCTGTTCATCCCACAACTCTCCCTTGTCGGTGCGTTGATCCTTCTCGTCGACTCGGTCCAAATCTTCATCCTGAACATGGCCTACGACGTGCCGGTGAAGCTCTTCTCGTTTCATTTGATCCTCATGGCACTCGTGCTTCTCGCACCGGACGCGCGCCGCTTGCTGAACGTGCTCGTCCTGAACCGACCTGCGCCAGCCTCCTCGATGCCGCCCTTGGTTCGTGGGCTGCGGCCACGGAGAGTCATGATCGCTGCCCAGATCGCTTTCGGCGCCTATCTGATTGCGATGAACCTGGTGTCGGCGCGCAAGAGCTGGTTTGACTTTGCTGGCGGTGCTCCCAGGCCGCCGCTGTACGGGATCTGGGACGTGGAGACAATGACGATTGACGGCGTCGAGCGCGCGCCGCTGGTGACAGACGACCAACGATGCCGCAGAGTCATCATTCAGACCGCCACGGTGATCGCGTTTCAGAAAATGGACAATTCGTTGAGGTACGTTCCCGCCAGCACGGACATGAACGCACGAACGATCACATTGACGGGCCTTGACGATCGGAAGTTGAAGACGCAACTGAACTTCGATCGCCGCGATCCGCAGTCCATGTCGCTCGGCGGCGATCTCAATGGCCATAAGATCAGGATGACCTTGCGGCTCTTCGATCACACAACGATGCCGCTCCTGCACCGCGGCTTCAACTGGGTCCAGGAGTATCCGTTCAATCGGTGACGATCAAACGGCGGGGCCGGGATCCGGGCTCCGGGATCCGAATCCGGGATCCGATCGCCATCGACCATGGGCCGGATCCGAAATCGGACAGGGCGTCAAGCCTTGGAAGCTCGACTTTCGCCCCTGTCGCTGCGTATGATGCGTCCTCTCTGACTCTCACGAACGAAGGGCGAACACATGCGGATGGTTCGAGCAGGCCTTGTCATTCTGCTGCTGGCGCAAATCTCGATCGCCGGGTCGGACTTCCTGACCGAGGGCTTCGACAACGCGCGCACCGGGTGGGTCCGTGACGAGAAGGTCTTCACGCCGGCCAACGTCGGCAGCACGAAGCTGCTCTGGAAGCTGAA